>Ga0102947_1000562_pt1 | contig 13202 bp, 11 predicted proteins | sample SalPon2A_A_D2_MG_FD_78210 | JGI IMG/M metagenome (GOLD analysis project Ga0102947, IMG submission 78210) | Soil microbial communities from South San Francisco under conditions of wetland restoration - Salt Pond MetaG R2A_A_D2_MG | ecosystem: Environmental > Terrestrial > Soil > Wetlands | place... | reverse complement strand
GCTCTGCCGGTATCCATTTTGCCGACAAAGCGTCGCAGGCCGACTTCAACCGCGCCCTCTCGGGCTACGACACCATCTTCGGCACTGACTACGCGAAGAAGCTGCCGAAGGACCCGGTGCGCGTGCTCTCGGTGCTCGACAACTACTTCCGCCTGCGCCTCTCCGAAGGCAAACGCATCGCCTGCGTCATCGACTATGCCGAAACCGTCATTCCGATGGCCGAGGCATCGATGTATTCGGCAGAGGACCGCAGCGCACTGGTCTTTCTGCAACGCTGGTCGCACGATCCGCTCTTCCTCCGCAGCGACTTCACCACCGTGATGCTGACGGAGAACCTGAGCGACCTCAGCCAACCGCTTGTGCAAAGTCCCTGGACGGTCGAGATCCAGATCCAGCATCCCAACGAGCAGGCGCGAGGGAATTTTGCGAAATGGTACATCCAGGGCCGCGAGGAGGTGTTTGAAAAACACGCCGCCGTGCCCACCTCCACGCTGGCACAAAATACGTCGGGCCTCAGCTATATCCAGCTTCGCACCATCCTGGCCGACACGCTTGAAAACCGGCTCAAGCTCACCTTCGAGATGCTCTCCGAGTTGAAGAAGGAGATGATCGAGGAGTCAGCCTATGGGATGCTCGAATTCATCGAGACAGATTACAATCTGGACATGGTAGCAGGCCACGACGAGGCCAAGCAACACCTGCGGCAGGCTGCCCGCGCCCTGCGCAACAACCGCCCCGACGTGATGCCCATGGGCTATCTCATCAGCGGCCCCGTAGGCACAGGCAAGACGTTCATCATCACCTGTTTTGCCGGAGAAATTGGCATTCCGATGGTGAAATTGAAGAATTTCCGCTCGCAGTGGCAGGGCGTCACCGAAGGTAACCTGGAGAAAATCCTGAACCTGCTCGAAGCCATGACGCCCGTCGCTGTGATGATCGACGAGGCCGATGCCATGCTCGGCAACCGCGATGCCTCGGGCGACAGCGGCGTGTCGAGCCGCGTCTTCGGGCAGATCGCGGCCTTCATGAGCAACTCAAAGCACCGAGGCCGCGTCATCTTCTTTCTCGTCACGGCCCGCCCGGACCTGATGCCAGTAGACCTGAAACGCCAGGGCCGTGCCGAAGAACACATCGCCCTTTTCTATCCTTCTACCCGCGAGGGCCGCGAGGAACTACTCCGGGTGATGATGCGGCGTACCGGCATCAACCTGCCGATGGATGAGGTGCCCGAAAGCCTGCTCAACGGCGAGCGGACTTTCAGCGGAGCCGACATGGAGGCGCTGATGACCCGCGCCAAGTTCCGTGCTGCTGCCAACGGAGACGGCACCGTGACGACCGAGATCATGCAACATGTGGTGGACGATTTCATCCCACCCACCTATCCGCTCGAAGTGGAGCGGCAAACCCTGAGCGCTGTGCTCGAATGCACCAGCCGCGACTTGCTGCCGGAGCAATATCGTACGATGAGCCGTGAGAGCATTATCCGCCGGCTGGAAGAACTCAAACTCTTGACCAAATAGCAAAAGGCGAGACACGAGCAGGGACGTGTCGCCCGCTCATGTCTCGCCTTTCATGCTGTTTTGCTACGCTACAGCCTTGCCGTACTCACGCGCCTTTCTTCTTTCCCTTGCGAGGAGTCAGGTCGCTATTGGCCAGGAGTTTCAAATACAAATCGTAGCTAATCAAAACCGCATACGGCTCGTTGTTTTTCTGAACAAGGATGCCACGCTCAATCTCCTTAGCGTGTTCTACCAACTCCGATGTCTTCGACCGAAGCTCGGTGATGGTAGCCACGGCTTCTATCCCTCTCGTGCTGTACATATGTCTCTCACATCAAGCTGTGGGTATCGTTGGAGGGAAACTAACCGGAATAAGCACAGACCAGTTTCACCTAAACTATCTGCACAAACCTGTGCCTAGATTACTTCCCCTTTTTGGCGCTATTCCACCTGTTTTGCGGAAGCCTGCTCATGCACGTTTCCATCAAAAAAGCCGTTTTCAGGCCTTGAGGCCCTATTTGTAACATTGTTGTATAGACTGATCTGTTATATTATTTCACCTGCTGTTTGCCTCATAAAATCTAACCAACATGTTACTCTGCAAAGTCACGGGCACCGTCGTTGCTACCCGAAAACAAGAAGCTTTTCGACCTGCAAAGCTGCTCGTCGTCCACCGTGTAGATGCAGAAGGCAACCTGGAGGGTGAGCAGGATATGCTGGCCCTCGACCCCCGATATGGCGCAGGCGTGGGCGACTATGTGCTTGTCGCCAAGGAAGGTGCGGTGGTGGCCCAGCTTATGGAAACCGACGGGGTCTCTGCCAATGTGATTATCATCGGCGTTGTGGATGACTGGACGTATGAAGTGTAGGAATGCCGGTATGGGTGTTGGGAAGGGTCACAGGAGGTGGCGCAACTTGTCCGCCGGTATGGTGTTTTTCCAATCGCCGCTTTTTTCTTGTAACCGAGAAGGGGTTGTGAATCGATTTGCTGCCATAGGATGCTGGATGGGACTGCTGGTTGCCTTCCATGCATCTGTGCCTCTTGCTCAGGCGCAGATGGTCCTCTCGGATGAGGCACAGCTATCCCTCCTCACGATTATGCCCGGCGACGCGGCGTATTCGATGTTCGGCCACAGTGCAATTCGTGTCTACGATCCTATTCAAGATATCGACACCTCTTTCAATTACGGCACCTTTACCTTTGGCAACCCGCTGGTCTTCATCGGGCAATTCGCTTACGGCAAACTCGACTATGCGTTGAGTATCCAGTCGTTTACCGGAGCCATGCACGGTTATCGGCTCGAAGATCGCCCTGTTGTTGAGCAAGTGCTGAACCTGAGCCCGGGCCAGCAGCAAGCCATTTTTGACTTTCTGCGGATCAACGCCCTGCCGGAAAACCGCTATTACCGCTACGACTTTTTCTTCGACAACTGCGCTACCCGCATCCGCGATGTGTTTGAAGACGTGCTGGGCAATGCGGTGCACCTCACGCCTGCCGATCCGGGCCTGACCTTCCGCCAGTTGATTGATCTTTATGCTGTCGAGAAACCCTTCTTGGACGCGGGTATGGACATGGGCCTGGGGCTCCCTGCGGACCGCATTGCCACGCCCCACGAGACGATGTTTCTGCCGGACTATCTCCACCAAGCTTTTGACGGGGCCACCATCACCATTGATGGCAGCATTCAGCCACTGGTGACGCGCACAGATACGATGGCCTGGTCTATCGAAAGCGCACCTGTGGAACCAGCCTGGCCCTGGCCTGCCATCATCGGCTGGCTCCTCTTTGGGCTCGGTCTCGTTCTTACCGTGCTGGATGTACGCGACAAAAATCCGTCACGCCGTATCTTCGACAGTTTCTTGTTTGGCGTGATAGGACTGGCCGGTGTGCTGGTCGTGTTTCTCTGGTTCATTTCCCTGCACACCGTTACGCAGCACAACCTCAACCTGCTCTGGGCCTGGCCCACCCATCTGATCCTTTTCGTGGTCTTACGCCGCCGCTGGGAGCCTTCCTGGCTGTGGATGTACCTGGCCGCGACGGCCCTGGCTACCCTGATCCTGGTGCTGGGCTGGCCCTTCTGGGCACAGGCACTCCCGCCGGTAGTCCTGCCCCTTGTGCTACTCATCCTGATGCGAAGTGGCTGGCTGGCAGCCGCCCGTTGGCGGGTTCCACGTTCCAGGTTTCCGGTTCAAGATTCTTCCCTTTCAATCTCGAACTGAAAGCAAGGGCGAGGTTTGGGTGGATGGTAGATAGTGGATAGAATGACTTTTTCTGCTATCCACTCATCTTTTTCCTGTCCAAACCTATTCCTCTTCCCGTTCGGACTTGACGAAGTTGATGAACAGGGTGTGCTGCACCTTCACGGGCTTCCCATCTACCTGACCGGGCTCGAAACGGGCCTGCTTCACTACGCGTAGCGCCTCTTCATCGCAGCCGCTACCGATGCCACGCACCACTTTGGCGTTTTCTACACGGCCCTGTTCATTGACAACAAACTGCACATAGACGCGGCCCGTTACGCCTGCATTATAGGCTTTTTGAGGATACTCGACCTTCTGGTGGAGTTCTCCCAGGCCGCCGATCAATTGCGGTGCCTGCTCGGCCACTTTATAGACCCCGTCCTCGGACTCACGCCGGGAGAGGGCTTCTTCTTTGGCCGCGCCGGCCTTGCTGGCAGCAGTGATCTGCTGCTCTATATAAGCATCTCCCGGCTTGAAGGTGAGCGCCTGCTCGTAGCTCTTGATGGCATCTGCATAGCTGCCTTTGGTGGCCAGGGCATCACCTTGACCCCGGTAATACTGATACTGCTGCTCCTGCTGCTGGGCCGATGCCATCATGCTATCTGCCCGTGCCATTCCGGCCTGGGCCTGAGCCGATGCTGGCTTTAATTCCAGGGCCCGCTGAAACTCCCCTTTGGCGTCGGCACAACGACCCTGGTTGCACAGCGCTGTGCCTCGGGTGAGGTGCCGCTGGAATTGCTCTTCCGTGCTAGCCTCCTGTAGCAAGGTGTCGATTTCCTTGATGCGGTTCGAGGTATAGGCATCGCCCGGCTGGTTGCTAAGTGCCAGGCTATATTTCTCCCGAGCGCCTTCGTAATCGGCCTGTTCAAACAGCGTATCGCCCTGCCTGCGATATCCATCATAGAGTTCCCTTTGCACGAGGACCGGATCAACCCGCTCGCTTTCTTCTTCGCGGGAGTTGTCGGCCTCTTCACTTCGCTGATGGAGCGCCTGGTCCATGCCATCGGCGGTCAACTGGCCTTTTTCTAGTACCACTGGATCATCCGGCCGATAACGTAGCGCTTCGTAATAAGCCTTGTTGGCCTCGTTGAAGTATGTGAGTGAAGCAAGGGCATCGCCTGCCTGCAGCAACGAGTCTGCATGGTCGTAGAGCATATCACCCTGGTCCATATACTCGGTATAGCGCTCTGCGCTTACCTCGGCCAATCGCTGATTGGTGGCGTCGAGTTGCTGGGCTACCTCTTCATTGGAGGGCATAGCCGTGAGCGCCCGCTCGTACTCGGCCTTGGCGTCGGCATAGTTGGCAAGGGCAAACAGAGAATCGCCCTGGGATTTGTAATAGGCAAACTGGGTCTGCTCGCTACCGTCGTTTTTCAGAAGGGCAAAAGCACCCAGCACGGCCACAATGCTGACCACCAAGAAGGCCACCAGCACCGGAATGTATCGCTTTTGGGAAGGCTGTGATGCTCGATCTGTGAGTCTCTGCTGTTTGCGGTCTTTCTTCCGAGTCGCCTTGCTGGGTTTGGTTGGACCACTTGGTGAAAATGCAGAAGACGCCTTTGGAATGGCTTCCTCCTGCTTCTCGGGTGCTTCTGGCACGGGAAGTGGCTCCACCGCCTCCGGCTCGTCCTCAACCGCCGGTGCTGGCTCGGGCGCTTTCGTTTCCGTCTTGGAGGATACCTTGGCCTGGGTCACCCGGTCGGCCCATTCTTTAGCCGACGGAATGGTCAATACCTCAGCGGCCGACGTCTCCTCGACAGGTTCTTCTGCTGCTGGTAGCGATTCCAATTCATTGGTAAGTTCAATCTCTACCGGTGCGTCCGGCGATATCTCTACGGGATCTTCCGTCGCCGGCACTGGAGCAGCGGCAGGCTTCTTCTCAATGGGTGACGTGGCTTTGACGGCTTCTTCTTCGATTTTTGCTGCCGGTTTTTCGGAGACCGGCTCCTCTTTCTTTGCTACCGATGCTGGCTCGGCAGGCTTCTCTGCCACGGGGGTACGGGGTGACGCAGGCGTGCTGGTTGGCGCATCCTGGGCCTTGACTGCTTTTGATTGGACAGAGGGCGGGGCGGCTACCACCGTCTTCTTCTGTTCGAGCGCCTGGACGAGTTGTTGCTGAAACGCCTGCACTGACCGGGGTCGCGCACCCAGGTCTAGAGACAGCGCCCGCATTAACACATCGCGCAATGCAGGTGTCAGGCTGTTCACGGCTTCCAGGTGTGCAGGAACGTCATCCTGCTCCACGCGCTGCGGGCCAGCAGGCAGTGACGCTCCTGCAAGCAGTTCGTACATCATGGCAGCGGCACCATAAATGTCGGTCCAGGGACCTTGCTTCCCGCTTGCCTGATGCTGCTCGGGCGCGATCATCCCTTCTTCTACCAGGGTACCGATGTCTCCCATCCGCTGGGCCAGCATGATATGTGCTGTGCGGAAATCGCGCAGGATCGGGCCATTATTTTTGGAAAGGAAAATAGCTCCGGGAGAAATGGCACCATGCATCAGGCCATGCTGGTGCGCCGCCTGCAACGCTTCCAGGACAGGCATCAGCAAAGTGATCGCCGTTTTGAGGGGAAGAATACCGCCTTTCTTCTGTAGCACCGAAGCCAACAGCGCACCTGGATGGTGCTCCATAGCCTGGTACGCCGTCTGGTTGGCCTCAAAGTAGTGAACCTGCCGGACGAGGTTGGGATGAGCTATCTTCGCCAGCACCTCTGCCTCTTTGAGGAACTGATCGCGACCGTAGCGAAACAGATCGTCGCGGCGCGCCTCTACCCTGATCCCGTCGTCAACGCGGGCCGCTAGAGCCGAAGGAAAATATTCTCTGAGATCGACCTGATCCTCTGTTTTGAGGTCCCAGGCCTGATAGGAAATGGAAAAGGCAGCCGTTGTATCCAGTGTACGTCCGATGGCGTACTGCTCGTTCAACACAGTTAGGCGGGGCAGGAACATGACAAGAAGTCCGCTTTGATGGAGAAACCGACTAATCCCCACCGACCTCAAACCTCAGAGGCTCTCATGCACTACATCATACCAGCAGCATGGGCAGGGTGAGTCTGCACGACTACACAGGACTCGAAACCAATCCGGCCTGCCAGACTCGCTGTTTGTTATCGGCGCAGTAGCTTCTTGTCTTAACCCTGTACACCACGCCAGGGCGTTCCTTGTCTGCCCGCCTGAATCAACATTTTGCTCTTGTTGCTCAGGCAGCTTGCTTACTCGCGCTTCGGCCCCGCTTCAGCGTCATCAGCTGCTGGTTGTAGGTTTGCAACAACCCCAGAAAGGCCACCATGTCCACATTGGGGTCATAGATGGCGGCTTCGATACGCTGAGAGAGATGCTCGGCCGCCCACTTCTTCTTCGTAAAATCCAGACCGTTTGGGTTAGCTGTTACTACGTTTGCCATAATGATTTCCAGTCGTATAGGTGGTGGTTTGCTGCACTGTCTTCCTCCTTAAACAAACACCAGGCCAAAATATCATTTTCGCCAAAAAACGCTTTATACGCCTATTATGACATGATTCAAATAAAACAGGCGGGCCCGGTCATTACAAAAAGCAGTGTCCACAAGGTGCTTTGTAACATCTACCCGCATCACCTCTAAGGGCCTGTCTGCGGAATGGATGCCTATCTGTGCACCGGCAGCAACCACAAAGGCCCTAAAACTGCCGAGACCCGTCTGGCTGATGAACATACTGAAAAGTAAAATAACGCGGCGCGCCCACACCAGGGATCTGGCCGTCGTAGTAGCTCACTATCTCTACCTTCGCATACGTATCTTCCGGGGTCTTCAACACGATGGTGCGTGCTGGTACAGCAGTAACAACATGCGTAGTCGAATCATACAGGTACCACCCCTCGCCATTGCCCGATGGGATAGCAGGATTTTCTTCCTCATCAGCGTGATACCCTTCTTCTGGAGCCTCGACCAGCGCGTCGAACGCGACATCTACAATCTGGGCCTGTCCGTTAACGGTTATGGAAGTCCCCTGAAAAGCAATATCCCAGGCATCGGTGTCGGCCAGCGAATCGGGCACAACCTGATTGGTGCGAAGGCTGTAATGCACCAGTCCCTGGGAAGCATCGAGTTCATCAACTACCACCGGGGTCAAGGTGACCTCTACCGGTTGCGCACTCGCCCAACCAGACCAGCTTATCATAAGAACGGCGAGTAACAGCAGGGAGCTAAAGATTTTATTCATCGTGCAAAAAGGTCTGATAACAGGTGGAAAGAAGGTGCACCACTATCAGGGGATATCGTTCCGTGACTATTTGGTTAGGGCATACCCCCTGAGCCCAACTCGCTATCGAACATATCGTGTAGCTCGTGCATCACCGTGGCACCGTGCAACAGATCCGCAAGCTCTTCCATCTCCTCTGCTGTAAAGACCAGCCCAATGGGTACGCGAGGCAAGCGCATATGATAGCACCGCGCACTGACATGCATCGCCGGGTTGACTTCAGGCTCAAGGGTATCGACGAAGGTTTTCAGATCGTAGAGCCCCTGCACGCTGTGCCCCAGCAGCAGCGGGCCGAAGAGGAGTTGAACCAGCCACAATGCTGACACTGGAAAACAACGCCGTTCTCGGTCTGATAAAGCGGATGGAGCGGATGGTTGCAGGCCATGGAGGATGCTTGCTAGCAGTGCGTGGGGCTAAAGGCTTATTCAAACCGCCGCGACCCGTCGGGCTGGTGTACATACTCGAAGGTGTAATAGCGGGATGCGTCGTCGGAGGTCGGCGTCTCTGGTGCACCCTCGTAGTAGCTGAGGATGCGCAACTTGGCGTAGGTGCCATCCGCACAACGCACCACGATGACCCGCCCTGGAATAGGCGTGATGTTGTTGTTTTGCGGATTGTAGTTGTACCACCCATTGCCCGATCCCGTGGGAATGGCACGGGCATCGGCAGCGTCGGTGGCATATCCGCTGGCGGGCGCTTCGGTGACTTCCTCGAACAGGATCTCCAGTACCTGGGCTCCACCGCTCCCAGGACCACTCGCGCCACCATTGGTGAGAATCGTCGTGGCTTTCAGGGCGATGTCCCACTCCGTAGAAGCCGAATCGGAGCGCGGTACGATTTCGTCTTCGCGGAGGCTATAGAACGTATATTCGTTGGCTCCCACAGGCTGCCCGGTAACCGGATCAAAACCAGTGACAGGATCTGCCGGAATGTCTTCGGCGAGGGTCACTTCAGGCACTTCAAATTCATCATCGGATGAGGTGCTATCGCAACCAGCGACGGCAACCAAAAGCAGCAGAAGGAGCGCAAGGGAGGTTGAGAAAAGAGAACGGTTCATATCGTAAAGTGGATCTAGGGTTTGCGTTTGGTGGATGGTGATTAGAGTTCGACGCGCAGGCTGGCAAAGAGCAACCGGCCCGGCAACGAGGGGATCAGCGAGGGCTTCGTCTGGTCCAGCAGATTCTGCCCACCGACCTGCACCGACACCTGCTCCATGATCTGCTGCGTCAGTGTGAGGTGCCACAACCAGTAGCCCTTCACATACTCAGCGTCATCATCCAGAATCAGGTTGCCGTTGAGGTCACCGAAACCGTAGCGGCCCCGGTAAAGACCTCGAAGTGCGGCGGTAAAGCCGAGCGGGGCATGGTGGTATTGCAGGCGAAGCGTCCCGCTGTGCTTCGAGCGATTCATCAGACCGCCGTAATCAGATCGGCTCAGGCGCACATCCCGCTCGTCTAGTCGCTTGAACAACGTGCCTGCCTCTAGCTGGTCGATCACATCCCGGTCAAAGGTGTCGAGGTACTGATAGCTGAGCGCCATGGACACCGCTGGTATGGGCACATAGCTGACCTTGGCCTCCACGCCCTGTGTGACAATGCGATTCAGGTTGAAGTAGGTAAACGCACTCTGCCCGTTGGTCTTGAGCGCCACGGGTGCAGCCTCAATCAGATCGGCTACATGGTTGCGAAACAGGTTCACCTGCGCCGATACGTTATCCATCGGCTCCGCTTCCACCCCGACATTGAAAGACACCGATTGCTCAGGTTTGATTTCTTCGAGTGTATCCAGATCAAGCAGAAAAGCCTGGATCTGACCTTCTTCTTCTAGCTGGCGTAGCGCGGCGGCAGCATCCACCGAGCCAAAGACGCTGTAGCCTGCCACCGCATTAGTAAAGTCGAGATAGAGTTGCTGGAACGTGGGGGCCTTGAATCCGCTACCCACCGAGGTGCGCACGCGCCAGGTCTCGTTTGGCTTCAGGAGGACTGCCAGCTTGGGACTGAGATTGGTCGCATAATCCGTATGCGCGTCCAGTCGGGCACTCAGAATCAGATCAGCCCAGGTGGTGGGCAACCACTCGTGCTGCGCAAAAGCAAAAACATTCGCCGTCGTGCGTGTGCCTCCAGCAATGCGGTCGGCCTCAACCCGTTCGCCGATGTAGCCGCCGCCACCTGTAAAGAGGTGCCTTGTCCCGATAATTGCATCGACCTGCACTTCGCCTTTGCCGTAGTATTGGTCGAATTGCGTGCGGCTTTGCAAGTCTCCCGTATCAGGTTCGCGCACCTGCGTATCGGTTTTGAAACGCGACCCATAGAGCGTGCCTGTCAGTTTGAGGCTGTTGTTGAGGCGATGCATGATGGAGGGCGAGACATTCCAATCGGTCTGGTTGGCCTGGTTGTCGTGCGGCACCTGCTCGGTGCCCTCCAGAATACCTACTGTATCCGACTGGTCCTGCCAGTTGCCCCGTGCAGAAATGTTGAGTTTGGTTTGCTCGCTGGCATCCAGGTCGAATCGCCCGCCCACCGTATAGTCTGTAAAGCGCGGCACCGTCTGCCCCAGTGCATCGGGAGCCAGATCGTAGCCTGCCGAGCTATAGCGGTTGGCGTATATCCGCGCTCCGACAGATCCCTGTGTGGTTTCGGCCTCCACGTTCAGGTCGACGGTGCCGTGGGTTTCGTATCGCGAACTGATGGTCGTCGCCCATGGCTGTGTCGGTTTGCGGGTGATAATGTTGATGACGCCTGCCAGCGCCTCGCTCCCATACAACGACGACGATGGCCCACGCACGACCTCCACGCGCTCGATGCCTGCCACCGTCAACCGCCCCAGATCGAGCGTCCCGGCGACCCGCCCGATGATCGGCTCTCCATCAATAAGAATGAGCGTGTAATCAGAGGCCAATCCTTGAAGCTGGATGCCTTTGCCATGATCATAAACGAGATGCATCCCCGGTTGCTCAGCGAGAAGATCGGCGAGGCGGGTGGCTCCCTGCGCAGTTATTGCGTCTTTCGTGATGAGCGTGGTTGGCACCGGCACATTGCGCAGTTCCTTTTCGCCCTTCGTTGCCGTCACCACGATGGGTTCGAGTTCCCCCTCCATCACGATGGTAGAATCAGCGCTCGGGTCCTGGGCCTGTGCATCTACAGAGAGAGCCAACACCATCCCTGCCAGGAGCGCGAGACGCAAAACGAAACCTTGAAAAGCCTGGGGCATAACGGATTGCCACTTGGAGTTGCATTGTATTTAGACTGAATCTAAATAATAGAGCCCCGCACTTGCAATACTTGTCTGGTTATTATTTAGATTTATTCTTAATTACACAAACCCTTTTCCCTTATCGTCATGGACAACGCGCAGACGACCACCCACCTTAAAGACGCCTGGACTGCATACCGCCAGTCCAACCCACACATCCGCACGCGCAATGCTGCCGACGCCCTTGGCGTAAGCGAGGCTGAACTCGTCGCCACCGGCTGTGGCGACACCGTGACCCGGCTGCGACCCGACTGGTACGACCTGCTGCTGGACCTGGAAGGGCTGGGCGAGGTGATGGCTCTTACCCGAAACGATGGATTCGTGCATGAAAAAATAGGCCACTACCGCAACGCCGAGGTCATCCCGGATCACCGGATGGGTCAAACACTCAATGAAGACATCGACCTGCGCATCTTCTTCCGCCACTGGCATTTTGCCTTCGCCGTGGTCAATGAAACCGATGGTGGGGTGAAACGCAGCCTCCAGTTCTTCGACCCACAGGGCGTAGCCGTCCACAAGATCCACCTGCGCTCCACGAGCAACGTCGATCACTTTGAGGGGCTCATTGATACCTATCACCACGACGACCAATCCTCTTCGACTCACGTTGAGCCACCCGAAACGCCGAAGCCGGAACGCCCGGATGACACCATTGATCAGGCCGAACTACGAGAGGCATGGGGCGCATTAAAAGACACGCACGACTTTATTTTCCTACTACGCAAATACAAAGTCACCCGCCTGCAAGCGTTCCGCCTGGCGGGCAAGGACTACGCCTGGGAAGTGCGTACGTCAAGCCTGCGCACCGTTCTCGAAGCGGCTGCCGCCACCGAACTGCCCATCATGATCTTTGTGGGCAACCATGGATGTATCCAGATTCACACGGGGCTGGTCAAGAAGCTGAAAGAGGTGCGGGGATGGTACAACGTGCTCGATCCTGGCTTCAACCTGCATGTGAAAGAAGGCGAAATCACGTCGGCATGGGTCGTGCGCAAACCGACAAAGGATGGCGATGTGCATTCGCTGGAGTTCTTCGACGCCCAGGGCCATGTACTCTGCTATCTCTTCGGCAAACGCAAGGAAGGGCAAACCGAAAACGAAGACTGGCGGGCCCTGCTGGCTACGCTGACGTGAGCACTTTTTTAGGTGCGCATTTTCGCAAGATCAGAGGAGCAGCCTGCCACCTGTTGCACTCTTTCGCTGGTATCCTTTCTGCCCAAGGAGTGGTGCATACAAGATTTCCTGCCGCTCGCCAAAGCCTGCATCAACCCAAAAACGCACAGCCTGACTCAATACACCACACCCTGAAGTCCGAGCAGATCCCCGGTCTCAGCATCGACCACGCAGATCCGCTCAGGCAATTGATCCGGTACGCTCAGGTCCATCGAAATCCTAAGGACGAGGGAAAGGCGCTCGTGGTCGGACAATTCCTTATAGAGCAGGCCATCAACGAAGACAGCCCTCATTGAGGGGGAAATGTGCTTGATGAGTTTGAGGATCGCCACAACATACCTCTTTTTACAAATGGTCCAACAGAAGAGGGGGATCCATACCAAGGTATCGGCTGCATGAGGTGACAGATTTAAGCGCATGTCCTACTTAATCATACCTTCGGCAAACATAAAGAGGGGCAAACCGAAAATGAGAACTGGCGGGCTATGCTGAACTGCGGCTTGTTATGCAACCAGCCTAGCAGAAAACGCAAAGACGCCAGCCCCTCGAAAGGGACCGGCGTCCTGCACGGTACCGCGTACGGGATTTGAACCCGTGTTACCGGCGTGAAAGGCCGGCGTCCTAGACCCCTAGACGAACGCGGCGTATGCTTTCTGAAAAGAAAGGGGTGACCGAGGGGAATTGAACCCCCGATCTCCAGGGCCACAACCTGGCGCCCTAACCACTGGGCCACACCCACCATCGACGTGCACCAGACAGGCGAACCCCGCCTGGCGCGGCGCAGATCGTAGCACTCGCT
>Ga0102947_1000561_pt1 | contig 13210 bp, 11 predicted proteins | sample SalPon2A_A_D2_MG_FD_78210 | JGI IMG/M metagenome (GOLD analysis project Ga0102947, IMG submission 78210) | Soil microbial communities from South San Francisco under conditions of wetland restoration - Salt Pond MetaG R2A_A_D2_MG | ecosystem: Environmental > Terrestrial > Soil > Wetlands | place... | reverse complement strand
CGCCAAAGTCAGGGATGTAGCTATATATTTCGTTCGCTTTCGCCTGCCACCATGCTTGCACGTCGGGATTGAGCGGATCGGCCGTTTCCAGGCTGCCGATCTCGATGGGCGCGCTGAAACGGGCGGTCAGATAGACGCGGATGCCGTAGGAACGAAAGACGTCGGCCAGCGCAGCAGCCTTCTCCAGATACATCGGCGTCAGCACCAGCGCGTTTGCATTCACATTCGTCAGCACCGTGCCATTGATGCCAATGGACGCATTGGCGCGGGCATAATCGGTGTAGCGTGGGTCGAGGTAGTCGGGCAGCTTGTGCCAGTCCCACAGCGAGAAGCCTGCGTAGCCACGCTCAACGGTGCGATCCAGGTTGTCCCAATGGTTGAGCAAGCGATGCTGAATCTTCGGCGTACTGACGATGGCGAGGTTGTCGATAGGCTGGTGCGTCTGAAGCAAGCGCAAAAAGTGAAAGGTGCCATAGAGCACCCCTACATCGGTGTTCGCTGTGATGACGGTTGTATGCTTGCCATCGACAGCCACCGCCTGGATGACGAACCCTTCTTCGCCCACCTGCTGCAAGGCGGCGTCCAGATTCAGCGCAGCAATGATCGGAGACGAGGCGGGTGTGCCCACGATGAGTGTGCCAGCCTGCATCATCTTGGACGATCCCATTGGCAATTCCATGCCGAGCAGCCCGTGTAGCCCACGCTGGAGTTCTTCCTGCGTGACCTGAAGTGTTGGCGACTCCCCCTCCATCAGCAGATGCGAAATCGACATCCGATACTGCTGCCCTAGCGCCTCATCGGCTATAGGATGATAGCGGAGCCACAGGTCGTAGCCATCATCACCACGTACATTGGGTACAATCAGAAAGGCAAGGAAGAAGAGTACGCAAAGGCGTGGGTAGGATCGTCTCATGCGAAATGGTTTCAAACAGGAATGTCAGGGATACGTTCATCTTTCGGATCGGCCCAGCGATCATTGGGGATGATAGGTGCCCATCCCGGCCGCAAGGGATCCTGGTCGTAGGGATACGAACCGAGCCGCTGGTAGAGTTCATGGTACTCGGCCAGCTTGTCGCGATCCAGGCGCACGCCCAACCCCGGCCCGGTTGGGACCGCAATAGCCCCATCTTTGTACGGCAATTTCCCTCCTTCGATAATGTCGTCCTTTAGGTGGTGGTAATGCGCGTCGGCAGCAAAGGTCAGGTTGGGCAAGATCGCGCCCAGGTGCAACATGGTGGCGAGTTGAATGCCCAGTTCGCCAGAAGAATGCACAGCAACGCCATACTGAAACGCCTCGCAGATCCCCGCCGCCTTGATACAGGGCCGGATGCCACCCCAGAACGTCGTATCGAGCAGAATGACATCGATAGCCGTGTCGAGCACGTTGGCACAGAGTTGCTCAAAGTTCACCACCACGGTGTTCGTCGCCAGGGGCATGCGCACCTTGTCGCGCACCCGCCGCATGCCGTGCAGCCCGAAGACCGGATCTTCGTAATAGTCGTTGCGAATGTCTTCGATCTGCTGCCCAAACCAGATCGCCTGCACGACGGACCACACCCCGTTTGGGTCAAAGCGGAAGGTGTCGCCCGGCAAGGCATCAGCCAGCGCCCGGTAGCATTCGAGTTCGTATTCTGGCGCGAAGACGCCTCCTTTGAGCTTATGCGTGGTGAACCCGTAGCGCTCTTTTAGCGAACGGGCTTCCCTGACGAGTTGGTCTACCGTCCGCACCTCGCGGGCTCCATTGTTCGGACGCGGATAGCGAAAGAAGAGATAAGACGCGAAGGGCACCCGGTCCCGCAGACGTCCGCCGAGGATGTCAGAAACGGGCACGCCCCACTGCTGCCCCAGTAAATCCAGGCAGGCAAACTCAAACGCGGCTACAATCTGTGTGCGGTTATTGTAGAGCGATGCTGTCGGGTTGGCAATCAGAAACCGCATCTCTTCGATACGCGCCGGGTCTCGGCCCACCATATAGGGTTTCAAGGCATGAACCGCAGCGGTAGCACTCTCGCCGCCGCCCCCCATCTCGCCCAGCCCGATCAGCCCCTCCTCGGTTTCAACCTCGATGATCGTACGCACAAAGCGCCCCCAATGACACCCATTGGCATGACGAAGGGGGGCTTCAAGCGGGACTGTAATAGGGGTAGCACGAACGTCCTTTATACGCATCCTCTCCAGACTCTTTACGGATTAAGAATACCTTACCAAGTCCATGAAACCTCGTTCGAGACCCAACAACCTACACAGTTTTTCATCAGGAGCGACCAAGAAGGTTCATGGTGCTAAACGGTATGATAAGTCATGTCGGACTGAGATATGTAATTTCTCTTTCACCCACTGGGGTTCCTGAGAGGAGGTGTATCATCGAAAGTGCTTCCGGTCAATAAGCCAGGAACCAAGTACCTAACTGTCCGGGGTGATAGAACAAACTCCTTACCTGAAATCCAGGGAGCGCTTTAAGCAACCCACTTCCCTTTTGAAAACTTTACTGCTATCAACGACCTGCTAGCAAGCGACTTTGCCATCAAGTTTCATACGATGACAAAATCATCTTATCTTTTTTAAGATACACTTCCCTTCTTTTCTTTGTCAAGTTGGAATCTCTCTATTATATGCGCAGTCCTGCTAGTGCACCTCGCATATAAGCGAAGGAACGCTGCATACCAGGCAGCGGGTTCGCCGCGTCGATCTCGTATTCCAGATTAACGCATCCGCTATAGTTCATTGCCTGGAGTTGCTTGAAAATGGCAGCGACAGGCATCTTGCCTTCCCCCACGATGCACAGACTTTCATTATCTGAGAGGTCGCGCAGGTCTTTCAGGTGGAGATCGAGCACCCGGTCACCCGAGGCCGCAATGGCTTCAACGACATCTACCCCTGCGCGGGCGGTATGCCCTACGTCGATGCATAGGCCCACGCGGGGGTCCATGTTGTTAATGACAGCGAGCGCGCTCTGTGGCGTGGGAAAGTGCTCATCCTCCGGACCATGGTTGTGGATGGCAACTTGGATGTCGTACTCCTTCACAAAGGTCTCAATGCGCGGCATCGTCTCGTGGGTCGGGGCGATGACCATCATGGGCATGCCACACAGGCGGGCGTACTCGAAGTGATGCCGAATGTGATCATCGTCATTCTCGTGCAGGTAGATGACCCCGCCGCTCACGATCTGCACCCCAGCCTCTTCAAAGGCACGGCGGCCTTCAGCCAACTCCTCGGGCGTAGCATCGTAGGGCAAATGGAACGATTTGACGCTGACATATGACGTTCCCAGCGCCTGAACAGCAGCAATCGCGTCGGCCCGCGACAACTCGCGCAACGAATAACTCGCCACGCTCAGCTTGAGCGGTGCCGTTTCTGGTGCATCTTCGGATGCACTGGCTACGCCGGGCCGCCCCAGCGCCAGTCCGGTTACTCCCAGCGCTGTTGTTTCGAGAAATTGTCTGCGCGAGTGCTTTTGCATAACCATCGTAGGCTTATAGATACTTTTATTGGTCGCTCCCTTTTCCCGCCTGCCTCTTCCCCCTTTCCCTTTCCTCACACCTTCGGCTCCCAGCCCGGCTCATAGTCGCGGCTCCAGCCTTGCATGGCTTCGGCGTCATCGAGCAGGTGACCAGTAGCAGGATCGCAGGTCAGGGCATGCCCTGTGTGCTGCGCGATGTTGCCCAAATGGCATAGCAACACGCTCTTGTGGCCCTCGTCAATCGGCGAGCGGACGGCCTCTGTGCCCCGGATAGCGTTCAGAAAGTTGGCAACGTGAAAGTCGGTGAGTTCGTCACCACCCCGGATATCGAGGCCAGAGACATTGGTGGGCCGCACCCGCCGCCAGATTTCACGACGCTCCATATCATAGACGACGTAGCCTTCGCGGTCTATGATGACGGTGCCCTCAGTGCCGTGGATGGCCGTGCCGCGCCCGCGTCCTTCGAGGGACTGCCCGTTGCAACTCCGGCCTTCCCAGGTGATGGTCTTGCCGCCCTCAAAGTCGAAGGAGGCCACCTGGGTGTCGTAGAACTCCCTGGCGTCGTTGTAGTGATAGCGTCCTCCGGCAGAGGTAACGCGCACTGGATAATCGACGCCCAGTGCCCAGCGGGCCACATCGAGTTCATGCGTGGCGTTGTTGCAGATCTCGCCCGTGCCCCAGCGCCAGAACCAGTGCCAGTTGTAGTGGATGACGTTGTCGCGGTAGGGCGTGCGCGGGGCTGGTCCCTGCCACAAGTCATAGTCGAGCCAGTCCGGCACGGGTGCTTGCTGGCCATGCCCAATGGGTCCGCGCTGGTTGGCGTACCAGGTCCGCGCAAAGTAAGGCCGCCCGATGATGCCTTCGTGGATGGCCTGGATGATTTGCATCGACTCGGGCGAAGAGCGTTGCTGGGTGCCCATCTGCACCACAAACTGGTCGTACTTTTGCTGCGCCTCCACGAGCAACTCACCTTCACGCGGGTTATGACCGCACGGCTTCTCGACGTAGACGTGCTTGCCTGCCTGGAGCGCCCAGAGCGTAGCCGTGGCGTGCCAGTGATCCGGCGCGGCAATCACCAGCGCATCGACATCCGCGTCGTCCAGGATGCGACGGACGTCTTTGACCCCTTGTGGTTGCTTTTCCTGCAACGCGGGTCTTGTCGCGTCTTCTACTTGCTGCGGCGCGCTGACCGCTGCAATCGCCTGCTCAATGGCACGGATATCGACATCGCAGATGTAGGCCACCTCGGCTCCCTCGGCGCGGGCAAACGTCTCGGCCAATACCTGCCCGCGTCCATGTACCCCCATCACCCCTACAACGACCGTCTCGCTGGGCACATTCGGGCCATAGAGCGTTGGCCATCGGCCACCAGCCAGCCCCAGGCCAATACCTGAGAGCGCAGTCTGCTTGAGAAATCTGCGTCGGTCAATGGAATCAGCCACGGGCGTTCAGGGATTCGTTATTGATTAAGAAATGCGCCTTACTCCATTTCCGATTCAGTTTCCATAGAAGGCAGTTCACGGATCTTTATGTTCCGAAACCAGACATCGTCGCCATGATCTTGCAAGACGATGTGGCCCTGCCGCCGCTCGGCGAAGCCGTCGATAGGATGGTACTTGCTGGCCGCCAGCAAGGAGTCGAAGCGGGGCGTGTCCAGATCATACTCCACGACCTTCTCGCCATTGAGCCAGTGTTCGCCATGTGGGCCTCGGAAGACAAGCCGGGCCTCGTTGAACGTTCCAACGGGCTTCAATTTCTTGGACGAACCGGGCGGGATCAGGTCGTAGAGGGCGGCGGCGGTGCGGTTTGGGCCATTCTGGGCGTCCGGGTGTTGATCATCATCCAAAATCTGATACTCGAAGCCCAAGGCTGCATAGTTCGGTGGATGCGCGGTAGACATGGCCTCCGAGACATTATATTTGATGCCGCTGTTGGCCCCAGGGGCCACCTTCCATTCCAGTATCAGTTCAAAATCGCCGAAGGTGTCCTCTGTCATAATATCGCCCCCTTCAAGAGGTTGACCGTCGGGAGCCGTCGGCACCTCGCCGCTGGCTACCTTGCGGATGGTCCCGTCTTCGATGGTCCAGTGACCGATGGGAATCGAGTCACGTCCCAGCCCTCTCCAGCCAATGAACGATTCGCCATCAAAAAGAAGCCGCCAGCCATCAGCCTGTTCAGTAACCGTCAGCGTGTTCGGCATCGTCTCGGCAGGCTGCGGAGATGGGTCGGGGGGCGTGTCGTTTTCTTCTACACAACCCCCACCCAGCAGCGCCAACCCGATAATCACCATAGTCACTCGCACCGCTGGCATTCGGAATAGACTCATCATAGCTGCGTCTCGTCTGCATGGTAACACGTTCAGGCGTTCTCTCTACTTCCCTGCCTTCTATCGCGCCGGTAATAAACGAATTGCGCGGGCTAAAAACCATGCTACACTGGACGATTTCTCTACATCAAAACGTATCTCTAGACGGCTCCAAAGGTCTGCCGCAGCCAAAATCCGACGAGGTACGCCAGCACGGCTGCGCCCCCTCCCATCAGCAACGTCTCCAAGCCTGACCGCAAAGCCGACCGTTTCAACACCACCCCTTTTGCCAGACCAACCCCAAAGAAGGCGATCGCGGTGATGAGGCTGCTGATCGGAAAGACAATGGCAGGCTCGACGCCTGGCACTACGAATGGTAGGAGCGGAAAGAGCCCTACCAGCAAAAAGGCACCAAACGTTGTCAATCCTGCCCGTAGCGGACTGGGGCTCTCTACTTGCAAGCCCAGTTCTTCTGTGAGCATCGTGTTTACCCAGAGTGTGCGGTCTTGCGTGATAACCTCCACGACCTGCTCTAGCACCGCTCCCTCGAATCCTTTGGCCGAAAAAATCTGTCGTATCTCCTCACGCTCACCCTCCGGGTACTGCTGGATCTGCTCCTCTTCACTCCGGCGGGCTTCGTCTACCTGCTCCTGCTGGCTCTTGGTGCTCTGGTAATTGCTGATCGCCATGCTAAAGCCATCAGCAATGAGGTTGGCAAACCCCAGCACGATAACCACAAAGCTGGAGAAACCACCACCTACCGCCCCGGCCACCACGGCAAAGGTGGTGACGCACCCATCAATGCCACCCAGCACCGCATCGCCGAGGTAGCTGTGCTTGTTTTGTGCCCTGAGCCGTTGCCGAATGACCTCCGGGCGGTGTTCAGCTTCTAGCGCATCTTGCCGTCCCTTTATTCCCCTGCCCGATGGTCTTGCCATGTCTTTCTGCCGGTGGGCGGTTAAGACCGCTCCTCATCTTTTTGAGGATCGACTGGTGATGGGGGACGCCGTGTCTTCGCCACATATACCGGGCATGGAGCGCCGCGCACGACCTTTTCGGCCACACTGCCGAGCATCAAGCGGTCTACGCCGGTCAAGCCGTGCGAGCCGATGACAATGAGGTCGATGTCGTGCTCTTCAGCGAGGTGGATGATCTCGTCGTCGGCATGCCCACGGCGCACGTAGTATCCTATGCCGCGCTCTACATCATGCCCTTGCACTTCTTGCGTCAGGCGTTCCAGGGCAGCATGGGCTTCTTCCTCCAGATCGGCAGGAGCCTCGCCATAGGCTGCTTTGTAGGCCGAACTGTAGAAGGCCGGAAACGTGGGTTCCTCGATCACATGCACCAATTCAAGTGCAGCCCCATGTAGCGCTGCAAAGGCTCGGGCATGATCCAGCGCCTGTGCCGAATCCTCTGAGAAGTCGACAGGCACCAGAATTCGTTCGATGTTTAGCATGGATTTAGAAGGGTCACTCATCCCTGCGCGTCCTCTACTGCGGTGGCTTGCTCTTGGGGCACCAACACTTTGCCGAAACTCTTGACCGTGAAGACCGGACAGGGAGCCATCCGCACGACCTTCTCGGCCACGCTCCCCATCAAGAAATGCTTTAGCCCCGTACGTCCATGTGTGGCGATCACGATCAGATCTACCTCGTGGGCCTTAGCATACGCCAGCACTTCCGCCGCGGGATGCCCCACGGTGATGGTCGTTGCTACCTGCTCCGCGCCGACTTCTTCGGCGATCAGGTTATGCAGCGCCTCGGCGGCCTGCCGATGCACCTGCTCGGTCGGTGGAGCCACGGCATCGAGTCCATAGACGACCGGCATGACCTCTTCTTCGATAACGTGGACGACCTCCAGGTGAGCCTCGTAGCTAGCCGCCAGATCCCGCGCATAGCGAAGCGCTGCCCGGCTGTGCTCGGAAAGGTCTATAGGTACCAGGATGGTGCGCACGGCCCGCCGGGGCACCGGGTCTTTGCCCGTTCGAACCGTGAAGACCGGGCAGGGCGACAGGCGCACCACCTCTTCGGCCACGCTTCCCGCCAGGAGGCGGTCTACGCCGCGCCGCCCCTGCGTGCCCATCACGATGAGGTCCATGTCTTGCTCCTGCGCATAGTCGAGGATGACCGCCGAGGGCGACGCTCCATGCCGCTGCACCTGGATGATATGCACTCCTTCATCGGTTGGTGTCTGTCTGGCCACGCCGGTAGCCACATGGAGTTGTTCTGCAATATCTTCTTCCGAGATGACGGTGTCTTCGATCAAAGGCGAGGCATCAGTGCCATACGTCTCAATCACATGCAGCAGGTGTACCTCCGCTCCGTACTGATCTGCCAGATAGGCGGCATGCCCAAAGGCGCGTTCGGCGCATATCGAGAAGTCGGTAGGAAAGAGGATTTTTTTTACAGATACCATAGCGCTACCCTTCCGCAGAAGCCACCGAGGCCTCTGATGAGGTGGATGAAGTGGGTTGAGAGGAAACCAGCGACGTTCCGAAGCTCTGGATGGTAAAGACCGGGCAGGATGCCCGACGCACCACTTTCTCCGTCACCGAGCCAAGGAAGAACCGCTCCAGCCCTGTCAGGCCATGCGTGCCCATCACAAGGAGACCACAGTCTGCATCCTCCGCGAACTGCACAATCTCGTGTACGGGGTGGCCGGTACGTATCGCAAACGTGACCTCGGTATCGGGGCCTTCCGTCTGCTCGTAAAACGTCTTCAAATGCGCCAGCGCCTTCTCGTCCAGGTCAGGGTCGATGTCATAGATCGACTGCACAGTGGGTCCGTAAAAAGCCGGATGGATATTGTCTTCGACGACGTGCAGCAGGTCGAGGCGTGCTCCCAGCAGGTTGCCCAGAGCCCTGGCATGTTGCAGGGCCTTTCGCGCATGCTCGGAGAAGTCGATGGGCACCAGAATAGAATCGAAATATTCCTGCCTTTCGCTCTGATGAACGGTCAGGACGGGGCAGGCCGAGAGACGAACAATCTCCTGGGCCACGCTGCCCATCAAGAACCGCCGCACCCCGCGCCGCCCGTGGGTGCCCATCACGATGAGGTCGATGTCGTGATCCTCGGCATAGTCCAGAAGCGCAGGAGCCGCTGCCATCCCCCGTACCACTGCGTACGCAATGTCGATGGCGGAGGCGTCGGAGCCGTGGGCTTCGAGCGCCTGTTCCGTTTGCGTGCGCATCACCTTTTCCGCCGAGGCCGGGCTACCTTCTGGATCAAAGGAGGCCCCGTGCAACACCTCGGCGAAAACCACATGGAGTTGGGCCCCGGTGCGCTCGGCAAGCGTCAGGGCAAAAGGAAGCGCTGCTTCAGCGCTCGGCGACGCGTCCCTGGCAAGCAGAATATGTTTAATGTTGAGCATGGTCGTATACCTGATGTTGTGAGTTTACAATACAGCATACGACAGCCCCTGCCACTACAGAGCGAGGTGCCCCTGACTTTGGGTGTAGGCAGAAATGAACAGGGGATGTAAGGGCAACCCTTACAAATCCCTATTGACGTAGCGAGAGCACGACATGGTCAAGGGCGCGTTGCAGGGCCTGGTCGTGATGGTAAATATCCGATCTGAATTGAACAGTTCCATGCTCATCTACCCATGCGGTCCAGTACAACACATAAACAGGAATGGGAGCAGGCAACATGATGCGCGTCTCTTTCCACTGATGGATGGTGGCTTCGAGTCTGGCCCGCGTCCATGACGTATCTCTTCTGAGGGTGTACAGTGCCAGTTCAATTGGCTTTTCGAGGCGCATGCAACCATGGCTGAAAGCGCAGGCACTCCGCGCGAAAAGATGTGGCTCCGAGGTGTCGTGCAGGCCCACACTGTAGCGGTTGGGGAAAATGAACTTTAGCCGTCCCAGCGGATTGCGGGGGCCAGGATCCTGGCGAAGCTGTCCGCCCGGCATCCAGCGCATATCGTGACGGGCCAGATAACCGGGGTCGCGCTTGAGCCAGGGCAGAATCTCATGGCGGGTGATGCTGGCGGGCACGTACCAGTAGGGAGCCAGAACGACACCCTGAATCTCGCTGTGGAAGAGCGGCGTCGGTGTGCTCGGCTTGCCAACAATCACTTTCATGGTCAGCACTTCTTGCCCTTCGTCAACAACGTGCAAGCGCCCACCAGCGACGTTGACGAGGATATGTTGCGCGTCGGGCAGGTGCGGTAGCCAGCGCCAGCGCTCCAGGCTATATTCGATCTGCCGAATCCGCGCTTCGACAGGCACATTCAACGCCGCCAGCGTTTGCGGTCCTACGATGCCATCTACTTCCAGGCCATGCCGTTTTTGAAAAGCACGAACCGTCCCTTCGAGGGTCTCGTCAAAGAGATCAGGATCATCAAGCGGCACGATCACCGAATCTTCTGTGACCGCGAGCCGACGACGAAGCCGCGGCACCGTTGCCCCCCGATCACCCAGCCTCAAGGTGCCATCCAGATGTACAGTAGCCCAGCCGTCCGCGGCCTGGATCTGGCGGTAGTGGGCCAGCGCGGCTCGCAGGGCCTGATAGCCTGCATAGGGCGGGCTGAGTTGGTCCAGTGCTTCTGTCATTGGCGTGCTCGTTACCACGCCTCGTACGAGCGCCAGCACCTCATCGTCACGCTGCGTGCCTGCCCAACCGGTGTGTAATGTGGCAGGCGGCACCCGCCCCTGGGCAAGGTGCGCCACATACCGAAATAAAGCGATGGAAAGAGTTAGCTCCAGATTGGCCTGGCGAACGGGATCCTCCCGGTTGCCCGGCGACCACGCACGAACCTGTGCGGCGAGCGCCTCTGCACCATAGACCTCCGGCATAAGGCCCTCCTGCTCCGCGTGCTGCAACACGTCGAGCAACACCTCGGCCCGCTGCCATCCTTCAGGGCTTTCGGTCCAGAGAGGTGCAAAGCCGCGCTCCTGGTAGAAAGCCGCTAGCCCTTCCGGCAACGCAGCAACGCGAGCCTCAATACGCCCTTGCAAGGCAGCATCGGTCTGCGCCACACACAGATGAGGCATCCACCCCATCCCGAACAGGACCACTGCTATCAGAAAGCACCTGTTACACATGGCCTTGTCTCCACCTTTATGCCTCGGCAGGCACCTCCTGGAATGCGTTCGCCAGCGGCTGGGAAGCATCGTCTGCATGGAGCCAGGCTCCCAGCATCCACAGGTCTTTCTCTACATGATCCAGGATATTGTTGAGCAGGTCGGCCGTACCCTGGCTGGTCTCTTCGGCTTCATCCAGCACGTCGCTGATGCGGACGTGCAGCCGCTCCAGGTCGCCTGCTACCCGGCGGACCATCTCGGTAGCGCCAGGAACAGACTCATCTTCTTCCAGGGTAGCGAGGTGCAGCACGCTAGCGAGGGTGTGCACAGGCACGCCTCCCAGGGTCCGTACCCGTTCTGCCAGATCGTCAATGGCGTCCGCCCAGGCCGTGTAGAGCACCTCAAACTGCTGGTGCAGTGCGAAAAAATGCGGACCACTCACGTTCCAGTGGTAATGCCGAAGCTTCTGGTACAACACCGTAGCATCGGCGACGAGGCCGTTGAGTTCTTCGGTGAGTTGGGTATAAGGCATGGTATCCGAAGGCTTGGTTGAATAGGATGCGCAGGCTGCCTGACTCAACAGGCTCAGACAACCTGTACCTACAAACTCGCGCCTCGCTAATACCTCCGCTGAACGCCGCACGCGAGCATCCCGGTACGACAAATCCTGCCTTCTATGTGGAGAAAAACCTTACTCTACATCTGTATCTTTGAGGGTAAAGACCGGGCAGGACGCAGCCCGGACGACATGGTTCGTCACGCTACCCATCAACCCGGCAGCCCCTGCCAGTCCTCGCGTCGCCATCACAATGAGATCCATGCCGTGCTCTTTGGCGTAGTCGAGAATGGTATGCGCCGCCGATCCACTACGCACCTCATAGCGAGCCTGGCACGCCGGTCCTGCCGTGCGCTCGTTCAGTTGGCGGAGGGCGAGCGCGGCCCGCTGGATCATCTCGCCTTCCATCTTGAGCACCGTGAAAGTAGGAATGCCCGTATCGGTGAAGTGAGAGACAATGTGTTCCTCAGCGACAAACAGCAGCGTGAGCGTGGCGTCGTAGAGTGCGGCGAGGTGCCGGGCGTAGGCGAGCGCTTCGGCAGACGGCTCCGAGAAATCGATGGGCGCGAGGATCTGCGTCACCTCCACGGGCTTTTCTTCCACCCGGTGCCGGAACGTAAAAACCGGACACGGAGCCTCCCGGATGATGACCTCGGTGACGCTCCCCAGCAGCAACCGGCTCACCCCGCGCCGCCCGTGCGTCCCCATCACCACGAGATCCTTTGGGTGCCGGGCGAGGTGCTCCAGGATGGCCGGGGTGGCGTGCGCGGCTCCGACCAGCGTATACTGGATTTGGAGGGCGTCCAGATCGCCCCGCTGCAGTCCGCTGAACCGCTCATTGGTCTTCTCCTTGAGACGAATACGGAGGCTTTCTTCTTCCGCCCCCGGGAAAGGCGTGTACGCATCGTAGCGTTTTTTGTCTTCCACTACATGCAGGATCTCCAATGCAGCCTCTTCGCGCACGGCCAGGTCGAGCGCATAGGCGAGCGTATCGTCGGCACGATCCGAGAAGTCGGTGGGGTGCAGGATATGTTTGAAGGTGTGCATAGCGTTTACCTTTAGGAGACTATCGGTGGATGTTTCGAGCGGCGCGCAAGCACCAGCTTAATGCCTTCTGGAACGAGGAACACAGGAGCCGCCACGAGCACGATCAGCAGCCAGTCATTCCAGCCAAGCGGCACCGTCTGCAAGGCGGTTTGGAGAAAAGGCACATACACGGCGGCAACTTGCAACCCGATGGAGCCCGCTACGGCGACCAGCAACCACGGGTTGGAGAAGAAGCCGGCGGTGTGTAGCGGATCGCGGAGCGAGCGGAAGTTGAAGACGTTGACCTTTTCCATGATGATAAGGCTAGTGAACGCCATCGTCTGCGCCAGCGCGAGCGTTTCGGCTTCCGCCCCCTGCCCGAGATAGTGGCTGAACAGAAAAAGCGTGGCGAACGCGAGGTACGTCCCGATAGCTCCCAGCATCAGCCACCAGCGCCATCCCAGAAGCGGAGCCTTCGGGTCGTGCGGCGGGCGGCGCATCGTGCCCGGCTCAGCCGGTTCGACGCCGAGCGCTACGGCGGTGACGCCGTCGGTGACGAGATTCATCCAGAGGATCTGCACGGGCAAAAGCACGAGCGGGCCACCCAGCAGGATGCCGCCGAAGATCGCCAACACCTCGCCGGTGTTGGACGTGAGCAGGTAGCGGACGAACTTACGAATGCTTCCGTACTGCCGCCGCCCTTCCTCCACGCCGCCGATGATGGAAGCAAAGTTGTCATCGGTGAGCACCATGTCGGAAGCGCCCTGGGCCACATCGGTACCGCGCTGCCCCATTGCAATGCCGATGTCGGCTTTCTTGAGCGCGGGCGCGTCGTT
>Ga0102947_1000560_pt1 | contig 13211 bp, 8 predicted proteins | sample SalPon2A_A_D2_MG_FD_78210 | JGI IMG/M metagenome (GOLD analysis project Ga0102947, IMG submission 78210) | Soil microbial communities from South San Francisco under conditions of wetland restoration - Salt Pond MetaG R2A_A_D2_MG | ecosystem: Environmental > Terrestrial > Soil > Wetlands | place... | reverse complement strand
CGTCGGCCAAGCAGATAGGGACGGCTCGGGGACAGCGGTCCGCCAAAATAAAGCACGCCGGTGTATGATCCGGCGCCTTCGATGTCGGGAAAGACCTCGGCCGGAGCGAGATTGGTGGGCCGGTTGATCATGATGGCGATCGAGCCGTCGTCGTCATGATGCACCACCAGCATCACGGTTTCCTCGAACATCGTATCCGCGAGCGCCGCAGTGGAGATCAGCAGCGTGCCGGGCGCGGGTTCCTGCGCAAAGGCCGGCTGGTGGCACAGCACGACGCCGGCTGCCATGAGCGCGAAAGGCTTCGGTTTCTTGAACATGACCGCATGATAACCGGTTTGGAGTGGTCGAAATGTCGACTGACGACAGCATTTTGAGCCAGGGGACCTGGATGCCCCCGGAATGGTCGCCGCACCGGGCGACGTGGCTGTCATGGCCGCACAATGCGGAGACCTGGCCGGGCACGCTGAGCACCGCCGAAGCGGCAATGATCGAAGTTGCCGCCGCGCTCGCCCCGCACGAGCATGTGCACATCAACGTCCTCGACTCAGACCATCGCAGTCACGTGCTGCGGCAACTGTCTTCCCGGGTCCCGCCCGAGCGCGTCACATATCATGCAATAGCGACCGACGATGCATGGATTCGCGATCATGGCGCGATATTCGTCTTTGCTCCGGATTCGATGCTGCACGCGCTTGATTTCGACTACAACGCATGGGGCGGGAAGTATCCGCCCTGGGACCATGACCGTCAGGTCGCTGCGAGGATGGCGGAAGTGCTCGGTGTCGGCACGAGCCGGCCGGGGATCGTGCTCGAAGGCGGTTCGATCGACGTCAACGGTGCCGGTGTCGTGCTGACCACCGAGCAGTGCCTGCTGAATGCGAATCGCAATCCGTCGCTGTCCCGCGCACAGATCGAGTCACAGCTGCGCCGGCACCTCGGCGTGCGACAGGTCGTGTGGCTCGGCCAGGGCATCGAGGGTGACGATACCGATGGCCACATCGACGACCTGACCCGCTTCGTCGGCGAGCACACGCTCGTTACGGTGCTCGAGGACGATCGCGGCGACGTCAACCATGCGCCCCTGGCAGAGAATCGGCGGCGGCTCGAGCAGCTGTCGATCGACGGAAGAAGCCCCGAGGTGCACGAATTGCCGATGCCCACGCCGCTCTACGCAAACGGGCAGCGGCTGCCGGCGAGCTATGCGAATTTTTACATCGCCAATGGCGTCGTGCTGCTGCCTGTGTTCGACTGCCGGGCCGACGCCCAGGCGGCCGAGGTCCTGCAGGCCTGTCTGCCCGGACGCGAGGTCGCGCGCATCGATGCCCGTGCGCTCGTGCACGGGCTCGGCGGCATCCATTGCCTGACGCAGCAGGTGCCCGCGGACGATGCGCTGTTGTCGTGTCCGCGCGTATTTCCTAAAGTTACGGGCCCAGCGCCGCAAACATGAGCGACCAAGTGACGTCTATCACCAGCTTTATCAGCCAGCATTACCGGCACTTCAACGGTGCCGCGCTCGTGGATGCCGCTGCAGCGTACCGTGACCACCTCGACGGTGGGGGGAAGATGATGGTCACGCTGGCCGGCGCGATGAGCACCGCCGAGCTCGGCATTTCACTGGCGGAGATGATCCGCAAAGACAAGGTCCACGCGATCTGCTGCACGGGCGCCAATCTCGAGGAAGATGTCTTCAATCTCGTCGCCCACGATCATTATGTGCGTGTGCCGCATTATCGATATCTCGATGCGCAGGACGAGCAGTTGCTGCTCGACCGACAGCTCAATCGCGTCACCGATACCTGCATTCCGGAGGAAGAGGCGATGCGCCGCATCGAGCACTTCATGCTCGCGCGCTGGTGCGCAGCCGATCGCGCCGGAAAGCGCCTTTTTCCGCATGAGTTTCTGTGTGAGTCGCTGCTTTCCGGCGAGCTGGAGACGCATTACCAGATCGATCCGAAGGACAGCTGGCTGCTGGCCGCCGCACGCGCGGAGCTGCCCATTTTCGTCCCCGGCTGGGAGGACTCGACGCTCGGGAATATTTTCGCGGCGCACTGTCTCAAAGGCGATATCGACAACGTCGCGACGATGCGCAGCGGGATCGAGTATATGATTGAGCTCGTCGGCTGGTACAAGCAGCGCTCGGTGGAGTCTTCGATCGGGTTTTTCCAGATCGGCGGCGGTATTGCCGGAGATTTTCCGATCTGTGTCGTGCCGCTGATAGAACAGGATCTGCGCGAAGAGGATATCGCCAAGTGGGGATATTTTTGCCAGATCAGCGATTCCACGACCAGCTACGGGTCTTATTCCGGCGCCGTCCCAAACGAAAAGATCACTTGGGGTAAGCTCGCGGTCAACACTCCCAGCTTCGTCATCGAATCCGATGCGACGATCGTCGCTCCGCTGATCTTTGCTTATGTGATGGGCGAATAGTCATGTCGAGTAGTCGCTATGAAGTCTCCGGTGCGCCGGTCAATGCCTGGTCGCCGTCCGACGCCCAGGCTCTGTATCGCGTCGACAGCTGGGGCGCGCCTTATTTCTTCGTGAACGCTGCCGGACATGTCGGTGTTCAGGTCGAAAACGACAAAGGCCGGCGAATGCAAATCGACGTTGTCGAAGTCGTCGAAGAGCTGCGCAATCGCGGCGTGCAGTTTCCGATATTGCTGCGATTCCAGGACATCCTGAGGAGTCAGGTCAAGCGCCTCAATAAGGCATTTCACTCGGCGATTCAGGAATTCGACTATCCCAACGAGTACCGGGCGGTCTATCCGGTCAAGGTCAACCAGCTGCACGAAGTGGTGGACGAGTTGCTCGATGCCGGGCGGGAATTCGGCATGGGTATCGAGTGCGGGTCGAAAGCCGAGCTCATTGCCACCTTGCCGCAGGTGGAAGGCGATATGCTGTTGATCTGCAACGGGGTCAAGGACTACGAGATGTTGTCGCTGATGCTTGCATGGCAACAGCTCGGTCAGAACAACGTTCCAGTCGTCGAAAACTATTCCGAGTTTACGCAGCTCAAGCGACTGACGTTCGAAACGGGTTTCGTTCCGCAAATGGGCGTACGTGTCCGGCTGGCGACGCGCGGCTCGGGCCGGTGGTCCGAATCCTCCGGCGTGAATTCCAAGTTTGGCCTCAGTGTCGCCGAAGTCGTGCAGATGGCCGACGAGCTGCAGGCATCGGGGCTCATGCACAAGCTCGTGCTGCTGCACTGCCATATCGGCAGTCAGATCGCGGACATTCAGGTATTGCGCCAGGCAGCCAAAGAGGTCACGCGGGTTTACTGCGAGCTTATCGAGCGCGGTTGTCGAATCGCATGGCTCGATCTCGGCGGCGGCCTCGGGGTCAATTACGATTCGAACGACGTCGAAGACGAAGCCGGCATCAACTACACGCTGCAGGAATACGCAAACGCAATCGTCAGCACGGTCAAGCAGGTTTGTGACGAGCACGAAGTGCCGTGCCCGGGCCTGGTGACCGAAAGCGGCCGGGCACTAACGGCTCATCATTCGATGCTGATCGTCCCGGTGCTCAGCGCGCGTCGGAAGGATTCGGCGATGGCGCAAATCGAAGTCGCCGAGGATGCGCCGGAACCACTGCCAACGCTCGGACGCATGCTGGACAGGCTGGATGCCGCCGAAACGCCGGCCGCACTGATCGAGGCGTATCACGTTGCGAACGAGCACCTTGCCGAGGCGCACACGATGTTCAGCCTCGGTTACCTGGACCTGCGTGCGCGCGCAACCGCGGACACGATTTACTGGCGGCTCGCTTCACTGATCTCGGCCGCTCTGGAGAAGTTCCCGGATTTCGAGGCGCCGGAAGTCGCTGAGCTCAAATCTTATCTGACCGATCAGTATCTCTGCGATTTTTCGGTTTTTCAGTCGATGCTCGACCACTGGGCGATCGGGCAGCCGTTTCCGATCATGCCGATCGGTCGCCTGCGCGAGGAGCCCGGGCGGCGCGGCGTGCTGGTCGACCTCACCTGTGACTCCGACGGCAAGGTCAGCCATTACGTCACCGCGCTGGCCGACAACAGGTATTTGCCGCTGCACGAGCTGCGAGCGTCGGAGCCGTATTACCTGGTGTTTTTCCTCATGGGTGCTTACGAGGACATCGTCGGTGACGCGCACGATCTGTTCGGCATGGTCGCCGAAGCACACATTTATGCAGACGAAGAAGAGCCGCGTCAGTTCTGGGTTGAAAAGATCATTCCCGGCACGGCTGTGCAGGACATTCTTGCGCAGATGCAGTATTTCCCGAACGATCTGCACCGTCGAATGAGTGAGCTCGTGCGGGCGAAGATCCGCGAAGGAGTCGTGCGGCCGACTCAGGGCATGGAGTTTCTCGACCGATATATGGCGTGTTTCGCGAAGAACACTTACTGCGACCCTCGCGATCTCCTGAATCTGAGATCGAAATGACGACCGGTGAGCGTGTCGTGCGTGCAGCCGCCATACAAATGGCAATGGACACCTCGCTCGATCGCAATACGCGCGCGGCGATCGACCGCATTCGCGACGCTGCGGCCCGCGGCGCGCGCCTGATTTGCCTGCCGGAGCTGTTCCGTTCCCGCTATTTCTGTCAAAGCGAGAATGCCGAGCTTTTTGCGCTCGCTGAGCCGATTCCCGGGCCGACGACGGCGCTGCTCGACGAGGTCGCAAAGGAGCTCGATGTCGTCATCGTAGCCAGTTTGTTCGAGCGCCGCGCGCCGGGTCTCTATCACAACACGGCAGCGGTTTTCGACGGTCGCGACGGTTATGCAGGCATGTATCGCAAAATGCATATTCCCGACGATCCTCGCTACTACGAGAAGTTTTTTTTCACGCCCGGCGACCTGGGCTTCAAATGCTTCTCGACCCGGGCCGGCAACGTCGGCGTGCTGATCTGCTGGGATCAGTGGTATCCCGAGGCCGCGCGGCTGACAGCGCTCGCCGGTGCCGACGTCCTCGTTTACCCGACCGCGATCGGCTGGCATCCCGAGGAGAAGGACGAAGTCGGCGAGCAGCAGCATAGCGCCTGGCAAACCGTCCAGCGCGGGCATGCGATCGCCAACGGGAATTACGTCGTCAGCGTCAACCGAACCGGCTTCGAGCCCGGCCCGGACGGTGGTGGAATCGAGTTCTGGGGACGCAGCTTCATGGCCGGCCCGAGCGGCGAGCTCATCGCCGAGGCGAGCGATTCGCCGCAGGAATCGCTGATCGCGGATCTCGATTATGCGCAGGCGGAGCGCACGCGCATCAACTGGCCGTTCTTTCGCGATCGGCGCATCGATGCCTACAAAGACATCGGTCGGCGATACATCGATGCCCAATGATCGCCCGGGCAGTTTGCGCGTATACGGAGCCCGGCAAAATAATCTGAAAAACATCGACCTCGAGCTGCCGCTCGGCGAGCTCGCGGTCGTGACCGGGCCCAGCGGTTCCGGCAAATCCTCGCTCGCGTTCGACACCATTTACGCGGAAGGACAGCGCCGCTACGTGGAGACCTTTTCCGCGTACGCCAGGCAGTTTCTCGATCGCATGGACAAGCCGCAGGTCGATCGAATCGAGGGTATGCCGCCGGCGATAGCGATCGATCAGGCGAATCCGGTGCGGACCTCGAGATCGACCGTCGGGACGATGACGGAGCTCAATGATCATCTCAAGCTCCTGTTCGCACGCGCGGCGAGCCTGTATTGCCGCGGTTGCGGGGCGCGAATCGAACGCGACGAGCCGGACGGTGTGTTTGCCGCGCTGCTCGGCGAGACCGCCGACGCAGGACTCGACAGCCCGCGGATGACGATCACGTTCGATATCACGATCCCTGAAAATTTCACCCGCCGGGAAATCGAGGGCTATCTGGCCAGACAGGGATATACGCGGATCAGCGAGCGCCTTGAAGCGGTGCTCACCGTCGAGCAGGACCGCATGCGTGCGACCGAGGCCAACAAGGGCCGTGCGATCGAGGCGCTCGAGGCGGCGTTTCGAGCCGGCCGCGGGCGCGTCGCGATCGAAGTCGAAGGACTGGGACAGCGCGATTACTCCTCGCGATTGCACTGTGCCCGCTGCGACATCGAATACTCGAAGCCCGTCCCGAACAGTTTTTCGTTCAACTCGCCGATCGGTGCATGCGAAAAGTGCCGCGGGTTCGGGCGCACAATGGGAATCGACTACGACCTCGTCATTCCGGATCACAGCCTGAGCCTGTCCGCGGGCGTGATCAAGCCGTTCCAGAGCAAAACCTATCGAAAATATCAATCGGAGATGCTGCGACACGCGAACGCGCGGGGAATCGATACCACCAAACCCTGGCGCCGGCTTTCGCAAGCCGATCGAGATTTCATCGTCGAAGGCGAGGGCGCTCGCCGGCAGCAGAAGTGGTTCGGACTGAAGCGCTTCTTCGCCTGGCTCGAGAGCAAGAGCTACCGCATGCACATCAGAGTGCTGCTGTCTCGCTATCGTTCCTATGACACCTGCGCGGACTGTGCCGGTGCGCGGCTCAAGCCCGAATCGCTGCTGTGGCACGTAGGTGGAGATCCGATCGGACGCGATCCGCTCAACATTCACGACGTCATGCAGTTGCCGCTTTCGACAGCGCAGCGCTACTTTGAGCGATTTGAGGCGCCGCGCGAGCTCGGTGCAGCTTTGGATCAATTGCTCGGGGAAATTCGAGCGCGTCTGCGGTATCTGAATGAAGTCGGGCTCGATTATCTGACACTCGACCGCCAGTCGCGCACGCTCAGTGGCGGTGAGGTGCAGCGGATCAATCTGACCACGGCGCTCGGCACGTCGCTCGTCAACACGTTGTTTGTGCTCGATGAGCCGAGCATCGGCCTGCATCCGCGTGACGTCGACCGGCTCGTCCAGGTGCTCAGGCGATTGCGCGATGTCGGCAATTCATTGCTCGTCGTCGAGCACGACGCACAGATCATGCTCAATGCCGATCGCATCATCGACGTCGGGCCGGGACCGGGGCATCGCGGCGGCGAGATTGTGTTCAACGGCACGCCGCGCGAGCTGCTGCGCCGCAAGCGGAGCATCACGGCACAATATCTGACGCGCCCCGCCGAGCACCGCAGCGATGCACGCGAGGGTTCGGCGCGGCGAGCTCTGCGGCCGGCAGCGCGTCCGGGCAGCGCCAAAATCGTCCTGGAAGGCGCGAGCGCGAACAATCTAAAGAGCATCGACGTCGAATTTCCGCTCAACAGCCTCGTCGCCGTCACCGGAGTCAGCGGCTCCGGAAAATCGACGCTCGTTCACGATACGCTTTACAACGCCATCGTTCGCGTCAAGGGGCGCGGCGGAGATGCGCCGGGCAGTTATCGTAAATTGCGCGGTGTCGCGCGGATCAGTGACGTCGTGATGGTCGATCAATCGCCGATCGGCAAGACGACGCGCTCGAATCCCGCGAGTTTCGTCGGCGCGTTCGAGGCGATTCGCAAGCTCTATGCAGCCGAGCCGCTTTCCCGGGAGCGCGGGTATGCAGCCGGCGCATTCAGTTTCAATGCGGGCACCGGACGGTGCCCGAGTTGTTCCGGAAACGGCTTCGAGCGCATCGAGATGCAGTTTCTCAGCGACGTTTATCTGCGCTGTGCCGCATGCGACGGTAAACGATTTCGCGACGAGATCCTGGAGGTTCGGTTCACGCCCCGACGCGGCATCGAGCCGAAAAACATCGCCGACGTGCTGGAGTTGACGGCAGCCGAGGCGCTGGAGTTTTTCGGGGGAAACAAGGAGATCGATGCACGTCTGGCACCGCTGATCGCTGTCGGTCTCGACTACGTGCCGCTCGGCCAGCCCGTGCCGACTCTGTCCGGCGGCGAAGCGCAGCGCCTCAAGCTCGCCGGTTACATTGCCAATGCGCGGGCGCGGCGCCGCGCCGACAAGGAAAAACTGCTGTTTCTGTTCGACGAGCCGACGACCGGCCTGCATTTCGCCGATATCGAGCGGCTCATCGGTGCCTTCCGGGAACTGATCGAAGCCGGACACAGCCTCGTCGTCATCGAGCACAATCTGGATCTGATTCGCGCAGCGGACTGGCTGATCGATCTCGGCCCCGAAGGCGGCGCCGCCGGTGGTGAGATCGTTGCGGTCGGAACGCCGAAATCCGTGGCAGCCGCCGGGCTCGGGCACACCGCAGCAGCGCTGAATGCGCCTGCGCCGCAGCCGGAGCGCAAAGTGCGCCGCGATACGGGCGCCGGAGCCGCGGCGATCGAAATCGTGCACGCGCGCGAACACAATCTGCGCGACATCGATGTGACCATTCCGCGAGACAAGATGACTGTGATTTCCGGGGTGAGCGGCAGCGGCAAGAGCACGATCGCGTTCGACATCGTCTTTGCAGAGGGCCAGCGCCGTTATCTGGAATCCCTGAATGCTTACGCGCGACAGTTCGCCGCACCAGCTGCACGCGCGGAGGTCGATGCGGTGCGCGGAATTCCGCCGACTGTCGCCATCGAGCAGCGCACGAGCCGCGGCGGCCGCAAGAGCACCGTGGGGACGGTGACCGAAATCTATCACTACATCCGATTGTTGTTCGTCAAGCTCGGCGTTCAGTATTGCCCGGATTGTGACGTGCCGATCGAGGCACAGGCGATCGAGGAAGTCGTCGCCGACGTGATGCGGCGGTATCGCGGCAAGCGTATCGCGCTGCTGAGCCCGCTCGTGATCGCGCGCAAGGGTTATTACACAGATCTTGCCCAGTGGGCGGGACGCAAAGGCTACGATGAGTTGCTCGTCGACGGGGAATTCGTCGCAACGCGCCACTGGCCGCGACTCGACCGCTTCACAGAGCACGATATCGACCTGCCCGTCGCCCAGATGCAGGTTCGCCCGGGCGTCGCCGAGCAGCTCGAGGCACAGATTCATACCGCACTTGCGCTCGGGCGCGGAATGCTCAGAGTCGGGAAACTAAGCGGCCAATCCGTGAATACCGTGCGTCTGTATTCGACGCAACGCTCGTGTCCGCAGTGCGCACGCAGCTTCGAGCCGCTCGACCCCAGGCTATTCTCGTTCAATTCGAAACGCGGCTGGTGTCCGAGTTGTCTCGGCACCGGACAGGAGATCGATCAGTTCGATGAGGAGTCCACCGGTGAGGAGGCGCGCTGGCTCGAGAAGCAGACGGCACTCGAGGATCCCGTCTGCCGCGCCTGTGACGGTCTGCGATTGCGGCCCGAGGCCGCGAGCGTGCGCTTCGAGGGTACGACGATCGGTGCGATGACCGCCTTGTCGGTTGCCTCCGCGCGGACATTCCTTGCGCGGCTGAAGCTCGACTCACGATCCGCCGCCATCGCTGTCGATATTCTCCCGGAGCTTTCGAGCCGTCTCGGTTTCCTGGAGTCGGTCGGACTGAGTTATCTGACTCTCGACCGTCCGGCACCGACGCTCAGTGGCGGGGAGGCGCAGCGCATCCGGCTCGCCGCGCAGCTCGGCTCGAATCTGCGCGGCGTGTGTTACGTGCTCGACGAACCGACGATCGGTCTGCATTCGCGGGACAACGCGCTGCTGCTCGATACGCTTGCAACCCTGGCCGACAGAGGGAACACAGTGCTGGTGGTCGAGCACGATGCCGACACCATTCGCAGGGCCGATCACATCATCGATATCGGCCCGGGCGCCGGGCGTAATGGCGGTGAAGTCGTGGCTGAAGGGACGCTGGCCGCAATCCTCAAAGCCAGGAACTCGCTGACCGGTCAGGCGCTCAGTAACCCGCCGAAACATCCGCAGTTCGAGCGACGCCGGCGGGATCCGGATCGCGGCCTGATCATACGCAAGGCGCGGCGCAACAATCTGCGCAACGTCAATGTCGAGGTTCCGCTGGGGCTGTTCGTCGCGGTCAGCGGTGTCAGCGGCAGCGGTAAGAGCAGTCTCATCCGCGGGGTATTGCTCGGCAACCTTGCAGTTCGAGTCGGCCGGCACACGCGCCGCGCCAGGCCGGCGTCCTGGCAAGGCTGCGAGTCAATCGACGGCTGGGAGAGCCTCGAGCGTCTGATCGAAGTCGACCAGGCACCCATTGGTAAGACGCCGCGCTCGTGTCCCGCGACATACGTCGGTATCTGGAACGAAGTTCGCAACCTCTTTGCCGAGACGACCGAGTCGCGTCTGCGCGGATACACCGCCGCGCGGTTTTCATTCAATGTCACGGGCGGTCGTTGCGAGCTGTGCGAGGGTCAGGGCGTGCGCCGCCTGTCGATGAGCTTTCTGTCGGATGTTGCAGTGACCTGCGAGCGTTGCGGTGGCGAGCGATTCTCCGGCGAAACGCTCGACGTCCGCTTCCGCGACAAGAGCATCGCCGACGTTCTGCGCATGAGCGTTGCCGAGGCAGTCGAGTTTTTCTCAGCGCATCGGAAAATCCACCGCGCGCTGAGTCTGCTCGAGGATGTAGGGCTCGGCTACCTCAGCCTCGGCCAGTCGAGTCCGACGCTGTCAGGCGGCGAGGCGCAGCGGCTCAAGCTGGTGACCGAGCTGGCCCGCGCCAACAGCGGAAACTGTCTGTACGTGCTGGACGAACCGACGATTGGCCTGCATATCACCGACGTTGCAAGGCTGCTCGGTGTCATTCAGCGGCTCGTCGAGGCGGGCAACACGGTGATCGTCATCGAGCACAACCTCGATGTGCTTGCCGAGGCGGACTGGCTGATCGATCTGGGCCCGGACGGCGGTGACGGCGGCGGGAAAATCGTCGCGGCGGGTCCGCCGGAGAAGCTGATCAGGCGCAAGCGAGCTACGCCGACGACGCGGGCCTTGCGCGATTTTCTCGTCTGAGGCCTGAGCCTCTCAAGCGTCGCCGTGGCGCGACGCCTGCCCCAGCGCGGTTCCGATCAGGCTGCCGATGGCGGCGCCGACGAGCTTGAGCAGGTGATTGAGCAGCAGTGGGCCCGTTATCTGCAGCTCACCGCTGAGCATGACCGGAATCGTCAGCAGCGTGTAGAAAACGACCGCCACCACGCCGACCAGCGTGCCCTGCAACAGCTTGCGCGAGGGGGCCGTCCAGGCGATCAGTGCACCCCCGAGCAGCATGAAAACGCCCACCGATATGAGTCCAACCGGCGCGAATGCGAGCTGGGCATCGCCGAGCACCTGATACAGAAACCCGGCGTAAAGAAATTCGAGCACTACGGCTGCGATGATTATCCGCCACCACATTATTTTCATTCTTTTCCGCCGTTGTTGATTGCCGAGCGCTAATGCGTCATTGCATAGATCACTACGTTGACGCCAATCTGTAACGACAGATTGGCTTCTTCCGTCGGATAGCGGACATCGTCGGCCCATTGCCAGCCGTCCATCACATCGTTGTTGAAGGCGATCAGCATCATCAGCCTTCCGTCGTCGTCTTCGATGCCGCGCCAGTAAGGTATTTCGCCGTCGCTCATCCACCCGGGACCGCCGCGCATCAGTGAGTTTGCATTCGGAATCTGCACCGAAGTCATTTCAGGCAGATCGAACACGATGTGGAAGATCGGATGATCGTCGCGGACGTCGATGATCGGCCTGTCCGGGAACACCTTGCGCAGATTGTATGCGAAGCCTGCCCAGTTACGTGCGCCGAAGAAGCTGTCCGCGAACAGGAATCCGCCGCGCAGCAGATACTCACGCAGGCTCGCAGCCATCTGATCGGTGAGCTCCCAGTGCGAGGCGAGGCCGACGACCATGAACGGCCAGTAGTTGACATCGTTGCCGTGCTCCAGGTTGACCGGTTGCTCGACCGCGCGGACGTTGCTCCGGGTGAAGCGCCTGATCATCTGGACGAGCGTGCGGTCGCCGCGCGGATAGTCGTCGGTCCAGCTGGCATAGCCCTGGCGCCAGTTGCCGTAACCGAAGCCTGCGCCGGGATACATCAGACGGCCGATGACGAGCTCGCCGGGAATGTCCCAGTCGTGCGGCAGCGGCGTATCTGCGGCGGCGCCCTCGAAACTGGGAAATTCTTCGAATTCCCGCTGTGCCGCCGCTTCGTTGCCGAGCAGCAGCAGCACGCCCGCGGTCGCTATGAAACCGCGATAGACGCAGGCGAGGTTACCGGCGACGCATGGCATGTCCGGATTGGATCACGTCCGCCGTCGCAGGCGCAATTTTTCTGATGCACAATGACGTTGCCGAAACGATAACTCGATCAAGGGCTGATCTATGGCCGATACATACGAAATTACGGTCAACGCGGTGGCACACGTCGTCGACGTCGAACCGGATACGCCGTTGCTTTACGTCCTGCAGAACGACCTGAGTCTGAAAGGGCCGCGCTTCGGCTGCGGTCTTGCGCAATGCGGCTCGTGCTCCGTGTTGCTCGACGGCGTCGAGATGCGCTCCTGCGTGCTGCCGATCAGCGCCGTTGGCGATCGGCGCGTTACCACGCTCGAAGGACTGGCCCTGTGGTATGCCGAGCAACGGGACCTCGATGACGTTCCCGAGCTGCATCCCGTCCAGCAGGCCATGATCGACACGCAGGCAATCCAGTGCGGCTATTGCTTCAACGGGATGATGGTCAAGGCTGCCGAATTGCTGGAGAACACCCGCCGGCCATCGGAGGCCGAGATCAAAGCCGCGATGAACGGGCATTTGTGCCGCTGCGGCATGTATCCGCGCATCGTCGCCGCCATCCAGGAGGCGGCAACGGCAGTCTCCGGAGACCCGGCATGAGCGCGCTGAGCGAACTGTCGCGGCGCGGCTTCATCAAGGCCGGCGGTGCTCTGGTCGTCGGCTTCAACCTCGCATCGTTCGTGCACGCTCAGGAACGCCGCGCTCCTTACAGCCGGCCCATTCTGGCGGGCCCGCCGGATCCGGAGCGTATCGACACCTGGCTCGCCATTCACGCCGACAACACGGCGATCGTATACATCGGTTTTGTCGAGCTCGGCCAGGGGTGCTCGACGTCGTTGCTGCAGGTCGCGGCCGAGGAGCTCGACCTCGGCATGGACCAGGTCCTCAGCGTGGGCATCGACACGCATGTGACGCCGAATCAGGGTGGCACGTATTCCAGTGCCGCGATCGCCCGCGGTGGACCGCAGGTGCGCCGTGCTGCCGCGCAGGCGCGGGCCGCGTTGTTGCGGATGGCCGCCGAGCACTTCGGCGTCAACGCGGGCACCCTGACCGTCGACAGAGGGATTGTTTCGATCGTCGGTGACCGCAATCGCACGGTGACTTACGGCGAGCTCCTCGGGGATGCGCCGTTCGATCTGCCGTTCACCGGCGACGCCCCGGTCAAGGCGCCGTCGCAGTACCGCCTCGTCGCCAGGCCAGTCG
>Ga0102947_1000559_pt1 | contig 13241 bp, 14 predicted proteins | sample SalPon2A_A_D2_MG_FD_78210 | JGI IMG/M metagenome (GOLD analysis project Ga0102947, IMG submission 78210) | Soil microbial communities from South San Francisco under conditions of wetland restoration - Salt Pond MetaG R2A_A_D2_MG | ecosystem: Environmental > Terrestrial > Soil > Wetlands | place... | reverse complement strand
TCAATTCCTTTTGGCTTTCTCCAGTTTGTTTGAAGCCTTACATAACGCCAACTCTCTGGTCTGGCAAAATCAGGATTATGTCCTTTGATTTCCTTCCTCTTTGCAATCAATTCTTTGTTGATGACCATTAAATTCACTCTTGAATTTTGAAATAAATACGTTCCTAGATAATACCCAATAACTTTTTGATAATAAAACATAATAAGGAAACTTGAATCAGTTTCTGTATCTCATGACCATGACTGGGATCGTTAAAATTACTTTTGGGGGTATACCCATCTGACTCAAGCGCTAGGTACTGCAGCAACTGAAAAATTTCTGTCTCAATTAACTCGATTTGGAATCAAACCATCCAAAGTCCACCGAAATCTAAGTGTAGATGAAATGGTCAAATTGGCAGTAGATAAAAAAGAAGGTGTAGTGAACTCTACAGGCTCTTTATCTGTCAATACTGGAACATATACTGGCAGATCCCCTGATGATCGCTTTATTGTATATGATGATAAAACTCACGATACCATTGATTGGGGTAAGGTCAATCACCAATTCCCAACTGGTAAATTTGAAAAACTGCTTGAAAAAATGAAACAATTTGTAACTGACAAGGAACTTTTTGTCTTTGATGGTTTTGTTGGTGCCGACCCAGAAAACCGTTTACCTATAAGAGTAATTAATGATCATGTTTGGCAAAGTATGTTTTCAAGAAATCTGTTTATCCGACCAACTACTCAAGAATTAGAAAAACATGAACCAGAGTTTACGATTTTATGTATTAATGACTTTCATGCAGTTCCAGAAATTGATGGGACGCGTACTGATGTCTTTATTATAATTGACTTGACTAAAAAAATTGTTTTAATCGGTGGTACAGAATATGCCGGAGAAATGAAAAAGTCAATGTTTGGTGTAATGAATTTCCTATTGCCTGAACGCGGTATTTTCCCAATGCATTGCTCTGCAAACGTTGGTGAAAAAGATGACACTGTATTGTTCTTTGGATTATCAGGTACTGGTAAAACTACTCTCTCTGCAGATCCTAACAGAAAATTAATTGGTGATGATGAGCATGGTTGGTCTGATAATGGCACTTTTAATTTCGAAGGTGGCTGTTATGCAAAATGTATTAATCTTAGCCAAGAGGCAGAACCCGAAATTTGGAAAGCAATCAAACCAGGTGCAGTTTTAGAAAATGTAGTTCTAAAAGACAATGTTCCAGATTATGATGATAATAGTTTAACAGAAAATACTCGTGTTGCTTACCCCTTGGACTTTATCCCAGGTGCAGTGATCCCAAGTGTTGGTGGTAACCCTAGAGTGATAATATTTTTGACTGCTGATGCACTGGGTGTCTTACCTCCAGTTTCTAGACTCACCAAAGAAGGAGCAATGTATCATTTCATGTCTGGTTACACCAGCAAGTTAGCAGGAACTGAAAGAGGAATCAAAGAACCCAAGTCCGTATTTTCAGAGTGTTTTGGAGCACCTTTCATGCCTAGACCTGCATCCGTTTATGCCAAGTTATTAGGAGAAAAAATCAATCAACACAATACTGTAGTTTATCTTGTCAACACTGGTTGGTCTGGTGGTCCCTATGGAGTTGGAAAGCGAGTCAAGATTATGTATAGCCGCAATATGGTTACAGCTGCTCTTTCAGGTGCATTGGATATTGTAAAATATCGCCACGATGATCTATTCAATCTTGATATTCCCACTCAGGTGGATAATGTCCCATCTGAAATTTTAGATCCAAAAAATACCTGGATTGATAAAGATTCGTATGATCTTTCTGCAAGAAAATTAGCCCAGATGTTTATTGAAAACTTTAAGAAATTTGAAAACGTATCTCCTGAAGTAATTGCTGCAGGTCCAAAACTTCCACAATAGACTTATCTTCTTTTAACTAGTCCAATTATTCCTATTACACCTACAATACCTGCAATGATAGTGATCTGTTTTTCTGGAATACTGATCATGTTTAATTGGTTATGATCTTCTAAAATAGAACTAATCTCAATTGTATTGTATGCATCTGATGAGTTCTCACCAACTCTAATTTTGGCATCAATCCAGTATTCTGTATTTTCATGTATTGTAATTGAAGCTTTTTTGAATGGTGTTGTAGTTGTAGTTTCTGTTTTTCCATCTTTGCTGTTTATGACTGCAATTTTTGCAAAGTTCCATTTTTCTGGATGATTTATATCAAAGAATAGTTTTTGATCTTGTTGAGTCACTGACACTGAACCTGGTGTGTAGTGAAGTAAAAATGGAATTGTGTATCTTGTATTTTCATGTTTGATTATTATTTTACCTTCATGATCTCCAAAATTCTCTCCAATCATGTTCATCTTGATTTGTAATGTGTTTGCTTCAAGAAAGTGTGCGAATTTGATAAATTCTGGCCCCTCAAATTCTACTTTTAAATTATCCAGTGTACCGTCAATCAATTTTAATTCCAATTGTTGCTCTGCAACCAATTTGTCAGATGACATATTGACTACAAAGTTTGGTGGCATGATGATTAGTTTTGCAGTATATGCATTTCCAATATCCAATCTTCCAGATCCTGCCTCGTTAATTGAAAATTCATTATCATAGGCATCTGAAACTGGCTTACTAGTTGTCAAAAGTATGGATTTGATTTCATGATGATGCAATTGGGGGTTTTTTTGTATTAATAATGCTGCAGCACCACTAACATGTGGAGCTGCATAACTTGTACCACTTGTGAAGTTATACCCACCATTGTTTTGTGTAGTGTTAATGTATGCACCAGGTGCTACCAAATCCGGCTTTATGTAAAATGGTGAAACCGGTCCTCTTGAACTAAAGTGGGTTACAAAATCTGGATTATAAAACAAATTCAATGTCGCATTAGTTGTATTGTCAATTAATTCTTTAATTTCTAATCCATCATCTCTGTCTATTGATACTACAGGAATTCGTGGTTTGTATTCTGGCTCAATAAATTCATGAATCAATTCACCCAAAAAAATTCCTGGTTCTTTATTATACACTATCAATGCTTTTGCACCTGCGTTTGCAGCATTGTTTTCTTTGATTGAAAAATACAATAACTCTCCTTCTACATCACTGCCTCTTTCAACAATTACTACTGCGTCTTTTACATCGATGTCTTTAAAGTCATTTATCTTTCCATAATTTACAAAAATTAATTTTCCAGTAATTGGTTTTTCTAATTTTGGAGAGCCAACCAAAGGAATCACAGTATATGGCTTTTCATCAATTTCCAATGTTGCAACCATACTAGAAGTAAGATTGTTATATGAAGCGCCAACTGTAATTGAACCAATATTTTTACCCGGACTGCCAATTGTTTTTAATGCTGGTCCATCATTTCCTGCTGCTGTTACAACAAAAATTTCTTTTTGCAGTGCATGGTTAACTGCACGATCAATTGATGCATTAGTTCTGTTTACTCCCAAACTAATATTGATAATATCTGCATCATCTTCTATTGCTCTCATGATTGCTTTGATGATTAAATCTGCAGATACACCTTCACCATTTTCTGAAACTTTATACGCAAGAATCTTTGCCTTCGGTGCCATTCCTTTAATTTCACCATCAGCTGCAATTACTCCTGCCACTTGAGTGCCATGACCGTTTGTATCTATTGGTAGATCACCTTCATGGATAAAGTTGAAACCCCCGATAACTTTACCATCAGGACCCCATCCGAACAAATCTGGATGATTAAAGTCTACACCTGTATCTATTACTGCAATTTTGACTCCAGATCCATCTATCCCATCTATTCTGGGAATATCTGTTCCAACAAATGGTACACTTCGCTGTAAATATGTATGAATTTGATTTTCAGACTGAAAAGTATGAGATAAAGCAAAAATTCCTGAAAATACTATCGCTAGAAAAAAAAATACTAATAATTTCACAAATTACCCCTCAAGTTTAGCAAGTAAAAACGAATTGTTTCATAAAGCAATAAATTGAATAAATCTCTGAATAGATTAATGGAAAAATACACTCTTCCTAAAATGCCATATGCTTATGGTGAACTAGAACCTCACATTGACGCAAAAACAATGGAGATTCATCATACCAAACACCATCAAGCATACACTGACAAATTAAATGCAGCTCTTGAAGCATGTCCATCTGAGATTCAAGAAAAAGATATCCTTGACATTTTGTCTAATATCTCAACAGTTCCAGATGCCCAAAGAGGCGCAGTTAATTTCAATGGTGGTGGATTTGATAACCACAGGCTATTTTGGAATAACATGAAACCAAGTGGAGGCGGAGAACCTGGAGGTTCAATTGCAGATGCAATTAAAGATTCCTTTGGAAGCTTTTCTGACTTCAAAGAGAAATTTTCATCCACTACAGCAGTGATTCAAGGTAGTGGTTGGGGATGGTTAGTATACAATCCTTCTTCAAAAAAGGTTGAATACAAATCAATGCCAAACCAAACAAGTCCAAGAACTGAAGGTCTTATTCCTTTATTGGGCTGTGATGTTTGGGAGCATGCATACTATCTTCATTACCAAAACAAAAGACCAGATTACATCAAGGCATGGTGGAATGTGGTTAATTGGGATGAAGTAGAAAAGAGATTCTCAAAAGCAAAATAAATTTCTAATTTTTATTTTTTTTAAATCTATCTACCTGTCTGTTGGTTGTAAATTTTTCATTTTACCAAAGAATGAATTTATAACCATCTGTAAAATCTTTGTTGTAAATGAGTGAAGAGCAGGCTGAACAATTGATGCAACAAATGCAAATGCTTGAAACCTATTTTTCTGATTTGTCTCAAAGAGAAGCATCTTTTGTGAATATCTTCAGAGAAACAGTTGCTGCAATTGAATCAATTAAATCCCTTAGTCAGAAACCTGAATCTGAAACCCTTGTTCCAATTGGAATGGGTGCATATCTTCCTACAAAAATTTCATCAAACTCCAAAATTATTATGAATATTGGTGCAGGTGTTGCAGTGGAAAAAGATTTTCCCTCAGCGATTAATTTTCTTGAAGCACGAGTAAAAGAAATTGAGATTGCTATCAATGACACTGCTGCAAAAAAACAAGATGCCGCAGGGCGTTTAGAACAAGGACGAATGCAAATTAATCAACTAATGCAATCTACATCTCATCCAAATTCAGGATAAAATATGTTTGATAAACTTCGTAAAGCATTTTCTAATGCGGCGAAAAGTCTTGGAGAAAAAGAGCTCAATGAAAAAGATGTTGAGGATATTCTGTTTGACTTGGAAATAGCACTCTTAGAATCTGATGTAGCAACTGAAATAATAGATTCCATTAAATCAGATCTAAAAGAAAAATTAATTGGTTCAAAAGTAGAAAAGAATCAAATTGAAAAATTTGTTAAAGATAGTTTAATTTCAAGTATCTCTGTTTTGTTTGATAGTGCAGGAAAAATTGATCTCTTTGACAAAATTAATGAGAAAAAGAAATTAGGACAACCTTTTTTGATTTTGTTTGTTGGGATTAATGGAACTGGTAAAACCACGTCTTTAGCAAAAATTGCATATCTTTTACAACAAGCAAAATATTCAGTAGTTGTAGCTGCTGCAGATACTTTTCGAGCTGGTGCAATAGAACAATTACGAGAACATACAAACCGACTTAATCTAAAACTTGTTGCTCAAAATTATGAATCAGATCCAGCTGCAGTAGCTCGAGATGCAGTACTATATGCAAAATCTCACAAAACAGACTGTGTCTTAATTGATACTGCAGGAAGGATGCAAACGAGTAAAAACCTGATGGAACAAATTGGAAAGATTACCAAAGTCGTAAACCCTGACATGAAGATTTTTGTTGGTGATTCCTTAGCTGGAAATGATACCGTAAACCAAGCACGTGAATTTTATGAACATGTAAAATTTAATGGCTCTATTCTAACTAAAGGTGATGCTGATGCCAAAGGTGGTGCAGCATTATCTATAGTGAAAATTACTTCGACTCCTATTCTTTTTGTAGGTGTTGGACAAGAATACCCTGATTTAATTCCATTTGACAAGGAAATATTTTTGAAAACTGTTTTTGGTTCATTGGATGGTATAGACATAACCAAGTCAGTTGGGTTAACACCAGAACCAACACCGGAACCAAAACCTGAACCAAAACCAACACCGGAACCAAAACCAACACCGGAACCAAAACCAACACCGGAACCAACACTGGAACCAAAACCTGAACCAAAACCAGAACCAAAACCTGAACCAAAACCAGAACCAACACCTGAACCAAAACCAGAACCAAAACCCGTTGTTTCCTCGGATGATCCCTTTGAAGGAATCAATGATGATGATATTGCAACTTATTCAGATCTGTTTGACATACCTCCACCTGATAATGACAATGATGCAATACAATTAGGACGCAAAATTCGTGAGTGGATTAAAAATGGTAGACAAAAGCCTGGAGAATCTAATGTCAAAAAAGTTGATGATGAAGCACTTGATTCTGATGAAGAGATACAAAAACATGATAAAGAAGAAAAACCTAAAAAGAAACGAGGTATATTTGGATTCTTTAAGAAATGAAACTCAAAACAAAAGATCTACTCACTTTAGGTGAACTGACTCCAAAGGAATTTTCAGGATTAATTGATCTTTCCCTTAAACTTAAAAAAGAATTGAAAGAAGGCAAATGTACATCTCTTTTAAAAAATAAGACGCTGGCAATGATCTTTCAAAAACCGTCTACTCGAACACGGGTAAGTTTTGAAACAGGAATGTTCCAATTAGGTGGACATGCAATTAATTTGTCATCTAATGATATGCAATTATCTAGAGGTGAATCCGTTGAAGACACTGCAAAAACTCTTTCACGATATTCTGATTGTATAATGGCACGAGTTTACGATCATGAATTACTAACTAATTTATCAAAACACTCAAGCATTCCTGTAATAAATGGATTATCTGATTCTTTTCATCCTTGTCAAATCTTGGCTGATTTCATGACAATAAAAGAAAAAAAGAAAAACCTCAAAAAATTAAAAATTGCCTGGATTGGTGATGGGAACAATGTGTGTAACTCTATGATTTATGGTGCTGCCTTATCTGGAATTGAAATGTCAATTGCAACTCCAAAAGGTTTTGAACCTGACAAGATAGTAATCAAAGAATCTAAAAAATCAACTAACATTGAACTAACTACAGATCCATTTATTGCAACTAAAAATGCTGATGTGGTTGTAACTGACACTTATTCTTCAATTCATAACAGTGATCCAAAGCGAATCAAAAAATTTCTTCCAAAATTTCAAGTCAACTCTAAACTAATGAACAGTGCAAAGAACAATGCGATCTTTTTGCATTGTCTTCCTGCAAAGAGGGACCAAGAAGTTACATCATCTGTAATTGATGGCCCTCAATCCGTTGTTTGGGATGAAGCAGAAAATCGTCTTCATACTCAAAAGGCTTTACTTACTTCCATAATTCACGCTTAACGTATATAAGAGCAGTTTCAAACTCGGTTTCTATAGATGGCTTATTCGAAAATATTACGTAGGTTAAGGGAGGAAAAGACCAATTATAAGAAACGTGGAACCATGCTGATGGGTAAACGTGATTTTATCACTGTAAACATTACTAACGAAAATACTCAAGTTCAAATTCTCAAGCCTGGAATGACTGGTGACAAAGTAATTGCGTCTGCACATTCTAGATCTTTACTTGAGAAAGGATGGAAAGGTTCCAGAAAAAGTATCCCTGCAGCATATCTCACAGGATTCTTGGCTGGTAAGAAAGCATTAGGTAAAGGAGCAAAAAATGCAATTCTATACACCGGAACTAAAAGATATACTCAAAGAGTTGCAGCTGCTCTCAAAGGAGTAGTTGATGCAGGCATTGAGGTTCCAACAGATAAAACGACATTTCCAGCTGATGAGCGAATAAACGGCGAACATCTTACTGTTAAAAATGAAATTTCAAAAATAAAATCCTCAATTGAAAGTGAGGTCAAGTAGAAATGAGCCAGACAACACAATCGAAACCGGGTCAACGAGGTAGAGGTCCACCTGTATATGGAAGAGGTCCTCCAGGGGGAGCAAAAGGTGGCGACCGACCACGAAGACCAAGAAGAGAACCAGAAGAAGAAGTTTGGGTTCCAAAAACCATATTAGGGAAAAAAGTTGCATCAGGTGAAATCGAATCATTAGAAGAAATTATAGAATTAGGATTAAGAATTCAAGAAGCAGGAATAATTAAGAAATTACTTCCTGATTTGAAAAGTGAAGTTGTAGATGTTGGAATTATTCAAAAAATGACTTCTAATGGACAATCAACTAGATTCAAAGCCATTGTTGCAACTGGAAATGAAAATGGTTACTTGGGAATTGGTCAAGGAAAATCAAAACAAATGAGAATTGCTATTGAAAAAGCAACAAATCAAGCTTATCTTAATGTCAACCCAATCAAAATGGGATGCGGTAGTTGGGAATGTAGATGTGATCAAAAACATTCAGTGCCGTTTAAAGTTAGAGGAAAAGGTGGTAGTGTTACAATTGAAATTATTCCTGCACCACGTGGATTGGGTCTAGTTGCAGGTGGTAAAATTAAACGATTATTGGAATTAGCAGGTCTAAAGGATGCATGGACTACAGCAAAAGGTTCTACTCCTACAATGAATTCTACTTCAAAGGCTATATTGGATTGTCTTAGACAGACATTTAGTCAAGGTTGATGAAAAATGGTAAATGCATATCTTGTAGTTAGAATAAAAGGTCAAGCTGATTGTCCATACTGGGCCACAACTACTATGACTTTATTAAAATTGGATAAAAAATATCGTGCAACAATTTTGCCTGCAAAAGATAATACTTTAGGAATGTTAAGAAAAGTACAACATTACATTGCTTGGGTTGAACTTGATGCCTCTTTGGCAAAAGAGTTGATTGACAAAAAAGCAAGAAAAGGTGGCTATCAAAAAATTACTGCCGATGATCTAAAAGAACTTGGTTTTGAAAGTTCTGAAGCACTGGCAACGGCTTTATCTGAAGGAAAAGCAACCCTATCAAAATTAAAACCTCTAAAACCTTGGTTTGCTCTTTCACCACCAAGATTTGGATTCAAAAGAAGTACAAAGAGATTGTATGGAGAGAAAGGTGTTCTTGGACAAAATAAAGAACTTGGCAATTTAGTAAGGAATATGATATAATATGGCAACAAGATTAAGAAAGACTCGAAGACTAAGAGGCGGACGACATATGGGATGGGGACAAGTAGGTCAACATCGTGCCAGTGGTCATAAAGGTGGTCTTGGAGTTACTGGTATGAAGAAACATCATAGAAGCACTATGCTAAAAGAAGATCCAGATCATTATGGTCATGATATCCCTAAAACACCTCACCCAAATATTATAAAAAAATGGACTAGCGTCAGAGATCTTGATGACTTGTACACAAAGTTCGGTAAAGAAGAAGGAGGAAAGAAAATCATAGACCTTGAAAGTGCAGGATATGATAAACTCCTTGGTGGCGGAAAGATTGTTAACACCTATTCCGTCAAAGTACAACAATTTACGTCATCTGCAGAAGAGAAACTAAAAGCTGTTGGGGGAGAAGTGTTACTTAACAATGGCTGAAGGTAGTATTACTTCTATTATCCGAAAAGTTGTTTTCAAAGCAGAACCATACCTTCCTCAGGTTCCAAAACCAAAAAAGAAAATCTCACTACCAACTCGGTTACTTTGGTGTGGCATTGCATTACTAATCTATATGATAATGGGTCAGACCCCATTGTTTGGTGCAACAGCACCACAGTTTGACTTTCTAGCATTTGCTAGAGTAATTTTTGCATCACAACAGGGTACTTTGGTTGAATTGGGGATTGGCCCGATAGTAACGGCTGGACTCTTGATGCAATTATTGAGAGGTTCAGAAATTCTCAAATTTGATTTCAAAAAACCTGAAGAACGAGGAATATTTCAGACTGCTACCAAGTTGGTAACATATGTTGTAATTGTAGCTGAATCTATTGTATATGCTATAGCCGTTTATGGTCCTGGTGTAAGTGAGCCCTATTTCTTGTATGTCATGATTGGCCAATTAATGGCGGCGTCTATTCTCATCATGTTCTTAGATGAATTAATTCAAAAGGGATGGGGTCTAGGCAGTGGAATCAGTTTATTCATTATGGCAGGTGTTGCTCAACAAATTCTTTGGAGTTTGTTTAGTCCTCTACCTGCAGGAGATGGTGGGTCGATAGGTATTATTCCATATTTAGGACAATCTATTATGGCCGGTGATATTTCAAATACGATATTCCGTGCTAATAGTCTCCCGAGTATATTTGGCATATTTTTGACTGCTGGAATATTGTTAATTCTTGTATTCACCCAAGGTATGAAAATTGAAATTCCAATTGTCTCTACAAAGTATAGGGGTTTTTCTGCTGTTTACCCAATCAAATTGATGTATGTTTCTAACATTCCAGTTATCTTGGCATCAGCATTAACTGCAAATGCTGTATTCATATTCCAAATGTTGTGGGCGAATCTTAATCCACGAAATAATAATTTCTTTGTAAACTTTATTGCGCAATTTGACCCGACAAGCCCGTCTACGCCAATTGGTGGTCTTATCTATTATGTCACTCCTCCAAGAGGTTTAGATGTTGCGGCTTTAGATCCAATGCGTGCAGTAGGCTACATTTTATTTATGGTTGGAATTGTTATTCTGTTTGGTAGATTGTGGGTTGAACTTGGAGGTTTGTCTCCAAAAAGTGCGGCTCAGAATTTACTTGATGCAGATGTACAAATTCCTGGATTTAGAAGATCAAACGCACCCGTTGAAGCTTTACTGAACAAATACATCCCATCAGTTACAATTATTGGCTCTGCAATTTTAGGTCTATTAGCAGGTGTATCTGATGTTCTTGGCGTATTTGGTTCTGGAATTGGAATTTTACTAATGGTAGATATTCTCATCAATTACTATACACAGTTAGTTAGAGAACGAGTAGAAGTTGTCATGCCACGTTTGGGTGCTTTACTTGGTAGAAAATAAAAGAATCGTAATGATAGGCATTCCAGGTGTTGGAAAAACAACATTGTTATCAAAAATTGAAAAAATATTAACTGATAATAAAAAAAATATTACACGAATAAGTTTTGGAACTTTAATGTTTGAAGTTGCAAAAGAAAATGGACTAATTGATAGAGATGATCTTAGAAAATTACCAGTTACAGAACAACAACGAATTCAAAAAATTACCGCAGAAAAAATTGCATCTCAAAATGAAGAAATTATGATCATTGATACCCATGCATTTATCAATTCTCCTGAGGGATACTACCCTGGATTGCCTGAACATGTTCTAAAAATCATAAAACCCACAAATTTCATCTCGATCTCTGCAAAACCTGAAGAAATCTACAATAGACGAATGACTGATGATACCCGTAATAGAGACAAGATCACTCTATCTAACATTAAAAAAGAGCTAGATGTTCAATCAGGCATGATTTCTGCATGTGCTGTAATTACTGGCTCTCCAGTAAAGCATATTCTAAATGGTGAGGGAAAGGTTGATGAAGCAGCAAATAAAATAATTAAGGCAATAGGACTGTAAAAAAATGGACTTTAACTTTATTCTACTCTTTATCGACTCAATACACCTTCAACTGGATTTTCTTGGTCAAGGAAGTCATGCGCTGGGAAGTGATGATCCTATAGTCAAAGGATTGATTCTTGGCATGTTTGCAGTATCTGGATTTGGTATTGTACTTAATCTCTTTAATGCTGCAGTTAGAAAAAAGATGGTTGATCAAGTAAAACTCAAACGTATTATGAAAGAGACACGAGGATGGCAAAAAGAAAGAATGGCTGCAATGAGGGCTAAAGATCAAGCAAAGATAAGCGAACTAGGAAAAAAATCTTCGTACATGAACAAAATGTCAATGGAGATGATGCAGATGAACATGCGACCAATGATGATTACATTTGTTCCTTTAATTTTGATATTCTATCTTGTGTTGCCACAGTTATTCGCTTATACTGTTGCCCTTTCTCCAATATCATTAAATGTTATTCCCGGAGATTTCTTTCAACTAACATGTACTGCTGAACAAGCATTAGAAGAAGGTCATGTTTGCTTTGGTCAAGAAAATGCATTGTATCTTTGGGCCTGGTACTTCCTCTCATCAATTTCATTTAGTGGAATTATAATGAAATTAACAAAAACATCGATGGATCTCGGTTGATGAAATCTATTGTCATTTCTGGTCCTCCTGCAGTAGGCAAAACAACTGTTGCTAAAGGATTAGCAGAAGAATTTCAACTACAATACCTTAGTGGAGGGGATGTGTTAAAGGAAATGGCAAAAGAGCAAGGCTTTGATTCTGATAGTGAAGATTGGTGGGATACCACTGAAGGCATGAAATTTCTAAGTCAACGTGAACAAAACTCAGAGTTTGATAAAAAACTGGATAAAAAATTAATTCTGCTTTTCAATGAAGGTGGAATGGTAATTACCAGCTACACTCTTCCGTGGCTGATAAAAGATGGGATTAAAATCTGGTTGGACGGCTCACATGAAAGCAGCTCTAAAAGAATGCAAACAAGAGATAATATGAGCCAAAATGAAGCTTATGAAATTACAAAAAAACGTTTTGATAAGAATAAAGCATTATACAAAAAACTTTATGATTTTGATTTTGGCTATGATAAATCTGTGTTTGATTTAATAATTAACACTGACAATCTTTCTGCACAACAAGTAATTGATACGGCAAAAGAAACTGTGAGAAAACTACTATGACACTAAAACAACTTGAAAATTTAATTGAAATTGATCAGGATATTACTGATAATGCCTATGGCACATATTATGATAAACGAACAATTGAGCAACTGCTAAACTATGGGATAATTCTACTGGACAAACCACCAGGCCCTACAAGTCATGAAACTGTTGCATGGACAAAACGTCTTTTGAAGATTCCAAAAATTGGTCACAGTGGAACACTAGATCCTCAAGTTTCAGGAGTATTACCTCTTGGACTAGGAGAGGCAACTAAGGCTCTGGGAGTTTTACTTTATGGTCCAAAAGAATATCATGCGCTAGGACGAATTCATTCACTACCATCTAAAGAAAAACTAAATGAAGTAATTTCTATGTTCCAAGGAGAAATCTTTCAAAAACCACCACAACGTTCAGCAGTTGTAAGACAAACAAGAACTAGAACTATTTATGAATTTGAAATACTAGAACAAAAAGAGAGACTACTCT
>Ga0102947_1000558_pt1 | contig 13244 bp, 11 predicted proteins | sample SalPon2A_A_D2_MG_FD_78210 | JGI IMG/M metagenome (GOLD analysis project Ga0102947, IMG submission 78210) | Soil microbial communities from South San Francisco under conditions of wetland restoration - Salt Pond MetaG R2A_A_D2_MG | ecosystem: Environmental > Terrestrial > Soil > Wetlands | place... | reverse complement strand
CGCCGACAAAGGCCTCCGGCGCCGCCAGCCACTCGAAGGTGACGCCCTCCTCCTCCGCATTGGTGACCTCCCGCTGCGAGCCCGGCATGTTTTCCCGGTCGCGTCGGTAGAGGCAGTGGACCCGGCGCGCACCTTGCCGAACCGCGGTGCGCACGCAGTCCATGGCGGTATCCCCGCCGCCGACCACGACGACCCGCTTGCCGGTCGCTGAAAGCGCCACCTCGTCATCGGCCGGCACCGCGTCGCCGAGCCCCTTGCGGTTGGAGAGGGTGAGATAATCCAAGGCCTGCACCACCTGGTCCAAGCCGCCGCCCGGCAGCTGCAGATCGCGCGCGCGATAGACGCCGGTCGCGATCAATATCGCATCGTGGCGCTCGCGCAGGTCAGCCAGGCTGCTGTCGCGGCCGACCTCGTGATTCATGTGGTAGATGACACCGGAATCCGCCAGCAGCTGGGCACGCCGCTGCACAACCTCCTTCTCCAGCTTGAAGTTCGGGATGCCGTAGATCAACAAGCCGCCGACCCGGTCGTAGCGGTCGTAGACATGGACTTGATAGCCGCGCCGGCGCAGTTGATCGGCGGCGGCAAGGCCGGCCGGGCCGGCCCCGACGATACCGACCGTCTCGCGCCGCTCACGCGGCGGCTTGACCGGCCGCACCCAGCCCTTCTCCCAGGCCGTGTCGGTGATGTACTTCTCGATGGAGCCGATGGTGACGGTGCCGTGCCCCGCCGACTCGATGACGCAGTTGCCTTCGCACAAGCGGTCTTGCGGGCAGATGCGCCCGCAGATCTCCGGAAAATTATTGGTCGCCTGCGACAGCTCGTAGGCCTCGTCGAGGCGGCCGTTGGCCGTCAGCATCAGCCAGTCGGGGATGTTGTTGTGCAGCGGACAGTGGACCTGGCAGAACGGCACGCCGCATTGAGAACAGCGGCTCGACTGCTCGACGGCCGCCGCAGCCGCATATTCTTGGTAGATCTCCTGAAAGTCCTGGCGACGCTCCGCGGCAGCCCGCTTGTCAGGCATGCGTCCGGCGGTACGGACGAATTGCAGCATCTTGTTGTCCATGGCGGTCGCCCCTTCTCCGTCAAATCCGCGGCGCACCTGCACCCACGGCCCTGCATCGGCGCCACGGTCGCGACGCGCCCTTACGAGGCGTTGGTTTTAAGCAGTGCGCGCTGCCGGTTCCGCAGTGCGTTATCTTAAGTTTATAGCCGCCCTGGCAAGAGCACACTAGGAGAATTTCGCGGTTAGGTCAATAATATTGACATATCGAAGAATTGGCCGACACAATCGCTTAATTAATAGGAAAAATTTCACAATTTTGTAGAAAAATAGGTCCGAAACGGGCCTATTTTCTCTCTGGCAGCGCGTTTAACGAGGGTGATATAAGCCCCTTAGGCAGCACAAGGGGAGGCGGTGGGCCCGGCGAAGTGGACCGTCGATCGCACGGCTAATTTCGGACGGCTCTCGTCGGACGGCTTTTCTCGGACGGCTTTTCTCGGACGGCCCCAAATTCGGAAGGCCCTTCTCGGGCCCAAATATTCGGTGACGGAAAGGAAGCGAACTTGCCCTTGCTGCAGATGATCGTTCTGGCCATCGTCCAGGGGATCACCGAATTTCTGCCGATTTCGTCATCCGGGCACCTGGTTCTGGTTTGGCATGTCTTGGATGCGGGGGGATGGGCCACGGCCGGACAAACCGCATCCGACCGGCTGGCGCTCGATATCGCCGTCCACGTCGGCACGCTCCTTGCCGTCTGTCTCTATTTTCGCCGCGAACTCCTGAGCATCGGTCGCGGCATCGGGCCGCTCGCCCGGGGCAAGCCGGAGGCCGGCGGCTGGCTCGCCGTCTACATTTTGGTCGCCACCGTGCCCCTAGGCCTCGTCGGCTTCTTCGTTCGGGACTTCATCACAACACATATGCGCGATGTGGAGGTCGTGGCCTGGGCGACGATCGCTTTCGGTGTGCTTTTGCACCTCGCCGACCGGATCGGCCGGCAAAGCCATCATCTGCAAGACATGACCTTCGGCCGGGCCCTGGTCGTCGGCCTGGGACAGGTTCTCGCCCTGATCCCCGGCACCAGCCGTTCCGGCATCACCATGACCATGGGCCGCTTCCTCGGCTTCACCCGCAGCGAGGCGGCCCGCTTTTCAATGCTCCTGGCCATACCGGCCATCGCGGGCCCAGGCCTGCTTATCGGCGTCGAACTCTATCGTGCCGGGCAAGTTTCCCTCGGCATCGATGCCGCCATCGCCGCCGCTCTCGCCTTCGTCTTTGCCTATGTGGCCATCGTCTTGTTGATCGGCTGGCTGCAGCGGGCCAGTTTTACGCCCTTCGTGATCTACCGCCTGATCCTGGGCGCGGTCCTGCTCTACTGGGTCTATGGAGGATCTTAGGGGCTTTTAGGGCTTGTCGTTGCCCGTCTCGACGACCCCGGCTTCGATCACCTTGGCCAGCCGCTCGGAAAAGCCGGCCGGATCGGGCAGGGTCTCGCCCTCCAGAATCCGAGCCTGGTCGAGCAGCAGCTTGGCGATAGACTCCAGCGCCGTGCCCGAGCCCTCCTTGCTGATACGCGTGGCGAGCGCCTTGATCGTCGGGTGCCGCGGGTTCACCTCTAAAATCCGCTGCGCTTGGCGCTCCAGCTGGCGGTGCTGCTTCAAGATGCGCTCGAGATGCATGTCGATGTCGCCGTCGTCCGCCACCAGGCAGACGGCGCTGGCGGTGAGGCGTTCGGAGCTACGGACATCCTTGACGTCGTCTTTCAAGACCAGCTTGAAGTAAGCCACCAAGCCGGCCAATTCGCCGTCGTCCGCTGCCGGCGTTTCGGTGTCCTCGGCCGTCTCGTCGCCCTTGATTGCGCCGAGGTCGGCCCCGCCGCGGGTGGCCGACTTAAAGGGTTTGCCGTCGAATTCCGGCACCATGGAGGTCCAAAAGTCGTCCACGGGATCGGAGAAGAGGAGAACCTCCACCCCCTTGGCGGCGAAGCCTTCGAGTTGCGGGCTGCGAAGCAACGCCTCGGTGTTGTCGCCGCTGATATAGTAGATGGCGTCTTGGCCTTCCTTCATGCGGCCGACGTAGTCGGCGAGGCTGGTGAGGCCGTCGCCCGCCGTGGAACGAAAACGGGCCAGCTGCAGCAAGGTCTCGCGCTGCGCTTCGTCCTCGTAGATGCCTTCTTTCAAGACCGCGCCGAAGGCCTTCCAAAAGTCTTCGTATCCGCCGTTCTCCTTCGCCGCCTGCTTTTTCAGCTCGCTCAGAACCCGCTTGGTCACGGCGCCGCGGATCTTGGTCAGCACCGGATTGTGCTGCAGCAATTCGCGGCTGATGTTGAGGGGCAAGTCTTCGCTGTCGATCACGCCGCGCAGAAACCGCAGGTAGGACGGCAAAAGATCCTCGCAGTCGTCGGTGATGAAGACACGGCGCACATAGAGCTTCACTTGGTTCTTGCGATCGGGATGGAAGAGATCGAAGGGCGGCGTGCTGGGCACATAGAGCAGGCCGCTGTATTCGATCTTGCCCTCGACCTTGAAATGCAGGCGCAGCCAGGGGTCGTCGAAACCATGACTGACGTGGTGGTAGAACTCCTTATACTGCTCGTCGGTGATCTCTGACTTGGGCCGGGTCCAGATCGCCGACGCCGCGTTCACGGCCTCGCCGACCTCCGCCGCGGCATCGCTGTCACGCAGGCGGATCGGTACGGCGATGTGGTCGCTATAGGTCTTGACGATACGCTCCAGGCGGTCGCGATCGAGGTATTCCTGGGCGTCCTTTTTCAGATGCAGCATGATCTCGGTGCCCCGCACGGTCGCGTCGGGTACTTCGGAGACGGCGAAGGCTCCCTTGCCGTCGGACTGCCAGCGCCAGGCGCTGTCTTCCCCGGCCTTGCGGCTCAAGACCTCAACCTTGTCCGCCACCATGAAGGCGGAATAGAAGCCGACACCGAATTTGCCGATCAAGCCGGCGCCGTCCTTCTTGTTGTCCATTTGATCGAGGAACGCGGCGGTGCCCGAGCGCGCGATGGTGCCCAGGTTCTGCACCAGGTCCTCGCGGTTCATGCCGATACCGTTGTCGGCGACCGTCAGGGTTTTGGCTTTCTTGTCGACCGTTAAGGTCACGGCGAATTCTGATTCTGCCGCCAGCAGCTCCGGCTGCGTTAGGCCGAGATAGCGCAGCCGGTCGCAAGCATCGGACGCATTGGAGATCAGCTCACGCAAAAAGATTTCTTTGTTGGAATAAAGCGCATTGGCGACGATGTCCAACAGCCGGCTGACTTCGGCTTGAAAGGAAAGGGTTTCTTCGCTCATGGTTCGGCGCTCTCTGTTTTCTCTCGAACGGTACTCGGGGTCCCGCGGCGGCGTGGTGGGGCATTTTTTCGGCAGCGCCCGGCCGCTCTTGGGATCGTTGGCCCTTGATATGTGCTAGCCTACGCGAGGCTGCAAGCCCCAAAAGGCGCAGCGGCGCCGGGAATTGCCGTCTTGCGGCCCCGCAGCGCGAGGAGTTTCGATGACCGACGACTGGGAAGCGGCACGCAAGACCCTCTGCGAGACCATTGCGCAAGAGGTTCGGGACACCGCCCGGTTTATCGGCAAGGACGCACTCGATCCCAAGGTCTTGGCGGCCATGGCCCGGGTGCCCCGCCACCTCTTTGTCCCGGCCCGCGATCGCAGAGCGGCCTACGACAACCGACCGCTGCCCATCGGCGAGGGCCAAACCATTTCCCAGCCCTTTATCGTCGCCCTGATGACCGACTTGTCGGAAGCCCGGCCCGGTCAGCGGGTGCTGGACGTCGGCCGCGGCAGCGGCTACCAGGCCGCGGTGTTGGCCGAGCTCGGCTGCCGGGTCTATGGCATCGAGCGGCTGCAGAGCCTCTGCGATCGCGCGGCGAGAAACCTGGCCCAGGCCGGTTACGGTGCGGTCCGGCTGCGCTGCGGCAACGGCCTTCTGGGCTGGCCGGAGGCCGCCCCCTTCGATGCCATCCTGGTGGCCGCCGCCTGGCGCGGTCGGGCGCCGGCCGCATTGCTCGCGCAGCTCCGCGCGCCAGGCAACCTCGTTATCCCCCTCGCCCGCCCCGGTCCCTTCGGCGAAGGACAGATCTTGACCCGGTTCAGAAAGGACCCAGATGGCAAGGTGACCGAACAAGGCCTACTTCCCGTTGCTTTCGTGCCGCTGATCGGTGAATCTCAACTGTGAAGGCGGGGCCGTTCGGGTCGCGGCGAGTCGACAGGAGGTGCCGGAGTTAGCATGCCATGACGGCATTTTCGGACAGTCGCGTGACGGCGGTTCTCGGGCCGACCAACACCGGAAAGACGCATCTGGCGATCGAGCGCATGCTCGGCCACGAGAGCGGGGTCGTCGGGTTTCCCTTGCGCCTCTTGGCGCGCGAGAACTACGACCGCATTGCCAAGATCAAGGGGCGCAGCCGGGTGGCGCTGGTCACCGGCGAGGAAAAGATCGTGCCGGCCGGTGCGCGCTACTTTTGCTGCACCGTCGAATCTATGCCGCTTGAGCGCCCCTTCGCCTTCCTGGCGGTGGACGAGATCCAGCTGGCCGCCGATGCCGAGCGCGGCCACATCTTCACCGACCGCCTGCTGCACGCCCGAGGGATCGAGGAGACCATGTTCCTCGGCGCCGACAGCATGTCGGCAACGATCCGCAGCCTGGTTCCCGAGGCCGAGCTCTTGTCGCGCCCGCGTTTTTCCAAGCTCAGCTACGCCGGCCTGCAGAGCTTGAACCGCTTGCCGCCGCGCTCGGCCGTGGTCGCCTTCTCGGCCGCCGAAGTCTATGCCACGGCCGAACTCATGCGCCGGCGCCGCGGCGGCACCGCGGTGGTCTTGGGAGCTCTCAGTCCCCGCACGCGCAACGCCCAGGTCGCCATGTTCGAGGCCGGCGAGGTCGACTACCTGGTGGCGACCGACGCCATCGGCATGGGCCTGAACCTCAGCCTCGACCACGTCGCCTTTGCCGGCCTGCGCAAGTTCGACGGGCGCCACATGCGGCCGCTCACCACCAGCGAGATCGGTCAGATCGCCGGGCGCGCCGGACGCCACATGAACGACGGGACCTTCGGCATGACCCCCCAGGCCGGCAGCCTGCGGCCGGAAATCGTGGAGGCCGTCGAGGCGCACAGGTTCGACGGCATCAAGGCGCTCTATTGGCGCAACCGGCGGCTCGATTTCGGCAGCCCCAAGGCCCTTTTGCGCAGCCTCGAGCGGCGGCCCCGGGATGCCAGCCTCCTGAAGGTGCAGTTTGCCGAGGACCAGCAAGCCTTGGCGAGTTTGATCCGGGCGCCGGAGATCCTGGCTCGGGCCACCACGCCTGAGGCCTTGCGGCTGCTCTGGGACGTCTGCCAGGTGCCGGATTTCCGCAAGCTTTTGACGGAGCATCACGTTCAGCTTCTGGCCCGGCTCTACCTGCACCTCATGGACGGCGACGGCCGCCTGCCCGACTCCTGGGTGGCCGGCCATGTCGCGCAGACCGACCGCAGCGATGGCGGCATCGATGTGCTTTCGGCCCGCATTGCCCAGATCCGCACCTGGACCTATATCGCCCACCGCGGCGGCTGGCTCGAAGACGGCCTGCATTGGCAGGGCCGCACGCGCGAGATCGAAGACATGCTCTCGGATGCGCTGCATGAGCGCCTGACCCAACGCTTCGTCGATCGTCGCGCCGCCGTCTTGGCCAAGCGGTTGCGCCAGGGTACGGCCCTCGTCGGCGCCCTGCGCAAGAACGGCGATGTCTTGGTGGAAGGCCAGCACGTGGGGCGCCTGCAGGGCTTTCGTTTCGCCTTGGATGAGTCCGTGGACCGGGATGCGGAGCGGCCGGTGCTCAGCGCGGCGCGGCAGGCGTTGCGCCGGGAGATCCCGAAACGCCTGTGTTTGCTGGAAAGCGACGACGACAAGGCCTTCGCCTTAACCGACGGGCAGTTGTTGTGGCGCGGCGCGGCACTGGCAAAGCTTCAAGCCGGGGATACGCTGCTGACACCGGGCATCGACCTGCTGCCCAGCGAGTTCCTCGACGGACCGGCGCAGGCACGGGTGCGCCGCCGCCTGACACAATGGCTAGACGGCCATTTGCAGTTTCGCCTGGCACCGCTCTTCGCGCTGCGCGAGGCCCCGCTGCAAGGGGCGGCCCGGGGGCTCGCCTTCCAAATCGTCGAGCGCTTGGGGCTTTGCCCGCGGCGTTCCTGCGCCGAACAGGTCGCCGCTCTCAAGAAAACCGACCGCGCCGCGCTGAAAGCCCTCGGGGTCGCGGTCGGCAGCGAAAGCTGCTTTTTGCAGCGCCTCGACGGAGATCGGCAGGGCGAGCTGCGGGCGACACTTTGGTGCCTCTTCAACGGTGAGGGCATTGCCCTGCCGGCGCGCCGACTGGACAGCTGCCATCCCCTGCCGGGCGGCTGGTCCGATGGAATGTGCTTTGCCCTCGGCTTTCTGCCGCTTCGCTACAAGGGCCGCCCACCGCTGGCGTTACGCGCCGACCGGCTGGAGGCGGTGGCGGGTCAGGCGCGGCGCCTGGCCGCGCAGGGTGCCTTTCGCGTGGTCCCGGCTCTAAGCCGTCGTCTGGGTGGCGGGGACGAGGCGGCGGAGACCGTCCTCCTGGCCTTGGGCTATCGGCGCGAGGAAGACGAGAGCGGTGTCGTTAGCTTTCGCCGCGCGGGCCGCAAGCCCCGGCGGGCCGGGCCCGGCGCGAAGACACGGCGAAAGGATCGGGTCCAGAAGGACCGGGCGCGGGAGGACAGCCCCTTTGCGGTCCTCAAGGACTTGGCGACAGGGAACAGGCCTTGAGCGACGAAGCGCCGCAGCAAGCCAGCCTGCGACTGGACAAGTGGCTGTGGTATGCCCGCTTTTTCAAAACCCGCAGCCTGGCCAGCCGCGTGTGCGAGTCCGGCAAGGTAAGGCTGGCCGGCACGCCGGTGAGCAAGACCCATCAAAAGATCAAATGCGGCGACGTCCTGACTTTTCGCCAGGGCGAGCACATCAGGGTGGTCAGGGTCCTGGCCCTCGGCACCCGGCGCGGACCGGCCGGCGAAGCGCAAGCCCTCTATGAGGATCTGGCGCCGCCGGATCGGGAGAACCGCCTGCCCAAAAACACGCCGCCGCCGGTCGCCCAGCGCAAGGCCGGCGAGGGGCGACCCACCAAGCGGGACCGCCGGGCCATGCTTCGGTTCAAGCAAAAGGCGCGGACCGCCGGGAACGATTGAGCCACAGCGATTGAGACGCCGCCTTAAAGCTTGTCCCGCAGACTGTAATAAAGCATGCCGACCACCAGGCCCGGCCAGCGCAGCAGGGTGCCGCCGGGGAACTTCGGCGAGGGGATGCGGGCGAAGAGATCGAAACGTTCCGCCGTGCCGGCGATCGCCTCGGCCATGACCTGACCGGCCAGGGACGTCAAAGCGACACCATGGCCCGAGAAACCTTGGGCGTAGTATAGGTCGCCCGCCAGGCGCCCGAAATCCGGCATGCGGTTCAAGGTCACCGCCAGAGTCCCGCCCCAGGCGTAGTCGATGCGGGTCTCCGCCAGCTGCGGATAGACCCGCAGCATGTATTTCCGCACGAAACTTTTCATATCGCGGGGGAAGCTGCGGCGATAGGTCTCGCCGCCGCCGAACAGCAGACGCTTGTCTGCCGAAAGCCGGAAGTAGTCGATGACGAACTTGCTGTCGGCCACGGCAACGTCGTCGCGGATCAGAGCCTTGGCGCCGGCCTCGCCCAGAGGTTCGGTGGCCAGGACGTAGTTGTTGATCGGCATGATGCGCCCGGCAATGCGCGGCTCCAGCCCGCCCAGGTAGCCGTTGCAGGCCAGCACCGCGTAACGCGCGCTGACAGCGCCCTTGGCCGTCTGCAGTTTCGGTTTTTGCCCCTGCTCCAGGGCCGTCACCCGGCTTTCTTCGTAAAGACGCGCGCCGGCGTCTTCCGCCGCCTTGGCCAGGCCCAGGGCATAGTTCAGCGGATGCAGATGGCCGGCGCCGCTGTCCAGACAGCCGCCGTGATAGATGGTCGTCCCCAGCATCTCCGCCATCTCGGGCCGGGACAGGCTGCGGATCTCCGCGTAGCCGTAGTCCCGCTGCAGCATCTCCGCGTAGGCGCGGAAATCTTCGGCATCGGCCGGCTTGTAAGCCGCCGAGAGGACGCCGGGCTTGAGGTCACAGTCGATCTCGTGCCGGGCGATGCGGGATTTCACCAAAGCTTTGGCTTCCTCGGCCAGGTCCCAGAGCCGGCGGCTGTCCGCGGGACTCATCAGGCGCGCCACTTCGTCCGGACTCTTGCGCTGACCGCTGCCGAGCTGACCGCCGTTGCGGCCCGAGGCGCCCCAGCCCAGGCGCTCCGCCTCCAGCAGAACGCAGTCGTAGCCTCGCTCGGCCAGATGCAGCGCCGTGGAAAGACCGGTAAAGCCGCCGCCCACCACGCAGACGTCGCAGTCGACGTCGCCGGCCAGCGCCGGGCGTGGGCGATCGCCCTTGGCCGTCGCCGCGTAGTAGGACTCGGGATGGCGCGAGGTCATGGCGTCTCCACTTTGCGAAACCATAGGGTCAGGTTGTTGGCCGGCATCTCGAAGACAATTGCAGCGGCAAATCCCTCATGCTGTGCCGCCGCCGCCACAGCTTCGAGATCGCGAAGGCCCCAGGCCGGATCGCGGGCCCGCAAGCTCTCGTCGAACGCCAGGTTCGAGGGCGCCGTCGCGCCGTCCGCCCTGATGAAGGGGCCATAGATACAGAGGCCGCCACCCACCTTCAAGCAGCGGCCGGCGCCGGCCACGAGCCCCAGCGTGCTGTCCCAAGGCGCGATATGGGTCATGTTGGCGCAGAAGACGGCGTCGACAGCCCCGACCGGCCAGTCGCCGGCACGAACGTCGAGATCGAGGGGTGCCAGCAGGTTGCCGCAGCCCGCCGCCGCCCGGTGCCCCTCGATGCTGGCCCGGCAGGCCGGGTCGGGATCGCTCGGCTGCCAGGTCAGACCGGGAAAGGCTGCGGCGAAGAAGGCGGCATGCTCGCCGCTGCCGCTGGCCACCTCCAATATCCGGCCGCGGTCCGGCAGCAGCCGGTTCAGGACCTCGAGGAGGGGCCCACGATTGCGGGCGGTTGCCGCGGCGTAGCGGCGGGAGTCTGCATCGTTCATCTGCGACCCAAAGAGCGTTGGGCCCGGTTGCCTCGGGCGGCCGGTTCGAGCGCCAAGACTAGGTCGTGCCCGCCCCGGCGACAAGCGCCTAAACCTGCGCGTTTCCCGGGTTGCGCTGCGCGGGACGACCGTGTTACGCAGGGCGCCGTGTTTAGCAAACTCGATCGATTTTTTGCGAAGTTCGATGAACGGACAGGCGCCGCCGACACCGAAAGCACGACCACGCTTGCCGTGGCGGTTCTGATGGTGGAATCGGCACTGAGCGACGGCCGCTTCGACGAGAACGAGATGACCAAGAGCGCCGCGCTGTTGCGCCGTCGTTTCGACTTGAACGACCAAGAGGCCGAAAGCCTACTCGCAAAGGCGCAGGCCCGGGCCGAAGATTCCGCCCAACTCTTCGGCTTCACGCGCCAGATCAAAGACAGCTTCAGTGAAGCCGAGCGTATCGAATTGATGGAAATGCTTTGGGAACTGGCGTACGTAGACGGCGTGCTGGACGATATGGAGGCCAATATGATGCGCCGCCTTGCCGGCCTCCTCTACGTCAGCGACCGCGACAACGGAACGGCCCGAAAACGTGCCCTGCAGCGGCTGGAGACATCGCGCGATTCCTAAGCGAAAGCGCGCCGCCGCGATGAAGGGCGAAGACACAAAAGCGAATTGGTTTTTTCGAGGAGACGATAAAAGATGACCTATCTCGTCACGGAAGCCTGCATCAAATGCAAGTACATGGATTGCATTGAGGTTTGTCCGGTCGACTGTTTCTACGAAGGTGAGAACATGCTCGTCATTCATCCCGACGAGTGCATCGACTGCGGCGTTTGCGAACCGGAGTGCCCGCCCGAGGCCATCGTACCCGACACCGACCCCAACGCCGATGCCTGGTACGAGCTGAACCGCGACTACAGCGAGACCTGGCCCAACATCACCCGCAAAGGCGAGCCGCCGGCAGACGCCGACGCCTTTCGCGACGTGGAAGGTAAGTTCGAGAAGTTCTTTTCCGCAGATCCCGGCAAGGGTGACGGCTGACCGTCGCCGGCGGACGAAGGCAGGCACAAATCCGACGCCGATGCTGCGCGGTCGTCGTTTTAGGCGAGCTGCAAACGCCGACCGGCGCGCAGCACACCACCATGGCCGATCGAGCGCGGCCGATCGGGTGCGGATATGAGCTGCCGCAGCGCCGTCGGCTGCTTGGGGCGGTGGTTGCCTGAAAGGCCTACATATGGTATAAGAATACCGTCGTTGCGCTATGGTTTTTTTAGGTTGCAGCCGAAGGTGTGCCGCATCGGCGCGCAAGTCGCGGCGGAGACCCGGGGCCGGCTGCGTCCGATCCCAACCAATGGGTTCCTGACGTAAAGACGCTTTTCACTGGGATTGCGTCTTATTTTTTGTGTTGAGCCCTTGACAGTAGGGCCGGGCGTTTCGCCGAACGGAGAGAATAAAAATATGTCCAAGGTGGAGTTTGAAGCAGGTGACTATGTGGTCTACCCGACCCACGGCGTGGGACGGGTTCTTTGCATTGAAAATCAGGAAATTTCGGGGATCACGCTCGATCTCATCGTGGTCAAGTTCGAAAAGGATCGGATGACCCTTCGGGTGCCCGTGACCAAGGCGGCAAACTCGGGTTTGCGCAAGCTGTCCAGCCGCAAGATGATGGACACCGCCATGACCACCCTGAAAGGGCGCAGCCGCGTGAAACGCACCATGTGGAGCCGCCGCGCGCAGGAATACGAAGCCAAGATCAATTCGGGCGACCCGGTCTCGATCGCCGAAGTGGTCCGTGACCTGCATCGCAACGCCGACCAGCCCGATCAGTCCTACAGCGAACGGCAGATGTACCAGGCTGCGCTCGACCGCTTGGCCCGCGAGCTGGCGGCGGTCGAAAAAATCGACGAGGTAACGGCGGCGCAAAAGCTGGAAGAACTGCTGTCTGCGGCTTAATATGACAGGGAGGGCGTGAATGAGCGCCCGCGAATCCGAGTCTTTAGACCCTTTGGGCGCCGAATCGCCGGTGGAAGCGGCGCCTTCCACGCAGGAGTTGCCCGCTCGCGTGTCCTCCAAACGGCAGAAGTTCGCGCTTCTCAAGGCGACGCGGCGGGTCTGGGCCGTGGCCTCGATCCATGGCGAGGCCGACCGCTTGATCGAGCTGCACGGCGCCCTCGGCGAGCGTATGAAGCCGGGCGACCGTGTGGTTTACCTGGGCAACATGCTGGGCCGCGGCCCGAAGGTGCGCGAGACCATCGACGAGCTGCTGATCTTTCGGCGCGAGTTTTTGTCCCTGCCCTTCACCTTTGCCGGCGATATCGCCTACCTGCGCGGCAGCCAGGAGGAAATGTGGCAGAAGCTCTTGCAGCTGCAGTTTGCGTCGGACCCGCGCAGCGTCTTCAGCTGGATGCTCCAGCAAGGCGTGGGCCCGACCTTGGCCGCCTACGGTATCTCACCGGATGACGGTCTGCGCGAAGCCCGTGCCGGCCCCATGCAGCTGACGCGCTGGACAAGCCGGCTGCGCCGCACCATTCAAGCCCAACCCGGCCACTATGAATTGCTCGGTGTCTTGCGGCGGGCGGCGCACACGGACGACGGCAGTTTGCTCTTCGTCAATGCGGGCATCGACCCAAGCCGCCCCATAGAGACGCAAAAGGACACCTTCTGGTGGGTTTCCGGCGGCTTTGAGAAGCTCGACGAGGCCTATAGCGGCTACCGCCGGGTGATCCGCGGTTTCTCACCGGAGCAACCGGGCCTGCGCCTCGGCGCCTTCACCGCCAGCCTGGACGGCGGTTGCGGCTTCGGCGGCCCGCTGCTGGCCGCCTGCTTTGCCACCAGCGGCGAGGTCGTGGATCAGATCGAGGCCTAGGACCCTGACTCAGCCTGGTCGAGCCGATAGACGGCGGTTTCGCTTTCCCGGCCGCGAAGAACCTCGTCGCCCAGATAGGTCGTCGCCAGGCCTGCCGTTTCGGTCCCGGCGTTGAGTGCGGCTTTGGTTTCGCCGGAAATCAGCACAATGAAGGAGGCATCGGCCTCGATGTACGCCTTGCCCAATGCCTCGAGACGCTGGGCCGCGTTCACGGTGTCGCCGATCAGCGTGTAGTTGATGCGCCCCGGGGCGCCGATGTTGCCGACCACCGCCGGGCCGG
>Ga0102947_1000556_pt1 | contig 13261 bp, 10 predicted proteins | sample SalPon2A_A_D2_MG_FD_78210 | JGI IMG/M metagenome (GOLD analysis project Ga0102947, IMG submission 78210) | Soil microbial communities from South San Francisco under conditions of wetland restoration - Salt Pond MetaG R2A_A_D2_MG | ecosystem: Environmental > Terrestrial > Soil > Wetlands | place... | reverse complement strand
GTTGCGAACCCGTACACCCGTATCCTGGGCCACCCCACCGGACGCCTCCTCCTTGCCCGAGAAGGCTATCCACTCGACCATGAGGCTGTCATCGCCGCCTGCGCGGAACATGGCGTTGCCATCGAGTTGAATGCCAACCCCTACCGCCTCGACCTCGACTGGCGATGGATCCGTACAGCCACCCGGCAAGGCGTGCTCATCTCGATCAACCCAGATGCCCACGCTATGGATCAACTGCCCTATGTGCGCTGGGGGGTAGCAGCAGCACGCAAGGGTTGGCTCACCGCCGAACAGTGCCTGAATGCCAAATCGCTGGAGGATTTTACAGCCTGGCTGTCTGAGAAATAATTTAGTGGTTCAATGTTCGGGGTTCAACGTTCGAGGAAACAAGATATGTTGAACCAATAAACCTTGGACCTTAAACCTTGAACCATAAACATCCGTGTCCACCTTACTTCGCATAGGCAGTGTGCTCCTGGGCATCGTGTTGGTGCTGGTACTGGGCGGTTTTCTGATCTGGTACCTCACCTATGGCGTCGATGCGGCCACACCTGAACGGGTGGCCCTCTCGTCTTTGCAAGGTCCAGTTGAAATCTTGTGGGGTGAAGAGGGAAACCTGTCGATCAGTGCCAACACGGAGGCCGATGCCCTGGCCGGTCTGGGCTACATCCATGGGCATAAACGAGCCTGGTCCGTTGCACTTTGGCGGCAGGCAGCAACCGGACGGCTTAGCGAATGGTTTGGCGAGCCTGCTTTCGCTATCGACCATCTGACACGCCAGCTCGGCCTGGCCGAACAGGCACAGGCAAGCTATGCCACGCTCAGCAACGAAGAAAAAGCATTGTTGCGTGCCTACACCGATGGCATGAACGCCGCGCTGGCGGGCATTGGCGAGCAACTACGGTACGAATTTGTGGTGCTTGATGTGGAGCCTGCCCCGTGGCAACCGTGGCACACCCTCGCTGTTGAGCGGCTTTTCGCCTGGCTGGCCGTCATGCACCCCAAAGGCACCTCGTTACCCGCCGACGCGGAGGTCCGTGCTTTCTATGATGCTGATCGTAGCCTGAAACAGTGGCTTCGCCTCCACGGCTTTGAAAACAGCATGGCCTGGGCCATCCGCGACACATCGGGGACGCACTTTTTCCAACGGCAGGTGTATGGGTCAACGGCCCTCCCTTTCCTGATCGAAGCGTCGCTCTCCTGGGATGGCGCAACGCCCATCTGGGGCGCGTCTTTGCCGGGCACCTTGTTTTTCCTGGCTGGAAAAAACGATACCTACGCCTGGAGCATCCTCCCCACGGGGTCTGTAGAATGGACGCAGGCGCAGCCTGACTCGGCAGGGTTCACGACCGTCTATCAGCGTATCGTGAGCCGCGAAGGCACCGAGTCGCTGGCAACGTTTCCACGCCTTCCTGGTGCCATTCCCCTGGCTGATTCGCTGGCCCTGGCCCGTGCCGACTCCATCTGGACGCTCCGCTGGAGTGGGCTTTCTCCCGGTACCGACTTTTCCTCCTGGCGGGCCTTACTTCGGGGCGAAGAAGCGGCTTTTCAATTACTGGGCGGCCATGGACTGACCCTGACTCGTGATGGCGAAATCCGGGTCCTTGGCACCCCTTACCTGATGGAGCAATTGCCTTCAGGCGTCTTTGTAGGCAACACATCCTGGGCGTCCTATGCCGCCGACCTGCTCCAAAACCAGGAATCTGACCACGTGCAACTCGGCGTGCTCATTGACGACGCCTATAGCACCTGGGCTGCACAGGTGGCTCCCCCGCTGATCGGCCTGTTGCAACCTGGCCTGCCCGATGAGGCTCCCCTCCGCGACGCGCACACCTATCTGCGCAACTGGGACTTCTCCTACGACGAGGCCAGCATCGGAGCTTCCATCTTTGACACCTGGCTGGCGACGTACCGCAACATGTACGACAGGTTGCCTGCTGCAGGCCAGGACAGCACCTTTCTTACGCCTCCCCGCTACCTCCAGACGTTTCGCACCGCCGTCGACACCCTCACTGCCCAGTATGGCCCCGACCTTAGCCAGTGGCGCTGGGAGACGGTGCAAACCAACCATCGGCTCTTCCCTATCTGGTCTGTCGATACATTGCGGCAACACTATCCCCGTGTCATTACCGACATCCGGTATGCCCCCATCGACTTGCCGGGACAGGGCCACCCTTCCTCACTGGCCTGGGGGCCGTCGCCCGTCCAGCCAAGCCTGCCTGCCCCATCGGCCTGGGAAGCCTGGATCAACACCCAGACGTGGGACCATTTTACGGTGCGCAGACGCAAATTGAATGTAAATGCCCCGATGGGGCGCTACCTGATCTCTGACCGCCCTCCCCATCCAATCGACCTGCCCCGGACCGACGCTTCATCCGAACGTACCCTGCTCACCCCTCGCCGCTCTGCCCAGTGACCGAACAGCCTCTGTATATTGGCCTCGACGCGGGCGGCTCAAAGACCACACTGGTAGCAAGCCCCTCACCCTCCGACGCATTCCTGCACCGCGAAGGCCCCTGTGCCAACCTGCAACGCCAGGGGCTCGAAACCACAGCATCCGTCCTTGCCTCGCTCATTATGCAGGCTGTTCAGGCGCACCCGGGGACCACAGAGGTCTCGGTTTGTGCAGGGGTTGCAGGAGCGGGTGATGAGGCCGAACAGCACGCCCTCGCAGCAGCTGTAGAGAATCGTCTTGCAGTTCATCCTCGGCCCCTGCACATCGTCCATGACGCGACTATTGCACTAGAAGGCGCGTTCGAAGGCGGCAGCGGCATCATCGTCATCGCGGGCACCGGCTCCATCTGCTTTGCCCGCACCACGAATGGCCAGATGCTCCGTGCCGGCGGTTGGGGCTATCTTCTTGGGGACGAAGGCAGCGGACACGCACTGGGCATTGCTGGCTTGCGAGCCGTGGCGCATGCTTTCGATGATGGCCCGTCTACCCGGCTTTCTGCCCTGCTGGCAGACCACCATGGGATCGACACGCCGCGGGCGCTTATCCATCAGGTGTATCGAGAACAATGGCCTGTACAACAGATGGCTCCCCTTGTGGTCAAGGCTGCCGAAGAAGACGATGCTGTTGCAAGCAAGCTCATCCGCGAGCAGACGCGTTTGCTTGCCCAACAAATTGCGGGATTGGCCAATCGGGCTGAGGCCATCACGCCCCGTATCGCGCTCCTGGGCGGACTCAACAAGGAGCCGTTCTACAGGCAGACCCTGGTATCGGCGCTGCTTGCGAGCTTACCGGAATGGATCGTGCAGGAACCAGTCGCCCCACCTGTGATAGGTGCCCTTCAACTAGCGATTAAAAACAGGATGTAGAGCGCTCACGAAGTGCCGTTTTCTTCCTCAAACAGGCGGCTCGATCCCTGCGCCCAGGCATCGATTTCGCGGAGGCATTCACGGCGGCGAGCCTTGAGTAGCTCGCTGATCTCGTCCACAACATCGTCCTGATCGCGTTTTTCGAGTTGGGCGAGGATGCGGGCTTGCAGGTCAAGTATGGTCAGCAAATGGGCGTTGTTGTCGGCGAGTTCGACGAGGGCGCGGCTCAACATCTCCGCTGTCGTCTTCTGATGTTTGGTGCCATCTGTGCTTTTCATCTTTTCCTCTTCCCTCCTCGCTCTTCCCTAAAATCACCTGTTCCGACGATTTTCTACAAGGTCGTCCACGACGCCCGGATCGGCCAGCGTGCTCGTGTCGCCTAGGTTTTCGTAGTCGTTCGCCCCAATTTTGCGCAGGATGCGACGCATGATTTTGCCAGAGCGTGTCTTCGGCAGCGAGGGCGCAAACTGGATATGATCGGGTTTGGCAATGGGGCCAATCTCGTTGCGCACATGCTGGACCAGTTCGTCACGCAGATTTTCTGTCGGCTCTTCGCCCACATTCAGCGTCACATAGGCATAAATACCCTGGCCTTTGATGGGATGTGGATACCCGACTACAGCAGCCTCGGCTACCTTTTCGTGCGAGACAAGCGCGCTTTCGACCTCTGCGGTGCCCATCCGGTGACCCGACACGTTGAGCACATCATCCACGCGGCCCGTGATCCAGTAATACCCATCCTCGTCGCGGCGGCAGCCATCGCCTGTGAAGTATTTCCCTTCGTGCGTGGAGAAATACGTGTGGACAAAGCGGGGATCGTCTTTGTAGACCGTTCGCGCCTGCCCTGGCCACGAATCGGCGATGACGAGGACGCCTTCTGTTGCGCCTTCCAGCACGTTGCCCTCCGGATCCAGCACCTGCGGCTGAATGCCAAAGAAAGGCAGCGTAGCAGAACCAGGTTTCTGCGGGATGGCTCCAGGCAACGGCGTGATCATGATACCGCCGGTCTCCGTTTGCCACCAGGTGTCGATGATCGGGCAGCGGCTGTCGCCTACCTCCTCACGGTACCACATCCACGCCTCCGGGTTGATCGGTTCGCCGACGGTGCCCAGCAGCCGCAGGGACGAACGGCTCGTCCGTTCAACGAATTCATCGCCCTTCGCCATCAGTGCCCGAATGGCTGTCGGGGCGGTGTAGAACTGGGTGACCTGATGCTTATCGACCACTTCCCAGAACCGCGCTGCGTCGGGATACGTGGGCGTGCCCTCGAAGAACACCTGCGTGGCGGCGTTGACCAGCGGGCCGTAGACGATGTATGAATGCCCGGTAATCCACCCGACATCGGCGGTGCACCAGAAGACATCCCCATCGTGATAATCGAAGACGTACTGGTGCGTGAGGCTGGTGTAGACGAGATAGCCGCCTGTGGTATGAACGACGCCCTTAGGCTTGCCCGTTGAGCCACTGGTGTAGAGAATGAAGAGCGGGTCTTCGGCATCCATCACCGTGGGCTCGCACTCGGGCTCCACGGTTTCGACAGCGTCGTGATACCACTGGTCGCGCCCCCCGACCCAGCCAATGTCACCGCCCGTTCGTTTGACAACGAGCACCGTTTTTACGTCGGGGCAGCGTTCCAGCGCCTTGTCAGCGTTTTGCTTCAGTGGAACCGCTTTTCCACCCCGCATGCCTTCGTCGGCAGTGATGAGATACGTGGAGTCGCAATCGAGAATGCGGTCGGCCAGCGAGTCGGGCGAGAAACCGGCGAAGACCACCGAATGGATCGCTCCGATACGGGCACAGGCGAGCATCGCGTAGGCCGCTTCGGGAATCATCGGCAGGTAAATGGTCACGCGGTCGCCTTTCTGCACGCCATGCTTTTTGAGCACGTTGGCGAGGCGGCAGACGTGATCGTACAGTTGCTGATAGGTGATGTGCTCCGCACCATCGTCGGGGTTATCTGGCTCGAAAATGAAAGCCGTCTGCCCGGCCCGTTCGTCGAGATGGCGATCAATGCAGTTGTAGCAGGCATTGAGCTTCCCTCCTTCGAACCAGCGGATATGTACATCATGTGATGCGAACGACACGTTTTTTACCGTGTCAAATTTTTCTATCCAGGTAAGGCGTTTGGCCTGGTCGCGCCAGAAGCTTTCGTTGTCCTTCACCGACCGCTCGTACAGATCGAGGTACGCTTCCATCGTCTTAACATGTGCCCGCGCGCGGAAATCGTCGGAGGGTTCGAATACCTGTCCGTGCCCCGAATAGGCAGCGGTTACTTGATCTGCAGAGGTGTCAGCCATTGTGGTTGGGTGATTTGCGTCTAAGAGACTAAGAGGCTAGAAGACTAAGAGGCTAGAAGACTAAGAAGCTGAATGCCAAGATCCTAGACTCGTAGGCTCCTAGATTCTTAGTCTCATACCGAACGTGCGTTCCGAAGCGACTGCTCCGACCTAATCCAGCGACTCCGGCGGATAGTCCTTCGGATCAAACGACGGTGGAGGAAACTGCGGATTCATGTCTTCGAGCGTATCCAGCAGAAGTTGGCTGATGACGAGGTTGCGAAACCAGCGCTCTTCGGCAGGGATGACATACCAGGGGGCGTATGCTGTAGAACAACGTTGCAGGGCAATTTCATATGATTCCATGTAGACATCCCATAGCTTGCGCTCGGCCAGATCGCCTGGATTAAACTTCCAGTGCTTCTCGGGATAATGCAGACGGCGGCGCAGACGCTCCAACTGGTAATCCTTCGAGATGTGCAGCATAATTTTGACAATTCGCGTGCCCCGATCTGCCAGCAACCGCTCAAAGTTGTTGATATGCTCGTAGCGTTTTTCGAGACGGGCGGGCGGCACCAATCCATGCACCCGCACGACGAGCACATCTTCGTAGTGGGATCGATTGAAGATGGTGATCATACCCGCTGGCGGCACCCGCAGATGCACACGCCAGAGAAAGTCGTGTCGCTGTTCGAGGTCCGTCGGCTTCTTGAAACTTGGCACACGTACGCCCTGCGGGTTGATGCCTTTGGTCACTGCCCGGATAGTGCTGTCCTTGCCGCCCGTATCCATCGCCTGGAGGACGATCAGGAGTGACTGCTTGCTCTCGGCATACAACTGCTCCTGCAAGTCGCGCAGCCGGTCCCGGTTGGCTTTGAGGTGCTCCTTGGCAGCGTCTTTGTCAGTCAGGCCCTGCGTGTCGGAGGTGGCCCGGTCGGCGAGGCGGAAGGGCTCGCCTGGTTTTATCCGATAGCGGTCGTAATCAAAGGAAAGGGCAGACATGCTAGCTATTCGATTGGGGATTTGGGATGGACTCCCAATCTATCATCCCAAAACGCCAATCCAAAATCCGATTCAGCTTTGTTGCAGCTTTGTGTCTGCCACGTCCTCTACGGGTTGCATACCGCGAACGGCATTGCACAAAAAAACCGCATCGGCCTGCTGCACATCTTCGGGATAGACCACCTGCTCCTCAACGTCGTCTCGGGTAGCCAGCAGATGTCGGCGGTACACGCCATTCAGCAATCCAGAGGATATGGGTGGCGTCAGTAGTGCGTCGCCTTGCTGGATGAAAATATTTGTCCGCGAGCCTTCCGTCACTTCGCCCCGCTCGTTGACAAACAGCACCTCGCCAAAACCCTGCGCCTGGGCCTGTTCGAAAGCCGATTCATAGACGGCCCGGTTGGTCGTCTTATGATAGAATAAGGGATTGCTGGAGTCGATTGGTTCCTCTGCAAAGGTGACACGCCCGAACGACTCAGGTTCGTCTTCGATGACCCCTGCCCACGCACTGAAGCGGCCTTCCTTACTGAGCGTCACACGCACCCTCCACGTACCGCTGGCTGCCAACGTACCCAATACGCTATTCACACCGCTCCGAAAACTTGCCTCGTTAAAGGGAATGTCGAAATAAGCCGCCGAGTCGCGCAACCGCTCGACGTGCCCATCGAGCAGGGCAATGGAGCCATCTTCGGAGCGCATGGTCTCGAAGAGATCAAAATCCGCCATCATCTCACTGGTTTTTCTGGTTAAAAATTGGGTCTTGAGGACACATTCATCGTATTCCGCATCGGCATCAGAATCCCACACAATGCCGCTGCCCGTGCCCATGCGCCCTTCTTCGCCGCTGATCTCGACAGTGCGAATGGCCACGTTGAACACGGCGCGCTGGTCAGGCGCGATGTAGCCGAGGGCTCCGCAGTATACGCCGCGTGGTCCCGTTTCGAGATCACGGATGATCTGCATGGCCCGGATCTTGGGTGCCCCCGTCACAGAACCACACGGGAAAAGCGCGGCGAAAATATCAGCATACGACATGCTCCTTCGCAACTGCCCTGCCACCGTTGACGTCATCTGGGTGAGCGTCTCGTACGTTTCGGTCGTGAACAAGTCGGGGACGACCACCGATCCCGGCTCGCACACCCGCGAAAGGTCGTTGCGCAGCAAATCGACAATCATCAGGTTTTCGGCGCGGCTCTTGGCGTCGTGCGCGAGCCAGGTACGCAGGTCGGCATCTTCCCGCACTGTCCGTCCCCGGCGTACCGTGCCTTTCATCGGTCGGGTAACAATGCGTGATTTATCGCGGCGAAAGAACAATTCCGGCGAGAGGCATAGGAGAGTCGTCTCTCCCAGGTTCAGCAGGGCGCTATAGGGCACCTGCTGCCGCTGCCGCAACGTTGCATACAACGAGACCGGCGATCCCGAAAAAGTAAAATGCACCCGATCCGTAAAATTGATCTGGTAGACATCACCCTCTCGAATATGAGCTTTGACGGCGGCGATCTTGTCACGGTAGGCTGCCCGACTGATGGCGAGATGGGCCTCTTCCACCTCAAATTCCTGCCTGGAGAAGGGCATCAACAAATCGGCAACCTCTTCCTTTCCAAGCACTGTGGGTGCTTCATACACTCCGAACCAGATTAGCGGCTGTGTAGCTTCAGCAAATGCCTCGAATGCAGGCTTCTCGAAAGCATAGCCCGCCTCGTACGATAGATATCCGGCGACGTAGGCTCCAGCCGCAACTGCTTCGTCTACCTCTGCCAGCACACCGGGTACCTCTTCTAGATCGTTCGCCGTCAACAAGCGCGATGGTCCTGCAAAAAGCAGACAGACGTGGTTTTCATCGTCCAGGCGAGCCGTGTCGAAAAGCAACGTGCCGGGCTGAAAGAGACCTTGAGCAAGCGGAGAAGAGATAGCAGCCATGCAGGTTGATCCATTCATTGGAAGACGAAGAACGACCACTCGTCTAGCAGGATCCGCCGCCAAATGGTCTGTGGTTGCCTGATAGAGGTCTTTCCCAACAAGCTTTTCGCATCAATTCCTCTGTTTCCTCAAATGAAGTTTGGGAAGTGGTTGTATTTTAATAGGTCTATCCTTCGATCATTCGGTTGTGCGGTATGCATCACGCACACCCTTTTACCCATAGACCTTTATGCAACGTGACCATACCAAATGGTGGAGCCCCAGCCTCGGGCGAGACATGGAGATGCTCGTCTTCGGCCATACGGGCACACCACTGCTGGCCTTCCCGTCCAGCATGGGCCGCTTCTTCGAGTGGGAAGACTTCGGCATGGTGAATGCCCTGGCCCACCAGCTCGAAAACGGCCACAACCAGCTCTTCTGCGTCGACTCGGTTGATAGCGAGAGTTTCTACAACAAGCACGTCGATCCCTACACCCGCATCAAACGGCACCAGCAATACGAGCGCTATATCCTCGACGAGGTGCTGCCGTTCGTTCGCAATCGTAGCGGGCAGGACTTCATCATGGCAGCGGGTGCGAGCTTCGGAGCCTATCACGCAGCCAACTTCGTCCTGAAACAGCCGTGGCAGTTTGGCAAGCTCATCGCTATGAGTGGGGCCTTCGACATCAAAGGGCAAATGGACGGGTTCTACAACGACGATGTCTACTTCAGCAACCCCGTAGACTACCTGCCCAACCTCAGCGATACAGACACGCTCGATGCGCTACGCCACACGCAGATCACTCTGACGACCGCCGAGCACGATCCCTGCAAGGACGGGAATCTCCATCTGGCCTACCTGCTCGACCAGAAAGGCATCCCCTACACGCTCGACCTGACGCCGGATGCCTTCGGCCATGACTGGCCCTGGTGGTGCGATGTTATCGCCAAGCACATCGCCTAGACAAGCCAGCCCGTTTCGATAGAGATGCCCCAGCGAGGCGTCTCTACATCCCCCACTTTTCAATCATATCACCCCCATGGCAACGAATAAAACCATCAAAAAAATAGGCATCCTGCGCGGGATGGAAACGACCTTTCCCGACGGCCTGATTCCGCACATCAATGACCATTACGGCGACAAAGGCATCCAGGCCGAATACATCCAGATCGACGCGGTTCGCATGGATGGCGACCCGGTATACGCGGTCATCCTCGACCGTATTTCGCATGAGGTGCCGTTTTACCGCTCGTATCTGAAATGGGCCGCGCTCAAAGGGACGTACATTGTCAACAACCCGTTCTGGTGGAGTGCCGACGACAAGTTCATCGACAACGTCATCGCCGAGGCGGTGGATGTGGCGGTGCCAAAGACGGTGATTCTGCCGCACAAGGAGCATCCCGAAAACACCGACAGCAACACGTTCCGCAACCTCAACTTTCCCATCGACTGGGACAGCGTCTTCGACTACATCGGCTTTCCAGCGTTTATGAAACCACACGATGGCGGCGGCTGGCGCGGTGTCACCAAGGTGCACAACCCCGAAGAACTCTTCGACGCCTACAATGACTCGGGCCACGACTGCATGATGTTGCAGGAAAACATCGACTTTGAGGATTACTATCGTTGCTATGGAATCGGGCAGAATGACGTGCGCATCATGCGCTACAACCCGCTGGCTGGTAACCCCGCCGCCCGCTACTTCGAGATCAGCGACGAACCCGCCGACCCGAAATTGATCGAGAAGATGGAGCGAGACGTGCTGGCGCTGTGCAAGGCCCTCGGCTACGATATGAACACCGTCGAATTTGCCGTGCGCGATGGCATCCCCTACGCCATCGACTTCATGAACCCCGCCCCCGACGCCGACTATCACAGCGTCGGCCAGGAAAACTACGAGTGGGTCGTTAAGACCATGGGCAAGTTCCTCGTGAAGAAAGCCAAGCAAGCCAAACGCAAGAAGCAATTCTCGGCCCACGGCGCGCTTGAAGGATGATTTTACGAGGGGGAGAAAGGAGGAAAGCGTGAAAGGGAGAGGTTGAGTTCTTCTCTTCAGCTTCCTCCTGCCAACCTTCCTTCTTTTCTCCCTCTCCCCCTCTCTCCCTTTCCCCTTTCCCAGACCATGTCCGATCAGCTACAGACTGCCATTGCCGACTACCACGCGCTTATCGCGGACGACCTGACGGCGGCGGAAGAGCAACTCGCTGCACTGATGAGCAAGCAGGTCGAAGGCAACGTCACTTTCGGCGACCGCCCGATGGCGAACTCACTACGGCCCACGTTTCTGACCGAACGGACGTATAATGCCGTGCAGGATACGGTCTACCTGATCCGGCAGGCGCTGCTGACAATCGCTGCCAACTTCTTCAACAATACACAAGTGCTGAAAGAGGAATTGGCAATGGAGGATTGGGAAATCGAACTGGCATCGATCCCGACCAACGTGATTCGCCTCTCGGTCTTCTCACGGATGGACTCGTTCCTGACGAAGACTTCGTTCAAGTTCGTCGAGATCAACGCCGAGAGTCCGGCAGGCATCGCATATATCCACGAGTTGGGTCGCATCTACCGCGAGTTGCCGATCTTCAAAACGTTCGAGAAAAAGCACCCGGTGCGGTTCGTCTCGCCCATGGAGCACACGCTGGCGGCGATGCTCCAGATCTACCATGAGCAGTTCGACGGCAAGCAAGAGCGACCGACCATCGCCATTGTGGATCATCTCGATGTGCCCACCATCCACGAGTTCAGGTTGCTCAAGCAGTACTTCGAGCGGATGGGCTTCCCGACGGAGATCATCGATCCGCGGGCGCTGGAATGCCACGATGGCTGGATCTATGCCAACGGGCGCAAGATCGACATCCTGTACCGCCGCCTGCTGATGAACGAGTTTTACGCCATCAAGGATGACTGCCAGCCGTTCCTGGAAGGCTACCTCGCGCAGAAAACGTGTTATTTAAACACCTTCCGCACGAAGCTCGTGCATAAAAAAGCGATCTTTGCCTTCCTCACCGACGAGAAATACACCCATGTGCTGAGCCGGGAACAGCAAGAGGCAATCCGTGAACACATTCCATGGACGCGGATGTTGCGTGAGCAAAATACTACGTTTCGCGGCCTCAAAATCGACCTGCTGGAGTTCGTAAGAGCCAACCGCAAATACTTCGTCATCAAGCCCAACGACGAGTATGGCGGCAAGGGGGTCACGCTGGGCTTTGCGGCTTCACAGGAGGAATGGGAGACGGCGATTGCTGCCAGCTTTGAGGGGGATTATGTGGTGCAGGAATGTGTCGATATTCACCGCGAACCGTTCCTTGTGAAAGCCGGTTCGTCGTGGGAGATGGTGCCTACCATTATCGATCTCGACCCCTATCTTAACGGCCCGCTCATGGGCGGCTGCCTCACACGCACTTCTGCCTCCAACCTCGCCAACGTGACGGCGGGCGGTGGCACGCTTCCGATGTTCATCTTACGCTATACCTATGACGATCCCTACGTCCGATTCGCCGAGTAACCCTGCGCCTATCAAGGTAGCAGTGCTTGATTTGTACGACGGCGAGGAGAACCAGGGCATGCGGGCCATCCGCGAGCTACTGACCGACGCCGACGGTGCTTTTTACGGACTTCCCCTCCACTTTCAGATCTACGAGACCCGCCTCAAAGACGAACTGCCCGGCCTCAACCACGACATCTATCTATCCAGTGGCGGCCCCGGCAGTCCGTTCGATGGGGAGGGCAAAGCGTGGGAGCGGCATTATTTTGAGTGGCTGGATACGCTCTGGAATCACAATCAGCAGCATCCAGCCTCTGAGACCAAGCATGCGCTCTTCATCTGCCATTCCTTTCAGATGATGTGCCGCTTTTTTGAGGTGGCGCAGGTGACGAAGCGCCGGTCGGAATCCTTTGGCATTTTCCCGGTCCATAAGACGGAGGCGGGATTTCAAGATCCGTTGTTCGAGCCGCTGTCGGAGCCGTTCTACGCTGCTGACTTCCGCAAATGGCAGGTGGTGCAGCCCGATGCACAGCGGCTGGCTGATCTCGGCGCGCAGGTGCTGGCCTGCGAAAAGATCCGCCACCACGTCCCGCTCGAACGCGCCACGATGGCGATCCGCATTTCGCCGGAAATCGTCGGCGTGCAATTCCACCCGGAGGCTGACCCGCCCGGCATGAAAAAACACTTCAAAGATCCCAAACGCCGTGCTTTCATTGCCCGGCATCACGGCCAGGAAAAGTACGACCGCATCATCCACCGGCTCGAAGATCCGACGTTTTTGAAACGCACCCACGACGTCTTCATCCCTACCTTCCTGCGGCAGGCCATTGAGACCCTGCGTCCTGCATGTGTAGCCATGAAGGACGCTTGAGCCGATGCTGATTTCGAAGCAGCAAATACTGACGCGCCACCGCACCTCCCTGCGAGGCTCCCTGCGAGCGGCATATATCGACTCGCAGGCGCTGGGCATTCGCAAGCCCTACTTTGTGTACGAGCCGCCAGAGTTGCCCACGCTACGCCGCGTTCCTCTCCTCTACCTTTTTCGTGGGCACGAACGCGAGTGGGTCAACATGAACGAGGATCGCTCGCGCAAGAAAACCACCGCCATCGAAGACCTCGACCAGATGATCGCCGATGGGGTCATCCCGCCCGTCATCGCGGTGATGCCGGGCCTCAACAGCGACAACAACCACATCCCGTCGCTTGGGATTGATATGGTGGGCACCTGGCTACCTACTTATGAGGGATTGGGCACGGGTCGTTTCTGGCACT
>Ga0102947_1000555_pt1 | contig 13263 bp, 7 predicted proteins | sample SalPon2A_A_D2_MG_FD_78210 | JGI IMG/M metagenome (GOLD analysis project Ga0102947, IMG submission 78210) | Soil microbial communities from South San Francisco under conditions of wetland restoration - Salt Pond MetaG R2A_A_D2_MG | ecosystem: Environmental > Terrestrial > Soil > Wetlands | place... | reverse complement strand
TCTTGCCAAACTCGTGCTGACGGGCGAGCCGCTCTTGTACCTGCTTATCGTTTGCAAGCACACGCGCTTGTCGCTCGGCTTCGTCTATGGAGAGGAGGCCATCAAAATCGCGAACGATTTCCTGATACCGGCGTAGCGCATCCACGGGGCGGTGCTCCTGTTCTAGCGTGTGGGCCTCTTGCAAGGCAGCGGCGTAGAGGGCCTTAAGCCAGGCACTTGAATACTCGGCAAAACCACTGCGAACAGCTTGTAGCTCCATCCATTCCACCGCTGCCTCAGCCAGCGCTTTGGGCGGCCAGCTATGCCTTCCTTCAAACGGGACAAAGCGATGCGGCAGGGGCGAGTCGTCCAGGGCCCAGTGCCGTCGCCAGGCGTTGTAGAAGTTGAAATCGCGCATCCCCGCCGTGCCGAAATAGGCCACCGGTCGTTGCATCTGCATCGGGGCCTGGACGGAGGGGTAGTGCGGCGAGAAGCCATCCCCCACGCCGATGATACCGGCCAGGTGGCCATCCAGGCTGGCTGCTGCAAACCAGGCATAATGCGCCGTGCCCGAAAAGCCTGCCAGGTAGAGCCGCGCTGGATCGATGATAAACCGAAGTTGCGCATCCTGGAGCATGGCGTTGAGCGCCCGTTCGTTGACTGCAAAAGCCGAGTCGGCATCGCTCAGCGTCTCGTATGAACTCATCAGCATATAGCCGTATCGCTCGGCTACATCCTGGAACAGCGAAAGCGGTGTCATCGCACGGCCCCGCGGGTCCATTAAAAAAAGAACCGGCGGTGGCTGATCCGCGGAATAGTTTGTTGGGATGTAAAGCGCATAATGCTGAGAGGTATCGGAGGCAGCCACCAGTTGCTCCACGGGTTCCCCGACCGGGATCCGCAGCGCATCGCCAGCCGGTTGGGCCTGCAAGGCCGTAGGCCAAAGGATAAAAGCAAGAAGGAGATAGACTAGCCGGTGCAGTTTGTACAGGCGCATGGGTTTCTGCATCAGGAAGGTGTTGTTCTCCAACCTACTGGAAACAAGAACGCTGCGCATCAGGGAAAACTGTGGAATAGCTGAAGAAAACCTACAGATGAGGGTATGCTGACAGTTGTTACTTTTCTGTATGTCGCAACATTATTTGTTTAAACGAGTAATTACTTGAAAACACCCATCAACATCCATCCAACCATATAGGAGGAAGCTCTTATGGAAACCATAACGATCGAAACTGCTCTGGCCACCTTCACCGTCGATCCGGCTCACTCGGAAGTCGGCTTTCAGGTGCGGCACCTTGGCTTCAGCCGCGTGCGCGGTTATTTTGGCGAGTACGAGGCGACGATTCACCTCGACCCCGACCAACTCTCGACGCTACAGGTAGAGGCCACCATCCAGGCTGATTCTATCTCGACGGGCGACGAAAAACGCGACAACCACCTGCGCTCCGAAGATTTCTTCGAAGTAGAAACCTATCCCGAACTGACCTTCGAGAGCACCGGCGTCCAAAATGTCAGCGCGGACTCGTTTGAGTTGACAGGCGACCTGACCATACACGGTGTGACGAAGCCAGTCACGCTGCAAGGCACGTATCTCGGCGCAGGGCAGGATCCGTGGGGCGGCCAGCGCGTCGGCTTTGAGGCCAGCACAAAGATCAACCGCAAGGACTTCGGCCTGAACTGGAACACCGTCCTTGAAACCGGTGGCGTGCTCGTCAGCGAAGAGGTCGAAATTCTGCTCGATGTCCAGGCCGTGCGTCAGGACGACTAAAACGGCACGGCGGCGCGGATACGGTAGTAGATTTCGTAGTCTTCATCCGTTCCGAAAACCTTGGCTGGCTGCGCAATGCCCAGCGCGTGGCCAAAGGTGAGAAAGCCGCCTACCGTAATGGTATTTTTTAGCTCTATGCCTACGCCGAGCCGTTCTGCGCGCTCGGCGTAGGCGTTTTTACGCCATATCATGCCTGCATCGGCAAAGGCGGCAAGGCTGGTGCTGCCCAGCGAGATGAGGCCGAGAATTTCTGTCTGTAGATCCGGCAAGAAAGGCACGCGGTACTCGGCAGAACCGAACAGCACGTAATCTCCTACAGCAAAGCGCCGGTACCCGCGCACCCGGTCGCTGTCTCCCAGATAGACTGGCACAAAGCCGGGCAATTCAGCAGTAACCGGGTCATGGCGCGGGAAGCCAATGTAATTCTGCGGGAAGGGAGTGCCTGTCTGCCCCTGTGCCCGTCCATACAGATACAGCCGGTGAAGTCCCAGCATGCGAAAGACGCCGAAGACCTGCACATCGCCCCGCACAAAGTCGGTGTCGGCTCCAAGCAGGCTTGCCGCGCCCAGCAGCCGCAGGCGCAGGCCCGTGCCATCGAGCGGGTGGATGACGTTGTCTCGATACGGACGCTGTTCTTTTCGCGTAAAGGTGAGTTGGAGATCTGCCTGTTGGCCAGAGGCAGGGAAAGGCAAGTCACGCAGTTCGACGAAGTCTTCCGGGTTCAATGGGTCAGCATCCACATAGCGCAGCCGCACACCGAAGCGTTCTGCCACATAGGGCTGATCCGACCAATCCAGCGGCCAGGAGGCTGAGACCTCACCGCCGAGGGTTTCTTCCACCAGCACCTCGTTTCCATAATAGCGGACTGCGCCGGGAAAGCGATATAGACTGAGCCCCAGAGTCGGGTATAGCTGGTTGTTGAGGTACGAACCCAGGACGAAACTCTCGTCGAGATCTGCCACCGACACGCCTGCTCCGAGCGCAAAGATGTGTTTTCCCAGCGGCTCCGTCCACGCCGTCAGCCCGAAGATGCCATAATCGTCCTTGGCGAAGGCGTAGGGGATAATACCGGAGATCACATGCGTCAGGTTGTGCCACGAACGATACCGATAGCGTCGGGTGATCAGCGTCGAATCAGGCGGGAGGGCGGTGGGTATCTGTTGCGGGGGGCGGTGGTGTGTCCAGGCGGCGTAGGCTGGGGGCACTTGCAGCGGCGCGGCTGTTACACTTCGGGTGGCGTCAACAGCATAGGCCTGGTCTCGTGTTTTCGTTGTGTTTGAGATGAGGATGAGTTGACCAGAAGCGTGCATCGAATCTGCTGGCAACCAGTCCTGCGACCACGCGCCCTGCACCACATTGGTCACGCGGCGATGGGTGCCATCGGTCAGGTCGGCGACGAAGACATTCGGCACTTCATCCCGCAGCGAGGTATAGGCTACGTGTGTGCCATCGGGACTCCACACAGGTTGCCGGTCATCGTATTTGCCATCAGTAATTGGTTGTAGTGTGGTCGCTGCCAGGTTCAGCACCACAAGGTCACGGGTACTGTCGGGCGCAATGCGGGCGAAGACAAGCCGCTCCTCGGTGGGATGCCAGCGGAGCGAAGCTAGCTGGATGTCTTCGCTGAAGGTAGTGAGGGGTGTTTCGGTATCTGCATCCAGATCCAGCAGAAAGATGTTGTCAGTGCCGCCTTCAGAGCCAATGAAGGCGAGGCGGGTGCCATCTGGAGAAAAGGTAGGCGAAACGGCCCGTCGGCTGTGCGTGAGGCGGCGCAGATTATTGCCATCGGCATCCACGAGGTACAGATCGTTCAGCAGCGATCCGTAACGCCCGCGAGTCGTTCGAGCAAAAGCCAATTGCTTGCTGTCTGGGCTCCACGCGACGGGAGTTTTAATAGAGCCTTCCGCTGCAATTCGCACTTCGTCGGTTTCGAGATCTGTCACAAAAAGCCGACGCACCGGGCGGATCAAGGTTGGGAGTGCCACTACCGCTAGCCGCGAGGTGTCTGGGCTATATTGTACATCGTAGAGGTATTGCCCCGGCGTGCTCAGCGGATTGGTGCCGAGCGAGTCAATGGTGTTCATCTGCCCGGCCAGCGTGTTGTAATAGACGTTGATGTGCCGTCGCCACCGGTCGTAGAAATCGCGGTAGGAATCGCCCGTTGCCTTTTTGAAAGCGCTATAGAAATCGTGGACGCGGAGGAGGCCGAAGAACCGGCGATCCCGTTTGGCAAGCAACTTCGTCAGTGTCGAGTCGCCGTATTGTTCGGCGAAGAAACGGACCTGCGCGTTGCCCACGGCATACCGCAGCCGCCCGTTCCACGCCGATTGCCCGTCATCATAGGAGAGCCGGTCGTCCAAAACAGCCGTGCGGAGCCAGCGGTCGCCGCGCTGGGCATCCCACGTTTCTGTCTCGTATTGGGCCAGCCCTTCCGTCCAGAAACTGGGTGTCGGGTTGCCGAAAACATAGTTGATCCAGCGCGGCGGTGAGGCCACAGCCCGGTAATGGAAGATGTGCGCCAGCTCGTGCGCGACGACCTTCCGCAGCCATTTCTCGCGTCCCGTCCAGGTAGAGGCCCACTCGCTCGGGTGGACCCAGATGTTCGTAATGCCACCGCCCAGCGGCATTGCAAACCCATTGGCGATCTCGTCTTCATCCGACAAATAGATGCGGATCTTATGGTCGAACGTCACGCCGATATTGTGCGAGAGTGCGTCATAACTCACCTCGGCGATAGGGGCCACCTCGCTTTCGATGCCCGCCAGCCGCTGCGGATACATGATCTCGAAATGTGCCGTCTCTGCAACCTGCCACTTCAGTTCAGGATGGTTGCGCCCGTTGACCACCTTGAAGCCCTGGGTATGAGCATCAGTGGTTTCAAGAAGCACAACAGCCAGCAACGCCAGCAAGCGGAAAAGGTACGAGGCAGACATAGGAGAACAACTCTTCGCGTTTGGGATGTGCCCAGATTACGGGCTGTCCACGAGAAACGAAAGCCTCCTATCGCTCCCTCATTTTCAGGTAATCCGCCACATGATGTCGGTGTCGATGTAGGGCTCCGCGTTCCGGTATTGTTCGGTGAGATCGATTTTGCGTCGCAGCAGATCGCCCAGATTGTCGCCGTAGACGAAGCTCGTTTCGCCCACATCAGAGACCAGGATGAGTTCGTGGTCCGTCGTTTCCCAGAGGTCAAGCAGGTCGTGGGTGTTGGCAAGGTCGCGGTCGATCATGTCCTGTATATAGGCGAGTTGGTCTGCTTTTTCTGCTTCGTCGTCCGTATTCAAATAGCCATGCACGCCACCGACCCACGCGCAGGTGTTGCGCTGCGTCGTGGTCCAGCAGCGCAGCACCCGGATGCGGTCGCGGAGGTCAGCGAACACCGCCTGTGCGTCGCCTTCTGTTTCCTCGGCAAGCGTTGTAGCGCGTTCCAGCGCGGCATCGAGGCGGGGCAGGGCATTGTTGTCGAAATGACCGGCCATGCGGCGTCCATCTTCTTGCGGGATCAGGTCGAACAGGACGTCTTTGCCCAGGTCGTTGATATTCGGGTTGTTGGCCGTGCTGACAAGGTAGCGTTCGTAGTATGTCCGGTCCTCCAGCGGAATGGCTTCCAGGTTGGGAATCAGCGGGCGCACCCATGTCCGCAGCCACACAAAGCCGAAGAAGCTGTATAGCGGCACAATGGGGAAATAGGAGACGGCTTCTTCCGTTGCATCCCACAGATCCACCAACTCCTTCGCATGATCCGCTCCTGCCCACTTCGTTGCGAGTTGATGGACCACATCATCAATGGAAATCTCCGGCGTCAACTGAGCGGCACGGATGACTTCGGGATGCGGCCAGTAGGGTGTTTTCTCGGTGTTAAGCAGGCCACCAAACGCACTGACTTGGCGGGCATCCATCTCGCGCAAAGCCATCAGTTTTTTGTGCAGCATCCGGGGGAATGGAATACCCAGGAGCGGCTCCATGTTGAAGCTTGACGACGCCGAATACGTGATCTTAGGCTCGAAGCCCTTGGCGCGCCAGTCTTTCAGTATGTCCTTTTCGGCCTCGTCCATTGAAGTATGCATAATGGTGCCGCCCACGCTTGTCTGTTCCTCATAACGCGGGTGCGAATAAGGCACCTCATAGCCGCGTACCATCAGCGAGGGGGCTTCCACTGTCAGGCCATCGCCCATGCCTGCGAGGATGATGTCGTGCTCGTCTTTGAACGGCTCTACGCGCAGAGAGACTTCAAAGTCGGGATTGGTTTCTGCAGCGGTGTCGCGCATCAGCCGGAGCCAGCGAATGGCGCTGGTACCTGCGGCCTGGGCAATCTGCTCGTGGCTCCGCCATTCGCGGATCATGTACGGCCCGCCGTTGCGCCCAACGTAGAGCGACCCCGTGTGCTCAAACCCTGCGCCGCTGTCGTTGGTCCAGACGGAGAGGTAGGCGAGGTCGGGCACTTCCTGCATCAGGTTGTCCATCAACTCGCGGTAGTGCTCACGGGCCACGGGATGGTCCTGCGCCAGCGTGTAGCGCGGCATGTGCGAGCGAAAGGGATGATCGATGCGGGCACCGCGCAACGTCGGGTAGCGCTGGTAGAACCGCTCGGGCAGGCTGCGTGGCTCGAAGCAGAGCAGGCCCGGTTTAAGACCATACTTGTGTCCCAGCGCCGCCATCTTTTTCAGCCGCTGCAGGTTGGCTTCCTGATATTCGATATCATACAACCCCTGTGTCAGCTTGCTATCGACGAACTGCATCAGGCCAGGGCAATACGTGTAGAACTGGTTGTAGTACTCACTCGGTACGCCCGGCTCGTGGGGTGTGTGCGATGCCAAACCATTTACTTCGAGATGCGTGAAGCCACTTCGTGCAAGATGTTCAATATAAGCTTCGGGATCGAAGTTGCGCGTTGTGCGAGCCACCTGTGTCAACACCGAATCGAACAAGATGCGGTTCCAGGAGAAACTGGCCTCCAGCAACCATCCATCTTCGAGTTGTTCGTACTGAGCCTCGGTCAAGCCATCCGCCAGCAGATGCACCAGAGCATAGAGCAGGGCCGGTTCCGAGGCGGTGATTTCGCCCTTTCCTTCCGATGTGATGCGTGCCCACAGCCAGGGACGATCTGTATCGGAAGGCGTATCCGCCAGCGACCACGGCGCACCAGCGAGACTTACGTTAAGTCCATCGCCGGGTTCATCGGTAGCAGAGGCTGTGGTGCCAAGCAGATCAGCGAGAGTGTTGGCTGCTGTGGTATTGACAGGATGGCTGTTTGCAGGAAAGGAAATGGACCGGGTCGCATGGAAGCGATGAGCAAGAGGTGTAGACATCGGTAGGCGAGAGAAATAGGGGTGAACAGGAAGCGCTTTTCTGGCCGAAGCCATTGCAAACGAATGTAGGAATTTGTACCGTTTTATAATAGATATATTGTTTTCTATATAAAACCAACTGTAACGATTGCCGAGACTATCCATGCCTACTTCGCAAACACACCACCAACGGGCCCGACATCTCATGCCGTGGGGCACCCAGACCAACGCCAAGCGTCCGAATCCGGCCTTTGATGACGTCATGCCGCTCTACATCGAACGGGCTGAGGGATGTCGCATGCAGGACATCGACGGGGGCTGGTTCATCGATTATCGCTCGGCTTTGGGACCGATCATTCTGGGCTATCGGCATCCCGAGGTGGATGCGGCCGTTCGAGCACAGATGGAGAAAGGCGCGCTGTTCAGCATGGCTTCGCCAATTGAACTGGAGGTCGCCGAGCAACTCGTAGCGATGGTGCCGGGGCTGGAGCAACTTCATTTTATGAAAACGGGCAACGACGCCAACAGCGCGGCGGTGCGGCTGGCGCGGGCGTTCACGGGGCGCGACCACCTCGTCACCTGTGGCTATCACGGGTATAGTGACTGGTTCGCCTGTGGGGAGGGTGACGCACCGCTCTGGATGCCCCGCGAAGGTAACGGTGTACCTGGATCACTCGATGCTCTCGCCACGCGCCTTCCGTATAGCAATGTCGAAGCAGCGGAGCGTGTTTTCGCCGAGCGGGGTGACGACATCGCTGCCGTCATCACCGTGCCGTACGATTGGGGCAAGATCGTCGGGCTTGATTTTCTCCAGCGACTTCGTGACCTCACGGAGCAACATGGCGCGCTGCTCATCTTCGATCAGGTATTGACGGGGTTTCGGCTGGCTATCGGAGGCGCGCAGGAATACTTCGGCGTCATCCCCGACCTGACGACGTACGCGAAAGCCCTGGCCAATGGCTATCCACTCTCGGCCTACGGTGGTCGCCGTGAGGTGATGGAGAAGCTCTACGATGTCGTGTTGACGACGACGTATGCGGGCGACACGCTCTCGCTGGCGGCGGCTGGAGCCACGCTTCGCATTTTGCGTGAAGAGGAGGTGATTCCGCACATCTGGAAAATGGGAGAACGGTTACAGCAGGACTTCGACGCCGTAGCGCAGACGCTTGGCCTGGGTGCGCGTAGCTATGGTCTGCCACCTGCCGTTCAGTTTCGTTTCAGTGATGATCCGACAACACACGAAGTGGCTCATCAGATCTTTTTTCGCGAACTCTATCGGCGCGGTATTTTTGCATCGGAGCCGTTCCTGCTCAACTATGCTCACCAGCCCCAAGACATTGATGAGACGCTTGAAGCAATGCGAGAAGCGCTGGTCGTAGTGGGAGAGGAAATGGGAAGTGAAGCGTGAGGGAAGTTGTTTACGCACGGTTCGAGTGAGAGATCGTCATTCATTGTCATTCCGGTCCAGCAATTCATCGATCACATCTTTCAGGGTGAGGTCGTCCTCATCCATGTCGATGGTAAAGGTGTGCAACAGCGGGTTGAAGCCCTGGGTGATGCTGAGCGAGCGCACGGCGTCGCGGATGAGATAGGTGATGTGCAGGCGAGGCTTGCGGACCGGTTCGGAGATGCGCTGCAACAGACCCCAGGCACCGAGGCGTAGGGCAAAGCTCAACAAGAAGAGCGTTGGTAGGCCGTAGGGGAGCCAGACTGGAACAGGGAAGATCTGGGCCTCAAGGAAGTCGGCCAGCACCCCGGCGCTGAGCGGCGCAATCGCACTAAACACACCCGTGAGTGCCGCTGCCACGCCGAAGAAAGGAGTCTTCCCGGTCTCGGGCGCGAGACCGACCATAAGGTTGAAATTGCCCAGCAGATAGCCGCTCCACGCAAAACCGCCGGTGGCGTGCAGCAGCGGAATCAGGTAGAAGCCCCAGCCTGTTTTGGCCGCAAAAAGCCACCAGAAGGGCTGAAAAACAATCAGCAGTCCTGTCAGGCGCATCACTTGCTGGTTGCCATACCGGTCGCACAGCGGCCCCCAGAAGCGTTGCCCGAGCAGGTTGGCGGCGGTCGTCAGGCCTGCAAACAGCGTTACCAGCCCGAAGGTAATCTGCAAGTCGCGGATCATGTAGACCGCAAAGAAGGGCGCGGCGAATTGGACCGCGAAGCCCCACAGCATGCTGAACACCATATAGCGCCGAAAGGGCTGATGCTCAAAGGGAGCTGCGAACTGTTTTCGCAGGGGCAGGCCCACACTGGGGTCAGGAAACGGTTCGGGTTGCTTGCGCAGGAAGTAGGCGCTCACCAGCCGAAAAATAATCCCGAGCCCAATCACGACGCCAAAGCTCCAGATGGCATCTTGCCCGATGTGGTCTATGAACTGCCCGGCCAGCACGGCCGAGATGGCTCCCAGCCCGTTGCAAATGAAATTGCGTCGCCCGAAGTAGCGGCCCCGTAGCGAAGCCGGGATGAGGTCGCTGATCCAACTCGTCCATGCCACAATGTTGAAGGCGTTGACGAATTGCTGGAGGGCCAGCACAGCGATGATGGCAACAATAGCCTGCGTGCCCGGCAGAAGCAGTGCCACGCACAGCGAGACGAGCCATAATCCATCGTCGATGAGGAGTGCGCCGATGGTGACGCCTTTGCGCCAGCCGCCCCGCCGGTGAATGAATGCCGCGCCGAGTGGTTGCAGCAGGCCATTGAGCAGCGGAAACATGGCCACCAATCCCACCTGCGCCGACGACGCGCCCAGCGCCAGCAGAAAACCCACGAGCAGCGTCGCAGAAGTCAGCGTGACATACTGGACGGCGAAGATGCCTTCGAGTGTACTGTAATGCATCCCGCGCCGGATCGTATCTGCATCAATCTGGCGCGGAGCAGGCATTTGAAAATCGGTCATAGATTACCCAACAACCGAAGCATACTGCTCACGTAGCGTTTGCATATCAATGCCCGCATGTTCGAGAACGCGCAGCGCATTGCCGCCGAGGATTTTCTCCTTGTCCTCTTCCGAGATGCGGCTGTACACCACCCAGCCAAACTGCGGGATCGGGTCGCGCATCGGAGCATCGGTGCAGAATAGCACACGGTCGGCGAGGCCTTCTTCCACGAAATACTCGATCACCCCGTGTAGCACACTCGTGAAGGTGATGTCGAGGTAGGCGTTGGGATGCTCTTTGGCAAACGCCACGCGTTCCCGCGCCACGCGCCAGTTCCAGCCGGAATGCGCCAGCAGGTAGCGCATGTTCGGATACCGCACAGCGATGTCCCCGATCTCCTCCAGAAAAGTATCGCCGATGGCCGTCTGGTGGAGCTTGACGTAGCCGCCGATCTCGTTGCCCTTCTCGTACCAGGGATCGTACAGCGGCGAATTATAGGGCAGATCGACCCGCGGGTTGTAGGGCTTGAGGCCGCGAAAGCCGTACACATCGTGACACAGGTGGATGTCGGCTTCGAAGTCATCGCTTTTCTTCGGGTCGATGGCGGCGTAGCCAATGATGTCGTCGGGATAGCGCTGTGTCAGATCGTAGATGAGGTCGTTGCCCTTTTGGTAGTCGATCCAGATGCCAATCCACGATGAGCAGCAGAATCGATCAATGCCCAGGCGTTTGTTGCGGCGAATCATGTGCTCGGCGTCGCCGTGCGGAATGGCGATGTAGCCTGATCCCATCCCCCCATCGTGCAACACATGCGTGTGGGGGTCGATGACGGGAATATGATCGATAGGCTGTCCCTGCTTCGCCGTGTTCAGAATGCGCCCCTGATCTTGCTCCGGATATTCCTCGGGCAAGGTTTCCAGTTTGAGCAACCGCGCCAGGTTGCCGCCTTCGATTTTGGCTTTGTCGGCCTCGTCCAGTTCGCAGTAGTCGATGAACGACCGCGCCGCCCCGGGACTTTTGAACGGCCACTCGGTGCCGAGCAGCAGCCGGTCTGTGCCGATTTTCTCGGCCATGAATTCCAGTCCATAGTGAATCTGGAAGCTAGAAAATTCAATGTATGTGTTCTCGTGCCGCTGCATTACCGCCACTACATCGCGCGTGCTTTCCCACCGGGCTTTCAGCAGCACCACCGGCAGGTTGGGATGCTGCATGCAGAGTTGATCCACTTCGGTGTACGTCACTTGCTGGTCTTCGCCGTGGACACCCACTTCAATCAACAGCGGGATCTGTGCGGATTCCAGTGCCGAAAAAATCTCGCCGCAGACGGTTTCCTCAAAGCGATAATGCTGACGGCGAGGAAACATGCGAGCGGCGCGGACGCCTTGCTCTTGCATCTGCGCAACGACTTCAGCGCCGGGCGGCATCTCGCTGCAGTGGTGCGGCAGCAGTACCCAGGACGGCCACAGCCGATCATCGTTGGCAATCTGTTCCATCAAATAGCGGTTGCCGAAGCGGGGGTCATACTCTTTCGCCAGCCAGTGATAGACAAGCGCACCGTGGATACCGGTGTGTTGCATATCGTCAAGCAGAGACGATTTTTTCCACGGAATGCGGGCATCGGTGGGGCCGTGCATACCAAAGGAGGCGTGGCAGTCGAGGTAGATCATGGGGATGTTTAAGCTAGAAAGTCAATGGATGACATGTAGCATCCGCGAGGTTCGGAAAGCGCCTGCCCTGAGCTGATAGACGTAGCCTCCGGCGGGCAACCTGGATGCGTCGAAGCGGACAGTATGCTGGCCTGCTGCCTGTGGAGCGTCTACCAGCAACGCGACGCGACGACCAAGCAGATCGTACACGCTAAGTTGCGTAGGTGCTGCCTGTGGCAAAGTGTATGTCAGCGTCGTCGTGGTCGAAAAAGGGTTCGGGTGGTTCGGGGTGAGAGAAATGGAAATAGATTCAGGGGCCTCTTCCAGAGCGACGGAGGAGGCCCTTCCCGTCAGCAAATACGTCCAGGTGTCAGCGAAGACCAACGCTCCACTTTGCGTGAGCGGGGTTTCAACATCAACCACCATGCTGTTGTGATACGGCGACAGTGATTGGAAACCGGGTTTGGGGTCGGCATTCGTCATCAGCATGTGGCTGTTGCCGTAGGGAGGCGGTTGCGTATCTACGCTTGTCACCGGGCCAAAAACAGCCATGCCGTACGCCTCCCATCCCGGTACCAACCGGCCTGGCGGGACCAAAATGTCGCGCTCGTGGCCCAGGCCGTAGTAGGCTGAGGGCGGCGTAACTCCTTTCTGGCTGATCCACGGCGCGACTTCGTTTCGGCTCGCGTCATAGTCTATCGCGGCAAACATCACCACCCGGTCCACTTTATGGGTTTTACCGAGAATACCTGCATGCCCTCCACCCTGCGAATGACCACCAACGACGAGGGTAGCCCAGACAGGTTCGTTTTGATCGTCCAGATACTGATTCCAACCTTCTGTGGGAAAGCGATCATCCAGGTACTGCAAGAGCTTGACGAGGCGGTTTTCGACGGAGTTGGGGCGGTCTACATCGACCAGATCGCTGCGGTCGGTGCCGTCGATAATTTCCAGGCGCACCTGCTCGTAACAGGCCGGATCGCTGGCATTACGACACAAAGCATTAACGGCGTCGTCGTTGGGATAGCGCAGGTTGATGACGTGAAAACCGAGGTCCGCTGCATGTCGACTAATAAGCTGATAATTGCGCGGCAGGCCACCCGTCCCGGCGAAGAAGACAAAAAGCTGATTGCGCGGCGTCACGGCGGTATTGATAACGGTATAATGGCGCTCGTTCCAGTCATCGATAGCAGCATCCGTCTGGCTCGGAAAGACAAACCGGTCCTTGGCGTGAGCCATGTCGCCGCTCAAGAGCAGGATCAATATGAGGTAGCAGAAATAGCGCATGGTATTCCACAGGGAAGGTGAGCAAGGGCCAATCTTCAGCTTACCGTACCTGCGCAATCTGGATGTAATAAAAGGGCGTTGATTTTGTCACGGTTCTATAGCGATGTCAAAGCACTGCGTTTAAGGCTGTGGCGAAAGCGTCCATCGCGTCGGGTGTGCCAAGGCTAACGCGGCACCAGTCGGTGTAAGGCGGGAACGGTCGCGCTACGAGCACGCCGCGTTCCTCCATGGCATCGCGAAATTCGCGGATCGGCTGACCCGTTCGGAAAAACACGAAGTTGGTTTGCGTCGGGAGATAGGTGCAGCCTTTATTGTCCAGCAGCGTGTAGAGCCGGTTTTTGGCGTCGTTGTTTTGCTGATGGCTTTGCGCCTGGAAAGTCACATCTCCGTAGCTGGCAAGGGCCCCGCGCAACCCG
>Ga0102947_1000554_pt1 | contig 13267 bp, 16 predicted proteins | sample SalPon2A_A_D2_MG_FD_78210 | JGI IMG/M metagenome (GOLD analysis project Ga0102947, IMG submission 78210) | Soil microbial communities from South San Francisco under conditions of wetland restoration - Salt Pond MetaG R2A_A_D2_MG | ecosystem: Environmental > Terrestrial > Soil > Wetlands | place... | reverse complement strand
ATCTTCGGAATTTACTATGAAATCTATCTCGCTTTCTAATTTGACCCAAAACTCTTTTGATTCTCTTGCTTGTTTTGTAAATGCCATTCTTAAAACTCGCTGTTGGACATTGGCGCCATCTCTTATTTCTAAAACTTCTGAAAATTGGTCTGCATCTAATAGCCGTGGATTAATCTTTGCGTCAATTACGTTAATGCGTGGAATGTTCAGTGATGTGTAATCATTATGATAATCAAAAATTATTACGGTACCATTTAATCTTGAAATCTGTTTTGTAACTAGTGACACCAAATTACTTTTCCCCATTCCAGTCATTGCTAATATCCCCAAATGTCTTGAAACAATTTTATCTAAATTCACTTTTGCATCTATTGTTTTATTTCGTAAAAGACTTCCAATTTTTACCCATCCTTCTTTTTTTGGACTGAAGATTTCTTCTAGGTCTTGTTTACTTGGTAAAGTAATTTCTGCGCCTGGAATTGGCGGGATTGCTGGAATTGTTGATTGACCTCTTCTTAAACTTTCTAAAAACCCTAAAACTCCAATATGCGCAGTGAATGTCTTGTCTCTCTTGTTTAATTCTGCAATCTCTATACTTTCTTCAGCTTCATCAAAATTCCTAACATCAGTAAATGCAGCACTTGATACTGAGGATCTCTCAACTAATCCAAGAACTTCACCTTCGTCTGTATTAATTTTGATGTATTCTCCTACTGAAAGAGCTCTTGATGTTATTGCTGTTACAAATGTGGGTTTTGATTCCCCTATGACATAACCTAAACTCAACCTAATACCTCACGTGAACCTATCTCATTACTTAATCCTAACAAACTGACCATTTTTGCAAGTTCCTTATCCGATATTTTACAGTTATTGTGAGCAAGCTTTAGTGCATAAGGATACCCTCCTATACTGGTCTTATACAATTTGTTCAATAATGATTTGATCTCTATTTCGTCATGATCATTTCCTAATAATTCTAACTTGATTATAGGTGTGGAGTCACTAAGTCTAACAAATGTTGATGATATTACTTTGTTCGAACCATATTTTTTTTCCACAAATATTTTGCTAAATCCTGGACCTTTTGTTACATGATTGTAATAAAAAATATCTCCTGCTAGAGAACCTAGACTCTCAAATTGTTTCTTCGTGTTTGATGTCTTTGCAATAAATATTACATTATTTCGCTTCTTCATTGTTTTAACAATTAGTGCATCTAATGATGATTGTCTTGTCATAAATTGAGAATGAAGTGAGCCATCCATTAAAACCAAGTCCACTTTATCCACTGTCTGTTCACACGCATCAATCTCCATCTTACTTGCGATTCTTGAAAGATCTGTATCTGAACCCAGACCTGAATCATGCAGATCTACCAGTACTTCACCATCTGATTTGATCGAAACTGCAGTAGTTGCCCAAAGCTCAATTCCTTGAAATTTAGTATTGTTAAAACTACTATCTATGCCTGCCATTGACACTTCTTCTTTTATAGGTGTAAATTCTATCCAATTTTCTCTTGCTTTTTGTAAAATTTGTTCAAATTTTGGTCCCCTTAAAATAGATAATATCCTCTCTCTGTTGATAATAGCGTCCTTGTAAACTGTATTTAGCACAACAATACTTTGTTAGTTTGAATAAAATCTTTAGGTTATGCTGAACTTTGACAAAACAGTTCTCTCAAAACCATTCATCCGATTCTGCCTTTTAAGATTACTTTTTCACTAGTACCAGATGGTGTACTAGTATCGATGTATCTGATTTCATATGTGTCTCCGATGTGGATTGTTTTACCATCTATCTCTCGAGGAATCTTGATTATAACTTCAAATGTATTTGTGTTGGGTCCTGTCTCTACAAGATATCCTCTGTTTGCATCAAATTTTGGATTGGCAAGGGTGCTTCTAATTCCACCTTCGCCTCTGAACTCTAATTTACTCAACTGTATTTTGTCCTCGTTTTTTGAATCTCTGTTTGCATCAGGCTCGTAAATTCTTACAGTAAATTCATGACCTATTCTAGAACCTCCTCCAGATGATTCAATACTTGCAAATGTCTTTGTAAGAGGAATAGATTTTACTACCACTCTTTTTTCACCAGCGTAATCAGATGCATCTAAATATTTTATCAAGACAATATCTTCTTGATTTAGTGGTTTTCCATTGATAGTATCTGGTAACTCAAGTTTGATGTAAAACTGACCCGTATTTGATCCCGTCTCAATCATATTTTTGGGACCACTAATTGGAACACCATTAATTGTGAACTCAAATAATCCTTGAGTTGATACCACCTCTACACCATCATGTGCCAAATTCAAATCTTGATCTGTGATGTAAAAATTCACTATTGTCATACTTGATGCAGGTACGGTTTCTATTTCTTCTTCAGATGCATAAACTGATTTGATTTCTCTTGACAGATCTGCAAATTTCACTGGGATATATAGCATTCCTGCTTTTTGCATTTTTTCTGCTGTTCCTTGTTTTACACATGCAGCCAAACCATTTATTCTTATTATTAACTCCAATCCTTCTCTACATATCACATCTTCTGCTGGTATCCCACGTTTCATCTGTTTTCTTGGTGAATCTGTATCCCCACTTGCTGGAAATCCTATTGTAAATATGATGATTGAAAAAACAACCATCAAAGTAACATTCTTGAGATTATCCTTCATCAATAACTCCTAGAATTATTTTGTTAAAAAGCATTAAGAATAACTCCTTCTAATAACCGCATCGAGTCTTCGATTTTATTATATTCATTAAATACTAATTTTTATTACTTGCTTTGTATTACCGTAATTTTGGTATTATTGTTGAGTGTATGTGCATTTGGCGTTGCATTTACAGATTATATTTTTCACATTGATATGTTTGTAAAACACCTTGACCTCTCTCAATTAGAATCTGATAAAGTCTCTAAGTTTTGATGAAAAATAATATGATCTCTTATGAAATCATGAAATTCTTGATATACTAAAACCAAAAATGTTTTCCAAATATTATCTACTATGAAAATAAGCAAGAAAAACTATCTCTAGAAATTCTAATAATGAATACTGAAAAAACTGATTTCTGGGTAAGACTCTCCGATTCTGTGATTTCTGTTGAAAATGAAAATTTTATAGTTGATGATGGTGGATGCTGTATATGATCTTGATGAAATTTACAAATGATCATGTAATTGGATTCTTTATCCATGAAGATAATGAGAATATGAACATTATAGGTGCAAGTGTCTCCCCTGAGTTTGGAACCATCACAGTTATGATTTTTAGAGTTTCGATATTGGAGGTAATTTACTATTTACGCAGATCCTCTGACATTAGCTTAACTAGAATTAATTAAGTGATGATTTTTAGTATTATTGCTTGAAAAGAATAGGTTTACTTGGATGTGGTGCAATTGGAACTCAAATTGCACTTGCAATTGACTCAGGTAGTATACCTGCAATTCTTACACACGTATATGACAATTCCAAAGATGCTGCAAACATGCTAGTTTCAAAGCTAAATACTAAACCTGAGATAGTTGAAAACTCACACCTTTTGTCTTCTCATCCTATAGATATCATTGTAGAGGCAGCCTCTCAAGATGCCGTAAAAGATGTTGGATTGAGTGTTTTACAAAATAAGAGAGACTTGATGATAATGAGCGTTGGTGCATTACTTGATGAATCCATATATGATGTTTTGTCTGATGCATGCAGTCATTTCAAAAAAACAATTTATCTTCCATCGGGAGCAATTGCTGGATTGGATGGAATTAAATCCATAAGACATGAATTAGAATCCGTATCGATAACTACAACCAAGCATCCTCGCTCCCTTAAAGGTGCAAAATTTTTTGAAACCTCACAAATTAATCTGGATGTAATTGATTCCACTGTTGTTGTCTTTGAAGGTACTGCAAAAGAAGCTGTCCAATTGTTTCCTGCTAATATCAATGTTGCAGCATTATTGTCTTTGTCTGGGATTGGCAGTAGTAAAACAAATGTCAAAATTGTAGCAGATCCGAACACTGATAAAAATACTCATCACATTGAGGCTACTGGTAAATTTGGAAAGATGACTTTTACCATTGAAAATATTCCTGATCCTAATAATCCAAAAACAAGCCGGTTGGCAATTTTATCTGCAATTGAAACTCTGAGAAAATACTGTTCAGATGACATTCAGATTGGTACCTGATATGGCAATAATTGCCACATTTGCTTGTTTTTTAGAGAATTCAAGACTATTTCCCATTCTTTAAATTCATTCCAAATCAAGTTTGTGTGGCTTATGCTTGTACAACAATCCTCAGCACTCAAAGATGAGATATTGAGACTAAAAAAAGAAAAAGATGTAGTGATACTAGCTCACAATTACCAAATTCCTGATGTTCAAGATATTGCTGATTTTACTGGTGATTCCTTAGGTCTCTCAAGACAAGCCGCTACAGTTAGCCAAAAAACTATTTTGTTTTGTGGTGTAAATTTCATGGCAGAGACTGCCGCAATAATCAGTCCTGACAAAAAAGTATTGATTCCTGATCTAGAAGCTGGATGTTCATTATCTGATTCTATTACCGTTGATGAACTAAAGGATTGGAAGAAAAAACATTCAGGAGCAATTACTGTTGGTTATGTAAATACAACTGCTGAGATTAAAGCAGAACTTGATTATTGCTGTACGTCTTCAAATGCAGTAAATGTTGTTAGGGCAATTCCAGAAGATAAAGAAATTTTATTCTTACCTGATATGTTTCTTGGTTCCTATGTTGCAAAGATGACTGGCAGAAAAAACATGCATATCTGGGCAGGTGAATGCCATGTCCATGCAGGAATACGACCTGAAGATGTTCAAGAAAAATTAAATTCTCTAAAAGATGCTGAATTCGTAATTCATCCTGAATGCAGCTGCACTACATCAATGATGTATGATGTTGCAGATGGTAGTTATGATGAGAATAAAGTATCAATTCTTTCCACTGAAGGAATGCTTAATCATGTTCATCAATCAAAGTCAAACAACTTTGTTGTTGCAACTGAAATTGGTATACTGTACAAAATGAGGCAACAAAATCCTGGAAAAACATTCATTCCTGCATCTGATAAAGCAGAATGCCAGTATATGAAAATGATCACACTTGAAAAAGTGTATGATGCACTAATTCATGAAAAAAATATAGTTACCGTTCCAAAAGAAATTGCTGATAAGGCACGTTTGGCAATTAATAGAATGCTCGAAATCAATTAGACTCTATTGTTATGGTTGGGTTATTTTCTAGAATTGACAAAGATCCTCTAAAGAAAAAAAATGTCCAAAAATTAAAGGAAATTAGAAGTCTAGTCCGGGAGAAAAAATATGATGAGGCACTAAAAATTGGTATAACATATCTGCAAAAAGTTCCACACAATCATGATGTTTTGTTTATTGTTGGTGGAATTTACTATATGAAAAACAAATACTCTATTTCTATCTCTTATTGTAATAAAATTTTGGATATTGCCGCATATGATGTACCTGTTTTGCTTTTGAAGGCATACTCCCACCAGAAATTAGGTGAGAATAAACGGGCAATTCAATGTTGTGAGAAAATCAGAGAAATTGATCCTAAAAACAAGACCGTGTCTGAACTTATGAGACAACTGGGTTCTTAATTTCAATAGGCTTAAGTTTACAATGTAACTGAATAATCTCTATGGGTAGTTTAGTAGATTTCAATATCGCACAATCGTCATCATCTAATATGAGTAATATTAAATGGACAAAAAAAAGATCCACTGATAAAAAACTAAAAAGTAAAAAGAAAGTAAAAATTTCTCCTTCTAATATAATTTACACGGAGACAGATGTCAATCTATCTGTCAAAAAAGTCTTCATAGTTAGAGATTCTAATAAACCTAAAAATAAAATGAAAAATATATCTAAAAAAGTCCAAAAAGCATCTGCATCCAATTGTAACATCAAACAGGGATTCAAAAGACCTGGGCGATAATCTGAAATTATTCAATATGTTAAATTACTAGAATTATCTTACTAAAGATATGGCCATTGATAAAACTAGAAAAATTGATTCTGAAAAATTAAAAAAATTACAAAAAGATGAAAAAACAAGAAACGATGCTAGACGGAAGGCTCAGAAAAAAGGTGCAAGTATATCTACCGATAAATCAAAGCTGAAAAGTGGTAAACTAACAAAACCTCCACGAAAAAGTCCTAAAAAGCGAGTTTCAGTTAGATAAATTATCTTCTAAATATTAAACTGGTTTTATTCTGGGTAGTGTAGGTTTTTCTTTCCGTATGTCATTACACAACTAGGTTTTGCCTACAAACCTTGTAACGGCAAATTTTGGTTAAAATCCCCTGTTATAAATAATATGGATAAATTGAATCTTCTTTTTTTGTGAATGTTCAAAAGGATTAGATCCTTTTTAAACGCCTATGCATGTTATTGTTCAATCAAGAATTCTAAGAACATTATGATGTATTATATTTATAATCTTAAAAACTAAATCTCTAAACTCATATCAATTCCTTTGACCGCATTTGTAATACTGCCAACTGAAATGATGTCCACTCCAGTTTTTCCATATTTTGAGATATTCTTGGAATTAATTCCACCTGATGCCTCTAGCATTACGTTATTTCGTAATTTTTGATTCTTGAGACTTTGAATTGTTTTTCTAATTTGTTCTGGAGTAAAATTATCTAACATTATTATTGTTGCGCCTTCTTTTGCAGCAAGTATTGCATCTGAAGTATTCTCAACTTCAACTTCAAATTTTTTGTATTTTTTCTTTGCTTTTTTAATTAATGATATCAACGAGTCTCCTACTGTAATATGATTGTCCTTTATCATCACCATCTCATCTAGTCTTAATCGATGTTTTTTACCTCCTCCCATCTCCACTGCTTCCTTGTCAAAATATCTTAATCCTGGAGCTGTCTTTCGTGTAGCATACACTTTTGTTTTGGTTGGAATCATTTTAACTATTTCATTTGTCTGAGTTGCAATACCACTCATTCTTGTAAGTAAATTTAATGCGGTTCTTTCACATGTGAGGATTTTTCTTGCATCTCCTGTAATTGTCATTAAAGTTTCATTTTTCTTTATTTTTGAACCATCTTTTTTTAAAATGATACTATTACATCCCTTTAGTTTAAAAATCTCTTTTGCATAAGATGCACCTCCCACAATTGCGCTTTCTCTTGAAATGATCCTGGCAGTTATCTTTTTCTTTGATAAAAGAGCACTTGTGATATCCCCTTTACCTATATCTTCTGCAAGAAATTGTAGTAATTGCCTTTTTGAATTAAATATCAACATATTATCAAATGTTAATGTAATTTTAAAGATTTAGAAGTTTTCTATGTGACCTTGATAGCGTACTTGCCTTTTTTTGTGATTCCAAGTGTCTTTGAGATTTCAGAATTTGTTGGATCAACTACAAGTACAACTCCAGTCCAATCTGGTGTTAAATCAGATGATTTGCAATTTGGACATACTTTAAGAGTTGTTACATGTTTGCATTTGCGGCATGCCATCTCTCGTGCCATCTTAACTTGCCTCTATTTTTTCTTTTTTTGCTGGTTCGTCTTTTCCACCCTCGGCCTTCTTTATTTCTTCTTTAATCCAGTCCTCTGCTCCAAGGAATGGCTGTCTGCATGTGATTCCAATCTTACCCATTGCAGCTGCTTTACCTAATGATACAGCAGTAATTCTTGCCCGAAGTGTTGAACTAACTTTAAGTGTTCTTCCACTTTGATTAGCTAAAATCATTCCAGACTTCACATCACTCTTGAGATAATCATCCATTACTTGTGATAAGTGAAGTAATGCATCAGTTGGACCTATTCTTACAAATGCACCAAAATCTGTAATGTCTACAATTTCTCCTTGAACAATTTCTTGTAATTTTGGATAAAATGTTAATGCCTCAAATTCAACTTTATGGAATGTTCCGCCATCACCTGCAATCATCTTTCCCATTTCGTCAACTTTGGCATCTAAAATCATGATGATGTATCCTAAATCTGCATTAATCATACTCTCATATTTTTCTTTGAGAATGTTTACTGCAGCCTTTTTGAGTGTGGTTCCAAATAAGCTTGGAGGAATTCTTACGACATCAACTAGGGTGGATATAGAAAACAATTGTACTGTTTTTCTTGAATTTCAATTTATGAATGTTTAGGTGATTTAGGCTTGGATTTTAGAATATTTTACTATTTTTGCAAATAAATCATGGTTTCTTTTGATCCTTGACTTATGTTTAACATAGGTATACTCAGATGACTGAACAAAACTCATTGTCTACTGTGGTATGTTTTCTCAGGATTTTCTTGGAGGACTTGCCCATAATTCAGATCCGCATAAATGATTTTAGATAAGATGTGATGCATCTTGATGTTACGCTACAATTTATGGCTTTGAAGTTAAATCTGAATCCAATCTTATCTATGGATTCATCTATCTTGGAGATCCACTTCTACATTACTTTGTTACGTTTTTTCAAGTCTTTTTTCGAATTTCCATTGTAGTAGATAATTTCTTTTTCTCCTATTTTGGCCTAACCGATCCCCCAAAATCAATTATAATTGGCACATCAAAGGGAATTATCTTACTGTATTTTTCATAATAGTATGATTTTATATCTTCAAGTGGTTCTAGTTCTTTTTCATTGATTGTGTATGTGACTCTATTTCTGCACACCTCCATATCTCACACTAACTATTTCATGATGGTGAAAATTACCCTTTATGATTGTGTTTCCTGTTTTGACTTTATTGTTAATTGAAATGGCAATTATAGTTATCAATAACTCTACCATTCACTTACTTTTTACTCTGAAATGAATTTTATTTTTCACCACAAAAAGGATAATTATCAATTGATATAAGAACATCTTTTTCTACAATACCAAATTTTCTACTCTTATTACTCTAGAAGTTTACATCTAAAACACGCTTTAATTTTTCTCAGTAATCATCTATCTCATCTTCATTTTTAAATTCAGTAAAAGAGACATTTCAAAAACCTATATTTCTTTTTCAAAATTGATTTTCATTATCTGAACCACGTTTTAGGATCTCATAAAGAAATAATATGTCTTGGTTGTAAAATGACAAAAATATTGGATCTTGATATTGCAATTATTGATATAATTCCAATCAACAATATATCTAATACAACTAGCTCAAACTCTGGTATTACAAAGGTACCAATAATTTCAATCTCTTCTGTATTTTCTGTAAATTCCACCGATATGGTCCTCTCTATGGGTGTTGCAATTTCGTCAAAATCAACTTCCTCCTCATCAACTAAAACATAAAAAGAATCATCCATATCTCCTATTTTTGCGTCAATTATGTTGCGTGGTAAAGTAATTGAGAACACTCCCTGTTCAGTTGTATTCATCTTGATGATTAGCGATTTTGTATCTGGATAAATGTCACGTATGCTACCTCCTGTTATGTTATAGTTTAGCATTATTTTCTTATCATCAACATTCATCAAAAATTTAGTTGGCTCAATACTTGTCTTGTTTTCAGATGTATCTGGAGTTTCTGCAATAACAACATCATTCTTATTTTTCAAGAGTTGTATGCCTGCATTTTCTGCAGAATTTTTCATATCTGTGCTGTCCTTTACCGTTATGATTCCATTCATCCATGGATAAACGGTGCAAAAATACTCAAAATTACCTGGTGTTGTAAACACATGGAAAAACGTTCCACCTGCTCTTATTCTCTCCGAGATGAATTTTCCATCAGTTCCATTTTTAGCAGTTCCACTAGTCACTGTATGTGATACAGAATCTCCATTTATCCATGTTGCACTAGACCCTTTGTTAATCTCTATATGATATGGGATGAAACATTCGTTATTTTCCTGACATCTGGGATTCGCTGAACCTGCAGATATTCGTATTGTTTCAGCATATACGGGAAGAACTAATGATGAAATTATGACTAATATCGTTCCATAAAGTATTATCTTTACCATTGAGTTCAATTAGACTTGAAAACAAAAAAGCTTTCTAATCTTGTATATTCAAAACCATATATTCATTTTATACAGTGTTCATATCTGACAATTTAAGTCTCTGCATTTATGACCCAATTTAATTAATTGTATTATTCATTCTCGCTGACAATTGCAGATGTGGAACGAGAAAATCCATTGTTCCAAGAATTAGTAAGAGCACTCATCACTCAGATAATTCTACTTTATCCGTAATGACCTTGGTTGATGAAGGTTCAGAATCACAAGTTCTTGGATTGGGATTTTCTGTAATTGTACTAAACTTGGTAATCTATGTTGCAGCACCAGCAATAGTCGGGTTTGTAGTAACAAAACATTTCAAATCAAGGAAGTAAAATCAGAATAAACCCTGTAAGTAATTTTCTCGTTTTGATATTTTTCCCAAATGATTAGTAATTAAATGGTGTTCAATTCAAACATTTGTAAAAATATTGAGAATCATACTTTTTAATTATAATCGCCTACATGAAGAATGACTAGAACCGAAAGAAGACGAGATACATCACACCCTACACGAGATGGAAAACATAATCCCGTGTGTATTAATCCTGATTGTAAGGATTGTAACTAATTTTTATTTTCTCTTTTTTTGAAATATCTATCTTGTTATTTTTTTGTAATTTTTGTTTTATACTCAAAGTGGATAGTACTTCTTCAGTCAACTTGTCAAAGTGTGATGCAAAATATAATGCATTAGAATATGCCATGTATTACTAGTGTTAAACTGATACAAGAGTATTATGTGTATGTTCTAAACGTTTATTTATTTTTTCTACAAAAATGTTTAGAAAAATAAAGAGATCAGAATTTTCTTTCTCTAAGGTGAATATAGATAGTAATCAAAACCAAGTAGTTATCCAATGACAACTCTATGTTCTGGTTCTAATATCATATGTCCATACATTGATATTTTTACTAGTTGATTACTATCTATAGGAAACTTGTTACTATGAAATAAAAATACTACTTTGGTAATTCTAAACGTTTGTTTAATTTTATTACAGATGATCTTTTATATCCAAATCAATGTTAATGTGTGATAACTTCTATAGCTAGTGATTGAACAATCCTTTTGATCACTAGCCATTCGTCGAATAATATTTACTACAATTGGGATTTTAAATTATTTTTTTATATGATTAATTGATTTTATATCTATCTACGTCCATTTCTCCCAATTTGTGGCTGAATCCACGTGGGCCCGGATCTTTACAGTTCTAAAATAGACTCGATCTGAGGACTTCTAATGGATTAGTATAGAACCCGCCATTGGTTACTAACTCTGATTAAGAACCTAAAACTCATTCATAAGTACATGAAAAATCAGAAAATTGTTTATCTGGTTTTAGATATGGTAGATAACTAACTGCGTCTTTAAAATAAAGATCTTGCATTTTCTTAAATTTTTCGTAAAATTACTCCAAAATCCGCAAAAAAATCTAGATGATGTAAAAGACTTTCTAGCCTATGTTTAAATAATGTAGAGTAACTTTTTGACGCAATGGTAGGAATAGATCAAGTTCTTGAAAAACTTAGTACTGTAATTGATCCTGATTTGAAAAAAGATATCGTATCTATGGGTATGATAAAAGATCTGGAACTTAATGATGGTAATCTAAAGTTTACTTTGGAATTGACAACACCTGCATGTCCCTTCAATGTAGAAATTGAGGATGATGTAAGAAAAGCAATAGGTGAAATCACTGATCTAAAAAATTTTGATATGAAAGTAACTGCCAAAGTTATGGAAGGACGTTCACTTGACGCAGACACTGGAATGGCATCTGTCAAAAACATTATTGGTGTTGCAAGTGGAAAGGGTGGTGTTGGAAAGTCTACTGTTTCATTGAATTTGGCATTAGCACTATCTCAAACAGGAGCTAAAGTTGGATTACTTGATGCTGATATCTATGGTCCTAGTATTCCATTGATGTTGGGAATGAAAGATGGCTTCATGGAAGTTGAAGAAAACAAACTTCAACCTGCGGATTCCAATGGACTAAAAGTAGTCTCTTTTGGTTTCTTTGCGGATCAATCAAATCAAGCGGCAATTTATCGTGGTCCCATTATATCTGGAATCTTAAAACAGTTTTTAGTTGATACTAACTGGTCTGATTTAGATTATCTTATTGTAGACTTGCCACCTGGAACTGGTGATATACCATTAACACTTGCACAAACAATTCCTATTACTGGCATTCTTGTAGTTACAACTCCTCAAGATGTTGCAAGTAATGTTGCAGTAAAAGCAGTTTCAATGTTTGAAAAACTAAACGTTCCAATTATTGGAGTTATTGAAAATATGAGTCACTTTATCTGTCCAAATTGTGATGAGAAGCATTACATATTTGGCGAAGGTGGAGCAAAGAAAATCAGTGAACAATTTAATATGCCTTTCTTAGGAGAAATACCTCTAAACTCTGGGATCATGGCAGGTTCTGATTTAGGTAAACCCATTATGATTACAAATCCTGACTCACCAAGTGCAATTGCATTTAGAAAGAGTGCAAAAAATGTTGCAGCCCAATGTAGTATACTTGCAGCAAAACTGCAAGATGATATGACATCTGAAACTTCTGAACCAACACCTGAGCCTATTAACTAGCTGCGATTCCTGTGAAACTACCTGATTCTCTTAGGGACAAATTCAAAACTCCGTTAGGTATACTGTTACCTGAAAGTAATGCAGATAAAAAAAACATTGAAAAATTTCTTTCAGAAAAATCATACATCATTACAGTTGGTGACAAGACAACTGAGAAAATGATTAATTTTGGTTTGATTCCGTCATTGCAAATTATTGATGGTCAGGAAAAAAGAAAAAAAAGAGAACTCCCATCAAAACTAGCAAATATGACCGAACTAACTACTGATAATCCTGCTGCAGAAATTACTCAAAAAAGTATTGATGTGATAAAACAGGCATTTACCATACAACCTCCAATCAGATTAATTGTTGATGGTGAGGAGGATCTTTTGATACTTCCTGTATGCATTCATGCTCCTGAAAATGCAGTTGCTTTGTACGGTCAACCAAATGAAGGGCTGGTAATAGTCCCGATAACTCCCGAAATTAGAAATAAAGCGCAAAGATTAGTTGATCTAATGAAATAATTGGGGTATGATGAGACGGTGGCTGTATGATTTGTGATTACTCTACTATAACTTCTGACCCTATTAATTCATAAGTTGAAGAATGAAAATACACCAAACTTCTTACAACTATT
>Ga0102947_1000553_pt1 | contig 13268 bp, 15 predicted proteins | sample SalPon2A_A_D2_MG_FD_78210 | JGI IMG/M metagenome (GOLD analysis project Ga0102947, IMG submission 78210) | Soil microbial communities from South San Francisco under conditions of wetland restoration - Salt Pond MetaG R2A_A_D2_MG | ecosystem: Environmental > Terrestrial > Soil > Wetlands | place... | reverse complement strand
CGTCGCTCATGCCCTGGGTGATCGACCCGTTCGCCAGCAGGTCTTCCATGTGGAGGGTGCGGACACCGAAGCGGCGGATCGAGAGGATGGGCCCGTCGATCGCGAGCGGCGGAATGATCGCGTTGACGCGGGATCCGTCCGGAAGGCGGGCGTCCACCATCGGCGAGGACTCGTCGATCCGGCGGCCCATCCGGGACACGATCCGGTCGATGATCTTCTTGAGGTGGTCGTCGTCGTCGAACCGGACGTCGGTGGACTCCAGGCGGCCGAACCGCTCCACGTACACCCGAGCGTGCGTGTTCACGAGAATGTCCGCCACGTCGGGATCGTGGAGCAGCGGCTCGATCGGTCCCAGGCCGAACGTCTCGTTGAGAACCTCCTCCTCCAGCTCCGTGCGCTGCGCCTCGGTGAGGGGAATCCCCTCCTCCTCCAGGAGGTCGGCGATGATCCGGCGCACCTGCATCACGAGCGCGTCGCTCTCCAGGGAGTCGATGGAGGCCAGGTTGAGGCGCTCCACCATCAGGCGATGGACGCGGGCCTTCAGCCCGTGACGACGGTCGTGGATCTCTGCCGCGGGGACGCGCTCGGCCGCCGGCGCCGCCCCCGTACGACCGTTCTCCGCGGGCGGAGCGGTCGTGGGGCTGGTGTTCTTGGCTCGGAACCGATCGCGAAGGTTCATGGGTCTGCCGCCTTTCCGCCTAGTTGCCGTCGGGCGCGGCGGCCACGAGCTGACCGCGCGATCCGGTGGAGTACTTCTGGACGAGAATCTCGCCGAGCTCGAAGAAGCTCCGCGCGAGCTTCGACTTCGGCGAGTCGAGAACGATGGGATTGCCGGAGTCGATCGCGGCGCTCATGGACCGGAAATCGTTGGGAAGGGACCAGAACACGTCCATTCCCACGGTGTCCTCGACGTCGCGGTTGGAGACCCGGCTTTTCGGGTGATGCCGATTCACGACCAGGTGAATGCGTTCCCGCGGCACCTCCAGCCGGTCCAGGAGATCGGCGTAGCGCCGCGCGTTCCGGATGCCCGGCACGTCCTGCGACGACACCATCAGGATGGAGTCGCACAGGTCGAAGAGCTGGATGCTGCGGTCGTCGATGTGGCGTCCCAGGTCCACCACCACGTAGTCGAACATCGTGGTGAGATGCCCGAAGATCTCCGGCACGTGATCGCGTTGGACTACGTCGGCCTCCTCGGGACGATCGGAGATCGTGAGCAGGCTCAGCCCGGACGCGTGGGGCGACATCAGGGAGCGCAGCTTGCTCTCGTCCACCGCTTCCTCCCCGGCGGCGGCCGCGAAGGTGTGCTTGGGCGTCATGTCCAGCATCAGCCCCAGGTCGCCCACCTGGAGATTGAAGTCCACCAGCGCGACCTCGCGGTCCTCGCTCACGAGGGACAGCGCCAGGTTCGTGGCCAGGGAGCTGCCACCGGCTCCGCCCTTCGCGGGGTAGACGCAGAAGACCCGCCCGCGCGGAGCGCCGGATCCCGCCATCGGAGCCAGCGTCCTTTGCAGGCGCTCCACCGCGCGGTCCACCTCGACCATGTCGAGCGGCCGGGTCAGGAACTCATGGGCGCCGGCCCGCATGCAGCTCAGGATCAGCTGAGGCGAGGAGTCCGACGAGACGATGACGATCCCCATCCCCGGGAACTCCTCGCGAAGCCGGCTCACGCTCTCGAGCGTGTTCGCCGCCTCCCCCAGGTCCAGGACGAGAACGTCGGGACGAACGCCCCGCACCAGCCGGAGGCCCGCGTTCAGGTCGTCGGCCTCGGCGGTGACGCGATGGCCGCCGGCGACCAGATGCTTGCGCACGACGCCGCGCGCGCCGGCATCCGAATCGATGATGACGAATCCCAATTTGCCGTCGGCTCTCGCTGCCATGCTCTTCCCTGCCTCCTATTCGACGAGACTCAAACCCTTGACGAGTCCGCTGCCCAGGCCGGTCCCGCAAGGGACGCCCGGCGCGGTGTAATCCAGGAAGCGCCCGGTGACCTCGCCGCCCGGCCCGGTCTGCTCGATGAAGAACGCCCCGACCTGCGTCACGGTCACGTAGTTGCGGCCCGAGTTGGGCGCCAGCGTCGGATCGAAGAGCGGCACCAGCGCGATGCGGGGGCTCTTGCCGTACGCCGAGTTGATGACCGTGTTCGTCGTGCTGTCCCACGTCGCCGAGGGATCGAGCGCGATGAGCTCGTCCATTCCCTGGCGAGTCGGACCGACCATGTTCCCCGGCTCGACCTGAAGCTGATCGCCGATGCCCACCAGGTACGGCGAGCAGTCGGCGATCCACTGACGGTAGTAGTTCGCGCCGGTCAGCGGGCTTTGCGACTGGTTGAGCGGCGGGTAGTTCACCGGGTAGAACGTCCCGGGCGTCATCGTCTGCTGGGGGTTGCCCACCTTCAGAGTGACGGACAGGCCGATGTCCGCCGGAGCCTGGTATCCCGTGATCTGCGGGTCGTAGAGCTCTCCGGCGTCCACCTGATTGTTCGCGTTGTCGTCCTGCCAGCGGTCCGGGATGCCCCACGGCTTCAGGCACCGGGAGCCGCACACGTCGTACGCCTGCGCCGCCGCCACCGCCGTGACGTCCGCCTGGTTGTTGCTGGCGGGATCCACGACCTTGCGGAAGAAGACGCTCAACGCGTCCCCGGTGGACTGGGTCCGATGCGTGGTGACGCGAATGACGTCCGACTGCGGGAACGTGACGTCCGCCGGCGTGATCACGACCGCGCTCCGGGCGCCGGTCCGCTGCGCGGTGTTGAGCGCCGCGAAGTTGACCGCCCGGTTCGTGGCCTCGGTCTGGTCGCCCGGCGTGTCGATCATCGCCGAGGCTCCCGCCAGGGCCGCGGCGTCCGCGGCGTTCTGGAGCTGGGTCCGGGTGGTCACCATGACCGCCGCGTCGATCGAGATGGCGGCGATCGCCAGGATCGCCGCCAACGCGACGGCCACCATGATCAGGGCGCTGCCCCGCTCGTTGCGCGGGATCCGCCCGAGGCTCCGGAACGCCTGGAGGAGGTTCATCCGTCGTTGCCGGCCTCTCCCAGGGAGTCGTGGTCCTTCAGTCGCGGAGCGACCGGACGGTCGGTGGGCAGCTCGACCTGCGTGCCCGCCGGAAGCGACCGCACGATCTTGGGGGAGACCACCAGCATGAGCTCGTTGATGCTCTTCTGGGTCTCCTTGCTGCGGAACAGGTACCCCAGGAGGGGAATGTCACCGAGCAACGGGATCCGCGACTCCACGATGCTCTCCTGCTCCATGATGAGTCCGCCGATCACCAGTGTCTCGTCCGCGCGCAGCTCGACGGTGGTGACCGCCTTGCGGCTGCGGAGCGCCGGGATCCGGAACCCGCTCAGGTCGATGCCGTTGCTGAAGTCCAGGCTGCTGACCTCCGGCGCGACCTGCAGATTGATGAGGTCCTCGTCGATGATCGTCGGCAGGAACTCGACCTTCACGCCGAACTCCTTCCACTCGATCGTGACGGTGCTCCCGCCGGTGGCGCCGGAGCTGGCCACCGGAACCGGAATCTCGCCGCCGGAGAGGAACGAGGCCTTCGTACCGCTGGCGGCCACCATCTTCGGCTCGGCGAGGAGCCGGATCGCGCCTTCCGAAGCCAGCGCGTGGATCATGGTGGTGAGCTCCTTGCTGGGCGCCCGCGTCCAGCTGAACGCGCCGCTCATGCCTTCCACCGCCTGGCCGTCGAACCCGGCGAGCGGAATGGACGGCGTGGACACTGCCCCGGGGTACAGCCCGCCGGTGAAGTCGTCCTTGGAGCCGTTGTACTGGAAGAGGTAGTCCACCCCGTACTCCTTGGCGGTGGAGTGATCCACTTCCGCCAGCTGGACCTGGAGCTCGATCTTGTGCTCGCTCCACTGACCCCGAACCACGACGTCGAAAATGGTGGACACGTCCCCGTGGTCCCACACCACCAGCGTGGTCATGCCGACCTGCTTGCCGTTCAGCAGGATCTCGGAGGGACCGGCCACGACGACGTCCGCGATGTCGGAGTTGGCGATCGACACCGTCTTCACGCCGGTCGGAACGATGTGCGTCAGCGACTGTCCCACCGTCACGGACAGCTTGTCGGGCTTTCTCTGGGCGAACGCCGGCGAGGCGGCGAGGAGGCCCAGCGCGCCGGCCATCGCGATCATCGTGAGCTTCCTGAGGCGCATGCGATTCATCGGGTACTCCGTCGTGGGGGCGGCAGGTGAGGTCGGATTCATGACTTTCACGAGCCCTCGGGCGCCTCTTGCTTGGTGATCGTCCCGTTGCGAATGATGGTGTACGAGGGATCCGGCTTCGGCTTCGTCGTCGTCGTCGTCGGACGCTTGTAGGTGGACTGGGTCTTCGTGTAGAGGTCGAGAACCTCCTTCGTGTCCGTCGAGCTCGTCGCCACCACTTCCTGGTCCACCGGGTTCCGCAGGATCACGTGAACCTGGCCCTGGTGAAGCGCAAGCGCCAGCGACTCCGCTCCCTTCGGTTCGACAACGAGAGTGATCGACTGGACAGTAATCTGCTGATTTCGGCGATTCTCCGTCTTGGATCCGGAGGCGAGGACCTCCACGTTCTGGAGGATCGTCTTGGTCACGGCCACGCCGGGACCCTTCGCGTTGTCGATCGTAACGACGACGTCCACGCGGTCGCCGGGCAGGATGAAGCCGTTCACGCCCGTGACCTCGTTGACGCTCAGACTGATCGCGCGCATCGACTCCGGGATCCGGAGCGCCAGGCCGCCGCCGATGGCGGACAGCTTGGACGAGAGCACCGGCTCGCCCTCCATCAGGAAGACGCGGTTGCTCTGGGCCAGCACGCTGTCGACGTCCGCGTACGCGCCCTTGGGCACGGACTCCTCGGGGTAGTTCACGACCTTGAGGTGCTCCTGCTCGAGCACGGTGCCGAACGTGAGGTCGCGCGTGGCGACGACGACCGGCACGGTGGGCGGCAGCTGCGCCGCCTGAACCGGAGAAACGTTGCTGAGATACTCGTACAGGCCGTAGGCACAGACGGCCGCCAGCCCGACCGAGACGGCCAGAATGGCGAGACCCTTCTTGTCAGCCGATCCGACCCGGTTGAGGAGCTGGCCCGGCCGGCCGGACCGCCCCTTCGTCTCCGACTTGCTCATCGATCCTGCTCCCTTCGGTACGGTGTCATGACGTCAGATCGACTCGTGTCTCATTACGCATGTCGACTGCAGGGGAATCGTTCCGGAGAACGTGCCAAGGATGGTTCCGGGGATGACCTGGAAGTCCGCCGTCACGGTCACCGTCACCCGTCGGTCCGGATCCGCCGGATCCGGGCCCGTGACGGTGATGCCCGTCGGCGTCACCCTGGACGCTGTGCACAGCTCGTTGATCCGTGCGTTCACCGCCACGGTGTCCGGAGCTGTCACGACGGCTGTCCGCGCGCCCTCCCGGGCCGCGGCGGTCAGCACGTTGAGAGTCATCCACGCGCGTCCGAACTCCGTCACTCCAAAGACGACCAGGAGGAGCAGCGGAAGCACGAGCGCGAACTCGATGACGCTCTGCCCACGGCGGTTGCCGAGCAGCCTTCTCAAGACGATCACCTCGTTCCCGCAATCGCGACGGCGAGAAGCGACCCGATTCCGATCGCCACCCCGTACGGGATCGTTACGGTTCCCAGCGGCGCCTCATCGGGCGTCGCCTTCGAGTACCTCCTCCCAACAATCGGCAGGCCGACCAGGAAAGGAGACAAATTCTTTGCGACGGAGGTGCCGGGCCGCAGCATCCATCCGATCGCCAGCAGGCCCCCCGTGAGGGTGGCCAGCAACATCGCCAGCGCGCCGACCGCGGGGCCCGTGAGGGCCCCGACGGCCGCCGCCAGCTTCAAATCACCCATTCCCAAGCGATTACCGAGCCTCAGGACCATCAAGACGACCGGGGCGAGCACCGCCCCCCCCAGCGCCGCCAGGAGGCCCCACCCTCCCGCCGTGGCGGCGCCGATCACGAGACCGGCGCCGATGGCGGGAAAGGTGAGCACGTTGGGGATCCGCCGGCTCCGGACGTCCCACGCCCCCGCTGCGACGACCACTACCGCGGTAGCGACGACGACGGCGGGACTGACGGCTGGCACGGTCACGGGAAGCACCGGCATCTCCTTTCGTTCCTGGACTAGGTGAGCGCGGTCTGGATGTTCGTGTAGATCGTGTTCACGAGCGGGCCGATCGCGCGCAGAGCGACGATCGCCACGATGGAGATGAAGGAGGCCAGCAGCGCGTACTCGATCATGTCCTGCCCGTCGTCCTCACGGATGAAGCGCTTCAGAGTGTTCATCATGGATGCATCCTTTTTTGAAACCGGGGCGTCATTTGTATCGACCGATCGGGGGCGTTTGATCAGTCGTGTCGACAGGTTTCCGAGAGGCTCGGTCTCCGTCGTCACGCGAATGATCGTAGCGCGTCCGCACCGCGACTTTCAAGACGGCCAAGCGCACCACAATCCGTTGCCGACAGGCAGCACGACGCACCACTCATGAGCGTCTTCGCGGTGATAATCGGCATCCGTGACAACTGCCGCCTGTCTTCGAACAGAAAAATGTATCAACTCTGATCAGGGTGTTCAAAACATGGGCATCCAGGAGCCGCCCGCACCAATGCGTGTCCCTTGCTTGCGGGAACTTGCCTGGTTTGACCGCGGGTCGGAATCGTGGGCGTTCAAGAACCGGACACCCGGCCGAGAGCAGAGGAATCAACGGAAGAAACTTACGCCGGCAGGAGCTCCAGCACGTCGCCGACGGCGGTGCCCGAGCGGTCCAGGGCGCCGGCCGACAGCTCCAGAACGCCCTCGGCGCGAAGCACCGGACGAGAGAGCCGCCAGGGTCGAAGACTTCGATGGAGGGCGAGAACGCGGCCGGAGGAGGAGAGAAAGGCCACGTCGATGGGGAACTTCATCCCGAACATGTGGATCCACTGGCAGGGGACGATGTACATCCCCTCGTCGGGCGGAAGCGAGTCCCGGCCCAGCAGCCCGCGCTTCCGGGTCTCGCTGCAGCCGGCCCATTCCACCCGGGCCGCCACCGTACGATCCCGGGTGACGTTGCGGACGAGGAAGAGCTCCGAGTCGCTCATCGACGGTCAGGGAGCGACGGACGCCGCCAGATCGGCGACGAACTGGTCGGACAGGGCGGCAACCAGGGCACGGGACTCTCCGGCCACATCCATGCGCGGCGAGGCCGTCAGCATCGATGAGTACCAGGTCGACCCGAGGGTGTAGACGCCCGGGCGGCGGTCCAGCTCCACGACTTCCCGGAGCTCGAGGGCCGCGTGGAGCGCGACGTCGCCGGTGGGAAGCTCCACCGATTCCACCGTGAGGGCCAGCAACGGGCCGGAGGAGTCCTCAGGTCCCGCCTGAAGAACCAGGATGCCCGCCCCCCGGACGTGATCCGCCAGCTGGATCAGCAGATCGTGATCCTTCATCCCGGCGCCGAGCACCACATCGGATAGGTAGTCCACCCGGACGTAGACCTCATCCAGGCCCGCCAGAATCCCGGGGACTTCCGCCCGGGCAGGCGTGGGCAGCGCGCTGGCGGCAAGCACGAGCGCCGCCATGATCGTCGAGAGGGCTTTCATCGGTCCGCCTCCTTCATCTATATGGAGAGAACGGTCGGCGGCCGCGGGGAGTCCACCGGGAAGATCAGAACAGGGTGGTCCTCAGGTTGCTCAACGTGAAGCGGATCAGGGTCCAGATCCGGATCAGATCCCCAGAGATCGCCTGCAACGCCAGAATGGCGACGATGGAGATCCACGAGCCGACGAGAGCGTACTCGACGACGTCCTGACCTTCTTCATCACGAACGAACGTGGAAAGCGTGTGCAACGCTTGCCGGAACCCGGACGTCCTGGGCGATTCGAGGATGGCTTGGGAGAAGCCGTGCATGACGTTTCACTCCCAAGGGGCACTTCATCCGGTAGTCTATCATGTCTCGGTTCCGCCGGACAACGCCTCGCGCGAAAAAGGGACGCGGCCGGGCGACATTCCCGCGTCGCCCGGCCGCTGTGTTTGCACTGCGCGATGACTTGTTGCTTCAACGTGACAATACGGCTCGTTTCGTCACCGTGTCTCCCGCTCCCCGGAGCCGCACGAAGTACACTCCGGCGCTCACCCGGCTGCCGCCCTCATCGCGCCCGTCCCATACGACCCGGACACCGCCGGCGGCACCCTCCCCGTCGAACCGACGCACGCGCCTTCCCGTCACGTCGAACACGTCGATCCGGAACGGCTCCGCCGGTCCGCCGACGGCGAACGTGATGGCTCCCGCCGCCGGAACCGGCGCGACGGCGAGCGCGAGCGGCCCCGCCGCAGGCGGGCCGGAGAGCGGAAGCACCAGCTCGCCGGGGGCGCTTTCCTCGATCCTCACCTTGACCCGAATCGGTCCGGCCGCGGCGGCCGCGGGCAGGCGGACGGACAGCAGCTCCTGACCTTCGGGCCACTCGGTCTCCTTGGCCCCCGCCGCGACGAGAAGGCCGGGCTCCTCCCGGAACCTCCAGAGCCCGTCCGTAGGGGAAGAGCGGCTCACCACGGTCCAGTCGGGATCCGATTCCACCCGAACCTCCGCCGCCCGGGCGGCCCGGGTGGCCGTCACCCGTACGTCGACGTACCCCTCCCCCTCACTCAGCTCGGCCGCCCAACCCGGATCGGCGGCCCGGGCTGCGGGGGACGGGCCCACGGGCGCCCAGTTGCCACTGGGATCCCCGACCAGCACCGCCGCGAAATCCTGTCCCGTCTCGTCCGTCACCAGGGAGGGGATCCGGATGAACGAAGGCGACGCCTTCCAAAGCGGATCGGGAAGGGGAGCCGACCCCGCCACGATCTCCAGGATGAGACCCGCGTCGGCCACCGTCACGGTCCCGTTCCCGGTCACGTCGCCCGCCGTGACCTGCAACGGCCCGAACGGCGCGATCTGAACCAGGTGCTGCAGCACGTCCGCGGCGTCCATCGAGGTGATCGCCCCGTTGTCCCCGGCGGCGATCGTCGGGGAGATGAGAAGCTCGCTCCCCGAAGACAGACTTCCGAACTGGTACGCCCCGCCCGCGGAGGTGACGGACCGCGTGACCGTCAGGCCCCCGGACTCGACCACGACGTCGGCCATGCTCCCGCCGGAGTAGTAGGACACCGTGCCATCCACGGAGAGAGGCGTCTCCACTCGCAGGACTCCGGACAGCGCGTCTCCGACAACCTGTCCTTCGCCCCACGTGAAGGAGTTGAGCGACAGCGCGGTGAAGTCCCCGACCGTCGCCCCGGCCGACACGTCGAACAGCAGATCCACCAGGATTCCCTGATCCGAGAACTCCGCGGTTCCCGCCACGGCCAGCAGGAGAGTTCCCGGAGTGACTTCGTTCGCATACGCCAAGCGACCGTCACTCAGCGTCCCCACCGTCTGGATGGAGTTGAAAGTCAGAATGGCCGGGTCGTAGGCGATCGTCGCCTCGTACGAAGAGAGTCCCGGCACGATCAGTCCGGTCAGACTGATGGGAAGATTGACGCTGGTGCCCGGCAGCGCCGAACGGCTCTCCACCCTCATGGTCTGACCGCCGATGCAGCCGACGGTCCCCGCTCCGATCAGACCGCACGCCCCCGAGTACCCGGGTGCTCCCGGCGAGTCCCCGTGCAGCTGGAAGTTCCCCACGGTCGCGTCACAGAAGAGCGGATCGGCCAACAGGTTGTCGTTCATGCCGATGACGATCGCGCAGGCTTGCACGTCCCCGGTCGTCCCTCCCGTGTTCATCCAGAAGATGTTGCAGTCGCCGGTCGTTCCCGCGCTGCTGCTTCCGATGCAGGACAGCGCCCCGCCGCCGACGGCCGCCGTGTTGCTCCAGAAGATGTTCCGGGACACCGTGACCGCGGTTCCCGAGCTGTTGGAGAGGATCGCACCTCCGCGATCGTCGGCGCGGTTTTCCGCAAACGTGTTGTTCTCGATGAGGGCGTACGCGCCGGACACCATCTCGATGGCTCCGCCCAGATCCGTGGCGTGGTTGTTCCAGAAGACGTTCCGCCGAAGGATGGCGGAATCCCCGCCGGAGAAGCGATCCCACCACAGGATGGCTCCGCCGCCCACCGCCGCGCAGTTCTCGAAACGATTGTCCTCCACGACCGCGGCGGACCGGAAAGCCAGCATCCCGCCGCCCCAGCCCACCCCCGTCGCGGACGAGAGCGCATGACCGTTCGCCATCGTGATCCCGCTGATCACGGTGTTCGGTCCCAGATTCTCTCCCACGACGCAATGATGAGCGGACTCGCCGTCGATCGTGGTGACCGCCGCTCCCCCGGAGCTGGTCAGCGTGACGTCGGACTTGAGAAAGACGACGGACCGGGTGGACGTGCCGCTGAGCGTACGGGTGACGGTGTCCTGGAAGACACCGGGCAAGAGCAGGACGGTATCCCCGGCCACGGAAGCGTCGACTGCGGCCTGAATGGTGGGAAAGTCTCCGGTTCCATCCGGCGCGACGGTGTAGACCGCTGCGCGCGATGCGGAGACCAGACAGAACCCGGCGAGAACCAGGGACGGGAGTCGAACGCTGGGCGGACTCATGGATCCCTCCTCGGAAGGAAACCCCGGGGGGGAACCCGATCTTCGGGGAGAGGACCGCCGGATTGCAACCGATTCGTTGCAGGGGTCCCGGAGCGCCCCGCCGCCTGCCCTCGGGAGACCGGCCACCCGACGGCGGTCCGCCACCGCGCACGAACCACCGTCCGTGTCCCGGCCACCGTCAACGATCCAGGTGAACCAGCTTCACGGTCCGCGCGCCGGCCGCCGTGTCCAGCCGGGCGAAGTACACTCCGCCGCCCACCGGACGGCCCTGCGCGGAACGATCGTCCCAGCGGAGACGGGCCGCTCCCGGAGGCCGGTCGCCGTCCAGGAGCGTGGCCACCCGGCGCCCCGCCACATCGAAGATGCTCAACGCAACGCGGCCCGCGACCGGCATCCCGAACGACACCGTGTAGCCGGCGGCGCCGCCGGGGTTCGGCGCGACAACCAGGGACGGTCGAGATGCCGAAACGAAGAGGATTCGCGGTCTCATGCTCGCACCCCGTTTCAGCAACTGCGGGGAGCGACCTGTCGCACCGGCGGCGCGAACGTGGCGCCACTATGCGAACCGTCCGGGACTCCGCAAGGAGCCCGCCCGGGCGACTCCGGCTAGAGCGTGAACATGTGATCGTCCCGGCCGCCGGCGGCCAGGGCCTTCAGGATGGGAAAGTTGCTGACGTCCTGACCGTTCACCTTGACCGTCAGCGTGTAGCTGATCGCGTTGGCAGCAAAGTTCTCCACGACGATCGTGTAGTTCCCCGTATCCGCCGGGTCCATGCACGTCATCGTCTCGACGAAGGGCGCGGAGGTGTTTCCCAGGTCGTCCCCGCTGTGGGTGCAGTTCGGGTCGTTCCCGGAGAAGTTCGCCGAGATGATCCCTCCGGGAGTGGTGGCTCCCACATCCATGTTCCCCGAATCTCCCCAGGTGAGCTCCACGACCAGCTCGCCCTGGAACTGGCCGTTCGACGTGGGAGAGTCCTCGCCGCACCCGACGAGCAAGAGCACGACACCGACCGCCGCGACAAGACGACGGGAAATGCGGAGTTTCATCGCCGGCCTCCTTGGGAACGGGGACGATGAGACTCACGCTAGCATTGATCCGGTCCCGGAACCCAGGGGTTTGCCGGAGCGCCGGCGATCGGGCCCCGGAGCGCGCGTCCGGGACCCGATCCGGTCCACCTACTCGGAGATGCAGGGACCGCTGGTGCGGACGGCACAGCTGGTCGCGGCCGACTCGCCGGGCTTGGAGGACTCGATGATGTACGAGATCTTCGGGCTGGCCGCCGCCGCCACGGAGAAGGTCACGCTGTGGCTCTGGCCGCCGCCCGCGTTCTCGACGTTCGGATACGTCGGGCCCAGGGGGCAGGGCACGGTGTCCCACTTCACCTGGTTGGTATCGGTGTTCTTGTTCGTATCCCAGGACACGGTGACCTCGCACGCCAGCGGGTCGAACGACGTCTGCACGTTGCTGATGGCCAGGGGGGCCGCCGAGGCGATCGGCGCAGAGACCAGCAACACGGTGACGGCGAGGAACGCCGCCAAGGCACGGGACTTCGTCATATTTCCTTTCCTCCGGTGCTTCCGGACGGCGCAAGGCACGAACGCGCGTCCGGACGTGAGAGACACGCGACGGTGAGCGTCGCATTCCATCGACACCGGAGGGAGAGGAAGTTCAAGCGGGACTGAACAGACGGGGTCCCGGCTCGGAGATGGCCAGAGAAGGGCGGCACCGATGGATCACATCGGTACCGCCTTGGTTCGAGCAGTCCGCAAGAACCGCGGGGCTCGAACCCATGTCAGTCCGACGAGCGATAGCCTCGCTCGATCTCTCTCAATTGTCGCTGCTCTTCGAGCCCGACATTGGGCGCGGTGCCAGAGCGATACTGGTCCGCCTCCAAGTGAATGGAGAAACCGGGCCCGCTGAGATCCTGGACAACTCGGCGCACCGGCTCCAAACCCCGCATGTTGCCCCCGACTGCAACGTCCACTGCCCCGACAGTCACTTCCTCCGCCTCGCCCGACGACGGCAACCGAGGCCGGGTGCTCACCGAGAACGAAGGCCCGATGCTAAACAGCCCGAGGACATAGTACAGATTCCCGCCGGGCAGTCCCTTTTCCCCATCACTACCACTCTCCCATGGGAAGAATCCTCCCTCTTCTCCAGGCCCACCAGGCAAGCCCTCTTGGATTTCAATCGTATAGTTGCCAATCCAGGAACTACCATCCCACGCTACATAGCCGAAACCGTAGGTGCCCTCACTCGACTCGTAGTATGTGTTGCTGAAGACGACCGCGGGGAACGCAGGGTCATCCGCCCCGAAACTGAGCGGCGTCCCCACCCAAATCACAGCGATGAAGGACCGTCCCGGGTCCCCTTGAGGCCCCATCGAACCGTCCTCTCCACAACCACTCGCGACGAGTAGCACCAGGGCCAGCATCGCAACTCGACTAAGCTTCGCGTACCGAAACATGACTCCCTCCAACGGGCGGGCTCATACATTTGACCGCCCCGCGAGGCAGCCTACACCTGCCAGTTGGCGGAGCCAAGTGTCCAGTCCAGGGCGATGGGCGGGCTCCTGATCTACCGGCGTAGCATCGGTCCACCCCGACCATTCGCACCTTTCGCCCCGATCAGCGTCCCCCGTGAAGCGGTGACGCTGACGATTCTCGTCGTCTGCCGCCGATCGCGAGACCGGCGGGCCGGTACAGCTGCCGCGCTCCCCGTCACGGTGGAGG
>Ga0102947_1000552_pt1 | contig 13273 bp, 9 predicted proteins | sample SalPon2A_A_D2_MG_FD_78210 | JGI IMG/M metagenome (GOLD analysis project Ga0102947, IMG submission 78210) | Soil microbial communities from South San Francisco under conditions of wetland restoration - Salt Pond MetaG R2A_A_D2_MG | ecosystem: Environmental > Terrestrial > Soil > Wetlands | place... | reverse complement strand
CTTCTGGATCCACCCGTCGTCGCCGGGGCCGACCCGTACCGGAAGTCGCCGCTCGCCCGCGACCGGGCCGACGAGTACCGACGGCGGGTGCTGGAGCACTTCACCGGAGAGCGGCCCTATCTGGATCCGGACCTGGGACTGGATGCGCTGGCCCGCGCGGTGGGGATCCCGGCCCACCACCTCTCGCAGACGCTGAACCAGGGGATGGGCCTGTCGTTCTTCGATTTCGTGAACCGGTTCCGGGTACGCCACGCCGCGCGGCTGCTGCTGGGCCCGGCGGACCCGGACCGGACGGTCCTCGCCGTGGCATTCGACTCGGGCTTCTCCAGCAAGGCGTCCTTCAACCGCGCGTTCAAGCTGCACACCGGCCTCACGCCCACCCAGTTCCGGCTCCGCGCGGACGAGAGGCACCCCATCTTCGATCCGCCCACCGCGGGCGGCGCCGGCGTCCGGCCCGCCCCCGAACGGGTCTCATCCGGGGAAATCCGGTCTCATCCGGCCGGCTGAGACGACACCAGGACCGGGACGGCGGGACGGTGCGGTCGGTCCCGGCGCGGTGCCGGGCCCCCAACCAGGAGCCCGTCCATGCCCGTCTGCCTTCCGCGTTCCGCGGCCGGCCCGCGCCGCGCCCCGGTCTTGTCTCTGGCCGCCGTCTTGTGCGGTCTCGTCTTCGCCCCCGCGCCCTCTCCGGCCCAACCGTTCACGCAGATCACCGGCACCGGCCCCCAGGTCCAGGACCAGCTCAAGAGTCTCTCCGCCGGCTGGGCCGACTTCGACGGCGACGGCGACACGGATCTCTACGTCGGCCACATCGGGGAGTCCGCGCTCTACCGCAACGACGGGCTGGACACGTTCGTCGCGGTCAGCGGGCCGCCCGCGGACACCACGGCGGACCTCGCCAACACCGCGCCCGCCTGGGGCGATTACGACAACGACGGAGACCTCGACCTGTACCGTTGCATCTTCACGCGGGACTCCCTGGGGGCGGCCACGGTTCCGCTCCCCAACCAGCTGTATCGAAACGACGGAGGCTCGTTCACGCCCGTCACCACGAGCGACGACAGCACGTTCTGCCCGGCTGCGAGCTGGGTGGACTACGACGGCGACGGGGATCTGGACCTCTTCGCGGCCGGGGCCGCCGGTTCCCCCGACCTTCTCTACCGCAACGACGGCGGTTCGCTCACGCCGCACACCGGTCCGGCGTTCCTCGGCACGGGCGTCGGGGGCGTCACGCCCGGCTGGCTGGACTACGACGCCGACGGCGACGCGGACCTGTACATGGTGAACCACGGTTCGCCCAACGAGCTCTGGCGGAACCTCCTTGTGGAGACGGGGACCCCGGACCTCTTCGAGGCGGACACGTCGAGCGGCCTCACCGACGAGGGCGCGGTGCTGGACTTCGCCATGAGCTGGGGCGACTACGACAACGACGGCGACCTGGACGGCTACCTGGCGACGTTCGCCGCGGACCGCCTCTTCCGCAACGAGGGCGACGGGACGTTCACCCGCATCCTGGGGATCCCTCCGGTGCAGGCGTCCGGCACGTCGAGCTGCGGCGCCTGGGGCGATTACGACAACGACGGCGACGTCGATCTGTTCGTGCCGCACGCACCGTCCTCGCCCACGCCCCCCGACGTGTGGAGAAACGACGGCGGCACGTTCACGGCCGCCCAGGCGGGCGACGTGGGAGACCTTCTGAACTCGCTCCCCGGGCCGCAGAACGCGGAGTGGGCCGACTACGACAGCGACGGCGACCTGGATCTGTATGCGGTGAACTGGCTGGGGAGCGGCGTCGGAGGAACGCCGCGACGGAACCGCCTCTACCGGAACGACGGAACGGGGAACCACTGGCTCCACGTGGAGCTGGAGGGCACCGCGTCGAACCGCTCCGGCATCGGGGCCGCCGTCCACGTGCACGCCGTCATCTCCGGGCAGCCGGTCCGCCAGCTCCGCGAGGTCTCGGGCAGCCCCACGGCGTTCGAGTTCCAGCGCGAGCTGCGCGCCCACTTCGGCCTGGGGGACGCCGCCACCGTGGACTCCGTCGTGGTGGAGTGGCCGTCCGGCCTGCGCCAGGTGGTGACCTCGGTGTCCGCGGACCAGACGCTCCACGTCGTGGAGGCCGCGGCGGTGGACGCGTCGCCTTCCGTACAACCGTTGCGCACGGAGCTGCGACCGCCCCGCCCCAATCCCTTCGGCTCGTCGGTCACCGTGGCCTACTCGCTGGCGCGGGCGGCCACCGTGGAGATCACGGTGTACGACGTCTCCGGGCGGCGGGTGCGCACCTTGCTGAGCGGCCCGCGGCCCGCCGGCCAGGCGAGCCTGCTCTGGGACGGGCGCGATGACGCCCACACGATGGTGGGACCGGGGGTCTACTTCGTGCGGTTGCGGACGCCGGAGGCGGAGGTGACCCGGAAGGCGTTGCGGGTGCGCTGACCCGCGCCCTCACTCCGAGACCGTCACCGAAGTGGAACGCTCGGCCACCGCTCCGCCCACCTGGTCGGTCACGGTGATTTTCAGGTCGAAGGTGCCGGGCCCGATCGTCCCCGTGTCGAGCGCGAAGTGCTCGCGGACGATCGGCCCGGCGCCTCGCCCCTCCCACTTCGTGCCCACGCCCGTGCGGGCGCGCTTTTCCGGCCCCAGCGGCTGCACCAGCATCTCCACGGAGAACAGCCGGTCCCCGGTGGGCGACGGCTCCAGTCCGTAGATCTCGAAATAGAGGTGCACGTCGCGGCCCCGCGGGAACTTCGTCAGCGGCCACGGCGCCACCTGGAGGTCCCCCTTGCGGAACGGCGCGCCCGGCTCCGCGGGCTCGATCCGGAACGCGGTCTGGATTCCGGAGACGGCCAACGCGCCCTCCGGGAACGCCGGCACCTCCACGTCCCGCTGGAACGTGCCGATGCGCCGGCTGGTGGTGTCCCGCACGGCGATCGCCAGACGGTACGATCCGGGCTCCAGCCGGAGATCGATCCCGTCCAGCACCAATCGGTCCTGGAGATTCTCCACGTCCGACCGCCGGTCGAGCGTGAGCTTCCGGTTACGAGCCCTCTCCCGGTACTCCGGCGTCTTGGCCACCACGTCGACCATCAAGGACGCCGTCCACAGGCCGTCCCGGCGCTCGTACGTGAGGTCGGCGGCCCGGATCCCCGTGTGGATCTCCACCCGCGTCAGTCCGGGCTCGTCGGACGAGAAGCCCACGGCGTCGAACGCGACGGGGAGCCACTCGCCGCCGTAGTCGTGCACGTAGATCTCCGGGTACGCGGCAAGCGTCTCCGCTCCCCGCTCCACGAGCCGCCGGTAGTTCCTCGCGTTCTTGCGCGCTTCAAAGTCGGGAACCCGGAAGTCCGTCCCGAACGGATCATTGAAGCCCCAGGGGCGAACGGGCACGCCGACGCTGAGCGGCGTCTCGAGAGTGGCGTCCCGTCTCCCGATCTTCGTGGACCGGTTAAGCGTCAGGCGGAACTGATCGGAGAGCTGCATGTCCTCCAGCTCGAAGGCCAGTCCCAGCCGGCCGTAGATCCAGATCTCCCGGACGGGGTCCTTCGGTCCGCCGAGGTTGACGCTCCGCGCGTCCGGCGCACCGTACCGGATCAGCAGCTCGCCCCGGTCGTCCCACCACGGCGGAAACGGCGCGTAGAACAACTCCCGCGCGCAGGTCAGACGAAGGAAGTGCTCCTTCCGGCGCTCGTTCTCCGGCGTGGCCGGCGTGGGATCGATCGAGGCGAACGCCACGCGGACAAGCTCGCGCCGAAGGGCCTCGTTGCCGCTCGCGTAGGCGGCCCGCTGCTTCTCGTCCAGGACCCATTGGTAGTGGTGCAGGTCCTCGTCGCTGTAGGTCTCGGGCGCGGGCGGGTAGACGGACAGATTGATGAGGCCGGAGCCCTCGCGGCCGAGATCCGCCGGCGAAGGTCCCTCCGCGGCGGCGACGGCGGCACCGACGACAGCGACAGGAGCGATCGCAGCAACGGCAGCGACAGCAGCGACGACGATCGTCGAGACGAGCACCCCCGGCAGCGCCTTCGGGACTCCCATCACGTTGCGGCTCACTCCGCGACGGTCACGGCCGTCCACCGCTCCGCCGTGCTCTCACCGAGCTTGTCGGTCACCGTGATCTTCACGTCGAACGTGCCGGGGCCGATCGCTTCCGTATCCAGCGCGAAGTGCTCACGGACGATCGGTCCCTGCGCCCGGCCTCCCCAGGAGGTGGAGACCCCGGGGGTCGAGCCGCCGCCCCCGATCCCGAACCACCCGGTCTTTTCCGGCTCGCGAGGCCGCAGAAGGACCTCCACCAGGAAGAAGGTGTCGCCGGTGGGGGATTCCGTGAGGCCGTAGATCTCGAAGTACAGGTTCACCTCCCGTTTCCGGGGGAAGCGCGCGAGCGGCCAGGGCGTCACCTGCAGGTCGCCCTTGCGGAACGGGGCGCCGGCCTCCGCGGCCCCGATCCCGAACGCGGTCTGAATCCCGGAGACGGCCAGCTCGCCGGACGGGAACTCCACCACTTCCACGTCCCGCTGGAACGTGCCCATCCGTTTGCTGGTGGTGTCGCGCACGGAGATCGCCAGCCGATAGGTCCCGGGCTCCAGGAGCAGATCCACGCCGTCCAGCACCAGGCGATCCTCCAGATCGTCCAGGGTGAGACGATAGTCGCGGGAAGTCTTCCGCGTCCGGACGACGTCGCGGTAGTCCGACGTCTTCACCACCGCGTCCAGGGCGAGCGTCGCATGCCACTGCCCGCCCGAGCGCTCGTAGATCAGATCGCGGGCGCGGATTCCGGTGTGAACCTCCAGCCGCGTGAGCCCCGAGTCCGGCGAGGAGAAGCTGACGGCATCGAACGCCACGGGGAGCCATTCGCCGCCGTAGTCGTGCACGTGAATCTCGGGATACGCCCGGAGCACCTGGGTCCCGCGCTCGACCAGCCGCGAGTAGTCGGCCGCCACCCTTCGGGCCTCGAAGTCGGGAACGCGGAATGCAGTCGGGAAGTGATCGTTCCGGCCCCAGGCACGGATCGGAACGCCGAAGTCGATCGGCGCCTCCAGGAACTCGTCCGCGCGCGCGAGCTTCCGGGAGCGCGAAGCCACCAGCCGGAAGCGATCGTTGAGGAGCTCGTCTTCCAGCTCGAACGCCAGCTGGAGTCCCGAGTAGATCCACACCTCCCGGTTGGGCTCCTTCTGCCCCCCGATGGACGAGCCCCGGTAGCTGGGCGCCCCGTAGCGAATGATCAACTCTCCGCGATCATCCCACCAGGGCGGCGACGGCCTGGGAAACATCGTCCGAGCGCAGGCGACGCGACGGAAGTGCTCGTCCCGGCGCTCGTTCTCCGGGGTGGCGGGCGTGGGGTCGATCGCCGCAAACGCCACGCGGACCACCTCGCGCCGCGCGGCGGCGTCCCCGTCCGAGTACTGCGCGCGTTGCTCCTCGTCCAGGATCCACGCGTAGTGGTGGAAGTCGTCGCTGCCGTAGGTCGCGGGCGCGGGATCGAAGGCTGCCAGATGGATCGGACCCACCTGCCCCCCGCGGAGGTCGGGCGGCACGTCCGTCATCGGATCGCCGAAGGCGGTGGCGACGGTCAGCGACAGAAACGTGGTGCAAACGGTCATCGATCGCGCTCCGGACGAGCCCTCCGGCGGACAGGGGGAGCGTCCGCGCGGAACCCATCATGGCAAGAGCGGGAACCGGTGTCGAGGTCGCGAACCCGCGAGGCGCTACGGTCGCTCGGGCGCCGAGTCGTCCAGCCAGGACCGGCCGGAGAGCGCCGAATGCAGGCCGAACGCGGTCAGCGCCAGGATCACGGCGATCGTCCCGACCGACGCACCGAAATACCACACCGAGGCGTCGAGCGTGAGGGGCGCCTCCTTCACGAGGCTGTGGAAGAACGTCCCGATCACGAACGTCACGAGTCCGAAGCGGAACAGGACGATCGCCCACACGGTGCCCAGCAGGATTCCCTGGATCCCGCCGACGAGCTTGGCCTCGTCGGACGCGGAGAAATAGGTCAGGGCCGCGAACAGAACCGCGAACGTCACGATGGCCGCCCACTGGCTCCGGAGCAGAACCGGAAGCCCGGGAACCGGCGACAGGAGGCGGGCCAGGAAGAGGGACCCGGAGCGGAGCGCCATGATCAGAGCCAGGATGAACAGCGCGTAGAAGAACGAGTTGAACGCGCCCGCCAAGACGTACGAGACGGTCGGCAGCGCTCCCGGGAACTCGAACCAGTCCGATCCGTTCGGCGCCCCGTGCGGGAGCCCCATCGCGGTGACGACGGAGTCGGCGGCCGCGTCCAGCCCGACGTTGAACAGGAAGAACAGGCCGCCCACCAGGATGTCGCGGCCGACAAGGGGATCGCGAACGCGCCCGGTCACCACGCGGCTCCAGGCCACCAGCAGGTTCGGCCACGTGCGGCGCGCGTACGGCTCCAGCGCGAGGTAGAACGTCCAGAAGAGGAAGGATCCCAGCAGTCCTCCGGCGATCCCCGTCAGGAACTGATTGATCTCCGCGTTGAAGTCCGCCGGGTGATGGGCGGTGAAGACCCAGATGACGAGCTGCACTCCGAAGTAGACGATGCTCAGGCGCCGCGCGCCGACCTGGTCACCGCGGCCCTGGCGGACGTTGCGCACCGCCAGGAAGACCGTGCCGAAGATCATGAGCAGAATCACGGAGAGGAACGTCCACACGAAGAGGCGTTCGCCGAGGGAGGCGTCGTCGAGGGTCTCCGGGGTCTCCCGGATCCAGGGGCCCACCTTCCGGAAGCCCACCGGCCGCCCGCGGTGGGAAGCCGCCTCAACTCGCATCTCCACGGAGGGGTCGTCCGGATAGGGACCGACCCAGGCGATCCGCGTGTCGGCATAGTGCTCCGGCACCCATTCCGGCTCCACTTCGCGGAACGTGTCCATGTCCAGACCCGACGCCGCGAAGAGCGCACTCCAGTCGGGCGCGACCGGAGGGGACTCCGACTCCGCCGAGTCGGGCGCGTCCTTCAACGGAGGCACCACCGTGAGTGTTCGCAGGCGCCCCGTCGTGTCCAGCGACACGTAGCGCCGGCCGCGCACGTCGTCGGGAGGGTCGGAGGGCGTGATCATTCCGCGGACGCCCCGGGCGATGAGCGGCGTTGGACTTTCGCGGTACCAGAAGAAGTAGCCCGCCGGCTCGGCGTCGCGGAGAGTCTCCCAGCGGTCCGGGCTGTCGTCGCTGCGACTGATCCAGGCCAGGGTCTCCCCCGCGCGCTGGAACCCGTGTGCGGTGTCCGCCGGCTTGTCGGGATACCCGAAGCCTTCCAGCATCTCGCGGGCGCGGTCGGCGAGAACCGCGGGCGGCTTCTCCAGCGGATCGTAGCGGTAGAGCATGTCCTTCGATCCGACGAACACGTACACCAGCAGCGCCGCGACCACGGCCGCCAGGCACGCCACGCCGAGCGCCGGCGCGATGCCGCCCTTCTCGCCGGCGTTCGCCACCATCTCCAGGGAAGGAATCTCCCCCGCGGCCAGCGCCGCCTGCAGCGGGTCGCCCCCGGGCAGGGCGGCCGCCACCGCGATGGCCGACGGTGGCCGCCGCACCGGGTCCTTGTCCAGGCAGCGGTCCAGGACGCGCTCCACCGCGGGATCCAGGTCCGTGATGATCTCCGACGGATTCGTCGGCGTCGCCTCGCGCTGCATGCGGACGATCTCCGCCATCGTGTCCGCTTCGAACGCGCGCCGGCCCGTGTAGATCTCGTAGAGAACGAGACCCAGCGCGTAGATGTCGCTCCGGACGTCGGCCCCGCGACCGTCCAGCACTTCCGGCGCCATGTACGCGGGCGTTCCGACCCGCTGCACGCCGTCCTGGGAATCCGCGGGAATCGCCAGCCCGAAGTCGGTGATCCGGACGCGCCCGCGTCCGTCGATCATGACGTTGGAGGGCTTCAGATCGCGGTGAAGCAGCCCGCGGTCGTGCAGCGCCGCGATGCCCGCGCAGAGCTGCCGCGAGATCTCCACCGCCTTCTCGCCCGGGAGCCGGCCGATCCTCCGCAGCAGCAACGAAAGGTCTTCGCCGTCGACGTACTCCATCGACAGAAAGGTCTGGCCGTCCACTTCGCCCACGTCGTACACGCGGCAGACGTTGGGATGCGAGATCTCGCGCGCGGTCCGCACCTCGTTGAGGAAGAGAGCGCGACGTTCCGGGTCGGCGGCCAGCGCCTCCGGCAGGAACTTCAGCGCGACGGACTGCCCCAGCGTGAGATCGTCGGCGCGGTAGACCTCGCCCATGCCGCCCCGGCCCAGCAACCCCACGATTCGGTAGCGGTCGGAGATCATCGTGCCGGCGGGAAAGCGCGCGTGGACTCCCGAGGACGACCCGGGCCCGGACGACGAGGGCGGTGGTGAAGCCCGCGGGGCGCGCGACGGCGTGGCGAGGGTCGCTCCGTCGTCGGAGGCCGTCGCGTCCGGCGGCGTGGCGACAGTCGCCCCGTCGTCGGGAATTCCCGGGGCGGGCGTGGCCACCGTGGCGGCATCGTTGGTCAGCGCGGCCCCGCATTCCGGACAGAACCGGCTGGATGCGGACACGGACGCGCGACAGGACGGGCAGTCCATCGGAGCCTCAAAGATCCAGGAAGTGAAGACGGAACCGCGGGTCCATTCTCCGCGTCACCGCCGTGGAAATGGGCCAGACCCGGATCTCCGCGGTCACCGACACCGTTCCCCGGAACAAATGCCCTCCCCGAGCCACGAAGTCCGGTCCCGACAGGACGACGTGCGTGTGCGCGAACGGCTCGCCCTCCCATTCCGCCACGTCGGCAAAGAGGCTCAGCAGCTCCCAGGACCCGGGCAGAACGGTCCGCGCGTACTCCTTCGACTCCAGATCGTAGTAGCCCAGCTCCACGTCCGAGAGAGCCCCCAGCCCCTCGGCGGTGGCCGTGGGAATCTCCCGGACCCGGCAGAAGTCCTGCAGCGCTCCGGGAAGCACCTCGCCGGCCTCCAGGCGAAGCAGCCATCCTCCTTCTACCCGGATGCTTCCCACGGCGGCGCTCCCTCTCCGGAGACGGGTTCCCGGCGGTTCGCCCCGACGGTACCCTCTCCGCAGCGGCCACGACGAGTCCAAAGGAGATCCGGATGCGAGTGCTGGTATCGGGGGGGAACGGGTTGGTGGGATCGGCGTTGACCGCGCGCCTGCGCCGGGACGGCGTGGCGGTCGGCCGTCTGGTCCGCGGCGCTCCGGGCGGACCCGACGAGGTGCGCTGGGATCCCGGCGGCGGCGGCGCGGATTCCGGGGCGCTGTCCGGCTGGGACGCGGTGGTGCACCTGGCCGGCAAGAACGTGGGGACGCTCTGGACCCCGGGCGCGAAGCGCGCCATCCGTGAGAGCCGCGTGACGGGAACGCGGGGCCTGGCTCGGGCGATCGCCCGGGCGAAGCCGGCTCCCTCCACGCTGATCTGCGCTTCAGCAATCGGCTACTACGGCAGCCGTGGCGACGAGCGGCTCCCCGAGGACGCGACGCCCGGTGCGGGATTCCTGGCCGACGTGTGCGTCGACTGGGAAGCCGCCTGCGATCCGGCGCGGGAGGCCGGAGTCCGCACGGCCCACCTCCGAACCGGAATCGTGCTCGCAGCGGACGACGGACCGCTCTCCAAGATGTTGCTCCCGTTCCGCCTGGGGTTGGGCGGGCGAATGGGGGACGGCAGCCAGTGGATGAGCTGGGTGACGCTGGAAGACACGGTGGAGGCGATCGTCTTCACCCTGCGCGAGAGCTCCGTGTCCGGACCGGTCAACGTCGTCGCACCGGAGCCCGTGACGAACGCCGAGTTCACGCGCACACTCGGAGCCGCCCTCGGCCGGCCGACGCCGTTCCCGGTTCCCGCGTTCGCGCTGCGACTGCTGCCCGGCGGGTTCGGCGAGGAGACGCTCCTCGCCTCCCAGCGCGCAGTCCCCGCACGGTTGACCGGGCACGGGTTCACGTTCCGGCAACCGCGGTTGGATCAGGCGTTGCGTTCCGTTCTGGAGTGACGCCCCCACGCCCCTGCGACTACGAGTCGCCGTCCCTTTCCCCGTCGCCGACGGTTTCTTCGTACGCTTCGAGAACCCGGTCTTCCATGTAGTCGCGCCAGGGCCGCGTGATCGGATGCGCGACGTCCTGGTGCTTGCCGTCGCGACGTGCCCGGGAGGGCATCGCGACGAACCGCCCCTTGGCGCCGTCGATGATCTTCAGGCCGTGGATCACGAAAACATCGTTCAGGGTGATCGTCGCGAACGCGAGCAGCGCACGGTCGCGCTGCGGCGTGACACGGATGTCGGTAATGACGAGGTCGGTGCCGATGTGGAGCGCGGTGTCGGGAGAGCTCATGGTTTTATCTCTCTCGGTCGGAAGCGAATCAATGGGAGCGTGCGCACACCTTAGCGTCTGGCTAGCAGGCGCTTCAACTTGCCGAATTTCCCGACCCCCAAAGGCGAAGGCCGGGCTCCTCATCACGGGCGGGCCCGACACTCCTCCGGAATCGCACACCGGCGGCGGGCCCGACTCTTCTCCGAGATCGTGCATGGTGTATCCTCTCCCGACCGACAACCGGAGGCCGCGATGACGACCGAGCTCGCCCGAAAGACCTGCATCCCCTGCGAAGGCGGAGTTCCACCGCTGGATGCCGGACAGGTGGCCGAGTTGCTGGGACACCTGGGCGGCAGTTGGAAGGCGGTGGACAACCACCATCTCGTGAACGAGTACGCCTTCCCCGACTTTCTCCAGGCGCTCGCCGCGACGAACCGCGTGGGGCAGCTGGCCGAGGAGCAGGGCCACCACCCCGATCTGCACCTGGCCTGGGGCAAGCTGGGCGTCCAGATCTGGACGCACGCCATCGACGGCCTCACCGAGAGCGACTTCATTCTGGCCGCCAAGATCGACGAGACGATCTAGCCGGCCGGCGGCTCAGCGTCCCAGCATCACCATCCGGCGCGCGTCCGTTCCGGCGCCGGACTCCAGGCGGTAGAAGTACACGCCGGCCGGCAACCGCCGGCCCGCCTCGTCGCGACCGTCCCACCGCACCTTCTGGACTCCCGCCGCGAAATGGCCGGAAGTGACGACCGCCAGTCGCCGGCCCGCCACGTCGTACACGGCGAGCTCGGCAAACCCCGCCCGTGCCAGGGAGAAACCCAGCTCCGTTCCCTGCAGGAACGGATTGGGCCTTGCCGGCTCCAACGCGACGGGGCCCGTCGTCCAGAACGGGAGCGTCACTGCGAGCCGGTCCACGGGGACGCCCCCCCGCCCGTCGTCGGCCTCCAGCGCGTAGTGGTAGGTCGCCAGCGGCTCCACATCGCGGTCCGTCCACCGGAGCGGGTTGCGGCCGCGCACCTCCTGGCGGTTGAGCCGACGCCAGGGCCCCGCCGGCGAGGGCGCGCGCAGAACGTGAAATCCGTCGTGGCGGTGATCGAACGAAGCCCACCACTCCAACTCCACGGCGCCGGGGCGCGGAACCGCCCGGAACCCGGAGGCGATCAGTCCGACCGTGGTCGAGTCCTCCGCGACCTTCAGCTTCTGGTTCACGGCGATGCCCGTCAGCACCTGCACGACGCCGGACGGCCACGTCACCACCAGACTGTCGATCACGCCGTCCGTCTTGCTCGCCAGTCCGAAGCCGAACTGCGCCACCATGGAGCTCTGGGCCAGGAACCCGGTGGACGTCTCCACGCTGCGGTGCTGCTCCACGGCCGCCTCCACGACGCGCAGCTTCGCTCCCACCGCGCTGCGGTTCGATTGAGCTCCCGCCAGCTCCACCTGCAGCCAGTTCGTCACGCCGGGACAGTCGTTCCGGATGAGGACGTTGGGCTGGTCCACCTGGAGCGTGGCCAGGACGAGATCCAGGTCGCCGTCGCCGTCGTAGTCGCCCCAGGCGGCGCCTCCCCCGAGCGGGAAGTGGACCAGGGGCCCGCTGGTCACGTCCGTGAAGTGGAGCTCCCCGTAGATGAGATCGTTGTGGGCCAGGGTGTTCGCCGAGAACGCGCGATCGAAGTAGACGTCCGGATACCCGTCGTTGTCATAGTCGCCCCAGGCGCTGGCCGAGTTGAGCCCCAGGCCGTTCACCGGAAACGTGGACACGTCGTCGAACGTCCCGTCGCCGCGGTTGTGGAGCAGCTTGTTGGGCGACGAGATGTTGACGATGTAGAGGTCCAGCCACCCGTCGTTGTCGTAGTCCACGAACGACACGCTGTGACTGCCGCCCCGGTCATCGACGGGAGTGGAGGAGACGTCCGCGAACCCGGCCCCGTCGTTGCGGAACAGACGATTCGCGCCCCCGTTGACCGCCACGTACAGATCGGGATCGCCGTCGTTGTCGTAGTCGCCCCAGGTGACGCACTGCGTCGCGCCCGCCACGTTCAGCGGGGGCACGGTCACGTCCGTCATGACGCCGGCGTCGTTGCGAAAGAGCGAATTGGGATTGTTGAGATCGCCGCCCACGTAGAGGTCGACGTCGCCGTCCCGATCGTAGTCCGACCAGGCGGCCCCGCCGCCGGTCGTCACTTGCAGGGCGGGAGTCGTCACGTCCCGGAACGCACCGGCGCCGTCGTTGCGGAAGAGATGGTTCACGTCGGCCGAGGAAACGAAGCAGTCCGGATCGCCGTCGTTGTCGTAGTCGGCCCAGACGGGCTGGCGGTCATTGGACAGGGTGGCGAGCGCGCTGCCGGTCAGGTGAGAGAACGAGCCGTCGCCGTTGTTGCGGAGGAGCCGGCTGGCGCTGCCGATCAAGGTCGTGAAGTGGAGATCCAGGTCACCGTCGACATCGAAGTCGATCCACGCCACTCCGGGCGTGCCCCCCAGCGTGGACACGGCCACGTCGCCGACGGTGTTCCAGTTGCAGCCTCCCTGAGCACCGGACGGCGGCGCCGCGACGAGCGCGAGCAGGCCGGCGAAGCCCGGAAGAACGATGCGGATGGGACTCATGGGACGACTCTCGGGTGGACGGACGTTCGATTATTCGCCGGGAGTCGAAGGGCGTCAAACCTGAGGGAAAACACGGAGAAAAAGAAAAAGAGGGGCGACGGGGGAGACCCTCCGCCCCGAAGGCCGGTCCGGATCTCGGGGGACCCCGAGCACCCCTCAGCCGATCCACGGTAGCAGATTCCGGACGCAGATGTCACGCTTTGCTGGACTTCCTTGCAGGCCGCAGAACCCGCTCCGGGAGACTCCCGGGGCGGGTAGGATGGCCGGACCGGGTGGCCGGGAGACGGCCCCGACCGCCGGAAGCGCCTCCAGGGAGCGATTCGTCATGTGCGGGCGATACACGTTGAAGACCGAGCGAGAGAGCCTCCTGAGGGCTCTGAAG
>Ga0102947_1000551_pt1 | contig 13280 bp, 11 predicted proteins | sample SalPon2A_A_D2_MG_FD_78210 | JGI IMG/M metagenome (GOLD analysis project Ga0102947, IMG submission 78210) | Soil microbial communities from South San Francisco under conditions of wetland restoration - Salt Pond MetaG R2A_A_D2_MG | ecosystem: Environmental > Terrestrial > Soil > Wetlands | place... | reverse complement strand
GTGGTTCTTCTGTATGCGATACATCAGGTCCAGATCCTCAAAATGCATTTCGTAGGCTTCATCAAGACCGTTCAACAGCCGAAATCGATCGCTTCGCATCATCATGCAGGCACCTGATACGGCATCCACCCTTTTGACCTCCTCCCCACCCGGGTCTTGCAGCTCCACACCCCGAAGAAAAGGCAGCATGGAACCCAGGTGCGCCAGGCCGGTGGCGGTCATCACTGCTTTCCATGGCGATGGAAAAGTACGTAAGGTGCCTTTGAGTGTCTGCTCCTTTTCGTCGACCATTCGAGGGGACGCCAGAGCCGCATCCTGGTCCTGCTCCAGGGCCTGGCGCAACGCGGCAAGCGTGCCTGGGTAAAGCTCACAATCGGGGTTAAGGATCAACAGATAGGGCTCTTCCGCTTGCATGGCAAGCGCATTGACAGCCCTGGAAAAGCCCATATTGCTTGAATTTTCAACAATTTCCAGGCGTTGATTTCCGCCGTGCAGGCTGCGAAGCTTTTCACAACTGTCATCGCTGGAGGCGTTATCGGCCACAACAAGGCTCAGGGGTTCACGAGTGGAGAGTACGGAAGCCACGGAGCGCAGCAACGCATCCCCCGCATTGAAATTTATAATAATGACCCGGACTTCACTATTTCTCATCGCGGCTTAGCCAGCCGAAAAAAGCCGCCGCCACCAGGATTGACGGGGCTGCTTCAAGGCTTCGATTTCCAGATCCTTTTCCTGGAGAATTCCACCGGCCGCCATGTTCTTTCGGATCTCATGCTGGTAGTGCTGGTAAACGGACTCTGAGGCATCGTCGAACAACCAGACATCCACACCACCCGGGCTTGGCAGCAATCGTTGTTCGGATGCGCACAGGGCCAGCCAGTAAACGGGGTCCTGCGATGGCGTTGATGTCCTGGAGACCTGATTGTCTTCATGCTGATGAAAATTTACACCCACAGGCTGGCCCGCCTTGCCTGACCGCCAAATCATCGAGTGAAAGGCCAATTTATGGCCCAGCAACTCAACTGCCGGAAATTGCCCGGCCAGTAAGCTTTCGAACTCGCCCTTGTAAAGCTCCCGGACGTGATAAGGGTTTTCGTTTTTGAGTTTTTCGGAGTAAACCGCCTTGTCCGGGGAAGAGATCAGCAAAAAGCCTTCTGGCGTAAGTACCCGGCGAAATTCAGCCAATAGCGTCTCCTGTTCCTCCAGATGTTCGAGAGTTTCAAAGCTGACAATGCAGTTGAATTCACCATCCTTAAACGGCAATTCACGGCAGTCTGCATGCTCGAAAACCAGGTTGTCCGCACGATACCGCTCCGTTGCATGAGCAATGGATTCTTCAGAAATGTCCACTCCTGTGACATGCTTTGCCCTGGCGGCCAGGTAAAACGAGCCGTAACCTTCTCCACAGGCCGCATCCAGCACATTGCGCCCGGCCACCAATTCCCCGGCGAACACGTAGCGATGCATATGCTCATACCAGATTTCACGCACGCACTCGGGCGTGAAGCGTTCGCCGGTAAAATCCAAGTCTGTGGAGAGTTCGTCAGTCACATCTGTGCATCCGGTAAAAAACGATTTTACCCCAGGGGACCTCTGGTCACGTCATCAATCCGGCATCGTGCAAGGCAGCGAGCAATTCATTCCTGCGCGCAGACAGGGGATCGGTGGCTATGAATTCGTGAACCAGCTTATGGTATTCTGGGTGCCTTGACAGTAAACGACTCATGGAGTGTTCGTCCGGGCGCAAACCCCTGGGTTCAAATGAACGCCCCCCAACGTGGGCTACGAAAACATCATCGCACAAGACATTTTTCAAACCGGCTTCACGCGCACGCATGGAGAAATCGTTTTCTTCACCATAGCCAAGGCCGAATAACTCCTGGTCAAAAACGCCCAGCATCTGGATAGCCCGGCGTGAAACAGCCATGCAAAAACCAACAGCGGTTGGAATATCAGGGTAAACGGGGCTTCCGGTTGACTGTATGACCGACGCAACTTTATCTGGATCTGCCGGCACAGCAAGCGACTGACACATTCCGCCAATAGAGGCAATCTCTCCGTTGTTGGTCCAGGGGGTTGCAGTGGCGATATCGGGATCCTGTCGCAGGCAGCGCCGCAATCCCTCATACCAGCCAGGTGTTGCCACCGTGTCAGAATTCAACAAAACCACATCTCCGGTCGTCATTTCCATTCCCCGGTTTACGGTTCCGACAAAACCCAGATTCTTCACCTGAATTTCAAGCCGCCAGGCCAGCCCTGCCCGCCCTACCCAGCTTCGCAAAAGGGGTTGAGTTCTGGCGTCGTCTGAAGCGTCGTCCAGGATCAGGACTTCACAGTCTCGCGGCGTTGTCCTGTACACCGACTCCAGGCATGCTTCCAGTTCGGCTACGGCATTGTGCACGGGAACAATCACCGTAACTGGCGCCAGTTCCTGATTTGGTAATTCAGTGTTTATGTGGTTTGAATCAGAAATGAGCAGCTACCTCACTACAACCAGTCGTGTGGCAACCTGACAAAACCCAGTTCACGGCTTTCGCCGAGAATTCGTACTCTGCATTCGGCTGTATCGCAAAGCCGCAGGCCTTCCGGATCCATTGCATGGCCCCGCATGCTGTAGCTGCCTGGTAACAGGCCCGGAGACCGGAAACAGATTCGGAACCGGTAGCGATGCTCACCCAGTTTTTCGGGCTTCACGCCGTCGAAATCGGTGGCAACCCCGTAGACGGGGGTTCCATCTGCACGAACGATTCCAATCAGGCCTACCGGTGGCCGTCCATCCGGAGCGTGCAAAATCAATTCCGCCTGTATGTCGTCTCCAACCTGAAGTTGGACGTCACCCTCAGAAGACTCTCCTGCTAACTCGAATGACTCAATGCTGTATAAACCGGCTGTCCCCTGAGTAGATTCCCGCAGGCCTTTTTCCTGTGCATTCTTGGATTCATGCCAGGCGAGGTACGACTGGGTCACATCGAAAACATCACCTTCCTGCTGCACGCGGCCGTCTTGTAGCCACAAGGCCCGGTGGCAAAGCTTTTGCACCAGGTACATGCTGTGAGAAACCATCAGGAGCGTGTTGCCATTGTTCAAAAAAGACTCAATCCAGTTGATGCATTTCTTTTGAAATGACTCATCTCCAACTGCCAGTACCTCGTCTGTGATCAGCAACTCCGGGTCCGATGCAGCTACGACCGCAAAGCCAAGGCGCACCACCATGCCGGAAGAATAATGCTTTACCGGTTCATGGATATATTCCCCGATATCCGCGAATTCCAGGATGAAATCCAGGCGCTGGTCCAATTGCCGCGGACTCATACCCAGCAGCGCTGCTTTCATCCGGACATTATCCATCCCGGAAAACTCGGGTTGAAATCCAGCGCCCAACTCGAGTAAAGCTGCGACCCGCGCATCGACCTGTACTGACCCCCGGCTCGGACTGATGACTCCGGTTAGAACCTTGAGCAAGGTTGATTTGCCTGCACCGTTTTCCCCGATGATGCCGAACGACTCCCCGGCTCGAACTTCCAGGCTCACATCGTGCAGCACTTCAGCACCGTCCTGTGGTTCCCGGCCCGCCGCCAAAGCGGCAAAAGCGCGCATGCGCTCCCAGGGCTTATGAACCCGTGGGTAGAATTTCGATACTCCCTCAACGGTGATCAGGGGGCGGCTCACAGAAAATCCTCGAAGTGACCGGAAAACCTGCGAAAAAATCTGAGCCCCAGCCAGAAAACTGCAATGCAAAGCAAGGGCAGAACGAGGTCAGTCCAGGAGGGCTGGTAATCACCGAAAAGGATCAGGCTTCTCAGACGGTTAACAAACCAGGACATCGGGTTCCACTTCAGCCAGGCTGCCATGCCCTGCGGCAGAATTGACAGACTGTAAAGGATGGGAGTGGTGAAAAACCAGAATGTCATTAATGGGGGGAGGATTTGAGCAACATCGCGAACAAAAACCTGTAAAGCGCTGGTAAACAGAGTGAATCCACAAGCAAAGAGACACAGCAATCCCAGCACGGGAATCGCCATCAGGACCCCAGACCAATGGATGTCAATTCCCGTTATTTGCAAGACGATCAGCACAGCCCCGTATCCTACGAGGTGCATCAGGAAGGTCGCTGCAACCATGGAAAGCGGCAGAAGTTCGCTTGGGAATGCGACTTTTCCGATCAGGGCAGCGTTCGCAACCACCGTGTTACTGCCTTTGAGCACCGCTTCCGAGAACGCGGTCCAGGGCCAGAATGCTATGGCAAGGTAAGGCACGAATCCCACCAGGTCCGCATCAGGAATACGTGCCTTGAAAATCGTGGTAAACACAAAGGCATATACGGCCAATAACAACAAAGGCTGCAAAATCAGCCATGCAAATCCTGTCAGGTTTTCCAGGTAGTCCGTACGGATGGACCGTGAAACAAGCTGCCAGAATATGCTGTTTGAAAGCAGGTTCAACTGGCTTCTCTGAATGTGTTCAATGGCCTTCGGCTTGCTGTTCGTCTTCTTCGATGATTACACCGTCTTCAGTAAATATAGGTGCGTTTTCCAGGTTCTCTCCAAAATAGCGGCGCGCCATAATTTCAACGGACCCCTGGGGAAATTCGACCGGAAACTGCAACAAACGCTGCATATACTGATTTTGGTAAGAACTGATGTGTTTTTGCTTCATTTCCAGTTCGGCCTGGTCTTTGACCTGCTCGAAGGGCGGCAATACCGCTTCCTTTTTTCCATCCAGCCGAATCAAATGGAATCCGAACTCAGTTTCAACCGGTGGGGAAATCTCCCCAACAGTGTCCATGGAGAATGCTACGTCTGCAAATGGCTTCACCAGTTGCTTTTTCGTCATGTCCTTGTATTTTCCGTTGTTTGCTGACTTGCCAGGATCATCAGAATATTCCATAACAAGGGCGTCGAACTGCGCCGGGTCCTGTTGCAATGTTTCATTCAGCTCCGCTACGATTGCTTCAGCTTCACTGGGTAAACGGTTCTCAGTGCCTATCAAAATATGTGTTACATCCACCGTAGCCTCAGTGGAATATTTTTCAGGGTTTACCAGGTAGTCTTCTTTCGCCATGGCGGCATAATCTGCATTGGGCGCACGCAATAAAAGCTCTTCAACCCATGCTTCAGCCAGCTCCTTTCGAGCCGCCAGCCGTACTCGTTCCTGCACTATGGGGTCCTGAGAAAATCCATTGGCATCAGCATCCAAGGCCACAATTTCGGCCTGCAGCAAGCTCTTGACAAGTTGATCGACCTTTGCGCCATCCCGCACAAACATCAATCTGACTTCTTCGGGAATACGGCTAAAGGCACCGTCCAATGCCGCTTGTGTCAGTATCGCTTCTCCCTGGTAGGCGAAAACGATATTAGGGTCATTCCGGTCTGTTGATTCGGGGTGTTCTTCCTGAGCCGTCAACACACCGGACAACCCGGCAAATAATAAGAAACCGGCAAGTCCCAATTTCAATTGCTTCATGATATTCCTCACTCGCTATATAGTTTTGTGCAGTGCGTATTTGAAGGTAGCCCGCTTGGTATGTGCTGCTCTGTTTACAGCGCTAACCGTCTGACCCACCCATCGATCAGAGGTTCAGGCAAAAGTGACAAGAATTTTCTGCCCTCATTTCAAATTTTCAGTCAAACAAAACGAAGGGGCTGCAAAAGCAGCCCCTCGTTTTCTTGCCAGGTCCGAGGACCCTTGTTACTTGGTTCAGGCCAAGATCAATCTACGTAGCGAGGTGCAATGCGACGTACATTTCCTTTGTGCTCGAACAAACCACCGTAGTTGGCCAGTACACTGGCTTCTGGAGTACCCAGGAAGCCGTTGGTGAACTGCTCTGCCCAGAAACCGGTGACAGGCAGACCAACAAGACCGTTGTAGTCTACGTGATCTGGATCCGCACCCCAGTCAATGCGCGCCCAACCGTTCTGACGAGGCTTGGACTTGGTACCATTGTCGTAAGGGATAGAACCCGTATCTACCGTCTTCAGAAGATCTGAAGTGGTGCCGAATACCGGAACGAAAACACCATCATTACCGAAGCGCATGATGTTAACTTCGTAGCAGATTTCGTTCGGTGCGGTAGGCGTACCACCACCCGGAGGAGGCGGAGAAACAATCGGTGGAACCGGATTGTTCGGGCCATCATCGGCATTTTCTTCACGATCCCAGACAGACATGGCAAATGGCTCACAGGCTTCGCCGTCAAATACGCTGGTGAACGGAGGATATGCACCTTCGATTACGAATTCTACGTAAGTGCACAATTCCCAACCAAGCTGACCACCCGGACCTGCGGTGTTGTCAGAAGGATTCGGTCCATCACGTGAAGGGAACGGTTCGCCAGGAATCCAACCGCCACAACCAGGATCGTTCTGGTCTGGTTCCCAACCTGTAGCGAATACCAGGTTAATAGGATCCACATACCAGTTCTTGGTCGGGAAGGTGATTACCCACTCAGAAGCTGCGTTCAGCGCAGCCTCAATGTTGTACTCGTTCATGGTGTATTCGTGCATGAATACAGCAGAAACAGCGTCAACACCGCGAGGATAACCGTACAGGGTTACAGCCTTGTCCTGAGGTACACCGAAGAAGATGGTCGCGTCGTTCTCGCCACCGTCGTTCAGGTTCGGGCGGATGTTACCAGGACGGAAGTGATTACCGTTCGGGTTCTTGTCATATCCCTGAACAGCTTTGGCGTCATAACCGAACATGGTGCCTTTCGGTACGTTGATGATGGCGCCGCCACCAAACAAACCACCGCTGTTGCGGGCGATATCAAGATCCGGATCGTCGATCCACATACCGTCTGGGTTTTCAGTCCAGTTATCCACCAGTTGCTGGCAGTCTGCCGGCCACTGATTGCCATCTTCGTCAATTACGTGGGTAGCTGCTTCAGCAGAACCCAGGCGCTTGGCGGTTGCGGTTTCGTTGGTCAACGTACCCATTTCGATCATTTCGAAATGACCTTCAGCAGCACGGCTGATATCGGTAGGACCACCGTCAGCATTGGCGCCAGTGTAAGCATAAGGCAGGAATGGCTGTTCAGCCACTTCCTCGCCGTTTGCTACGGCCGTGCCATACAGGTAAGGAACGGTACAGGTTGAATCAGGGATGAACAGGGTTGGTGTGCCTTCATTATCTGCAATGGCGGCTACCCAAACGTCCCAGGCTGACATATACATGTTGAAGTCGAGGACTTCGCGTGAATTGTAGCCTTCTTTGAAACGAACCTTAACGGCCTTGGCTTGGTCAGTCGTGTTTACTACCGAAAGAAGGGTAGCGTTATCGGAATTACTGGTGTAGTACGGATAAATCAGGACTTGTCCTAATCCATCCGGATTCAGGTTGACTGCTTGTGCGGTGCCTGCGATACCGGCAGCACCTGCCAGTCCAGCCAGCACAGCAGCTGTCAGATTTTTTCTATTCATTACAACACTCCTAAAGTTGTGTACACAGGGCTTGCGAAAAACCCGGAACAATTGCGACTTACCCAACTCCAAAGGGCAAACCGAACCTTAAGCCCGGTCATTCGCGGCACAATGTTACGATAATTGAAATACCAAAGCAACAAAACGCCACTTCCGAAATAACTGCCGAGAAGGCTGGATTTTAACTGGAAACTGCCGGTTAAAGCTGGCTGATTTCAGCTTGCGGCAAGCAGTTTGACACCTGCCTGGCCCAGCTGCCATATCACGTCGCGTACATTGATCCTGAGCCATCCGAACCTCGTCTGACCCGTAACAGAGGCTGGTTCGAGGCTGAGTCAAGTACCGAATACCGGCCCTATTCTTCTGGCAGGAACCACCACTGACCATCCGTGCGAACCCAGCGTTCCGTGATGTCGGTTGCATTTTTCCATTCGGAAATTCCCGGAACCGGCCGTGCTACCTTGTAGCCCAGTTTGGTCTCAACCGAGCAAACATCGGCGGTACAGCTACTTTCCAGGACTTCAGCAGACGTCCAGCGCACCCTGCGCACCCTCATGGCGATCTCAAAATCCACCCTTGAAGTGGATGAACGGTACCCGGGCGAGTAGTAGTTGTAGGCCGTGTCATAGTCTCCAGCCACTAGAGCATCCCAGCGGGCCTGTGCACGTTGCTTGATGTCCTGATCCTGCTTGGCCGTATTGGCGCAAGCCGACGCGAGAGTCAGCATCGTAGCAAGCAGGAAGAGGCGAAAATGCGTCCTGGACCTCCCCACACGGGTCGACAGTTGACGTCTTGGTGAAATGCTCATATTCGGAATCGGTCCTTTTGTGTGAATCAATCTTTACTGACTTTTACTTATTAAAATCTCGTTAAACTGCTGGTCGAACCCTCGGCCACCAGGTTCGGCTGCTTCCTGGCCTATTGCTCAGGCTGATCCTTGACCAGAGTGGAAATTTCCAGCGGAGGAACTCGTGAAAATTCGTTTTTCATTTCCTCGCTGACGTTATCCAGATCGCGGGAGTTTTCAACCACGGTCGGAGTGATCATGACCAGGGTTTCACTGCGGTTCTTGGTTTTATTCCTGGAACCGAACAAAGCACCAATAATGGGAATCCGATTGAGATAAGGAACACCGGTTCGACCCTGATTATCCTGCTCTGTGATCAAGCCGCCCAGGAATACCGTTTGCCCGGACTGCACCGCCACCTGGCTGGTTACCGACCGGTTGTTGATCGGCGGGTTTCCGCTGGAAGAAAGTGAGGGGTCTATGGCGCCTGGCCGGCTGACATCCTGGGAGATATCCATGTAGACCAGGCCGCCCGGATTAATACGCGGCGTGACCGTCAGCGTGACACCGGTGGAAACATACTGCGCGCTATTCACCACATTGTTATTCCCCGTGGAGATGCTGGAAGAAGAAACCGGCACCTGGATACCCACGGTGATGGTTGCCGTTGCGTTATTTCGCACCAGCAGAGAAGGCGAGGCAATTGAACGCACATCAGTGACGCTGTCCAGTGCCGAGATGGTAGCCTGCACGAACGTGGTGTTTCCCAGGGGAGTAGACAATATCGACTTGAACGGCCCTCCGCCAAATACCACTTCGTCAATATATCGCCCGAAGGGATTTCCCGCGCCCTCAGGAATATTTGCCGGATTGTTCGTCAGATACCAGGCAACACCAAACTCCAGTTGTTCGTTGAGTTCAACGTCCAGAACCTGCGACTCGATCAGAACCTGGAGCGGCTCGATGTCTATGCGTTCAATAGCAGCCAGTATCGAGTTGTACTGGGATTGCGTGGACTGGATCAACAGAGAGTTGGTTTCAAGTACCGAGGTGATGCGTATATCGCCCTCACCAATACTGAGAACGGAACCACCTGCACCATTGTTGTTTCCACCCTGGGCGTTGTTTTCTGAACCCAGGCGGCTGTCGTTAAAATCTGCAACCGTGCCAATCTGCACCGGTTCCAGGCCGGGTGCCAATGTACCCTGCGGCGTATTGCGCGTGGCCTGACCACCGGAACCGCCGAATAATTCCGTCAGGTAACCCGCCAGGATCGGCGCTTCCAGGTTTTTCACCCGGTAGACATACAACTGTGTACCGGCCCCCGCTGCGCCCCGGTCAAGAATCTTGATCCACTCTTCGGCCTTGTGAAGGTATTCCGGCTGGTAGGTGATCACCATGACGGAACTCAGGCGCTCCAGCGGAATAAACCGGAACATGCCCGCAAGAGGCGTGTCCCCTTCGACGCCGAAAATGCCCTGCAACTCGGTAATGATGGCGCTCACATCCACTGTTCGTAGTGGAAAAATACCCACCGACATGCCTTCCAGCCAGTCGACGTCAAACACTTCAACCGTACGCATGTAATTGACCAGTTCATCGGGGGTACCTGCCATGAACAACATGCTGCGGAACTGATCCGCCTGGACCATGGCCCCATCACGAACATAGGGCTCCAGGATTTTCGCCATCTCGGTGGCAGATATGTACTCAAGAGGGATACCAACCACCTGGTAACCTTTTAAATGCGCCATCTCAGCCAGCTGGGGTGAGAGGTTACCGGGAATGGCATTGGCAACAGGAAGGACGTTGTAGCGGCCATCCTTGAATACCATAGTGGCGCCATTCCACTGCAACAGCATTTCGAGGATGGGCATCAACTGGTCACGCGAAACGGCTTTGGACGTAGAAAATGTGACTTCACCACCAACGCCCGGAGCGATGATGAACGACTCCTGCAGCACTTCACCCAAAATCGTATGTATGACGGACTGAATCGATTCGCCTTCAAAGTTCAGAACAATCTCACCGTCAGCGGAAACCGGTTCTTCCCTTCGTCGCGCCGCTTCCTCGTTTATGAACTCACCTGTGCCTTCATAAAGTTCAATCTCCGTCACCCCGGGGCTGGGCAGAGTGGTAGCCTCGTTGTCTACACTTACCTTGTCCGATTGTTGTGAATAATCCACTTCAGGTAACGGCGCCGCGGGTTCGTTCTGTCTGACCGTTGGAACTGCCGTGCTGGCACAGCTTGCCGCGATCAGCACAATGGCCAATATCAAGAACAGTTGCTGAAAAACGCGCTGTGCAGTTCCGGGCTGCCGCGGACACCCAGCCACCAAGAGGGCGGGCCTTAATTTGTTTCGCATTTCTGCTGTGCCTCTATTGCTCATTATCATTATTCGGGTCTTCCCTGCGGCCGCGGCTCATCATGGACTGGATTGCATCCTGATAATTGTTGGCATCGTTCGGATCGTTATTTATGCCCGCTTCTTCCGCTTCTCGCCGTAATTCCTCACGGCGCTCAGCAATTCGCTGCCTGATTTCTTCTGCCCGCGACAAGGGCTGACCATCGGGCCTGTCAGCCGCGCTGGCGGTGGAAGAGGCGCTGGCGCTTGAGGCGACGGCTTCGGAAGCGGGCTGCGGCGGCGGATCCGGTTGTTCAATCTTCGCATCATGGACCTTCATTTCAAGGTGCAGTTCCTCACCACTTCCAGATTTCAGTATCGCGGAACGTTTCTGGACTTCGCTCACATGCCAGTTACCGAAGTCAGCCTCTATGGGCATGCCTTCAAAGGCAACCAGCGACGTGGCATCGTCCTTGCGCTTCAGCATTGCGATCCGCAATGTGGGTGTAATCACTACACCAGACAATTCCACTTCAGGTTTACCCACTGCTTCATCCAGCTCCAATGGAATGTCGTCTGCCAGCGAATCTGAATCAAGAATGGGCTGACGGCTTTCATTGAACAGGGGCCGTTCAGTGATCACGCTATAAGTATCGATGGGTAGATTATCAGCCAGGGTGGGTAATTCCAGAACCGAATTATCAACGCCTTCCGCTCCTTCCGAATACGTGGACAGAGGCAGTGAAGACAGAACTATGAGCGCTAGCAGAACCAGCAATAAGAACCCGCACAGAGCACCCAGCCCGATGCCGACTGGATTGTCTTCCAACCATTTCTTGATTCCATCCATAACTATCGAAGATAACCCGACATATTGAAACGGATATCCAGCTCCTGGACCGGTGTCGATTCCTGGTTCCGGGTGCGCCTGCGGGCCCGGGGTTTGATCACGGTCAGTTCCTCGATGATGATCATCGGCACACCGGACTCCAGCGAATAAAGCACCTTCATCAAGTCTTCAATATCACAACGCATGCGAACGTTGACGGTCACCTTTTCAAATCGTTCAACTTCCCGTGCCCGCACTGGCTGTCGGCTGACGATCTGGCAACTGTCATCAGCCTGCGTGCTGACCATCTGATTCAAGCGCTCGGACATGCCGGCTGCCGCTTCATTAAAATCGCCTTCTTCAAGAAAGAGATTGGATTCCGACCGACGCCCTTGCAGGGAGGAAAGCTGCGCCTCCACCTGTTCCTTTTGCGCCGCCACGCGCTGGAAGCGGCCAAGCTGTGAAGCCAATTCGGAAATCTCGTCCCCATAATCAATGTGGCGGATGATAAACCAATGAAATCCAAGCAGATACACCATGATAACCGCGATCACCAGCAACAAAATGGCGGTGCGCCGGCCGTTGCCCTGCTCCATCAGCGAGGCCATCAGGAGTCTTCCCCCGGGGTAATTTCAGCACTGACTTCGAAGATTTCCAGCCCGGTTGAAGTATCGAGCCGGGTAGAGCCCCGGAAGGCTGCATTATCAAGAGACTCATCCTTGTTGACCAGTTCGATCAATTGCTGGGCATTACTGGACTTACCCTGCATGAGAACGGAATCCTCACTGATCACCAGCCGGTCCAGGTAAGTATTGTCCGGCAAGATGCGAGTAATGTCCGCAAGCAGCTCTATGGCCATTGGAGACGCCGCCCGGCGCCGGGTCAGAAAACTGGCCGCTTCGCTGGTTTCTTCAACCTGCTCCCGCAAGCGCTGGACCCGCCTCGCTTCATCCTGAACATCAGCGATCGCTATTTCCAATTCATCCACCCGGCCAGCGCGAAGACTGAGCGACTGCACCATCAACACGAGCAATAATACGACCGCTGCGGCAGCCAGCCCCCAATTCAGGCGAGAACGGGGATTCAACACACGAAGGCGTTTTTCTGCAGGCAGCAGGTTTACGCCGGCCGTCTCCCCTCCTTCCAGAATATCAACTCCGCTAACTGCCAGCCCTGAGGTGGCCAGTTTTTCAATGGCCGGGTCTACTACACGCCGCGGCACGACAAAAAGCTGAACCCGGAATTGCCCGCTTTCTTTTTCACTCTCCAGTTTCTTCCAGGTGAAATAAACATCACCGGCCCGAAACGGCGTCTGGCGGTCCATTTCAAAGGTCAGCACCTGCTGCAGGTTGGATTCGGCGGCAACCGGAAGTTTCAGCTCCTTGCGCAGCACGTGAACCGGGTCCAGCAGAAGGAACCGGGGGACTTCGCTCGCGTCGTGCTTTTCCAGCAAACTGTGATTTCGTTGTCGTTGCAGCGAGACGTCCTGGTCCAGTGAATACGTCTCCAGCCAGTCCAGCGATTTATTTTCTTCGACCCCCAGCCTTAATTGTCCGGAGTCGGATTGCAGAATGACCCGGCGCAAGGCATGTTGCAGCCGCTCTTGCCACTTGGCCGGCAATGCCTGTTGCAGTTCCCTGGACCACCAACGAAAAAACTCGCCCACCGGTCCGTTCTGAACCCGCGCGCTCCAGTATTGGATTTTGTTGTTTAACGCAATCGCCATGGTGATATCAGTGGTGGAATCCTTCTTGCCAACGCAGAATTTTGAATGGAACTCCGTCTTCAGTCCCGCCCAGGCTGATGGTGGCCTCGATCTGGTCCCAGACACCATTCGGCAGAGTTGCTTTTGAGACGATACTATACGTGAGCCCCCGGCCCCTTGCCATGGCGACCTGGCC
>Ga0102947_1000550_pt1 | contig 13300 bp, 12 predicted proteins | sample SalPon2A_A_D2_MG_FD_78210 | JGI IMG/M metagenome (GOLD analysis project Ga0102947, IMG submission 78210) | Soil microbial communities from South San Francisco under conditions of wetland restoration - Salt Pond MetaG R2A_A_D2_MG | ecosystem: Environmental > Terrestrial > Soil > Wetlands | place... | reverse complement strand
GGGCTGGCGGTGACCGGCGCCGTGGCGGTGGCGGCGGGGCACCCCGAGACCCTGCTCCACGCCATGTTCTTCGGCCTGCTGCTGACCGGCCTGGTGCTGTGGAGCGACCGCTTCGTCGATCCCGGCGGTGAAGCCTCCGGCGGCGCCCCTCCGGGGGTGGCCCGGGTCGCTGGTCGGATCGCCGCCTGGGGCACGGCGGCGGCTCTCCTGGCGGCCCTCCTGGCGGCACCGCTGCTGCTCCCCTTCGTCGAGAACCTGCGGGTGTCCAGCGAGTGGGTGCTGCGCCGCGACAGCGGCACCGTGGTCGAGGTCCCTCTGGAGGAGTCGATCCAGCGCCTGCGCCCGACCTTCGCCCTCTACTCCCTGGGCGACCCGAGGGTGGCGACGGCGCCGGCGGCCGGGCAAGAGTCGAGTGCTGGCGCCGACGACAGTGCTGCCCCCGACGACAGTGCTGCCCCCGACGCAGCCGACGACGCGGCCGACGACTGGGCCGAGGCGTGGAGCGGGCCCGAGAACCTGACCGAGCTGGCCGGTGGCTGGGTGGGCGCGGTGGCGCTCCTCCTCGCCGCCCTCGCCCTCGGCCACCCGTCGCCCCGGCGCCGGTGGCTGTCCTTGGGGCTGCTCGTGGTGGGGGCGGTCGGCCTGTTGGTCTCGATCCACCTGGTCGGCCTCTCCCGGCCGTTCGCCGAGGTGCCCCTGCTCCGGGAGTCGCTGCTGAAGCGCCTCTCCATCTGGTGGGCGCTGTCCATGGCGCTGCTGGCCGGCCTCGGCCTGGGGCGCTGGCTGGAGGGGGAGGTGCCCTTCTTCCGCCCGGCGCTCGTCGCCTCGGCGGCGGCGGCCATGGGGGTCTCGCTGGCCGCCGGCGGCCCGTTCCGCTCGGTGCCGGCGGTGACCCTCTGGGAGTGGCTGCCGCTCCTCGCCGCCGCCGTCGCCCTCTGCTCGGTGCCCTGGCTGGGGGCGCGCGGCGCCGGCCGCCGGGCGGTGGAGCGGGGGGTGGTGATCCTGCTCTTCGCCCTGCTGCTGGCGCCTCCCGTGGCACTTCTGGGCGGTTGGGTGCCGGCGGTGGGCTCGGCCGGCTTCTACGCCGAGACCCTGGCCACCCGTTTCGTCTCCGAGCGGCTGGAGGAGGCGGGGCCGGTGGGCACCAGGATCAGCGGCCTGTCGGCGGCGCTGGTGCCCCACTCGGCGTCGTTTTTCGGCTTCGGCGACCCGCGGGCCTACGACCCGATGACCTACGCCCCCTACGCCGAGTTCATGGGCCACGCCGGCGAGCGCCGGGAGGCCGGTTGGCCGCGGCTCACCGACCCGGCGTCGCCGCACCTGGCCTTCCTCGGCGTGCGCTACGTCTTCGAGCACCCGTCGGCCGGCGCCCGGGAGGGGGTCGACGTCGCCTTCCAAGGCCACGGCGGCATGGTCTACGAGAACCCCCGGGCGCTGCCCCGGTTGTACGTGCCGGCGGAGGTGGAGGTCCACCCGACGCCGGAGGAGGCGGTGGCGGCGGCGGGGCGGATCCGCGACTTCGCCCGCCGGGTGACCCTGAGCGGTCTGGACGCGGGCCTCGGCAGTGGTGCTGGCGGCCCCGGTGGCGGCGAAATGCGCGTGCTGCCCAGCGCCCCGGCCCGGGTCGAGGGGTTGGAGGTGGCGCCGCGGCGGATCACGGCGCGGGTCGAGGCGGACGGGGACGCCCTGGTGGCCACCAGCCAGCCGGCGATCCCGGGATGGCGGGTGGAACTGGACGGCGCGGAGGTGGAGCCGGTGGCGGTCAACGGCGCTTTCCTCGGCCTGGTGGTCGCCGAGGGGCGCCACCGGGTGGAGATGGTCTACGCCCCGCGCTCCTGGGCCCTGGGGTGGGGGCTGGCGGTGGCCGGTTTGTTCGCCTGTGGCGGGTTGCTCTGGGTGGGGCGGCGGCGGACCGGGTCGGTGGTGGAGGCGGGCGGATGAAGCTGGTCTTGTTTGACGTCGATGGCACGCTGATCCGCTGCGGGCCCCAGGTGCGGCCGATCTTCGCCGCCGCGCTGCGCGAGGTCTTCGGCTGTACCGGCGATCTCGACGGCTACTCCTTCGCCGGCAAGACCGACCCGCGCATCGTCCTCGACCTGATGACCGGTGCCGGCCTGGCGGCGGACGAGGTGGCGCGGCTCCTGCCCCGGATGCGGCAGGACTACCTGGGGCGGCTGGAGGCGGCGCTGCGGCCGGAGCGGGTGGAGCTGCTGCCCGGGGTGGTGGCGCTGTTGGAACGGCTGGTGGCCTCGCCGCGGGTGGCGGTGGGGCTCCTCACCGGCAACTGGCACCCCGGGGCACGCCACAAGCTGGCGAGCCACGACCTCAACCGCTTCTTCTCCTTCGGCGCCTTCGGCGACGACGGCACGGAGCGCCACGAGCTGCCGCCGGTGGCCCTGGAGCGGGCGCGGCGGGAGACGGGGCGGGAGTTCGCGCCGCGGGACGTGTTGATCGTCGGGGATTCGGTGGAGGACGTGCGGTGCGCGGCGGCCCATGATCTGCGGTGCCTGGCGGTGGGCACTGGGTGGACGCCGCGCGAGGAGTTGCACGGGGCGGGGGCTTGCTGGGTGGCGGAGGATCTGCCGGGGGCGGTGGGGGCGTTGGCGGAGTTCGGGGTGGGGTAGGTGGGCGATGGCGGGGTCGAGGCGGGCAGGGGTCGGGACGGGGGGGCTGGAAAAGCAAGAAGGGGGGGATGTCTGGGGGGTATAGTGATCGGGTATGGGAGATCTACGTAGAGAGGCTCGGACGGTGGCTCGCGACGAGGTGGTGGACTGGGAGATGGCGCACGTTTTGTCCGGGAAGACCGGAGCGGAGCGCCTGGCCATTGCTGCCGGTATGTTCCGTACCGCGCGGCAGATGATCGATAGCCACCTGCGGGCGGAGCATCCCGAGTGGGACGAGGAGCGAAGGGCGGTAGCGGTCGCCGAGCGCCTGGCCCACGGAAGGACCGATGGACCAGGGTGAGCTTCTACGGTGGGTCGTGGAGACGTTCGAGCGGCTGGAGCTTCGCTATTTCGTAACCGGTTCCATGGCCACCATCCTCTACGGCGAGCCTAGATTCACCAATGACATCGACGTGGTTGCTCAGCTTCCGCTGTCGCGGGTCGAAGAGTTCATCGAGGCCTTTCCGGCAGGTGAGTTCTACGTCGATGACGAACGGGTCCGCACGGCGATCAGCAACCGGAGCCAGTTCAACATCATCCACCCCGCATCCGGCTTGAAGATTGATGTCATGGTTCCGCGGATGGACAGGTTCGACTACAGTCGGTTCGCTAGAACCCGGACGGTGGAACCGTTGCGAAACCTGTCAGCCGAGTTTGCGGCCCCCGAGGACGTGATTCTGAAAAAGCTCCAGTACTTCGCCGAGGGTGGCTCCGAGAAACACCTTCGGGACATCCGGGGAGTGCTCCGCGTAACTGGAAGTGAGATCGACCGGGGCTACGTCGAAACGTGGGCCGAGCACCTGGGTGTCACCGAGCTGTGGCAACGGGTGCTGGAGGCGGAAGCCGAGGGATCATCCGGGGATTAGCCGGTCAGGCCTGGGCGCCCTGGGCCAGGTTGTCCTCCCGCGGCACGTAGGGGACATCGGGGAGGCGGGCCAGGATCTCGTCGGTGGTGGCGAGCTCTACGCCCCGGTCTTGCCACTCTTCCAACAGCTCCCGGCCCCGCTCTTCGTCGAGGGCGGCGGTGGCGTCGGTGACCACTGTGAGGTCGTGGTGGCCGCGGCTCCACAGCCCCTCCACGGCGGCCCGGTTGCAGACGTCCAAGGCGACGCCGTAAAGGACGATCTTGGCCGGCCGCAGGAGGTCGAGGATCGGCTCGGTGTTGGGGTTGGTGAAGACGTCGAACTGCTTCTTGAGAATCACCAGGGCGTCCCGCGCCCCCGCCACCCGCTCCGCCAGGTCCTCCGGCGCCAGCGCCTGGTGGCCGATGAGGACGGTGCCCGGCAGGCGGGTCCGGGGGATCTTCTCCTGGCCCGGGGTGCCGCGCATGCAGTGGGGCGGGTAGGTGGTGGAAAAATCCGGGTCGCTGCTGATCTCGGCGTCGTCGGCCTCGTGGTCGTCGGCCGAGGCCACCACCGGCACCCCCGCCATGCGGGCGGCCTCGGTGAGGCGGCCCAGGTTGGGGATGATTTCCTCGGCGCCGGGGACGTAGAGGGCGCCGGACTCGCGCATGAAATCGACTTGGGTATCGACGTCCCAGAACAGGGTTTCGGGGTGGCTGCGCATGGCGGGGCTCCTGGACGGCTGTGGACGGGCGGCGGGCTTACCGATGGGCTACTTTACCTCGTTTCGAGGATAAGCACCTGACAACGGTTGCAAGGCTCGCACCGGGACGCTCCCGGTAGGCTTACTTTTCGTCGTCGTCGGCCTTGGCCGCGTCGTCGCCACCGTCGCCACTGTCGTCGCCGCTGGCGGGCTCGTCGCTGGTCTCGTCCTCGACCTTCCGGCCCTCGCCGGTCAGGCACTCCCGGAACCAGGACTGGGTGGCGTTCATCGCCTCGGTGAGGTGGGGGGTGGGGCCGTTCCAGGGGTGGGTGGCGCCGAAGGTGTGGCCGGCGCCGTCGATGTACAGCACCTCGTGGTCGCCGGTGGCGGCGGCGGCCAGACGGTCGGCCTCGCTCTTCGGCACGCTCTCGTCGTCCGTGCCGTGGACCAGCAGCCAGGGGGCCTCCCGCCGGCCGGCGGCGGCTTCGAGATCCAGCTTCAGGCGGTTGGTGTCGATGTCCTCCAGCAGCCCCAGCCCCAGCGGCAGCTCCTGGCCGGTGCGGGAGTTGGTGATGGACGAGGTCCCCCGGATGTGCCACATCTCCTTGGCCTCCTGCGGGAAGCGATCGACATAGGCGATGGCGGCCCAGGTGACCAGGGCGCTGACCTGGTCGGCCCAGTCGCGGTGGGCCGCCGCCAGCAGCGCCGCGCCCCCTCCGCGGCTGTGGCCGAACAGCCCCAGGCGGTCCATGTCGAAGCGCTCGTCGTGGAGGTCGCCGTCCTCGCTCAGGGCGTCGAGCACGGCCAGCAGGTCCTCCAGCTCCCGGCTGTAGGTGTTGTCGCGGAAGGCCGCCAGGTCGGTGACCTTCTCGTCGCCGGGCATCTGGCCGGCGCCGGAGAAGTTGAAGCGCACGGTGGCGAATCCGCGCTCGGCCAGGAGGTGGGCCAGGTGGGGGAAAAAGCCCCACTCCATGAAGCCCTTGAAGCCGTGGCAGATGACGACGACGGGCCAGGGCTGGGGCTGGTCGGCGGGCAGATCGAGAATGCCGTGGAGGGTCCTGTCCTGGGGGGTGGTCAACTGGAAAGTGCTGCTGGAGATGGAAGTCATGATGATGCCCTCGGGGGAAATAGGTGGTCGGTCGCGGAAGGGAAGCTCGGTGGTGGGCGGTACTCGGAGTCGGATGGACGGGACCGGTTCAGTGGAAGCAGAGTCGTGGAAGCAGAGTGAAGGGGGAGTGGATGCGGCTCGCTGGGGCCGGTCCGCGGCGGGCTCGGGACGGTGAGGTCCGGGAGCGGTGCCGCCGGAGGGTGCCGGCGAGTCTCGGGCCTGGAACGCTGTATCTGAGAAGGGGCTGCGTCTGGGTCAGGGCTGCGTCTGAGAAAGGGCGGAGCGGGGGAGGCCGGCGGGCGGCCCGGCCGGGGCGGCGCTGTGATCGCGGCAGCTCCCCTGGGTGAGCGGGCGCTGATTCGTTCAATGATTCGTTCAATTCAGTCTAACAAGTCTTGATTCTAGCAAGTCCGGCGCCACTCGGGCCGGGGCATGTAGAGTCGGGCCATGAGTGAGACCACGACGGCCGCCCCGAAGAGCCCAGCCCCGGAGGCCCTGACCACCGCCCTGACCACCGGCTGCGCCCTCGTGCGGCGCAGCGGCACCTCGCCCTGGGAGATGCCCGGCGAGGACCGGGGCCGTTTCCTCAACGGCCTGGTGACCTGCCCGGTGCAGGACCTGGAGGCGGGCACCGGGACCTACGGCTTCATCACCTCCGCCAAGGGCAAGGTGCTGGCCGACCTGGTGGTCCTTGCCGCTGGCGACCGCTTCTTCCTGGAACTGCCGGAGAGCGCCGCGGAGACGGCCCGGGAGCACGTCCTCAAGTACCGCATCGCCGACCGCGTCGAGATGGAGCCGCTGGGCGACCAGGTGATCTGGACCGTCGCCGGGCCGGCGGCGGCGGCGCTCCTGGCCGGCCTGGTGGACGGGGTGCCGGGTGACGAATGGCAGCACCGGCGGACTTCTCTGGCCGGGGTGCCGGTGCGCCTCGCCAGGCGTGGCGTGGCCCCGGTGCCGGCCTGGGACCTGTGGCTGCCGGAGGACGGCGGGGAGGCGGTGCGCGCCGCATTGGTGGAGGCCGGGGCTGTGGAGGCCGGGGCGGTGGATACCGGAGCCGTGGACCCTGGGATGGTGGACGCCGGCAGCGCCGGGCACGCGGCCTGGGAGCGGTTGCGGGTGGCGGCCGGGGTGCCCCGCTTCGGCCTCGACTTCGGCCCGGACAACCTGCCCCAGGAGACCGGCCTGGAGGCCGCCGCGGTGAGCTACGAGAAGGGGTGCTACCTGGGCCAGGAGGTGGTGGCCCGCGTCCACTACCGGGGCGGCGTCAACAAGGGGCTGGTGGGCCTGCGCCTGGGCGCGGCGGGCTCAGCAAAACAAGGGGAGGTGGAGCCGGGGGTGGCGCCGGGGGCCGATGTCTCCTACGACGGGCGTTCCGCCGGAAGGCTGGGCACGGTGGCGGCGGGCAGCGGTGGCGAGCCCGCCATCGCCCTGGCCATCCTCCACAGCCGCGCCGCCGAGCCCGGGACCGTGGTGGAGGTGGAGGGCGGCGGCGAGGCGACGGTGGTCAGCCTGCCGTTCGAGGCTGCCTGACGCCCTGACGCCCTGACGCCCTAGCGCCTGCAGCACCCTGACGCCCGCGACACCTTTACGCAAAACGGCCGGAGGGGGAAACCTCCGGCCGGCGGTGCGCTACCCCTCGCAAGGGAGGGTTCTACGGGGGGTGGTTACACCGCGAAGGACGAACCGCAGCCACAGGTGCCCGTGGCCTTCGGGTTGTTGAACTTGAAGCCGGCGCCCTGCATGCCCATGACGTAGTCGATCTCGGTGCCCTGGAGGTAGCGCGCCGAGAGCCCGTCGATGAAGACCTGCAGGCCGTCGTATTCGAGGACGTGGTCGTTGTCCCGGGGCTCCTTCTCGTAGTCCAGGGCGTATTCGAAGCCGCTGCAACCGCCGCCCCGCACCGCAACGCGCAGGCCGTGGTCGGCGTCGATCCCCTCTTCCTCGCGGGTGATCTTGATCATTTTGACCGCTTTGGGGGTCAGGCTGATGGGGCCTTCCGGCACTGCCGGGGCCGGGGTCGGCTCGGGGGGCTGTACGGGCTGGGTCTCTGCCATGGTCTGCTTTCCTTCGTCGGTTCAACAGGCGGCCCGGGAAAGGCGGCCCACGGGGCTACCCAGGGTACGACGGCTCCCGGGACTCTTCACAACCGGTGGCGACACAGGGTAATTCCACAGGGTAATTCCACTTCTGAAGTGCGTCGCCGGCAGGAAATCGAGACAAGGCCCTTCGTCGGGGCAGACACAAAAAGAGGGGAGCCGCCGCCAACCGGACTGGGATGTTCCGGTCTCGAAGACTCCCCGTATGTCTCTACTAGCGCGAACGGTCCGCGGCGTGTGTCATGAATCCTGATGTTTCTTAGATTAGGGATCGGGCCGGGCCGCCGCCACCAGCTCCTGTTCGGCGAGGACGTCGGCCAACAGGTTCGGCGCTTCCAGCGAGCGGTAGATGTCGGCGGCGCGGCGAAGCATGGCGTCGGCGCTGTCCAGGGAGCCGACCTCGCGCCGGAGCTGCGCGTAGCGGTACAGCGCGCTGGCCAGGCGGCGGGGTTGGCTGTCGGCCTGGGCCTCGCAGCGGGGTAGGAATCCGGCGAAGGCGGCTTCCGCCGCGTCGTAGCGCCCCTGGAGGCGCAGCAGGTTGGCGAGGGTCGACTCCGTCCTCAGGGTCTCTGCGTGGTCCGGCCCCAGGGCGTCGCGGCGGATCGCCAGGGCCCGCCGGTAGGTCGTCTCCGCCTCCTCGTAGCGCTCCTGGCTGGTCAGCGCCAGCGCCAGGTTGTGGAGGGCGGCGGCGGTCTGGGGGTGCTCCGGCCCCTGCACCTTCTCGCTGATCGCCAGCGCCCGGCGCATCGCCGCTTCGGCTTCCTCGTAGCGCCCCAGGTTGTGCAGGAGGTTGCCGCGGTTGACCAGCGCCGCGGCGACCCGCGGATGGTCATCCCCCAACTCTTCGGAGAAGCCCTCCTCGGCCTGTCGTAGGTAGGGCTCGGCCTCTTCCAGTAGCCCCTGGTTCCACAGCAGGACCGCCAGGTTGTTGAGGCTGGAGGCGGCGTCGAGCCGTGCCGACGGGTCGTCGTTCTGCTCCCGGGCGATCTTCCGGCGCAGTTCCAGGGCGCGGCGGTGGAGGGCGGTGGACTCCTCGTACCGACCCTGACGCCAGCGCAGGTTTGCCAGGCTGTTGAGGGCGTCGCCGAGGCGGCGGGGGTCTTCGGCCGCGCCCGCCTCGGCCGCCGCCAGCAGCCGCTCCATCAGCGGCTCCGCCGCGTCCAGCCGGCCCGCCCGCCGCTCCAGGGTGCCCAGGAGGTCCAAGCTGTCCAGTAGGTCCGGGTGGCGCGGCGCCAGCTCGCCCTGGCGCAGCTCCAGCGCCTCCCGGGCCAGGCCCCGGCCGGTTTTGAAGTCGCCCAGGTTGAGCTGCACGTCGGCCAGGGTGTGGAGGAGCCGGGCGCGCTGCAGCGGCGGCAGCGCCTGCTCGTCCAGCTCCTCGATCCCATGCGCCACCAGGTCCCGGGCCGAGACCTCCTCCCCCCGTGCCTGGCTCGGGTTGGCCGCCTCGAAGAGGCCGACCACGAAGTCGAGGGCCTGGCCCGCCGCCGCCGCCTCGGCCCGGGCGGTGCGCTCCGCCCGGGTGGCGCGCACCAGCGCCATGGAGGTGAGCACCGTGGCGGCCACCAGGGCCAGGGCGGTCAGCGCCACCAGGGCGGCGGCCAGCGTGTGGCGTCGGGCCAGCTTGGCCAGGCGGTAGGGGAGGCTCGGTGGGCGGGCCAGCACCGGTCGATCGCTCAGCGAGCGCTCGACGTCCTGGGCCAGCTCGGCGGCGGACCCGTAGCGCTCCTCCCGGTCGGCGGCCAGCGCCTTCATGGCGATCCAGTCCAGGTCGCCTCGGAGGCGGCGGGTCAGGGCCCCCTCCTCGCTCGACCGGGCGGACTCCAGCGTGCGCAGCGTCTCCTCGGGCAGTTGCGTCAGGTGGGTGCTGGGGCGGGGCGCCGGCCGGGTGGCGCGCCCCTGACTGGTGCCGGTGGTCTCGCCGCCGGGGCGGGAGCCGGTCAGCAGCTCGTAGAGGACGACGCCCAGGGAGTAGACGTCGGTGCGGGTGTCGAGGTCCTGGGAGCCGTGCCGCGCCTCGGGGCTCATGTACTGGGGAGTGCCCACCAGGCGCAGGCCGGTGAGGGGCTCGCCACCGCCCTCCCCCGGCTCTTCCGCCCGCAACGGGTCGTCGAGGATGCGGGCGATGCCGAAGTCGATGATCTTCGGGCGCGGCGTGCCGTCCTCCAGCGTCACCAGGAGGTTCGAGGGCTTGAGGTCGCGGTGCAGGAGCTGGCGGCGGTGGGCGTGCTCGACCCCGCGGCAGACCTCGACGAAGAGCCGCAGCCGCTCCTCGACGCTCAGGCGGTGCTCGTCGGCGAAGCGGGTGATGGGCTCGCCATCGACGTGCTCCATGACCACGTAGGGTTGGCCGTCGGGGGTGGTGTCGGCGGTGTAGAGCTGGGCGATGGCGGGGTGGTTGAGGCGCGCCAGCGCCAGCTGCTCCACCGGGAAGCGGGCGGTGGCCTGGGAGTGGAGGAGGCCCGCCCGCACCACCTTGACCGCCACCGTGCGCTGCCCCGGGCCGTCCTGGCGCGCCTGGTAGACCCGGCCCATGCCGCCCTCCCCGAGAAGGCGGTCGAGGTGGAAGCCGGGGATGGACGGCGGTGGGCTGGTCGCGGGGCCGGGTCTGCCCGGGCCTCCCGGTGGCGAGGAGCCGGTGCTGCGAGACTCGGTGCCGCGAGACTCGGTACCGCGAGACCCGGTACCGCGAGACCCGGTGGCGGGGCGCGGCCCTTCGGCGGCGGTGGGCTGGAGGTCGGGGTACAGCCCGCCCCGCTCCAGGGCATCGGCCGCCGGGGTCTCCAGGAAGCCCTCCAGCCCGGCCTCGTCGGCGAGGAGCGCCAGCGCCTCATCGACCAGCTCCGGGTCGTCGCTCAGCGCCTCCAGGATCGCCCGTCGCCGCTCCCCGGGGGCGTCGAGCCCGGCTTCCAGCAGCTCCCGCAGCCGCCCTTCGCGGCTGTCGCCGCTCACTGCTCCGGCGCCCGCAGCAGCCGCCCCAGGAGCATGCGGGCGACGCGCCAGTCCCGGGCCACGGTGGCCCGGGATACGTCCAGGGTCTCCGCCACCTCCGCCTCGCTGAGGCCGGCGAAGTAGCGCAGTTCCACCACCTCCGCCTGGCGGGGATGGTCCTCCCGCAGGTGGTCCAGCGCCTCGTGGACGGCGAGGACCTGGTGTACCGGCCCGAGGTCCCGGTAGTCGCCGTCGCCGCCCTCCTCCAACGGCATGGCGTCCTGCGGCGACGGGCGCTTGGCGGCGGCGTGGTGCCGGGCGTGATCGACCAGGATGCGGCGCATGGCCTGGGCGGCCACGGCGAAGAAGTGGCTGCGGTTCTCCACCGTGGCCCGGGTCGGGTCGATGCCCAGCAGGCGCAGGTAGGCCTCGTGGACCAGGCCGGTGGGCAGCAGCGTGTGGCCGGCCCGCTCCCGCCGCAGGTAGCGCTCGGCGAGCTGGCGCAGCTCGCCGTAGACCAGCGGCACCAGGTCGTCCACCGCCGCCGGGTCGCCGGCGCTCCAGCGCCGCAACAGACGGGTCACCTCACCGCCGCCGCCGCCGTCGTCGGCCGGCGTGAGGGGAGAGCGGGGAGGAGGAGAGCTGTTCATGTGTCTAGATACTCATGGCGATATTAGCAAGGCGCTGCCCGCGGCTCCGCCGTCCGGGTATGATCGGCTTCATGTTGCGAGCTGTCCTGTTTGATTTCAACGGTGTGCTGGTGGACGACGAGCCGATCCACTTCGAGCTTTTCCAGAAGGTCTTCGCCGAGGAGGGCGTGGATCTCAGCGAGGAGCAGTACTACTCCGATTTCGTGGGCTTCGATGACCGGGGTGCGTTCAGCGAGATGCTGCGCCGGGCCGGCGCCGAGCCGTCGCCGTCGCGCCTCGCCCGGCTCATCGCCCGCAAGTCCTCCTACTACCAGGAGCGGATCCGTCGTGACGGCTACCCGTTCTTCCCCGGTGCCGCCGACCTGGTGCGGGGCGCGGCTGAGCGCGGCTGGACCCTGGGCATCGTCTCCGGGGCGCTGCGCGAGGAGGTCGAGGGGGCGCTGCGCCAGGAAGGTCTGTGGGAGCGCGTCAAGCTGGTGGTGGCGGCCGACGACGTGGACCGGGGCAAGCCCCACCCGGAGAGCTACATCCAGGCGATCCAGGGCATCAACTCCCAGCCGCCCCTGCCCAGCCGCCTGGTCCACCCCCACGAGGCGGTGGCGGTGGAGGACACGCCGGCGGGGATCGAGTCCGCCTCCGGCGCCGGCCTGGTGAGCGTCGCCGTCGCCAACACCTACCCGGCCGGCGAGCTCACCGACGCCGGCGCCGGCGCCGTGGTGGGGAGCACCGCGGAACTCGCCGCCGCCGGCCTGGAGACCCTCTACGACGGGATCGCCGGCGCCTCATGATGTACGAGCGCAGCCGCGGCCACGTCGAAGTGATCACCGGGGGGATGTTCTCCGGCAAGAGCGAGGAGCTGGTGCGCCGCCTGCGCCGGGCCGCCATCGCCCGCCAGGCGGTACAGGTGTTCAAGCCGCGCACCGACACCCGCCATGAGCCGGACCTGCTGGTCACCCGGGACAATCGCCAGCTCTCCGCCATCCCGGTGGCCGACTCCGCCGAGCTGGCCGAGAAGCTGGAGATGGGCATCCAGGTGGTGGGGATCGATGAGGCCCAGTTTTTCGACGAGGGGCTGGTGGAGCTGGTCCAGGAGTTGGCGGACCGCGGCCTGCGGGTCATCGTCGCCGGCCTCGACCTGGACTTCCAGCGCCAGCCCTTCGGCCCCATCCCGGAGATCCTGGCCCAGGCCGAGTACGTCGACAAGATGCACGCCGTCTGCGTGCGCTGCGGCGGCATCGCCCAGTACAGCCAGCGCATCTCCGGCGGCGGCAGCCGGGTCCAGGTCGGCGACGTGGAGTCCTACGAGGCCCGCTGCCGCCGCTGCTACGAAAAAGACTGAACCCCGCGACTCGCGTTCAGAGTGCGTGAGATCGGGCGACCCGGAGAGAAGAGCGCCCGAGGCGTGCTGGAGGCACGTTGAGGAAGCGATGAGCGAGGACCGTCCGAGATCGCGTGCTCTGGGCGCGAGTCAGTCGTCGTCGGAGTGGATGAGGGTCCTGTTGGGGCTGGCGGAGCTCGTCTCGGACAGCGGCACCGGGTTGTTCTCCTCGTCTACGTGGACGAAGACCAGGGTGGCCTCGGTGACCTTCACCTGCTCGTAGGAGCCGGCCACCCGGCCGTAGTGGCGGCGCTGGGCCTCCACCGTCACCCGCACGGTGATGGAAGTGGTGCCCATGCCCACCGTCTCGGTGTAGAAGCTCACCAGGTCGCCGACGAAGACCGGGGCGTGGAACTCCACCTCGTTCATCGCCACCGTCACCAGCCGCCCCTCGACGTGGCGCGAGCCCTCCACCGCCCCCGCCTGATCGATGTAGGACAGGATGATGCCGCCGAAGATGGTGCCCAGGGCGTTGGTGTCCTTCGGCATCATGATGACCCGGATGGCGGGCTGGACGGGGCCGGCCTGGTTGCCGCGCTCGACGGCGGGGGCAGCGGTGGTCGGGGATTCGGTCATAGGGGGGTCTCAGTGATGCGGGGGCTCTCGGTCATGGTCGGGGCATCCTATCGCCTCCGTCCATCACCCCGGTGCGGGCTCCCCGCCGCCGGCGGCTGAGAGAGCCCGGCGCACCGCCTCCTCCGGCGTCGCGGCGTGGGTCAGCAGCGCCTCGGCGGCGCCGTCGGGGCGTTCCAGGTCCCAGCTTTCAAGGGTCACCACCGGGATGCCGTGCTTGAGCGCCATGGCGATCTCCGACAGGGTGCCCCAGCCGCCGCCGACGGCGATGACCGCCCGGGCGGAGAGGACCAGGACCAGGTTGCGGGCCTGCCCCATGCCGGTGAAGATGGCGGTTTCGACGTGGTCGTTGGGGGGCG
>Ga0102947_1000549_pt1 | contig 13320 bp, 9 predicted proteins | sample SalPon2A_A_D2_MG_FD_78210 | JGI IMG/M metagenome (GOLD analysis project Ga0102947, IMG submission 78210) | Soil microbial communities from South San Francisco under conditions of wetland restoration - Salt Pond MetaG R2A_A_D2_MG | ecosystem: Environmental > Terrestrial > Soil > Wetlands | place... | reverse complement strand
CTCGGCCCTCCTCGGTAACCCGGGGCACCGCCGCAACATGCTCGACGCCCGCTTCGACCTGGTCGGCGTCGGCGTGGCCCGCTCCGGCTCCCAGTACTGGATCACCCACGTCTACCTGCGCCCCTGAGGGCGGCCTGAGAGCGGACCCGGGTCAGACCTGTCAGACCCCAGTGTCAGACCCCGCCGTCAGACCCCAACGTCAACCCCGGGCCGCGCCCTATTGTCGATTTGTGATCGGTTTGGTATCAATAGCGGGATGACCGTCCGCCCAGGCCCCGCTCCGACCCCGGTGTCAGACCGTCCCGTGCCCTCTAGACAGGGCTCGCCGGCCGCTTCTCCGGCCTCTGCCGCAGCGACCGCCGCTCCCCCTCTGGAGCCGCAACTGCGGCGCATCGGCGGCACGCCGCTCCTCGACCTGTCGCAACTGCTGCCCCGGGGCGGCGCCCTTCCCGGCGGCGGCCGGGTGCGGGTGCTGGGCAAGGCGGAGATGACCAACCCCGGCGGATCGGTGAAGGATCGCGCCGCCCTCTCCATGGTCCTGGACGCCGAGGCCCGGGGCACGCTGACCCCCGGCGACCCCCGCCGCATCCTCGACGCCACCTCCGGCAATACCGGCATCGCCTACGCCATGATCGCCGCCGCCCGGGGCTACGGCGTCACCCTCTGCCTGCCGGACAACGCCAGCCTGGAGAGGAAGCGCATCCTGCGCGCCTACGGCGCCGAGCTGGTGATCACCGACCCGCTGGAGGGCACCGACGGCGCCATCCTGGAAGCCCGCCGCCTGGCGGAGGAGGCGCCGCGGCGCTACGCCTACCTCGACCAGTACTCCAACCCCGCCAACCCCGCCGCCCACGAGACCGGCACCGGGCCGGAGATCCTGCGCCAGGCGGCGGCCGGTGCCGGCGCGCCAGCGGGCAGCGTCGGCCTGACCCACTTCATCACCGGCCTGGGCACCAGCGGCACCTTCATGGGCGTCGGGCGGTTCCTGCGCCGCGAGGCCCCCGGGGTGCGCCTGATCTCGGTGCAGCCCGACGGGCCGCTCCACGGCCTGGAGGGGATGAAGCACATGGAGAGCGCCCTGGTGCCGCCGATCTACGACCCCGGACTGGCCGACGAAGAGCGCTGGGCGGGCACCGAGGCGGCCCACGCCCAGGCCCGCCGCCTGGCCCGGGAGATGGGCCTGCTGGTGGGGCCCTCCGCTGCCGCCAACGCCGCCGCTGCCCTCGTCCTGGGTCGCGAGCTGCTGGCCGCCGGCGAGCCCGCCACCGTCGTCACCGTGCTCTGCGACGGCGCCGAGAAGTACCTGTCGGAGAGTTTCTGGGATGAGGCTGAGACCGATGCCGGTACCGGCGGCGGGGAGGGCGCATGAGCGACCCGCAACCCACCGCCCGCCGCCTGGTGCTCATGCCCCGGCACCGCCTGGCGGTGGAGACCCACGCCGCCGCCACCTACCCGGAGGAGTGCTGCGGCGTGCTCATCGGCCGCGCCCTGACCGATGGCAGTGGCACCCTGGTGGAACGGGTGCTACCCGTGGACAACGAGCGCCAGGACAGCCGCAACAACCGCTACATGATCCATCCGGAGACGGTGCTGGCGGCGGAGAAGGAGGCGCGGCGCCTGGGTCTCGACGTGGTGGGCTACTACCACTCCCACCCGGACCACCCGGCCCGGCCCAGCGAGTTCGACCGCGAGCACGCCTGGCCCGGCCTGTCCTACGTCATCGTCTCAGTGATGGACGGCACCGCCGAGGACACCCGGAGCTGGCGCCTGGAAGATGACCGTTCCAGCTTTGGCGAGGAAGAGCTGACCCCAATGATCCCGGTGACGGCGGCGGACCGCCGGGCCGACCCCTAGGGATCCCCCGGATCCCGCGAGCTCGAGGAGAGAAGATGAGCGTCCACATCCTGATCCCCACCCCCCTGCGCCGCTTCACCGCCGACGAGCGGGAGGTGGTCGTCGAGGCCGGTACCGTCGATGAAGCGCTGGCCGAGCTGGTGGAGCGCCACCCGAAGCTCAAGCCCCACCTCTTCGGCGACGACGGCCAGGTGCGCAGCTTCGTCAACGTCTTTGTCAACGACGACAACATCCGCCACGGGGACGGCGGCGGCACCCCGGTGGGGGAGGGGGACACGGTCTCCATCATCCCGTCCATCGCCGGCGGCGCCGTGGCCGATGCCGAGACGGAGGGGGAGGGGGGCACGGAGGCGGAAACTGAGCCCGACGCCACCCCGGCCTGGGGCGAGGACAACCCGGTCGCCCCGCTGGCCCACCTGCCGGAGCTTGAAGCCGGCGAGCTGCGGCGCTACAGCCGGCACCTGATCATGCCCGAGGTGGGCACCCGGGGGCAGCGCCGGCTGAAGGCCTCCAAGGTGCTGATGGTGGGCACCGGCGGGCTCGGCTCGCCGCTGGGCCTGTACCTTGCCGCCGCCGGCGTCGGCAAGCTGGGCCTGGTCGACTTCGACGTCGTCGATGAGTCCAACCTGCACCGCCAGGTGCTGTTTTCCGACGCCGACGTGGGCCGCCCCAAGACCGAGGCCGCCGCCGAGCGGCTGCACGGCATCAACCCCCACATCGAGCTCGTCCCCCACGACACCAGGCTCGACTCGGGCAACGCCCTTGATCTGTTTGCCGACTACGACCTGGTGGTCGATGGCACCGACAACTTCCCCACCCGTTACCTGGTCAACGACGCCTGCGTCCTCAGCGGCAAGCCCAACGTCTACGGCTCCATCTTCCGCTTCGAGGGGCAGGTCTCGGTGTTCTGGGGTGAGCAGGGCCCTTGCTACCGCTGCCTCTTCCCGGAGCCGCCGCCCCCCGGCCTGGTGCCCTCCTGCGCCGAGGGCGGGGTCCTGGGTGTACTCCCCGGCATCATCGGGGAGCTCCAGGCCAACGAGGTGATCAAGCTGCTGATCGGTGCCGGCGAGCCCCTCCTCGGGCGCCTGCTGCTGTTTGACGCCCTGCGCATGCGCTTCCGGGAGCTCAAGCTGCAGAAGGACCCGAACTGCCCGGTGTGCTCCGAGAACCCGACCCAGACCGAGCTCATCGACTACCAGGAGTTCTGCGGCATGGGGGAGGAGCCGATCCTCGATCTCGAAGGGTGGGAGATCGAGGTGGAGGAGCTGGAGCGGCTGCGCGCCGACGGCGACGTCACCCTCCTCGACGTGCGCTCCCCGGAGGAGTACCAGATCGCCCGCATCGAAGACTCCCGCCTGATCCCGCTGCACGAGTTGGCGGACCGGCTGGGGGAGCTGGACACGGCGGAGCGGCTGGTGGTGTACTGCCACCACGGCCCGCGCTCCCTGCGCGCCACCCAGTTGCTGCGCGAGATGGGCTACGAGGCGGTCAACCTGGCCGGCGGCATCAACGCCTGGAGCGAGCGGATCGACCCCGCCGTGCCGCGCTACTGAGTCTCGCACTGCGGAGTGTCGCACTACGGAGTGTCGCACTACGGAGTGTCGCACTACTGAGTGTCGCACTACTGAGTGTGGCACTACTGAGTGTGGCACTACTGATCCGGCCCGAAGTCCCCGATCCCACCGTCTGTCGAGCCTCCTGAGGTGAGCCTGCGCAGGTCCATGCACCGCGATCTTGCGCATAGATTGAAAGCTATATTTGACTTCTGTGTCCGCTTTCCGCAGGATCGCCGCACACTAGATGTTGAATGAGCTGAAGGATCTTTTCCCTTAGGACACCCCTCCCTCTGCGGAGGACTAAAAGCGCTTCAGGAGGCTTCAAACATGGATCTTTTCCCCCGGCAGGGCCTCGCCCTGCATTGGAAACTAGCGGTCGTGGCGATCCTCGCCGTCGGCTGTGTCGTAGTAACGGCTTCGGCCGCAGAGCTGGGCCAGGAGGTGGCGATGGACCATCACCTGGAGAATGGCGAAGAATTCGAGATCGGCATCCCCGAGCTGCTGCGCCACGGCCGCGTGGCTTTCGTCGCCAAGTGGACCAACCAGGAGGGCGGTGGCCGCCCCCTGACCACCGGCACCGGCAACCGTCTCGCCGACCCGTCGGATCCGCTGATCTTCCCGCGCAATTTCAACCGCATCTCGGCTCCCGACGCCAACGCCTGTTCCGGTTGCCACGCCGAGCCGGTCGCCGGCGGCTCCGGAGACATCGTCGCTAACGTCTTCGTCCTCGGCCAGCGCTTCGACTTCGCCACCTTCAGTGGCGACGACGACGTCAACCTGAAGGGCAACCTCAACGAGGGCGGCCTGCCGTCCACCCTGGACGACATCGCCAACAGCCGGGCCACCACCGGCATGTTCGGCGGCGGCTACATCGAGATGCTGGCACGGCAGATCACCGCCGACCTCCAGGCCCAGCGTGACGCCCTGGCCCCCGGCGGGTCGGTGGCGCTGACCTCCAAGGGGATCTCCTTCGGCACCCTGGCGCGCAACGCCGACGGCACCTGGGACCTCTCCCAGGTCGAGGGCCTGCCGGCCCCGTCCATCTTCAGCGATGGCGCCGACGCCCCGCCCAACCTGATCATCCGCCCCTGGCACCAGGCCGGCGCGGTGGTTTCGCTGCGCCAGTTCACCAACAACGCCATGAACCACCACCACGGCATGCAGGCCGAGGAGCGGTTCGGCGTCGACGTGGACGACGACGGCGACGGCTTCGTCAACGAGCTGACCCGGGCCGACATCACCGCCACCACCGTGTGGCAGGCCGCCCTGGCGGTCCCCGGCCGGGTGATTCCCAGCGACCCGGGCATCCGGGAAGCGATCCTCAACGGTGAGGAAACCTTCGCCGCCATCGGTTGCTCCGACTGCCACATGGCGGAGCTGCCGCTGGACAACTGGGGCTGGTTCTATAGCGAGCCCAACCCCTACAACCCGCCGGGCAACCTGCAGGTGGGCGAGGTGGAGTCGATCCAGTTCAACCTGAACAGCAAGGTGCTGCCCCAGCCCCGGCTCCACGAGGACAAGAAGACCCAGACCACCTGGGTGCCTGTCTTCACCGACTTCAAGCTGCACAACATCACCTCCGGCCCGGACGATCCGAACCGCGAGGCGCTGAACATGCACTTCGCGCCGGGCTCGGAAGAGTTCCTGGAAGGCAACGGCCGGTTCCTGACCAAGCGGCTGTGGGGCGCGGGCAACTCTGCGCCCTACTTCCACCACGGCAAGTTCGCCACCATGCGCGAGGCCATCCTGGCCCACGCCGGTGAGGCCCAGACCCAGCACGACGCCTTCGTGGCCCTGGCGAAGTACGACCAGGACTCGATCCTCGAGTTCCTGAAGTCGCTGCAGGTGCTGCCGCCGGGCACCAAGAGCTCGGCCATCGACGACGAGGGCCGGCCGCTGCAGTGGCCGCCCCAGGGCCGCGGCATCAGCATGCGCCGCTGACCCGCGACCCCCAGAAGCATCTTGAAACGCCCCGGCTCGCGCCGGGGCGTTTCTTGTTTCAGGGTGTGCCGTGGTCGAGGCTCAGGTGCAGCTCGAGGGCACGGAGAACGACTCGGTGATGGAGACGCCGAAGCAGAAGATCCAGAAGCACTGCTCCTGGCCGTTGGTGTTGCTGAACACCCAGCCGTCGGGCGACTCGCTGTTACCGGTGGGCTCTCGTTGCCCTGGCGGGCGGTGATGCGCGGCTCCCAGCGCAGGCCGGGGTAGTGGTGGCCCACGGCCGCCGCCAGCGCCTGCCGGGCGTCGATCTTCGCCCGCGCCGGCCGCCGCGCCGGGTCGGTGACCAGGTTCTCCACCCGGCGACGGGCCGCCGGCGGGCCCGCGGGCGCTCCCGGGCGTCAATGGGCCTCGCCCCATCTTCTGGAAAGGAGCTGTTGCCGATGCGTTGGACCCAGCCTGTTCCCCGTGCCCTCCTGATGGCCTTTCTGGCCGCCCTGCTCTCCATGCCGGCGGCCCGTCGCCGGGACGCCGGAAGTTGTGGGAAGTTGCCGCGATTTATAGCAAGAGTGAAAGATATACGCAACTAAGAATTATCAAGCGGGTGGCATCGGATGCTTTGGGTGAGCCCCTTATCCGTGGCGCAGGAGGAAGTCCGTCAGGCCGAGGGCGTTGACCAGGAAGTGGAGGAGGATCGGCGTCAACAGGGAGCCGGTGTGGGCTCGGGCGGCGCCGAAGATCAGCCCGAGGATGAAGACCGAGGCCATGTCAAACGGGGTGTACTGGCCGTGGAAGCCGGCCCACACGGCGCTGGCCACGATCACCGCGCCGGCGCCGCCGAGGGGGGTGATGGCCAGGGAGCCTTGGAGGAGCCCACGGAAGAAGACCTCTTCCAGCAGCGGTGCCGCGACGACGACCAGGAGCACCAGCGCCGCGACGCTGGAGGCGAAGGGGGTATCGAGGAGGAAGTCGTTGGCCGGCGGCCGGCCCAGCAGGTGGCTGGCGAGTTTGTGGACGGCGAGGGCGACGGCGGTGACCGCCACCCAGAGCAGGGTCGGCCGGGCCGCGGGCAGGGTCAGGCCGACGGTGCGCCGGAAGCCGCCCGGCGGGCCCACCTGTGAGGGGATGTGAGGGGTGGGCCCTTGGCTCACGGACAGTTGGCGAAGGCCGCGGTGTCGGGGATCAGCGCCGGGGTCTGGCCGAGATCGTTGTGGTACCTGCGGACTGCCGGCTCCCCGGCCCCGGCGTCGGTGACGGTGACGTCGTACTCCACCGTCGAGCCGGAGGAGATGAACACCCAATGGTGGCCGTTGACGCCGCAGCCGTCCAGCACCTTCACCGTCAGCTCCAGGTTGTCCTCGTTGAAGAACCAGAAGGAGCCGGTGTCCTCGCGCCCATCCAGCGGCACCGGGGTCCCGTCGCCACGGCGGTCGCGGAAGTCCCGCCAAGCCGCCTCCACCCGGAAGCGACCGTTCCCCAGGCAGAGCGCGGTGGCCGAGGGGACGCAGCCGTCGGAGTCGTGGACGGTGATGTCACGGGTGACGGCGGAGAAGACACCGAACTCGTTGGTGACGTCGATGACCCGGATCTCGTAGTCACCGGCGGGAAGCACGCCGGCGTTCACGGTCTCCCGCAGGGCGCCGGGCCCCGGTGGGATGGTGACGAAGTCCGAGTTTCGGTCCAGGAACACCTCGATGATGCCGAGGCTGGGTCGCGGCGCCACGTCCAGGTCCACCCCGTTGTCGAACAGCAGCAGGTCGAAGAGCACCGGCCGGTCATCGAGATACGGCTCGGCGGCGGGCTCGATGGCGATGGGCGCGCGGCCGAAGACGGTGAACTCCCCAGCCTCGAAGGGGGAATCCGGGGAACCGGTGTCCACCAGCACCTGGTAGCTGCCCGGTGGCAGCCGTCCCGCCTCGGCGGTGACCACCCATCCTGGGGGAGGAAGGGGAGAGATGTTGGCTTTCAGCTCCAGGTCCACGGTCACCACATGGCCGCTCACCCGGGTCCCGGTGACCTCGGTGGCGGCGAAGAAGTTACCTTGGATGAGGATCTTCACCTCGTCCTGCCAGGTGGGGATGCTGGGGACGATCTCGAAGATCTCGAAGGGGGGAGGCTCGGCCGCCGCCGGCGGCGCCCAGGCGCAGATCAGGAGGAGGGCGGCGGCGAGGGTGGCGAGGGTGGCGATGCGGGGCGGCGTCGGTTTCATCGTCGGCTCCTCAGGGGCAGGTGGCGAATGCCGCGGTGTCGGGGATGAGCGGTGGGACGTCGCCCAGGGCGTTCCCGTAGGTCCGGGTTCGGTCGCGCAGCGTGTCGGTCACCGTCAGCTCCCATTCGACGGTCGAGCCGGGGGAGACGAAGACCCAGTAATGGCCGTTGACGCCGCAGCCGTTGAGGACCTTCACCGTCAGCTCCACGTTGTCCTCTTTGAAGAACCAGAACATGCCGGTGTCATCGCGGCCGGCGAGGGGGACGGCGGTGCCTTCGCCTTCCTTACCCTCGAAATCGCGCCAGGTGACGGCGAGGCGGAAGCGGTCGTCGTTCAAGCACAGCTCGGTGGCCGACGGGACGCAGCCGTCGGCTGGGTAGACGGTGAGTTGGCCACGGGAGGCCAGCTCGAAGTCTCCCCGGACCGCTATGTCGTAGTCCCCGGCGGGCAAGGGGCCGATCTCATGGTCGAGGGTGAACAGCACCGACGGCGGGGTCGTGATGACACAGTCCAGGTGCAATAGAACCTCGATGACGCCGTCCTCCACCCGGGTGTCGGCGACCTCAGGGCAGAACTGCCCGTAGCCGGTGATGCGCAGCGTGAAGGGGGAGTCGTCGGTGGCCGGGGCGTCCGGCGTCTCGAGGACGAACAGCCCGGGCCGGTAAACCTGGTAGGAGCTCTCGAAGAGGGGGTGCAACCCGTCCTGACGGCTGTCCACTACCTGCAGCTCGTACTCTCCCGGCGAGCGGTGGGGCAGCTCGAAGGTGACGGTGAAGGGGACCTCCAAGGGAGGGTCGATGATGCAGCCCCGGGTCACCGGCAGCAGGAAGCCCGAGGCGGAGGTGACCACCTCCAGCGGTGACACGATGCAGGTGCTGGTGCCCGACACGGTCACCGTCACCCGGTCCAGGTACGTGGGCAGGAACGGCTCCACCTCCACGTCGGTGACGCGGATTTGGAGGGGGTCGTGTTCGGCGTGGGAAGGAAAGGCGGCGGCGAGGAGCAGGACGGGGAGCAGCACCCGGAGCCAAGCTCGCGGACCGGCCGGAATTAAAGCGTTACGGCGCATCCGGTACCTCCTGGAAGTTCTAGGGGCGACCTCTACTCAGAAGTCTATCCTATGCTGATACAGCATGAAAGGAGCTAGGCCATCGACGCTTCCAGTTCGTCGATCTCCTCTTCCAGCGACCCCCACTCGCCCATCAGCTCCTCCACCTGGCCCGAGAGCTCCTTCTGCTCCTTGTCGAGCTTCGTCACCTTCGAGTGGGGGGTGTCCTCGAAGAAGGTGGGATCGGCGAAGACCTCGTTGATCTCGTGGATGCGCGCCTCCAGGCGCTCGACGGTGGCGGTGACCTCGTCGCGCTTGCCGGTCAGCTTGCGCAGCTTCTTCTGCGCCCGCTGGCGCTCGCCGGCGTCCTGGGGCGGTGCCGGGGCGGGCTTCTTTTTGTCCCGCTTGACCTTCAGCAGCACCGAGTCGGCGTCCAGGTGGTCGTCGCCGCACTTCTCCAGGTACTCCTCGTAATTGCCCTGGAAGTCGTTGATGCCGTCGGCGGTGATCTCCAGCACGCGCTGCGCCAGGCGGGAGACGAACCAGCGGTCATGGGAGACGAAGACCAGGGTGCCGTCGTAGTCCTCCAGCGCCTTCACCAGGGCGTCGATGGCTTCGAGATCCAGGTGGTTGGTGGGCTCGTCGAGGATCAGCAGGTTCGGCTTTTCCACCATCAGGCGGCAGAAGATGAGCCGCGCCGCCTCGCCGCCGGAGAGGCTGGCCAGGCTTTTCTCCACCTCGTCACCGGAGAACAGCATCTGCCCCAGCTTGCCCCGGACGAAGCCGATGGACTCGCCCGGGACGATATTCCACAGCCAGCTCTCCACCGTCTGCTTGGAGTCCTCGATCTGTTCCCGGTGGTCCTGGGCGAAGTAGCCGGGGCGCGCCTCGTAGCCCCACTCGGAGGTGCCGGCGTCCTGCTCCACCTTGCCCATGATGATCTTCAGCAGGGTCGACTTGCCGGTGCCGTTGGGGCCGATGATGGCCAGCCGGTCGCCCCGGTTGACCGTCAGGGAGACGTCCTCCAGGACCTGATTGTCCCCGTAGGCCTTGGAGATCCCGTCCACCTCCAGCACCACCTTGCCGCTGGGCCGGCTCTGCTGGAACTTGAACACCGGGTAGCGCCGCGAAGTCTGGGGCAGCGGCTCCAGCTCATCCGACATCTTGTCGATCAGCTTCTGCTTCGACTGCGCCTGGCGCGCCTTGGTGGCCTTGGCGCGGAAGCGATCGACGAAGGACTGGTGGTCGGCGATGGCCTTCTCCCGGCGCTCGATCTCCGCCTCCCGGCGCTCCCGCTCGGCCACCTTCTGCTCCTCGAAGGCGGTGTAGTTGCCCTTGTAGAGGGTCACCGTCTCGTAGTCCACGTCGGCGACGTGGGTGCAGACGTTGTCCAGGAAGCGGTGATCGTGGGAGATCACCAGCACCGTGCCGGCGAAGCCCTCCAGGAACTTCTCCAACCAGCGGATGGAGAGGATGTCGAGGTGGTTGGTGGGCTCGTCGAGGAGCAGCACGTCGGGGCTCGACGCCAGCACCTGGGCCAGCAGCACCCGCAGCTTGAAGCCGCCGGACAGGGTCGATAGGGCGTTCTCATGGACTTCGGTGGGGATGCCCAGCCCTTCCAGCACCTCCGCCGCCCGGGGCTCCAGGGTGTAGCCGTCGCGGCGCATGATGAGGTCTTCGAAATCGGAGTAGCGGTCGCCGTCGAACCCCTTGTCGGCGTGGGCCACGATCTTCTTTTTCTCGACCATCGCCTGCCACACCTCGCGGTCGCCCATCATGGCGACGTCGATGATGCGCTCGTCCTCGTACTGGAAGTGGTCCTGCTCCAGGACGCCGAGGCGCAGCCGCTTGGGCAGGGCGACGGTACCCTCGCTGGCCGGCTCCTGGCCGGCGAGGATCTTGAGGAAGGTCGATTTGCCCGAGCCGTTGGCGCCCACCAGCCCGTAGCGGTTGCCCGGGTTGAACTGGATGGACACCCCGGAGAAGAGGCTCTGGGGGCCGTACTGTTTGGCGAGGTCGGAGACGGCGATCATCGGTTTGCGTAGGGGCCCCGTAGGCCCCTGGGGTCTGCGTGTTGGATGGTGTGTCCCAGCGGTTGTGCCAGCCGTCGGGCTGGCCGTTTTTCGGAGTTGGTGGGGCAGCGGCGGGGCGCGGTTTCGGAGCCTTCCTGCCGTGGAGCGGATCTTGCAGCCAAGTCCCCTCTGAACGCGGTGTCACGGCAACCGCGGTGGCCCTGGCCCGGCGGCTCACCCACGCCCGGCGTGGGGTGAGCCGCCCTGGCTGTACCGGCCCAAGCTACCGCAACACGCCGTCCGGCGGGAAGCTTCCCAGCGTGGTGGAAGGTTTTCGCCGCATCGCCCTGCCGTGGCGGGACGCCCCCGCCCCACAAAGGTCTTTCATGAGCATACGCCGTATCCCCCCGAAGGCCCCCGCCGGCCCCGCCGACAAACCCGGGGACCGAATCTCCCGCCTGCTGCGCAGCCGCCGCTTCCGGCTGATCTGCGGTGTCTTCCTGCTCCTCCTGGTGGCCGGAGTGGCATGGTTGGTGTGGCCGTACTGGCAGCTCTCCGGTCAGTTCGACCAGGCGGTGGCGGTGCAGCCCTCCCGCCTCTACGCCGCCCCCACGGTGCTGCGGGTCGATGAGCCGGTGGACCCGGAGGCGCTGCTGGCGGAGCTCGACCTGCTCGGTTACCACCCCCAGGACGAGGGGGCGCGCTCGTTCCCGCCCGGCACCTTCCGGGCCGGCGAGGGGGAGCTGGCGGTCCACCTGCGGCGCCACGCCACCATCGACGGCTACCTCCCGGCCTCGCGCCTGGTCATCGCCCACAACGGCCGCCGCGTCCAGGGCCTGTCCCTCGACGGCGACGCCGTGCCGTCGGCGCAGCTCGAGCCGGTGCTGCTGGAATCGTTCTACGGCGACGACCTCCAGGAGCGCCGCCCGGTGAGCCTCGCCGAGGTGTCGGAGGAGCTGATCTGGGCGGTGCAGGCGGCGGAGGACGAGAAGTTCTTCCGCCACAGCGGCCTTTCCTTGAGCGGCATCGCCCGCGCCGCGTGGGTCAACATGCGCGGCGGCGGGGTCAGCCAGGGCGGCTCCACCCTCACCCAGCAACTGGTCAAGAACCTCTACCTGACCAGCGAGCGCACCTTCAGCCGCAAGGCCCGGGAAGCGGTGCTGGCGACCTTGCTGGAGGCGCGCTACACGAAGGAGGAGATCCTCCAGGCCTACCTCAACGAGATCTACATGGGGGCGTCCAACGGGGTCAGCATCATGGGCATGGGGGCGGCCTCCCGGGCCTACTTCAGCAAGAGCGTCGAGGAGCTGACCCTGTCCGAGGCGGCGACCCTGGCGGGGATGATCCAGGCCCCGGCGCGCTACCTGCCGAATCAGAAACGGGGCGACGCCCAGGAGCGCCGGGACTGGGTGCTGGCGCGCATGGTGGAGGCGGAGTTCATCCCCGAGGAGCGGGCCGCGGCGGTGCGCTCCCAGGATCTGCGGGCGGACCCCATGCCGGTGGTCCGCCGCTTCGCCCCCTACTTCGCCGAGTTCGCCCAGGAGGAGGCCGGCCGCCGCTACGGCGTCGAAGACCTGCGGGGCGCCGGCTACCAACTGTTCACCACCCTGCGCTGGGACGACCAGCAGGAGGCGGAGGAGGCCGTCGCCTGGGGCGTCGATGCGCTGGAGAACGGCTGGGAGAAGCCGCGCAAGGGACAGGGGGACCCGCTGCAGGCGGCGCTGGTCTCCGTCGATCCGCGCAGCGGCGGCATCCTCGCCTACGTCGGTGGCCGGGACTACGGCGAGAGCCAGTTCGACCGCGCCGGCGACGCCATGCGCCAGGCCGGCAGCGCCTTCAAGCCGGTGATCTACGCCGCCGCCTTCGAGGACGGCAACGCCTATCCGGCGGCCTTCGTCGAGGACGCGCCGCTGACCGTGCGCCAGGCGGGCAGCGACCCGTGGTCGCCGCGCAACTCCGGTGGCGGCTACAGCGGCTGGGTGACGGTGCGCCAGGCGGTGGAGCGCAGCCTGAACGTCGCCACCGCCCGGGTGGCGCTGCAGGAGGGGCTGGGGCGGATCGTCCAGGTGGCCCGGGACCTGGGTGTCGAGACGCCGCTGCAGCCGGTCCCGGCCATCGCCCTGGGCGCCTTCGAGATGACCCCGGTGCAGATGGCCACCGTCTACTCCACCTTCGCGGCCGGCGGTCGGCGGCCCCCGGTGCACGCACTTCAAGGCGTGCTGGACCCCCAGGGGCTACGGGTGGAGGGCCAGCCCCTGGCGCCCCCGAAGCCGGTGATCTCCGCCAGCACGGCCTACCTGGTGACCTCCGTGCTGCAAGGCGTCCTCAACCGCGGCACCGCCGCCGGTGCCCGCCGGCAGGGGCTGAAAGGCCCGCTGGCGGGCAAGACCGGGACGACGAACGACCGCCGGGACAGTTGGTTCGCCGGCTACTCCCCGGCGCGGGTGAGCGTCGTCTGGGTGGGCTACGACGACAACCGGAAGACCCAGCTCTCCGGTGCCCGGGCGGCGGTGCCGATCTGGGCCCGCTTCATGGTCTCGGTGGAGCCGACGGGCGGCTACCCGGTGTTCTCCCAGCCGGCGGGGATCACCAGCGCCGTCATCGACCCCACCACCGGCGAGCTGGCCACCGAGCACTGTCCGACCACCGTCACCGAGATCTACCCCGTGTGCCCCGCCCCCAGCGAGCAGTGCCACGTCCACG
>Ga0102947_1000548_pt1 | contig 13383 bp, 9 predicted proteins | sample SalPon2A_A_D2_MG_FD_78210 | JGI IMG/M metagenome (GOLD analysis project Ga0102947, IMG submission 78210) | Soil microbial communities from South San Francisco under conditions of wetland restoration - Salt Pond MetaG R2A_A_D2_MG | ecosystem: Environmental > Terrestrial > Soil > Wetlands | place... | reverse complement strand
GTATTGCCGCCCTGCAAATGCTTCAAATTCTGGAAGGATTCGATTTTTCAAACATTGAATTCGGAAGTGCGGAACACCTGCATTTATTCACAGAGGCCAAAAAGCTTGCTTTTGAAGACCGGGCCAAATACTATGCAGACATGGATTTTGTAAAGGTCCCCGTGTCAGAGTTGTTATCCGATAACTATGCCGCGGAGCGAAGAAATGAGATAGGCGAACAAGCGGCGGCCTACACTGCCGGAGAGATCAGTGCCGGGGAAACCATTTATATGACCGTGGCCGACAGGGACGGGACAATGATCTCCCTGATCCAAAGTAATTATCGTGGTTTAGGTTCCTATATGGTGCCTCCGAAACTTGGCTTTATGCTGCAGGACAGGGGTGAATTATTTAGTTTAAAAAGAGGCCAGGCCAATACCTTTGAACCAGGGAAAAGGCCTTTTCATACCATTATTCCTGCCTTTATAACGAAGAATGGAATCCCTTTTGTAAGTTTCGGGGTGATGGGTGGTGACTTCCAGCCCCAGGGGCATACTCAAATTGTCATGAATCTCATTGATTTTGGTATGAATTTACAGGAAGCAGGCGATGCGCCCAGATGGGATCATACAGGAGGTTCCTCCCCGACCGGTGTAATATCCGGGGAAGCGGGCGAAATACGTTTGGAATCCGGTATTCCCTATAAAACCGTAAGAGGACTTATGGACAAAGGGCACAGAGTTAGTTTTGGCAGGGGGATTTACGGCGGATATCAGGCCATACTTTGGGATTCTGAAAACAAAGTTTATCACGGGGCCTCGGAAAGCAGAAAAGATGGCCAGGCGGCCGGATATTAAAGTAACGGCGTCCGTGTCTTCGATTTGGGCGGGGAGTATCATCAAATAGGTGCATATACCAACACATGAAGTTTTATAGGATCACCAGTGTCGTATTCTTGTATGTCAGCTTTCTTGCCTGCGAGCCTGTCCAGGAAAGACTGGGCGACTTCAAACTGCTACCGCAGGCGCAGCAATTCAACATTACCGGAGTCTCGTCACTATCTCATGATGATGTATTGCTGTATCACATTTCTGAGGAGGTTAAATCTGAAATTCCCCCCGCTATTTTTGATTCCCTTAAGGCTACTGAAAAGCGCGGTGAAGCCCAAGTCGTACTTACCCTGGATACGGTATTGGATACCCGGGCCGAAGGCTATATCCTCAGCATTTCTGAAAATAAGATTGCAATAAGAGGCAGGGACAGGGCCGGGCTCTTCTATGGCATGATGACATTGAAGCAGCTATTGGAAGATGCCCGAGAACAAGGTGTTCACCTTCCCTTGTGCAGCATCAGGGATTATCCCCTACTCGCATACAGGGCCGTACATCTCGATGTAAAACACCACCGGGAGAAAAAGGAATATTATTACGCCATTATAGACAAACTTGCGAGGTACAAGGTAAATGCCATCATTGTTGAACTGGAGGATAAAATTAAATATGAGCGGCAACCACTGGTGGCTTCGGCAGATGCTTTGAGTATTGCCGAATGGGAGCAACTGAGTAAATATGCCCGGGATCGGAATATAGAGATCAGCCCATTGGTACAAGGCCTGGGGCACGCCTCATTCATCCTGAAGCACGATCATTACAAGCCACTTCGGGATAATCCAAATAGTGATTGGGCATTTAACCCGCTGGACCCCGAGACCTATACCGTACAATTTGATCTTTACCGGGATGCAATGGCCGCAACACCTTACGGAAGGTATCTTCACGTGGGCGGGGACGAGGTACACACTACCGGTCGCGGTAGTGGTAAGTCTCCCCTGGAACTGCAGCTCATTTGGTTAAACAAAGTCTGCGCCTTTGCCGAAGCTAATGGCCGTATTCCTATCTTCTGGGATGATATGCCCCTGAAACATGCAGAGGTCTACACGGCGATGTTCCAACCGGAACTCAGCAAAGAGGAAGTAGAGCAAATTTGGGCTGAAAATGAGCATAAGCTGGCGGACTTCCTCGACCTTTTCCCGAAAAATTGCATTTACATGCGCTGGAACTATGCCAGTCCCCAGGCCCTTGGTAACAGCAAAGCCATGGATTGGTTCCAGAAACACGGGATGCAGGTAATGGGAGCAACTGCCGGGCAGCGCAGGTGGGTATTAATGCCACAGGATGGGGGTAATCTGAATAATATAAAGTCGTTTGCGAAATCGTCTGTCGAGCATAACCTCAAGGGCCTGTTGCTGACCCTCTGGGATGATGATTCCCCACATTTTGAACTGTATTGGCGCGGCATTCTTGGCTTTGCGGAATACACCTGGGCAGGGGAAAAACGTTCCAGGGAAGCATTGTTGACCGCTTACCGGCATCGGGAATTTTCCCATACGTTGGCCGGAGAAGAATTTTCCTTTGTTGACCAACTGGAAGAAGCTGTAGCCTTTTGGAAAAATGCCCTGTTGGAAGGTACGGACCGCAATCATCTAAGAAAATCAAAGTCTGCTGAAAGCGATGGGATTCTGGTTTTCCCCGATCCGGAACGCAAGGGTAAATGGAGTACGGATCATGCCCCACGCCTGGAAAAAGTGGAAAGGATCCTTAAAATTTCAGACAGTGTTGCTTCAAAAATCCGGGCAATGCACTCACTGGCCACGCGGAACACCTATACTCTGGAGGTATACCAACAGGTACACAGGATGTCCCGGATTGCACCAAAGGCTCTTTTGGCACTACAAGCATTTGATATTGCCCAAAATGAAGAACAAACCCTGGAAGCGATGCGCACGATCAGTCGGTTGCCTTCCGAATTTGAGCAAATAAGGGCTCAATTGGAAAAAGTCTATGGAGAAACACGCATCCTTGAAAAACCCGACGATTACATCCTGGATCAGGATCATCATGCACATTTGGCCAACCAGGCAAATTCCTTTGACTGGCAATTTCAGGCCGAACTTTTGTTTCTTGACAAAATAAAGCGGGAATTTTTAGATCATTCTGCAAATAAATAAAGACATTTATAGACTCAATTAATTGAAAAATGAAAAAGCTAGATCGAAGGAATTTTATCAGGAAAACTTCCCTTGCCGGTGCGGCAATGAGCATGACACCCATATTGGGCAGGGGGGCAACCACCTTCTCCGAACGGCCATTTACAGCCCAATATATGGGAGACTATGAAGCTCCCGGGTTAGAGACCATCCGGGCTGCCTTTATTGGTGTCGGAGCACGTGGGCCCGGGCATCTTAAATTTTTTGCCGCCCTGCCCGGGACCGAGGTAGTCGCCATTAGTGATCTGTATGAGGATCTCGCCAAAAAATGGGCGGGTGTGGCTACAGAAATCGGAGCCGGAGAACGACATAAGGACATTGCGTTGTATTATGGGGGCGAAGACCGGTGGAAAGTGATGCTGGAAGAAGTAAAACCGGATGTGGTTTTTATTGCAACCAACTGGAAAAACCACGCGCCTATGGCAATTGAAACCATGAAAAGGGGGGGGCATGCATTTGTTGAAGTCCCTATCGCAGTAACACTGGATGAAATGTGGGCCATCATAGATGCCTCCGAAGCTACCCGGAAGCATTGTATGATGATGGAAAATGTAAACTATGACCGTGATGAGTTAATGTTCTTAAACATGTGCCGCCAGGGGGTATTAGGTGAATTATTGCATGCAGAGGCAGCCTATATTCACGAATTGAGAGGGCAGATGGAAGAACAGCAGCGGGGTACCGGTTCCTGGCGCACCCTTCACTATGCCAAAAGAAATGGCAATTTATATCCGACGCATGGGCTGGGCCCGGTAGCCCAATATATGAATCTGGCAAGGCAGGAGGATCACTTTGGCAGCCTGGTTTCCTATTCAACTCCCTCTGTCGGGCGAAAGGCTTATGCCAAAAAGAATTATCCACCGGAGCACAAGTGGAACCAACTGGAGTACAAGGGAGGTGATTTAAATACTTCCATCATAAAAACAACCCTCGGTCGTACTATTATGGTCCAATGGGATGAAACCAGTCCGAGGCCGTATTCCCGTCTCAATCTTATACAGGGTACGAAAGGGACTTTGGCCGGTTTTCCAACCAGGGTTGCTCTGGAGGGAGGTGTCCCGGGTATTACGGAAGACCATCATAGCTGGGTGCAGGGTGAGCAACTCGCCGTACTTTATGAAAAATACGATCACCCGCTCTATAAACGCTTAAATGAGCAGACCAAGGACAGCGGGCATGGGGGCATGGATGGTATGATGATGTACCGCATTGTGGAGTGCCTGCAAAAAGGCCAATCGCTCGACCAAAATGTTTATGAAGGATGTTATTGGAGTGCCGTTAGCCCGCTCAGCGAGGCATCCGTGGCCCAGGGCGGGGCACCGCAGGCCTTCCCGGATTTTACGAGGGGCAATTGGAAAACTACCAAACCCCTCGATATTATTAGTTAATTTTTATCCCTGTCATATGAAAAATTATATTGCCATTTTACTGCTTTCACTAGCGGTATGCTCCTGTAAAACTGAATCAAAAAAGGATAAAGCCGAGCCCCTCTCCGGGGCTGAATCCGAAACCGGGCAAAACGACTGGATCTACCTGTTCGACGGTACAAGCACGGAAGGTTGGCGGGCCTATAACGGTGACTCCCTGCCCCCGGGATGGATTGCTAAAGACGGTGAACTGACCTTTGATACCGAACTGGGATTGGAACAGAATTACACCGGAGGGAAGGACATTATCTACGCTGCAGAAGAATTTGACAATTTTGAGTTGTACCTGGAGTGGAAATTACCGGAAGGTGGAAACAGCGGGATATTTTACCACCTTAAAGAGGGCTATGACGGGCCGCCGGAAGTTTCTCCGGAATATCAGCTCATTGATGATGAAAACTATGCGAGGATCCACGACCTGACGGAGTATAATACAAGTCTGGGATATACCGAAAACCCGGGGGAGCTTAAGCCCTTACAGCAAACGGCTTCGGATTATGCAATGTTCCCTGCAGACCCTGAACAAAAAGTATTGAACCCTGTCGGCGAATGGAATTCCTCTAAAATTGTATTTACTCCCGAAAAAGCAGAACACTGGCTGAATGGTAAAAAAGTCCTATCTTTTGTGCCCTGGTCAGAGGCGTGGTATGAAAGGAAAAATTCTGATAAGTGGAAAACCAGCCCCGATTACGGGAAGTATCGTACAGGGTATATAGGGTTACAGGATCACTCCAGCCCAATTTGGTTCAAAAACATTAAAATAAGGAAATTGTAATTTACACTAAGAGATATGAATAAAAGAGATTTTCTCAAAAGCGCAGCCGCCCTTTCTTCATTTGCACTACTTCCGTCCGGAGTTTGGGCGTTTACAAAAAATAAACGGCTCCGAACTGCCCATATCGGTGTTGGCAACATGGGGGGCGAAGACCTCAAAGCTATTTCATCTCATTCACTGGTAGATGTTACGGCATTGTGCGACGTGGATGCCAATAACCTTGCCGCCGCCAAAAAATTACACCCCAAAGCGAAGCTGTTTTCAGATTATAGGAAAATGCTGCAGGAGATCGGTGATGAGATCGATGCGGTGATCGTATCAACCCCGGATCATACGCATGCGCCGGCCTCCATGATGGCTATGAACATGAATAAGCCCGTGTACTGCCAGAAACCCCTGACCCATCATGTATCTGAGGCAAGGGCCATGAAAAAGCTTGCCGCGGAAAAGAGTTTGGTCACACAAATGGGGATACAGGTGCATTCCTTTTATGATTACAAACTGGCAACCCTGCTCATCCAATCCGGAATCATTGGTAAAGTTCATACCGTGCGCGCATGGTCTCCCAAAAGTTGGGGATTTGACGGCCCGCTTCCCGAAGGCAGCGACCCCATTCCCGAACATCTGGACTGGAATCTATGGCTGGGAACTTCGGCCGAGCGACCCTACAAGGATGGATTATATCACCCGGTGAATTGGAGAAAAATTGTAGACTATGGCTGTGGCACCCTGGGTGACATGGGGGTACATATTTTTGATACCCCTTACAATGCGCTGGAATTGGATGTCCCGAGAACGATCATAAACGAATGCAGGCCGCCAACCGGGTTTGGCTACCCGGAGAACAATACGGTAACCTATGAGTTTCCCGGGACGAAACATACCGCAGAGACGCTGAAATGGATATGGTATGATGGCCCGGGTGCCCCTGAGATGCACAAAGACCTGCAACTGCCCGGTGGTGAAGCACTGCACGATCAGGGAGCCATGTTTATGGGGGAAAAAGGAAGATTATACCTGCCGCATTTCCAAAAGCTTCCCCAATTGATCGTGGATGGGAAATTTAAGGAGATGGATATTGCATCCTTTAATTTAGGAGCCCCGGTCAGAGACTATGAATCGGAGGGTAAAAAGCATTACCATCAATTTGTGGATGCATGTCTCGGTAAGGGCGAATGCAGCGCTCCTTTCTCTTACGCGGCCAGGCTGACCGAAACCATCCTTCTGGGTGTTATTGCCGGGCGTTTCCCAAATACTACCCTGCATTGGGACAGTGCCACGGCAAGGTTTTCTGAGGAGGAGGCAAATCAATATTTGGAATCCCCGTACAGGGAGTTTTAGCCAATTGTATTAACCACGTTAAATAACGGTACTTGCCCGGGTATGTCTTTTCGTTCGCGTCGTCTTTTTGACTCAAATACTGTTGAAGTGGCCCGGGATTGTCCATAATGGGTAAATTGATCGGATCCTTTGGCATCCGGCACAACCTTCAGATCCTCAACCGACGTTTCCCAGCCGTAGGTACGGGTATCCCAGTCAGACAAGACCTGAAAGGTGATCCGCAAGGCAATTCAAATAGCCTCTCTGGTTCTTGAATTGACCCCTGCCGTAATGCAGAATTAAAAGCAGCAACGCTAAAGAGTTCCGACCCATCGTTAAAGTTGAAGGTTAAGATGACATATGGATATGTCAAATATAGCATTACTCGTTGTTCTGGGCGCAACCGGAAAACAAGCAACTTTGTAATTTTACTGTAACAAAACCCGGGTAATGCATACCCATTAGTGCTGCATACCTGCTTCTCAATACCAAATACATGACCGCGACACGATCCCTTTCTCCGGAAGACCACCTTTCCCTGCAAAGTGCAAAGCAGCGAATGAATAACATCAGCTGGGCCATGAGGGGTCTTAACAAAATGGGGAATGTGATAGAGCAGCGGCTCCAGGTGTTGCCCCAAAAACAGCAAAAATGGCTTCAGGAAATTAGTTATAAGGTCCTTCATACGGTAGTGAAAAGCAATTTGATCACCATGCAACCCGCGAACGTTAAACCACCTCTGAATAAGGCTTATAAAATGTTGGTCACTACATCGGGTGCCGTGGGGGGAGCCCTGGGGGCCACAGCTTTTGTAATGGACCTTACGCTTGCCACCAAGCTGATGATGCGTTCAATCATGGACATTGCCCGTGATGAAGGAGAAGACCTTGACACCCTTGACACCCAACTGGCCTGTTTGCAGGTCTTTGCCTTAGGCGGGAAATCCAGGCACGATAACAGCCTGGAAACCGGGTATTACGCTTCGAGAATTGCCATTCATTCAACGGTAAAAGGCGGGGCAACCCTGACCGGAAAAGCGCTGCAAGGTGCATTGAGGGGCAGTACAAATCCAATGTTACAGGTCCTTGCTGCCGTAGCTTCACGATTTAGCGTCCAGGTTTCGGAAAAGTTTGTTGCCCAGGCCATACCCCTGGTTGGTGCGGTAGGCGGCGCATCTGTTAACCTGGCATTTATCGGCCATTTTCAGCAGATGGCACAGGCCCATTTTGCCATCCGGAGATTGGAGAGGAAGTATGGGGAGGGGGTTATCAAAGAAACTTATAACAGGATTTAGAATCCGGCAATTCTGAAGACACCCTGTTTTAAGTTTTGTATAACGCTTTCATACCAAATAACCCATTACCTTAGTAACGGATGATCAGTAGAAAATAAGCCGGATGGAATACACCAGAAGAGAGATACTAAAAATATTTGGTCTGGGGGGAGTATGCCTGGCCACAGTACCCCTTCTTTTCAGTTATGAACAATCCGGTAAAATGAGAACACGTATGATTCCTTCCTCCGGTGAACCATTACCCATCGTAGGTCTCGGTACCTGGCAAACCTTCGATGTGGGCAGGGATCAGGGAGCTTTGGAAGTACGGAAACAAGTGCTTTTGGCAATGAAGAAATCGGGAGGACGAGTCATCGATTCCTCACCAATGTATGGCAGTTCTGAAGAGGTGGTGGGCGACCTTACCTCGATCCTTGGAATCCGGAAAGATTTTTTCTATGCCACAAAAGTCTGGACTTCCGGAAAAGAGGCCGGGATTGCCCAAATGAACAGTTCCTTCCATAAAATGCGGCGGACCAGTATGGACCTGATGCAAATCCACAACCTCGTCGACTGGAAGATCCATGTAAAAACGTTAAGGGAATGGAAAGAGCAAGGTAAAATTCGGTATTGGGGAATTACCCATTATATCGACTCCGCCCACGGAACCCTGGAAAAGATTATCGCGGCTGAACACCCGGATTTCGTACAGTTCAATTATTCCATACGGTCCCTGAACGCTGAAAGATCTTTATTTGACACCTGTGGAAAAAACAAAACCGCGGTAATTATTAATCAGCCTTTTGAAAGTGGTTCCCTCTTCAGGACGGTAAAAGGAAAGCCCTTACCAGACTGGTGCGAACCGTATGATATTAATAGCTGGGCGCAGTATTTTCTTAAATTTATACTTTCCAATGAGGCAGTAACCTGCGTTATTCCGGGCACTTCCAAGCCCCAACATATGGCAGACAATATGATGGCCGGCTATGGCAATCTGCCGGATGCCGGGGGAAGGGAAAAAATGCTCCATTACCTGAAATCCCTCTGAAATCACGATGCAGCGGAAACCACGACAGAAAATGTGAATTTACCATTACCGTCCTGACGTACAAATCCGCCCGACTCCTCAGGATCCGGTTTAAGACCGCACTAAAACACCGGTTCATTGCGGCTCGTTTTTGGATATTTAGTGCCGACCTATTTCCATTGGCCCACCCGAACACGCGTCCCGGAACGTACCAAATGTGATTCGCCGTTGGTATCCAAAAAAGTTTTCCACGCCTTCTCGTTGGCGCTTTTTTCTGCATCGGAACGCATGGCATTGGCTCCCCCTATGGCAGCCTTAAAGTCTTTAAACCCATTGATTACCCATCGGTTCTCACGATCAGCCGAAACGCCGGAAGTAAAATCCCCCATGGAATTCATGGTCCCGGCCGGCAGATTTTCCTTACTATACTTAGCATAGGCTTTATCCCAGACAGCACCGTCGTCTGCATGTACTATAAAATACTTTTGAACGGGGTAGTCCAGGCTGGTGTCTCCATGTACCATCGCAATGGTACCCATCCTTGCACTGTACCCTTTTGCAATGTGCTGGTTCAGCTGTACCAGAAATAACTTCCAGGCGGCTCCGCCATCCGCAGTGTAGAAATTGCCCATATCCTCCAGAGAGCCGGAAAACCCAACGGAATGGGTGAAATTGTTTCCGTGATCGTTAAAGTGATTTTCCCATAAACTCACGGTCACTCCCTGGGGTGTATTGGCGGAAAAGTAGTCATTCATCAAATTGTAAACCGTCTCCACTTCGTCTGGAGGGACAACAATCTGGTAATTTGTCCAATAGGCCTCCTGTGCATGCAGCACACAGGCCGAAAAAAGCAGCAAACAAAAAAGTAATTTTTTCATTGTTGGTTATTTAGGTGATTAGGTTTATAAGGTACTAAATAGTAAGCACTTATGCCTGCTATTTCGCGCATAATATTCGTAAGTATCCGATTACAAAACGAGCCAAAAAAATTCAAAAATAAATGAAAGCGTCCACGGACAAAGGAAGATTATGGATTGCGGACGAGCAGGGTATTTCTAATTTCCCGCCTCAGATAAATACCGGTGACGATCGTCGCAAGAACATCCGCTATCGGGAAAGATATCCAGACGCCCAATTCCCCAATAAACGGTGGTAAAATCAAAATTAGCGGTATAAAAAAGAAGCCTTGCCGGGTAAGGGTTAGCAATAATGCGGGTACGGCCTTACCAATGGCCTGAAAATAGGCCGCGCCGATTAGTTGCAGCGCTATGATTGGGGTGGCGGCAAATACCCATCGCATCGCCGCCGGCGAATGTTCGAGTACAAAAGCACTGGTGGCCAGTTCCAGTGCGGATTGTCCTGGTTTATTACTTAAAAACAGGTCGGCAATCTCGCCGGGAAAGATCATGAGCACTATAAAAACGAGCGTTGCCACAAGAGCTGCATAGGTAATGGCGGTATTGATAGATTCTCGTACCCGTTGGTATTTTCTTGCGCCATAATTATATCCGGCAATGGGCAAAAACCCCTGGGTGACCCCAAATACGGGAAATAGCGCAAACATTAACATACGGCCAATGATCGCATAGACTGCCACCATAGCTTCCCCACCCAGGCCAAAAAGTATGTTATTCATCAAGATGTAGCTAATACTGACAACGGCCTGACGAGACAGGGTAACAAAGCCCAAAGAACCAATTTCCCTGAGTATGGGGCGGTCAAGACCAAAGTGAGGCAGGCTTATTTTAAGCTCCGAATCTTTAGAGAGAAAAAAATAAAGGATATACCCAAAGCACAATAAATACCCTGCGGTAGTTGCCCAGGCCGCCCCGGCCATGCCCCAGTCGAAGACAAAGATAAAAATATAGTCCAGCAGCAGATTCCCCACGGAGGGGATGATCATGGCGATCATCGCAAATTTAGGTTTCCCCTCGGCCCTGATAACGGTATTTCCCATCATGCAGAGTGCCAGAAACGGCACCCCGTAAAGCACAATGGTGTAGTAGATCTTGGCAGGATCAAAAATGGCGCCTTTACCGCCAAAAGCAGGGATCAGGTTATCGACATAGTATAACCCGAGCACAACCATGGCCACGGTAAGCAAAATGGTGATTGTGATCTGATTTCCGAAGGTCTTGAGGGCCTTTTCGCGGTTCTCAGCCCCGAGGGCCCGGGAAATAATGCTGCTCCCCCCAATCCCGATGGCCATTCCCAGTGCAGCGATAAAAAATGAAACGGGCAATACCACATTGATGGCGGCAATGGCTATAGACCCAATCCAGTTCCCTACAAAAATGGAATCCACCAGCACATTCAGGCTCATTACCAGGATCCCTATGGAGGCAGGGACCGCCTGCCTGATCAGGAGCTTTCCAATGGGTTCCGTTCCAAGCTGGTCTGAGGAAACTTTGGCCATTAATGATCGTTTACTGTTATTCCTATACCTTCCTACGGTGTTCAACCGATATTTATTTCGTGTAAATTATCTTCTTTGCCGGCCGAATCCGCCGCACGCCGGGGGCAAGGAGATGCCAAAGCAAACAACACGGGAAGATTTTACCTTATCCCGGTAAGACTCCGTGATCTGACCAATCCTTAAGCCATTCCGTCATCACCTGTACCCAACCAGCGCTGTCATTCAAACAGGGAATGTGGATATATTTTTCTCCCCCTGCCTCCTGGAATTGCTTCTTCCCTTCCATAGCGATCTCTTCCAGGGTTTCCAGACAATCACTGACAAAAGCAGGCGTGATCACCACCAGGTTTTTCTTTCCCTCTTTGGCCAGGCGTTCAAATTCAAAATCGGTATAAGGCTTTAACCACGGATCGTTAGGCAACCTGCTCTGGAATGAATTGCTGACCTTTTCCTCAGAGAGGCCCAAATAGGCAACTACCCTTTTAGTGGTGTCTAAACACTGATGCCGGTAACACGTATAATGGGCTACTGAATTTGTATTGCAGCACTGATCGTCTATTTTACAATGGAACCTTGTAGGATCGGATTTTCTAATGTGCCGCTCAGGAATACCGTGGTATGAGAATAATATATGATCGTAATCAAAGCCCTTTAACCCTTCGGATATTTGATCAGAAAGTACTTTGATATAGTCCTTATTCCCGTAAAATGCCGGGAGGGTGGTGAGTTGCAATTCCGGGAAATGTTGCTGCTGCACTTCCATGGTTTTAACGACCACGGTTTCGTATGAACTCATGGCGTAGTGTGGATAGAGGGGCACCAGCAAGACGTCTTTTACTCCTTTTTCCATTAATTCCTGCATCGCATTCCGGATAGTCATGCTTCCATAGCGCATCCCAAGGGCAACAGGGAAATCCACATTGCCCTGTACTTTTTGTTGAAATCGCTCAGAGATCACTATGAGCGGAGAACCTTCGGCCCACCAGATCCTGGCATAGGCGGCGGCGGATTTCTTTGGACGTGTCCTTAAGATAATTCCTCTCACGATGATGTTCCGAAGCCAACCGGGAACATCAATTACCCGTTCATCCATCAAAAATTCGTCCAAATAAGGTTTTACATCCCCAGGGGTCGGGCTGTCTGGTGAACCTAAATTTACCAATAAAACTCCTTTCATCTTAGCCATTTCGATTCAGCAGGTTGTTCCGACATCATTTTTGGAATCAATTTATGGCATCCAGCGCGCCGGAAGAGTCCCGTTATAAGCATACCGAATAAAACCGATTGCAAAAATACGATTTGGAGTATTATTAGGGGGGCATCTCGGGAAATACTTTCCGTAATTTTCGTATTAGTCGTAATTTGAGGGATGCCCCGAATGTTATTTAATTATTTCACTTTGTAAATTTAATTTTTGAACTTGCCAGGATCGCGGGGTAAACTTATAACCGATTTGGCAAGACCGTTAAGGAACCTGCAACCGAATTCAGGTTGCTGAAACCCTGATAAATAAAATGCAGGACATGCTCGAGGAACTATTAAATTTTACCGGAAATTCGGCCGTTCTATACCTGGTCAGTGCCATAGCAGCGCTCCTGATCTTCTATGTGATTACGGTTCAGGTTTTGAGGCGTTACGGCAAGAATCCAAAGTATTTGATTCCGCCGGAAGCCGTAAAAAAATTGAGCAGACCCATACTTCTGATCCTTTTCTCACTTTTACTTCGCCTGGGTTCCCTGAGAGAATTATTGGGCGCAGAGGATTATTCCTATTGGTTTAAAAAAATAAGTGCCATACTCTTTATATTTTCCTTCACTTGGTTATTTATTAAAATATTGAAAATTTCCAAACGCCTGGTAATCAGCCAATATGATGTAGGTGCGCCCAATAATCTCAAAGCGCGTAAAATATATACACAATTTACCATTCTTGAGCGCATCATCATTTTTGTGGTTGTCGTTCTCGCCCTGGGTATAGCACTGATGAGTTTTGAAGGTATCCGTGAGATAGGCGTAAGCATATTTGCTTCAGCGGGGGTGGCGGGAATCATTATTGGGTTTTCAGCCCAAAAAATGATCGGTACCATTATCGCAGGGATCCAAATTGCCATCACCCAGCCC
>Ga0102947_1000547_pt1 | contig 13383 bp, 13 predicted proteins | sample SalPon2A_A_D2_MG_FD_78210 | JGI IMG/M metagenome (GOLD analysis project Ga0102947, IMG submission 78210) | Soil microbial communities from South San Francisco under conditions of wetland restoration - Salt Pond MetaG R2A_A_D2_MG | ecosystem: Environmental > Terrestrial > Soil > Wetlands | place... | reverse complement strand
TGACAAACATGGCGATCAGCATTTTTTTTAAGGGCGACGTTACCGTCCAATAGGCATCCATCCTGAGACGGCAGGAGGTTTCGGACACAGGCGTAATGATATAGAAATTATAAAGTTGATCCACTACAGGGGCACTGTCCGTCATTTCGCCGTATACCCATTGTCCGGGATCCACATCCTTTGTGACGGCAGTAAAATTTAGGTATTTGCCGTTAATAACGCAAACATGCTGCGTTCCCAAACGGGTTACCTCATGCTCACTATACTCAAATTTATCCACACCCTTTACCCAATGATGGCGGTAGGCATAGTTTGTAATATACTCCATCAGGACCGGTGCCGGAATTGGAAATTGCCGTTCAAAGCCCAATTGAGGCAAACTATCAAAATGCACTTTCTTACCTCTTGGAAAGGTGTTCAGATCAAGTGTCTCACTACGCACGATGGAGAAGATGTATTCCACCTCCTTCCCATCATATACATCTTTCCCTTCCTTAAACCGAAAGACTTTACTGTAATAATAGATGGGAAGTTCAATGGTTCGTGCCAATTCCTTGCTTATCAGCACATAATGATCGCTGTCAATTGAATTTTTAAGCAACCTGTGGGTTTCAATTACCTCAGACCCAAAAGGTTTTCGACTTCTCTGTACCTCAATAAACTGAAGTTCCCCGCAATGGGCAACAATCTTTAATTGCAGGTTGGGTGCGGATGCACAGGCGTTACACGGACATATCCTGTTCTTCTCCAATAACTTTAAATGACTGTAAAATGCAGTGTACATGGTTTCTATTTGCGCGAGTAAGCGCTCCTGGGATGGGATCACCCCCTCTTTGTAAAAGAAAAGCGCATCTCCCTCAATTTCTGCCAGCGAAAGTTCCTGGATATTGGCGGCAATAAGTACTTCCAGCAGCTCTGCGATTACATGCTGGCTATGCTCGGATTCCGTGGTCTGCACAAACCTGGTAAACCCCGAAATATCAGGAATAAAGAGTAAAGATTTTGCCATAAGTTTTATTTGTTTATACGGGAGTGTCGTCAAGAACTGCCCGGAAGGTCACTGCTGTTCCAAAATCAGTCTTGTATCCAGCGTATTATTCACAGTGACATTAAACTGCGTCCGCAGTGCATTATAAGCAACGAGCATTTCCGCCAGAGCGGGCAGTACATCAGTCCGGTACTCCAGAGCAGCCTTTGTCTTCAGGATATAGGTTTTTAAGACCTTCTGCCGGCTTTTGATTTGCGGCTTATCAAATTCCTCCGGGTATTCGGAGGCTTCCATTACCTTTTGGTTTTCTACGAAGTCCTCTACAATCAAGATAAGATCTTCTCTGTTTTCGGCCCTGTAGAGGGCATCAAAATTGGATTCCAAATTGTTGAATTCGGGCCAGGCCTTCAGGATACTACCGGCTTTTGGGTTTATCGCAATTCTTTGGGGCAGGGTATCCATTTGTAATACATGGTTGACCGCAGCGGTAACCGGTGCCGTTTTGTCCTGCTGCCTGCAGGCCGTGAAAAGCACCATAATTATCGCTGCCGACCATAATTTTACCATAGGACGAATGTACAAATTTTAGAATCAGTTATATTTACGCAGATATCCATTTAACTCCATTTTAATGCAAAGAAGAATTCTGATACTGGGTGCTTGCGGGCAGATAGGAACCGAGCTTACGCTGGCTCTCAGGGATCTCCCGGGATCCGATCAGGTGATTGCCAGTGATATCCGGGAGGGTAGTGATATCTTACATTCATCCGGGCCATTTGAGTTGTTGGATGCCACCAACTACGGAGCCCTGGAAGATGTGGTGATGCATTATGAAATTGACGAGGTATACCTTATGGCCGCCATGCTCAGCGCTACCGCCGAAAAATTCCCGATGCGCGCCTGGAACCTCAATATGAATTCACTTTTCAACGTACTTAATCTCGCCAGAGAAGGAAAAATCGCAAAGGTTTTCTGGCCCTCTAGCATTGCAGTTTTCGGCCCGAATACCCCTCGCGAAAACACCCCTCAAATCACCATCATGGAGCCAAGCACCGTCTATGGGATCAGTAAACAAGCTGGGGAACGCTGGTGTTCTTACTACTACCACAAATTTGGGGTGGATGTGCGAAGCGTCCGCTATCCGGGACTTATAAGTTGGAAAACGCTGCCTGGGGGAGGGACCACTGATTATGCCGTAGAGATCTATCACAAAGCAAATGCAGACAAGACCTATGAATGTTTTCTTCGGGAAGGCACCAGACTACCCATGATGTTTATGGATGATGCTATTCGGGCGACCATCGATCTCATGAGCTGTGACCCCGAAAAGGTCAGGGTGAGATCTTCATACAACCTGGGAGCCATGAGCTTTGGCCCCGAGGATATTGCGCGAAGTATTCAGCACCATATCCCGGATTTCAGCATTTCCTATGCTCCCGATTTCAGACAATCCATCGCGGACACCTGGCCGAACAGCATTGATGATTCCAAAGCCCGGTCGGACTGGGGTTGGCATCCCGAATTTGATCTGGAAAAAACCACGGAGGAAATGCTCAGGAACCTAAGGCCTTCTTAGTCAAACATTTCCTTTTGATTCCTGAAGCACTTAAATTCTACGGAGTGCCCGTTTGGATCCTCAATAAAGAATGAAGCGTGTTCCCCTTTTTTACCCGACAAAAAAGTGATCTCCGGAGTTACGGAGTGTTTTGTCTGTTTTAAACGATGATACAGCCGCTCCCATGTTTTCCTGTCGACAATCACTCCAAAATGAAATGAAGGCAATACTGTTTCCTCGAATTTGTAGGATCTGTATGAAAAGTTAAAGTCACCAGACCTTGTGAATGTTATTTGGTGGCCGAAGAGATCAATATCAAGCCAGCGGGTTGAATTCCTTCCCAAAGTGGCACCGATATCACCGACATAGAACTCCCTGGTCCTGTCTATACTGGAACAGGGAATTGATAAATGAAAGGGTGTGTGTTTCACGTGGTTATACTTCGTTAATAAGATAGGTTAGTCTTCTTCATCCTCATCCGGCATGAGATCCGGGTCAACCACGGCTTCCGGATCATCGTCCTCGAAATCCTCATAATCATCCTCATCATAATTGGCCATGGTAACCTCCAGCTTGGAGCTGATCTTTACAAGGTACTTGGTGTCTTCCGTAACTACTTCGACAGCTTCGATACGCTCTCCCTGGGCATTTCTGAATGTAATTACATTTCTGTCGTCATACCCATCAGGATACCTCTCCACCAAAAGCTTAAGGACTTCCGGCGTAAGTTTTCTAAAATCTACTATGACTCTTTTTAGATTATCCATAATTACATTTCTAAAAGATAAGCAAAAATTAATGTCACAACAATAGTTGCATCAATTTCAAAATTATTTTCTGGCAAGACCGTACCTATTTGGGTATTGCCTGCATCTGAACCCTCCTTTTAAACAAAGGAAACGAAAATTGCAATAAAGGCCTTCATATATTTTGCAAATATTGGTGTCCGGCACAGATCTGCGAACCAACACGGTAAATGAAAACAAAAATATAATATGTCTGACATCATAAATGAAGATTATGACATCCTTCAGCGCCGGCTGTCCCGAAATCCAGCATTCCCGGTGATACTGAATACCGATGCCAATAAATGCGTATTTTAGTGATTTAAAAGCAAAAGTTATGAAATATATGCGTTACCTCCTCCCGGTGATCTGCCTGCTCTTGACCGGTGTGCTAACGGCCCAGATCCCTTCAGGGGTATATCAACATACGGAGGAAAAGGAAGGAGGTTCCGTTGATCACGAACTAAAAGTAGCCGATGGATATTTCATCCAATCGGTTTATAGACAAACCCCCCCTGCATTTATCAAAACTCTGGGTGGTTTCTATACCTATGAAAATGATTCCCTGAAAGTAACACTGGAATTCAATTCCAACATTGACAATGACGGGCTAAGTCGGCTTGAACTTCCCCTGGTTATGAATAACGGCGATCTAATCCTCAACGGCAGGGTATTTAAGCAAGGCACGGCAAAACCGCAGGATCTGGACGGGCAGTGGTTATTTGCCACCAGGGGGCCCGATACCGGACAGGAAAGACGGGGGGATTCCAATCCGAGAAAAACGTTAAAGTTCTTACAGGACGGGCATTTTCAATGGATCGCCTATCATACGGAAACCTTTGCATTTTCCGGTTCTGGCGGAGGCACTTATACGGCCAAAGACGGAAAGTACGTGGAAAATATTGTTTATTTCTCGCGGGATAATAGCCGGGTGGGTGCCCAATTGGAGTTTGATTACGAACTGATGGATGGCGACTGGCACCACAAGGGATTGAACAGTAAGGGAAAGCCGATGTTTGAGATATGGGCAAGACGGAATTAGGCTTCACCGCTGCGGTTGATATCCGATTTTCCCCCGGTCTTTTTCAATAATTTTATTTGGTGTATTTCAATACCGGTATCAATTGGCTTGAGCATATCATACATATTCAGGGCCACCACGCTGGCCCCATGCATGGCTTCCACCTCCACCCCCGTTTTATAATGGGTCTTTACCGTGACGACAATTTTGATCTGAAGGCCCTTTATTTCGTAAGTGATGTCCGTATATTCGATAGGTAAAGGGTGGCAATCCGGCAACAGGTCCGCTGTTTTCTTTACCCCCAATAATCCCGTCGCCTTGCTCATTGCGAAAACATCGCCCTTGGGGACAGTCTTGTCCAGGATCGCACGGATCGTATCTTCAGTGCTCACTATTACCACGGCCTGGGCTATGGCCGTTCTTAAGGTGGAATTTTTATGTGTGATATCGACCATACTCAGGTGTTTACCTTCCATTGGTAGGAATCATCCTCAAAAAGCTCCCTGCCAAAAACAGGAACCTCCTTTTTAATCTCCTCGACCACATGGTGCAACGCTTCAAAGACCTCTTTTCGATGCGGGGATGAAACAAAAACAAACAAACAGATCTCCCCCGCTCTTACTATACCCATGCTGTGATAGATATGCAGACAGCTCAGATCGAATTTGGCAAACGCATCCTCCCGGATCTCCTCAAATTTCCGGGCAGCCATTTTTTCGTAAGCACTGTACTCAATGGCACCGACCGCCTTCCCCTCTATCAGGTCTGCCCTTACCTGCCCTAAGAAAATATCGTGTGCCCCGATTTGGGTGCTCGACTGGTGTTTTTCAATAGCCCGTGCGATAAAATCCGGGGAAATAGGCCCTTTTACAAATGCACTTTTCTCTTTTTGTTTTTCCATGATCTTCTTCAGAGGCACTAAGGTAGGGAAGATTTCGGAAATGGTGGCAGGTCATTTTGTGGCGATACATGTACGGGAAGTAGCGAATAGATCCCGGCCGCGTATAGCGCTTAGCCGTACCACCGGGTAGCTGCGGCTCAATAAATGAGCGCCTTATTTCAAGGGAGAATATTTAATATACAGGGGTGACCCGCTGTAAAAGCTATTGATGAACTTACAGGATATTGAGGAGCTTCCGCCGCTTTTGCCCTGAACCATCATCCGTTCCCTTATCTGTTTCCGGCTCCTTCATTTCCATAATCAAATTCCCGATCAATGCCGTCCACCCGGTTTGATGTGATGCCCCAAGGCCCTTCCCCGTATCACCGTCGAAAAACTCATAAAATAAATGCTCGTCCCTGAAGTGTTCATCTTTCGAGAAAACATTATTGGGATCATCTGAATGATATTGAAATTTCCCCTCTTTATTAACTTCAAAAATCTTTATCAACCTTTTCGTCAATTCATTGGCAATTTCCTGAAGGTTAAGTTTAATTCCGGACCCCGTCGGAAATTCATATACATAGTCCGGCCCGTAAAAAGTGTAGTATTTACGTAAAGATTGAATAATCATATAATTCAGGGGCATCCATATGGGGCCACGCCAGTTGGAATTGCCCCCGAACATATTGGAACGGCTCTCACCAGGCTCATATTGAATCTGGTGATGGCCATGGTGTTGGAATACAAAGGGATGTTTTTCATGATATTTGGAAAGGGAGCGAATGCCATAGTCCGATAAAAACTCATCTTCGTCCAACAGCCTTTTGAGCAGGTACGCCAACCTAAAACCGCGCATTATGGAGAACAGGTAATGATCCTCCTTGTTGGTTTCCTCGATTCGGGAAATTAAAGAGGCAAGGTCTGGTCGTGTTCTTACAATCTCCGCTGCCCTGATTCTAAAATCCTTTAATTCTGCAAACAGGTCCTTATGGATGATCTCCACTGCGAACAAGGGAATAATACCTACCAATGACCGAACCTGAAGCCTGTTGGTGATGCCCGTAGACATTTCAACAACATCGTAATAAAAATTATCCTCATCGTCCCAAAGAGAAATATCCTTTTTCCCGATGTGGTGCATGGCCCACGCAATATTCAGAAAATGCCTGAAAAACTTGGCGGCGGCCTCTTCGTAGGATTTGTTTGTTTTTGCAAGTTCCAGGGACATCCGGAGCATATTGAGCGTGAACATGGCCATCCAGCTGGTAGCGTCTGCCTGTTGCATTCTGGTAATGCCCTCGGGCATATGATTGCGGTCGAACACCCCTATGTTATCAAGCCCCAGGAACCCGCCTTCAAAGAGGTCAGTACCGTGTTTATCCTTTTGGTTGACCCACCAGGTAAAATTGATCAGCAATTTTTGGAACGTTTTTTCCAAAAAATCCGTATCCCCCTTTCCGCTTCGTTCCCTATCTTTCTCATAGACATTCCAAACCGCCCAGGAATGCACGGGAGGATTCACATCACTAAAGTTCCATTCATAGGCAGGAATTTGCCCATTGGGGTGCATATAGCTCTCACGCAGCACAAGTAACAGTTGCTCTTTTGCAAAATAAGGATCGATCTCCACAAAGGATACCATATGGAATGCTAGGTCCCAGGCGGCATACCATGGATATTCCCATTTATCCGGCATGGAGATCACGTGCCTGTTCGTAAGATGTTGCCAGTTAAAATTCCGTGCGTTGGAACGGTAGGGCATTGCTTCCCCGGGACCTCCAAAAAGCCATTTGAACACATCGTAGTAATAGAATTGCTTGGTCCACAACAACCCGGAAAAAGCTTTTCTTACAATGGCTTTATGGGCTATGGGGAGGTCGTCATCAATCAGGTCACCATAAAATTCCTCACATTCCCGTTTCCTTTTTTCAAATACTGTTTCAAAATCAGGCCAGGGGTTATTTAATTTCTTTTTACTAAGTCGTATTTTAACTTCTTTTTCTTCACCGGCCTTAAGTTTGAACGTATGCCAGATAGCCATCTTTGACCCTTGCTTAGCAGGATTTACGGTCGCTTTTCCGTTTACAACATGGTCATTGATACCATCCTTAACATAATCTGCCTTGTTCGGTACGCCGTAAATGCGCATATTATTGGTCTCATTTTCACAAAAAAGCTGTTCGCCCCTTTCATGATAGAAGTAATACCTCCCGTTCCGGGTACTTCGTGATTGCACACAATCATCCGCCACCGATTTAATGACGGGGCGGTTAAACCGTTTGTTGTGTTTCCAGAAATTCCGAAACCAAAGATGTGGAAGTACATGAATCTTTGCGGTCCCGGACCCTCTGTTTACAACAGTAATTTTCATGAGAATATCACCGACATCGGCTTTGGCATATTCGATATAACAATCAAAATAGGCATTGTCCTTAAAAGCCTTCGTGTCCAGTAATTCATACTCCGGCTGATCGCGGTTCCGCTTATTTTTTTTGACCAATTCGGTATACGGGAATTTCCTTTGCGGATATTTGTACAAATACCTGCTATAGGAATGTGTTGGCGATGAGATCTGATGAAAATAGAGTTCTTTGACATCCTCTCCATGGTTGCCCTGATTGTTGGTAAGCCCGAACAGGCGTTCTTTTAGAATCTTATCCCTGTCGTTCCAGAATACCGGGGCAAGACACAATATCTCCCTTGAATCACAGAAGCCCCCAATACCCTCTTCTCCCCATCTGTAGGCATTGCTGCGTGCCTTATCATGATCTACAAATTCCCAGGCATTTCCATGTTCGCTATAATCCTCACGGACCGTACCCCATTGTCTTTCGGCGAGATAGGGGCCCCACCTTTTCCAGTTTTTGTAATTATCCGATACGGCCAGCCGTTCAGCCTCAGCATTTTTTTTGTTCATATTAAAAATGGTCCTATAGTTGAACTTTAGAAATGACTTTTTTTGTCCATTACCTGGGAATTAAATCGTGCGCCATATAATTTCGCCTGGTAGGTTTTTAATGCGCCTTACTTAAAAATAAGACATATATAGTGTGGTGCTGAGCCCGGAGGTCAGTTTTGCCTAATCGCCATTATTGTGCCTTCAATTTTACCAAATTGAAAAAAAAAGGGTCCATAAATTAAGACCCCGACTTGGGTCAAAAAAAACCCGTAATTGTAAAGCGGTGATTTAACCTGCACGGCCCTTCGCTCCCATGATCCTCTGATGCTTTCCCAAAAAATGTCAGGAGCATCCATGTTTTGGTAAAAATTGCAATCAGAAGGGTACAGGGCGACGGTAATTTATTCCGCCGTAGCGGAAAACGGACCTCTGATAAAGCCTTTGCCCCAGCCAAGGCGTTTTGTGCTTATTCGTCGCCTCCCCAGGAGATAGCCCCGCTGTTCCTGAGTGTGCCCCGGGCAGAAAATACAGAAGCCCGGCTGGCCTTAAAAATAAAGCCATTGATTTCACAAAGGCTTTTTGTGCATGTTCACAGCCTCCGGCATATCCAGCAACTATTGGGACACAATGCTACAAAAACAACCACAATTTATGTCCAGGTAGCGAATGGAACCCTGATGTACATCAGGGATTTGCTATCTTGGTCCTATAAAGGATCTACGATCATAAAACCACGTTATGTGCCATATGAAAAAATGCTGACCAATGAAATGTTGGAAATACATATTGCTCCTTTTTTTTGTAATCTGTTGTGATCATTCTGAAAATAAAATCTCTGAGATTGAATTTCACAAATTGATGAGAAATGTTGAAGAAGGTTGGTCTACCCAAAAACCGGATAAGGCACTTAGCAGTTTTGATGAAGATGCCATTTATATGGAACCACCTAATATTCAATATTACAGAGGACATGAGCAATTAAGACCTTATTTTGATGAATTGGATAGTAAATACAAAATGGAATTCCATAATCTCTGGTTCAACAAAGATACACAGTCAGGCGCAGCTGAATATACGTTCAGCTATGGAAAGGACACTTCTGATGTTGGAATTGTAGTGGTTGAACTTAAAAATGGTAAAATCAAATTTTGGCGGGAATATCAACGTAAAGGCCCAACGGATTTTAAAGAATTCTTGCAAATTGAAAATAAGGAATGGATATGGCATATCGGTAATTACCCTGAGCCTAAGGATTCGATCATTGAAAAATAAATATACGGTACACAACAAAGGCAATAATTCATCACGCCACAGGCGTGACGAATTCATAACCAAACCATTGTATGCAATTTAAACTAACCTGAAGAATAGGTGAAAAACAACCAAAAAGTAATAGTTTTCTTGAGCGTGATTTTAATAACAGTCGGATGCAGAGAAACAAAAGAAGAATCCAGGCCGATTGAGAACGGTCCTTGGATAAAAGAGGCTCAGGTCCTGAGAACAATCAACAACGTAAATTTTAATTTCCCCGACAACGGATTTGCATTTGAAAATAAAGGAGAGTTAGTAAAGGAAAGTTTTAATGCATTGAAAAGTAATATTCAGCTCATCGGACTTGAAGAATTTAATGATACAATTTACATTAGGTTTTTGCGCTCACGAGAAGATATGTTTCCCCTGACTGCGACCAGAGCAAACGGAAATGCTTACCCTCACATTCGCACCCTCTATGTAGTAGCCAACGAACATTCTAAACCACCAATTAATCATGAACTGATGCATCTTATTTCAATGCTCGAATGGGATTATCCGCCAGCAACAACAACCTGGATGAACGAAGGACTGGGAACATTCGCTGAAAATAATTGTAGTGGTTGGAACGTTGCTGAAATTTACAGGTTTTTGATGCAGAATGACAAACTAATTTCAATGCACTTTTTGACCTCAGATTTTTATAGACAACCGGAAATGATTGCATACCACCAATCAGGTTATATTGTAGATCATCTTCTAACCAATTACAGCATAGAACAATTTAGTAAACTCTGGAAAAGCGGATTCGAAAAATTTGAAGAAATTTATGGTGTTCCCTATTCAAAAGTAAAGTTTGATCTAGATAAAGCAGTAACGGAAAAATACCCAACTGTGCCCGAAATTGATTGGGAAGAATTCACAAAGATTTAAGTGCAGATGTTGAAAAAATGGACACTTTAATAAAAATTCACAGTTCAAAAGCTGCCAATTTCCTGGTAATAAAGTCATTGCTACATCAAGAAAACGCTCTAAAAAGTGACATTCAAAAATTAATCGCCAACCAGATTCAAAGTCCAACATTTTATCCAAAACAAAGCGGTTTTAAATCAATGCTGTCTAACAATGAGTTAGGTGCCATTCAGAATATTGAACTTAGGAAATCGCTTATTGATTTATATGAAAGCACTTATGAAAGGTTGATTTACAATGGCCATATCTATGACAAAATCCATATTGAGAAATTCAATGAATACCTGATGCCGTATTTTGATTTTGGAACAAATCAATTGATAGATATTGAAGGGTTGAAAAATTCTGTTTTCCTAAATTCATTGGCCTATTTAAATGAGGTAGCAAAGGCATATACCCAATTACTGGAGCAAGCAAAAAAACGAAATTGAAGCATAGAGAAAGAAAATCTTGGACGGTATTTAAAAACCAAATTGTCATGGAAACAATGGATCACCGGTTGTTCACTTCTTTGACCCGTCCCGAATATTACATTATGAAAAGATCAATTTTAGTATTCTTAAGTTTAATGATTTGTGCGGTTCCGTTAAAAATAACTGCACAATCAGATAAAGTTATGTGGTATGATAAGCCTGCTAACTATTTTGAAGAAACCTTAGTGCTGGGAAATGGGACTATGGGTGCATCAATATTTGGGGGAATTAACAATGAAAAAATATACCTGAATGATGCTACCTTATGGTCCGGGGAACCGGTTAAGCCTAATAGTAACCCCGAAACTTACAAAGCTGTTGAACAAGTCCGCAAAGCATTGGAGCAGGAAAATTATCAACTTGCCGACAAATTGCAACGAAAGCTTCAGGGGCCTTACTCACAATCATATATGCCGTTGGGAACCCTTTTTATCCATTTTGAAAATACCGGTGATTATACTGATTATTACCGCGAACTGGACATAGGCAGGGCCATGGCAAAAGTTAGTTACAAAAGCAACGATATAAACTATTTGCGCGAGTATTTCATTTCGTATCCTGACCAAATAATGGTTATTCGGCTAACTGCCAATAAAAAAAAGTCAATCAATTGCACCATCAATTTTGAAAGTTTGTTGAAATTTAAAACCGAGAAAAAGGGGAATAGCCTGGAAGTTAACGGATATGCACCATACAATGTTGAACCAAACTATATTCAAAATAATCCTGATCCTATTCAATTTGATGAAAATCGCGGAACAAGATTTACCTCAACATTCAGCCTTGAGAGCAATGACGGAAAAATAGTAACGACTGACTCTACGCTGACACTTTCAAAATCCAGTGAAGCCATCATCTATGTCTCTATTGCCACAAGTTTCAACGGTTACGACAAAGATCCGGCAACTGAAGGCAAGGACGACAAAGCCATTGCACAAGAAAATCTGGAAAAGGCTTGTGAAAAATCTTATAGCACTCTAAAAAAAGACCATCTAACTGATTATCAGGCGTTATTCGACAGGTTAGAATTAACGCTTGAAGCATCGGGAAAAGCTGAATTACCCACAGACAAACGTTTGCTAAATTACTCCGAAGGTGCGGAGGACAAAAGTCTGGAAGAATTGTATTTTAATTATGGTCGCTATTTGTTTATTGCCTCTTCTCGTACCGATGGTGTCCCTGCTAACCTGCAAGGAATATGGAACCCGCACCTGCGCCCACCATGGAGCAGCAACTACACTGTCAATATTAATGTCGAAGAAAACTATTGGTTGGCAGAAACTGCTAATCTCTCAGAATTGCATATGCCATTACTTAAATTTATTGCCAATGCGGCAACTACCGGTAAGAATTCAGCACAAACCTACTATGGTACAAGAGGTTGGGTAGTCTGCCATAATTCAGATATTTGGGCCATGAGCAATCCTGTCGGTGAACACACAGGAGACCCCAATTGGGCTAACTGGAACATGGGAGGAGTTTGGTTGTCCACGCACCTTTGGGAACATTACCTATTTACTCAGGATAGGTCTTACTTAACGCAGGAAGCTTACCCATTGATGAAAAGTGCTGTAGTTTTTTGCCTCGACTGGTTGGTAAAGGACAAAAACGGGAACTGGATTACTTCACCCGGCACATCACCCGAAAATACCTATATTACACCCGAAGGGTATAAGGGTGCAACACTTTACGGCGCAACCTCTGATTTGGCGATGATAAGGGAATTGTTTAAAAATTTTATCAGGGCATCTGAAACTCTGGATATTGAAAATGATTTTAGGGAAAAGGTGCAAGCAGTATATGATCATCTGTATCCTTATCAAATAGGCAAAAAAGGCAACCTACAGGAATGGCATTACGACTGGGAAGATGAAAATCATTTACATCGCCACCAGTCACATCTCTTTGGATTGTACCCAGGACACCACATAACGCCTGAGGAAACTCCGGAACTGGCTTACGCATGTCGCACTTCATTGGAAATCAAAGGAGATAAAACGACGGGATGGTCAAAAGGATGGCGTATTAATTTATGGGCAAGATTAGGGGATGGCAACAGGGCATACAAGATGTACCGTGAGTTGCTCAACTATGTTGATCCGGATGGTATGAATGGTTCACGCAGGGGAGGAGGAACGTATCCCAACTTATTTGATGCACATCCCCCTTTTCAGATAGATGGTAATTTTGGTGGTGCTGCTGCAATAGTTGAAATGTTGTTGCAGTCACGCGATGGTAAAATTTTCCTGCTGCCCGCACTACCGGACACATGGGAAAATGGTGCAATAAAGGGAGTTTGTGCACGAGGCGGATTTGAAATATCTATGCAATGGGAAAACAATCAACTTATAAAATCCACGATAAAAGCAAAGGTTGATGGAAAACCAATAATTATTTATAATGGAAAACAACAAGAAATCGAACTTAAAAAGGGGCAGACATCAGATGTAATTTGGTAATGCACGAACGCACAATCGAGTAGACGGCCGTGAGCGGTAAAGCCCACGGTGCGCCTCTCACACCACCGTACGTACGGGTCTCGTATACGGCGGTTCG
>Ga0102947_1000546_pt1 | contig 13395 bp, 11 predicted proteins | sample SalPon2A_A_D2_MG_FD_78210 | JGI IMG/M metagenome (GOLD analysis project Ga0102947, IMG submission 78210) | Soil microbial communities from South San Francisco under conditions of wetland restoration - Salt Pond MetaG R2A_A_D2_MG | ecosystem: Environmental > Terrestrial > Soil > Wetlands | place... | reverse complement strand
TGTTGGCGTCGCCATTGCCTTTGGTTTAACAGTATTAACTATGGTTTATGCCATTGGACACATTTCAGGTTGTCATCTTAATCCAGCGGTATCCATAGGTCTTTGGATTGGAGGGCGCTTTGATAAAAAAGAACTTATACCTTATGTTATTGCCCAAGTATTAGGTGGAATAGCAGGTGCTGGCATCTTATATCTTATTGCCACTGGAAAATCTGGATTTGAAGTCGGAGGCTTTGCTTCAAATGGTTATGGAGAACATTCTCCAGATGGATACAGTATGCTTTCTGCTTTAGTAACAGAAGTTGTAATGACATTTATGTTTTTAATTATTATTCTTGGTGCAACACATTCCAAAGCACCAAAAGGATTTGCTGGTATAGCAATAGGTTTAGGTTTAACACTTATTCATTTAATAAGTATTCCTGTTACAAATACGTCTGTAAATCCTGCTAGAAGTACAAGTCAAGCTTTATTTACTGGTGATTGGGCGTTAGACCAATTATGGTTGTTCTGGGTCGCTCCAATAGTTGGAGCAATTTTAGCAGGTATAGTTTACAAAATCATGTCTCCTGAAAATGAATGAAAATTATAAATAGAAGCAAAAAAAAGCGCATTAATATTAATGCGCTTTTTTTAATCCTATTAAGACTAGGCTAAATCAAAACGATCAGCATTCATCACTTTAGTCCATGCTGCAATAAAATCTCTAACAAATTTTTCTTTGTTATCATCTTGTGCATATACTTCAGCATAAGCTCTTAATATCGCGTTTGAACCAAATACTAAATCTATTCTCGTAGCAGTCCATTTAGCCTGGCCTGTTTTACGATCACAAATTTCATAAATACCATTTATTGGCTTCCAATAGTTTGACATATCTGTTAAGTTAACAAAAAAGTCATTGGTTAGAGCCCCAACATTATTAGTAAATACGCCATGTTCAGTATTGCCATAATTTGTTCCTAGGACACGCATTCCACCTACTAAAGCAGTCATTTCTGGTGCAGTTAAGCCCAGTAATTGTGTACGATCCAGCATCAATTCTTCAGGACTAACTACATAATCTTTCTTTAACCAGTTTCTATAACCATCAGCAAGTGGTTCCAATGGTTCAAAAGATTCTACATCTGTCATTTCCTCTGTTGAATCTCCACGTCCAGGTTTAAAAGGCACCGAAACATTCATCCCAGCATTTTTAATGGCTTTTTCAACACCTACATTTCCTGCTAAAACAATGGTATCGGCAATACTAATTCCAAATTCTGAAGCTATTGGCTCTAGAACCGATAATACTTTCGCTAGTCTTTCCGGTTCATTACCTTGCCAGTCTTTTTGTGGTGCAAGTCTTATTCTTGCTCCATTGGCACCTCCTCTATAATCTGAACCTCTAAAAGTACGAGCGCTATCCCAAGCTGTTGAAACCATATCTGAAATAGAGAGTCCAGAAGTTTCAATTTTAGCTTTAACGGCATCAACATCATAATCACTTTTACCATGAGGAATTGGATCCTGCCAAATTAAATCTTCTTGTGGTACATCTGGTCCAAAATAACGCTCTTTCGGTCCCATATCACGATGTGTTAGTTTAAACCATGCACGAGCAAATGCATCTGAAAGTGCATCAAAATCATCTTTAAATTTTAAGGATATTTCTTTATAAATTGGATCTACTTTCATAGCCATGTCTGCATCTGTCATGATAGGGTTTTGACGTGTGGTAAAATCTTCAACATCAACTGGCATATCTTCCTCTTTGATACTTATTGGTTCCCATTGCCAAGCTCCCGCTGGACTTTTACGGGATTCCCATTTATGGTTAAATAGCATTTCGAAATAACCATTATCCCATTTTGTGGGATTTGTTGTCCATGCTCCTTCCAAGCCACTGGTCACAGTATCGCGACCTTTACCTGTCCTTGTTGGATTTGACCATCCAAAACCTTGCTCTTCTACTTGAGCTGCTTCAGGGTCAGGTCCTAAAATATTGGCATCTCCATTACCATGTGTTTTGCCTACAGTATGACCTCCTGCGGTTAATGCAACGGTTTCTTCATCGTTCATTGCCATTCGCTTAAAAGTCTCACGCACTTGAGCTCCTGTTTTCAATGGATCTGGATTACCATTAACACCTTGAGGGTTTACATAAATTAATCCCATTTGTACCGCAGCTAAAGGATTTTCCATTGTTGAAGGATTGTTTACATCTTCATAACGTTCATCACTTGGTGCCAACCATTCTTTTTCAGCTCCCCAATATGTATCTTTCTCTGGGCTCCAAATATCTTCTCTACCAAAAGCAAAACCAAAGGTCTTGAGTCCCATACTTTCATAAGCAATATTTCCTGCCAATATGATCAAATCTGCCCAACTGATTTTGTTACCATATTTTTTCTTTATGGGCCAAAGCAAACGCCTAGCTTTATCCAAGCTCACATTATCAGGCCACGAATTAAGTGGCGCAAAACGTTGATTCCCTGTTCCTCCACCACCACGTCCATCAGAGATTCTATAAGAACCTGCTGCATGCCATGCCATACGAATCATTAATCCACCATAGTGTCCCCAATCTGCTGGCCACCAATCCTGGCTGTCTGTCATGAGGTCATGTAAATCTTTTTTTAGAGCTTCAACATCTAATTTTTTTAATTCCTCCCGATAGTTAAAATCTTTTCCTAACGGATTTGTTTTGGTGTCATGTTGGTGTAAAATGTCTAGATTTAATGCATTAGGCCACCAATCCATAACCGATTTTTCGGTTGCGGTATTCGCACCATGCATAAAAGGACATTTCCCATTTTTTGAACTATTCATACGATTCAATATTTAAGTTTTAAGTGATTTATTTTCGTTTTTTTCAAAGTTATTAATAACTGGTTAAAAAAAATAGCTATCCTATCTTAATATATTATTTTAAAATTGATAAAATTTATAAGGGCGAACGTTTAATAATTGTTAATTTTACATACTCATTTTAAAAACTTAAACATGGCAACTGTAACATTAAAGGGAAACCCAATAAACACTAAAGGAGATCTTCCTTCAGTAGGAAGCAAAGCTCCGAATTTTGAATTAGCAAAAGATAATTTATCAGATGTTACTCTGGATGACTATAAAGGCTCAAGAGTAATTATGAACATTTTTCATAGTATAGATACAGGCACCTGTGCTGCGTCAGTTAGGCAATTTAATGAAAAAGCCAGTGGTCTTGAAAATGTAAAAATTCTTTGTATTTCCAAAGATTTACCTTTTGCTATGGCTAGATTTTGTGGAGCTGAAGGTATAGAGAATATTGAAACTCTTTCTGATTTTAGAAATGGTAATTTTGGTAACAGCTATAATCTTACATATATTGATGGACCTATTCGTGGTCTTTTAGCTAGATCTATCATCATATTGGATGAAAGCGGAAAGATTTTATACACCGAACAAGTTCAAGAAGTAGTTGAAGAACCAAATTATCAAGCTGCTTTAGATGCTTTAGCAAATGCCTAAAAAAGAAAGCTTATTTATAAACAGAATAAAGAGTATAAATTACGCCTTTAGAGGAGCTATTCTGCTAATTAAAACTGAAGCTAGTATCCAAATTCAGTTTGTGATAGCTATTTTAGTTACCATTGCTGGTTTTTATTTTAATCTTAATACTACAGAATGGATTGTTCAAATTTTGGCAATATGTATGGTCATGAGTGTAGAAGGATTAAATACGGCAATCGAAAAGATTGCAGACTTTATTCACCCAGAACATCATACAAAAATTGGTTTTATTAAAGACATCTCTGCAGGTGCTGTTTTTATTTCGGCTATTTCTGCTATTGTGATTGGTTTAATCATATACATTCCAAAGATTTTTTAATATACTATTAGCTTTAGGATAAACGTTAGTAATTTGTATTTTTGTTCAAATCAATCAGGCATTAATGGCTAAAAAGAAAAGAAAGAAAACTACTTCTTCAAAAATTAAAAAACCAAGTTTCAAGTTATCAAATCAGCAAAAACTTATTTTTGGTAGCTTTTTAATCATTTTTGGTATTCTTTTATTTACTGCATTCTTGTCTTTCTTTTTTACTGGAAAAGCAGATCAAAGCATTCTCACAGAGTTTGCCTCAAGAGACAGCGAGGCCCAAAATTGGTTGAGTAAGTCAGGTGCTTGGTTAAGCAACTTTTTTATTTATAAAGGTTTTGGTATTGCTTCTTTTGTCTTTTCCGGATTAATTTTTCTTTCAGGCATTTATGTTATTATGGATATTAACAAAACCAAATTATTGAGACATTGGTTTTGGGGCACTTTAATAGTCATTTGGTTTTCAATATTTTTTGGTTTTTTCGCTTCTAAAATAGATATTCTTGGTGGTGCCATTGGTTTTGAAATCAATACATTTTTACAAGACTATCTTGGTAAAATTGGTACTATTCTTTTACTTCTTTTTGGATTAATAGTTTATTTAGCAGCCCGTTTTAAAGTAACTGCCGAAACTTTTTCATCCTTATTTAAATCAGTTAAAAAAAATATTACCAAAGATTTCTCTAAAAGTTCAAATGTTGAAAATGAAAAGAGTGATACATTTATGCATTTAGATAATGACTTAACGGCAGAAGCCGAAGACATTAAAACGGCTTTCGATATTCCAGTTGAAAACACGGAAACAAAGTCCACATCAAAAAAGCCTGATATTGTTGAAGATCAAGTTGAAATGGAAGTTGAAAAAGTTGAGGAAGAACAATCTGAAACAGATAATCTAGCCAATAAATTAGTTGAGGATTTTGGACAATTTGACCCAACATTAGAATTGGGAAATTACCAATTTCCACATTTAGATTTATTGAAAAAATATGATACTGAAGGTATTACCATTAATCAAGAGGAACTTGAGGAAAATAAAAATAAGATTGTTGAAACCCTCAATAACTATAAGATTGGTATAGCAAGTATAAAAGCAACCATTGGACCAACAGTGACGCTTTATGAAATTGTTCCCGAAGCTGGAATTAGAATTTCAAAAATTAAAAATCTGGAAGACGATATAGCTCTATCATTATCTGCTCTAGGCATCCGAATTATTGCCCCTATTCCAGGAAAAGGTACCATAGGTATCGAGGTACCAAACAAAAACTCTACCGTAGTTTCTATGCGCTCGGTAATTGCTTCAAAAAAATTCCAGAATGCCGAAATGCAATTACCAATTGCTTTGGGTAAAACCATTAGTAATGAAACGCTTGTTGTAGATCTGACCAAAATGCCACATTTGCTTATGGCTGGTGCCACAGGACAAGGAAAATCTGTTGGACTTAATGCTGTTTTAACGTCTTTACTTTATAAAAAACATCCTGCCGAAGTAAAGTTTATTTTGGTTGACCCTAAAAAAGTTGAACTTACGCTTTTCAATAAAATTGAAAGGCATTATCTGGCAAAACTTCCAGATACTGAAGAAGCCATTATTACAGACAACAATTTAGTTATCAATACATTAAATTCATTGTGTATTGAAATGGACAATCGTTATGAGCTGCTTAAAAATGCATTCTGTAGAAACATTGCAGAATACAATGCCAAGTTTAAAGCCAGGAAACTAAACCCAAATGAAGGGCATCAATTTTTACCTTATATAGTATTAGTCATTGATGAATTTGCAGATCTAATCATGACAGCAGGCAAGGAAGTAGAAACGCCAATTGCGCGTTTAGCTCAATTAGCCCGTGCTATTGGTATTCATTTGATTATTGCAACACAGCGCCCATCTGTAAATGTGATAACAGGAATTATCAAAGCAAATTTCCCAGCTAGGATTGCTTTTAGAGTAACTTCAAAAATTGATTCAAGAACAATTTTAGATGGCTCTGGCGCAGACCAGCTTATTGGTCGTGGAGACATGCTGTACACGCAAGGAAATGATCTTATTAGAGTGCAATGTGCTTTTGTTGACACACCTGAAATTGATAGAATAACAGAATTTATTGGCTCACAAAAAGCGTATCCTGAAGCATACCAGTTACCTGAATATGTTGGAGAAGAAAGTGGCACAAGTCTTGATGTAGATATAGACGACAGGGATGTTCTGTTTAGAGAAGCAGCAGAAATTATTGTCACTGCCCAACAAGGATCAGCATCTCTTTTACAACGTAAACTTAAGTTGGGATATAACAGAGCTGGCAGACTAATAGACCAATTGGAAGCTGCTGGCATTGTAGGTCATTTTGAAGGTAGTAAGGCCAGACAGGTTTTAGTCCCGGATTTGGTAGCATTAGATCAGTTATTGGAAAATGAAAAAAATAGTTAACATGAAAATAATTAAAAGATTATTCTTCTTAATCTTACTTATAAGTATCTCTTTAAATGCTCAAAATGCAGAGCAGGCAAAAGCTTTGTTGAAAGAAGTTTCCCAAAAGGTAAAGAGTTATGAAAATATTTCAATTGAGTTTAAATATGCATTGAGTAATGCAGAAGAAAATATCAATCAGGAAACACGAGGTGATGTTGTACTTCAAGGTAATAAATATAGACTTAATATTTTAGGAGCAACACGCATTTTTGACGGCAAAACACTTTACACCATAAGCCCAGATGATGAAGAGGTAACTATTTCAAGTCAAAACGATGACAATGAAAATAGTATCACTCCTAGCAAAATGTTATCTTTTTATGAAGACGGCTTTACTTATGCCATGGATATTGTTCAAAATATTAAAGGCAGAAAAATTCAATATGTTAAGCTAACACCTATCGATTCCCATTCTGAAATAAAACATGTGTTATTAGGTATTGATGTGCAGACAAAGCATATTTATAATTTGATTGAAGTTGGGAAAAATGGCACAAAAACAACGCTTACAGTTAACTCGTTTAAAACAGACGAACCTTTGTCAAAAGCAGTATTTTCTTTTGATGACAAAAAATATTCAGACTATTATATTAATAGATTAGATTAAGTCTTTATTTGAAAATATTAGACAGGTACATATTAACCACTTACCTTAAAACCTTTATTAGTGTGTTTGTCATACTCATGCTAATTTTTGTTTTACAAACTATTTGGCTTTACATTAAAGAACTAGCAGGAAAAGATTTAGACATATTCGTTATTGCTAAATTCTTAATCTACTTTACACCAAAGCTTATTCCCTTGGTTTTACCATTAACCATTCTATTAGCCTCTATAATGGTTTTCGGGAATTTTGCCGAAAATTACGAGTTTGCCGCAATGAAATCTACGGGAATATCACTGCAACGAGCTATGGCAAGTTTAAGTGTGTTTATAGTTATTTTGGGTGTTATAACATTTTTCTTTTCTAACAATGTAATTCCTTGGGCAGAATACAATTCATTTAATTTAAGAAAGAATATTGCAAAACTGAAGCCAGCAATGGCTATTGCAGAAGGCCAATTTAATGAAGTTGGAAATATTAATATTAAGGTTTCAGAAAAAAGTGGTGATAGAGGTCAATATTTAAAGGATGTGGTTATTCATAAAAAATCGGCTAGAGGTGCCGGAAATTATACCACCATCATTTCCAAAACTGGTGAGCTAATTGGCGAAGAGAAATCTGATATTATACAACTTATTCTTTTTGATGGAAATTACTATGATGACACTCCACCAAAGGATTATAAGGACAGAAACAAAAGGCCCTTTGCAAAAAGTACCTTTGAAAAATATACGTTTAACATTGATTTATCAAATTTGAACGATGTGGATTTAGACGAAAAAGGTTATTCTGATAAATACGATATGCTCAACATGAACGATTTAAGTTATACAATCGACTCGTTGAAAGTTGAGAGAAAAGAAGACTACCAGGAGTTTTCATCAAGTTTATATAATCGGGCTGGCTTATCTAATTTAAATAAGGGTTTAAATATTAATAACATAAAGAGAATCGAAAAAAAACAAGATACTACTACTGTAAACAAAGACCATTTTCTAGAATTTTATAATCATAACAGAAAGGTTCAGTTAATATCAATGGCTTTAAATTCGGTATCAAGTACACAACAAATTATAAGTGTAAAAGAAGCTAATCTCAAAACCAGGAATATTTGGTTAAATAAGCATATTATTGCATTTCACGAAAAATTAGCATTAGGTTTTGCATGTATCATTTTATTTTTTGTTGGAGCTCCATTAGGTGCCTTAATTAGAAAAGGAGGTATTGGGTTGCCAATGGTTATTGCTATTCTTCTCTTTTTAACCTATCATTTTATAGGGATTTTTGCCAAAAATAGTGCTAAAGACGGTAGTTTTAGTCCTGTGTTTGCAACTTGGTTCTCTACTTTAATCATGCTACCATTAAGCATTTTTTTGACAAGGAGAGCTACAGCTGATAAAGGATTGTTTGAGTTTGACAACTTTATAGAACCTGTAAAATCTATGTTCCGTTTTAAATCTGAAAGATTTGATACTGATGGCAATTTATCGCAACATAAACTTTATAATTTAAAAGACGAAAGGTTAATTGACATTGCCGAAAACTACAAAACCTATGGTTATACAAATTCAGATTTTTTAAATACAATTCAGACTTTAAATTCTAGAAGTATTTCTAATGAAGCATTAAGGGATAAAGGCATTACAATTCCAAAGAATCTTGATAGTTCTGAAAAAATATTGAATAATTTTAAAACCCATTCAAAATTTGCCATGACACATTACATTATATCTGCAATGCTTTTAATTTTATTCTTTGTTTTTAGAAATAATAAACTCCCTTCCCTAGCTGAAGCTTCTATCCAATTGAGTCTAATGGCTTTGGTGATTTTTGTTGTTTATTATTTTATTTCCTATAAAAATATGAGGCAATTTTATAGTGCCTTTAATAAAACAAATAATACACCTAACATCCTTTTAATAATTTTAGGGCTACCTTTTTACTTTATTCCTTTCATTCTATTAAACTACAAACTAAAGAGAGACTTAAGGCAAAATTCTTTAGAAAGTTTAAAATAAGCAATATCTTTGCCATTATGATTTCGACTAAAACAAAACAATCTAGCACAAAAACATTCATGTTTCATTCTATTAAAGAAGCTATAAGCGATATAAGAAAAGGTAAAATTGTTATTGTTGTTGATGACAAAAACAGAGAGAATGAAGGAGATTTTATTGCGGCTGCAGAAAAGGTAACACCAGAAATGATCAACTTTATGGCATCCAATGGACGCGGATTGATTTGTGCACCATTAACTGAAGACAGATGCAATGATTTGGATTTAGCCATGATGGTCCAAAACAATACGGTGTTGCACCATACTCAATTTACCGTTTCTGTAGACCTAATTGGTCATGGATGCACTACAGGAATTTCGGTGCATGATCGTGCAAAAACCATTAAAGCATTGGTTGATGAGAATACAAGACCATACGATTTAGGTCGTCCTGGACATATCTTTCCTTTACGTGCAAAAAATGGTGGTGTTTTAAGAAGAACTGGTCACACTGAAGCTACGGTTGATTTGGCAAGGTTGGCCGGCTTTAAACCTGCAGGTATTTTAGTTGAAATTTTGAATGAAGATGGTACTATGGCAAGGTTGCCTCAACTCATTAAGGTAGCCGAAAAGTTTGACCTCAAAATAATTTCTATTGAAGATTTGGTTGCTTACAGAATGCAACACGACTCCCTTATTGAGAAAAAAGAAGACTTTCAGTTAGAAACCAGATTTGGAAGTTTTAGATTAAGAGCATACCAGCAAACTACAAACAACCAAATACACATTGCATTAACAAAAGGCGATTGGAAAACAAACGATCCCGTTCTAACTCGTGTTAATTCTACATTGGTTAATAATGATATTCTTGGTACGCTTACCAATAATCCAGACAAAAAGTTAGACGACATGTTCAATTTAATTAACCAAGCTGGAAGTGGCGCTATTATTTTTATTAACCAAGAGCCACAATCCATGAATTTATTAAAGCGTCTCAATGTTTTAAAACAAGACCAGATTGAAGGTGAAGTTGTAAAAGCGCCCAGAATAGAAATGGATACCAAAGATTTTGGTATTGGCGCTCAAATACTACATGATATAAATATTCATAAACTTCGCATCATATCCAATAGCGAACAGACCAAACGTGTTGGTATTATTGGTTACGGATTGGAAATTGTAGATTATGTGAATTATTAATCTGTAACTTCAAACGTTTTAAGCATATTCTTGCTTGATGTATTCGGAACTTCTGATACTAACGCATAATTCCCTGGTACTAAATCAACACTAAAATATTGTGTACTTCCAGCAGGAGCATCATTGGTGCCACCTAAAAATGTAACGCCTTGCGGAACAGGATCCATTAACCCAGTTGGTGTTGCCCAATTCATCCAAGCTTCAAGTTCTTTTAAATCTGCATTGTCATCCAGCTTAACAAGATTTACATCATGACCAACAAAATTTTCATGTACAATCTGATCTTTATAGTGAACAGCAAACGTGTGATTTCCTTTAGTAATGATTCCTTCATAATTAATACCTTCTGTACTGGAAATGCTTATATCCAAATCTGCTTCTGGAGGTGTATTCCCGCTATCTTCATCTAACACGTGTAGTTCCTTTGCCATTCCCATAGATGTGTGAAACTTACCATCAGCCATTTTAACATAACACTCCATAATATATAAACCTGGATCTAATTTTACGGTGGTGATGCTGGTTTGTTTAGGAGACAATAATCCAGAGCCTCCTGTAAACACAATTTCTCCAAACCACTCTGGCAGTTTTCCAAATTCGACCATAGCACTGTCCATATCACCTTGCATGATAAATTCCATGCCTTTGTCAAAAGGAGGGCCAACCTCTTCTATGGTGTTTTGAATTGTTTTGCCTTCTGGGTATTTATCTAAAAGAAAGAAATGTACTTGAGTTGATTTATTGATATATTTAAACGTATTCCAACCAGATGGTATAGTGTCTACAGATTGGAAATCCATAACATTGGTAACGATTTCAATATAATTTTCTGTTTTTTTGACTTCTTCTGCTTCTGTATCCTGTAGTTTTATTTGTTCCTTTTTATCGTTTTTACAGCTCAACACAAATAAGCACGACAATAAACATAATTTAAAAAAAGATATGGATGTTTTCATTGGTAAGTAATTAATTGATTGTTAGTTAATACAAACTAATTTAATGAAAGCAAGCCAATTGTAAAAATTAAATTCAGTTTATTAAACAATTTGATATCGTTTCAACCATCTTTTTTGCTCTACTTACAACTTCGTCTTCAGTCCATGAAAGCTTGATGAGACAAGAGATGTTTCTACCAATATAGTGGTCAGATTGTACAAACGTTTTTGTTTTTAGATATTGCAATCCTTCTTTAATTTCTGCAGATAAAGGGTATAGGGTTTTTAATTCTTTAAGATGATCCCATTTTCTAATGTAATGCCAATTGTTGTCATAATAATGAAAGCATCCATCAACACCTGCTTCTTTTAATGCCGTTGTAGCTTTTCTGGCGACTTCCAAATCAGGTAAAAAGAAACTTAAAAAGGAATAACTTTCCTCTCCACCATCGGGTACAGTTCTAAACACAATCTCTGGAATAGTTGATAGTGCTTCGCGAAGGATGTTGTAATGTTTCTTTTGTATGGCAACAAATTCATCCAGACGTCTTAATTGTGCCAAACCAACTGCTGCGTTGAGTTCTGATATTCTGAAGTTATACCCTAAAAAGGGATGGGTTTCTGCGCCTCTGTCATGACCAATACTTGCATTGAGCGCAGTTGAAGTGTGGTCATGGCCATGGTCGGAAAAGTGGTCAGCATGCGTATCAAATGTTTCGTTGTTGGTGAGCACTGCGCCGCCTTCACCACAGGTAATAATCTTGACATAATCTAACGACAAACACCCCAAATCGCCTATGCTTCCCAAAGGTTTACCCTTATAGGTTGCGCCTGTTGCCTGTGAGGAATCTTCTACTAAAATAAGATGGTGCTCGTTACAGATTGCTTGTAAAGCATCCAGATTTGCCATACTGCCGCACATGTGCACAGGCATGATGGCTTTTGTCTTTTTGGTGATGGCATCTTTAACAGCTTTTGGGTCAAGCGTTAAGGTATCGTCAATATCAACCAAAACAGGAATAGCTCCCAACATCATAATGGCTTCAAAGCTTGCCACAAAGGTAAACACTGGCATAATCACCTCATCTCCTGCACCTATACCAGCCGATGCCAAAGCAATGCTTACTGCTGCCGTACCACTGGACACCAATTGCGTATGTTTTACCTGTAGTTTGTTTTCCAGTTCCTGTTCTAATTGTCTGGCTTTCCAATGGCCATTGCGCATACCATCAAAACCGTAACGCATTAAAACGCCGTTTTCCAGTACATCGTTTACTTCTTTACGTTCGGCGTCTCCAAACAATTCAAATCCTGGCATATTTTTAATAATTATTGATAAATGATTAGTGATGAATAATTAAATACTTACCTAATAGTCGTTTAATTTTTCATCATTTAAATCTACAATTCTATAGTACTTTCTGCAACGGTTTTCCTCACTTTTTTAAAATCGGCAAACATATCGTCATCGGCTCTGTAACCAATAGGCATGACCAAAACAGATTTGAGTCCTTTTTCTTTTAACTGGAATATGTCGTCATACTTTTCGGCAGAAAATCCTTCCATGGGACACGCATCTATTTGCTCAATAGCACAAACGGTCATCAGGTTACCTAATGCTATATAGGCTTGCTTTGTTGACGACTCTTGCCTTTCTGCTACAGACATTTGTTGCATCATAGTTTTGAGGTCATATCTGTAAGGGTCTAAAATAGTATTGGATGTGTTTCTTATATCCTGAATATTATCAAATAAGGCATCTACATCGGCATTGGTAATATTATCCTGTATACAAATAACCAATAAATGCGAGGCATCCAGTACCTGTCTTTGCCCATAGGAATGCTCTATCAGGTGATGTCTTATGTCTTTGTCTGACACCACCAGCATGCTTATGGTCTGTAAGCCAAAAGAGGTTGCTGTAAGGTTGAATGCTTCTTTTATAACCTGTAGTTTTTGAGTACTTAAGTGTTTGTTGGCATCAAACTTTTTGGTGGCATAGCGCCATTTTAAATGTTTAATAACATCCATGAGAGTTTCTTTTGAGCAAAGATAGTATAAGCGTCACACATTTTCCAGATGGTTTGATAAATTAAGCCAATATGCCTATAAAAAATAGTTTTAAAAAAATATATATAAATTTGAAAGAAATAAAAAAGGGTTCTATATTTGCAACCGCTAAAGGAGAAATGGCAGAGTGGTCGAATGCGGCAGTCTTGAAAACTGTTGAGGGTCACACCTCCGGGGGTTCGAATCCCTCTTTCTCCGCTGAATTGATGTTTCAAAAGAAACATTAAACATCAAAAACCCTTTAAACATCTGTGTTTAAAGGGTTTTATTTTT
>Ga0102947_1000545_pt1 | contig 13415 bp, 11 predicted proteins | sample SalPon2A_A_D2_MG_FD_78210 | JGI IMG/M metagenome (GOLD analysis project Ga0102947, IMG submission 78210) | Soil microbial communities from South San Francisco under conditions of wetland restoration - Salt Pond MetaG R2A_A_D2_MG | ecosystem: Environmental > Terrestrial > Soil > Wetlands | place... | reverse complement strand
CCTGTCCGGGAACATTTTATGCGCTTTAAACCGGTAGCAACAGAAGGTTTTTATCTCCATGAGCTTGCAGATCTCGAAGCGGCATTCCGCAATGCGGGCTTTGTCAATTGCCGAACCGAACGCAATGACCGGGTAAAGTTTGGTGCTCATTGTATGCTTGGAGAGAAACCGACCATCAACTAAAGAGGACTTCTCATGGATGACATCAATCAAATACCTTTCAGTTTCGATCCTCGAATTGGCATGATTGTCGGAGTCATGGTTGGGTTCTTGGTCTTTGCAGTATCTCTGGATCTGACGTGGGAAAAGCTGCTGAGAGTTCTCAAAAGACCGAAGGCACCTACCATCGGACTTGTTGCTCAATTTGGAATCCTGCCCGCTGTTGCCTTCTTCACCGGTTTGAACCTGACCGATTCACCCAGTATCGCACTCGGCCTTTTGCTGGTCACGTGTTGCCCGGGCGGAGCGCTGTCGAACTACCTTACCGGTGTTGCAAAAGGCGATGTAGCCACTTCCATAAGTATGACCGCAGTTTCTACACTTTTCAGTATCATACTTACACCGCTTTTGTTCGCCTTTTGGGCATCAATGAATCCTTCCACGCTCGAGGTACTTCAGCGTATCAGCATGGATCCACAGCGGGTGATCATGACTTTGTTGATCATGTTGGTTATCCCAGTCACCGCCGGTATGCTCATGCGTGCAAAACGTCCCATTACAGCTGATCGAATCCGTAGTGCGGTGCGCAAAATCGCGGTGATCGTATTTGCCGTAATCGTAGCAATGATCATTGGAAGCAACTTTAAGTCACTGGCTCTTTTAGCTCAAACTGCACTATTTCCTGTTCTTTTCACTTTCGTAATTGCAGTCGCCTTAGGTTGGGGAATCGGCTGGCTGGCCGGACTAATGGCAGCAGAACGTAGAGCCGTTGCCATTGAAGTAGCATTCCAAAACGTTGCCCTCGCCATCGGGCTTGGCATCACATTTTTCCCCTCTCTTGGAGGCATTGTGGCTGTCTCTATTTTATGGGGAATTGTGCATCTAACATTAGGATTTGGCCTGGCCATGACATGGAATCTAATCAAAATAGAGTAAATTATATCTATGAAAAAAAGAAAGCCGACCGCATAGCAATGGGTATAAAACATAGGGCGGACAGTGCATTCCGCAAGTTTTCGGCTCTTAGAAAGTTTTGTCTCGGTGGACAAGTACGCAGCTATGAGATGCCCTACGTTCCATACCCGGGGCCGTTGTGCCTTAATATTTGTAACAATAATCTTTTTTAATGAATCTCAATCCGATAGATTCATTAATTCATCCTGGGCCTAATGTTCTATTGATAAATTTTTCGAGTTCCCATGAAATTGATTTTAAGTCTGAATCACCTTCAAGCCCAGGATAAATCTTACCACCTAAATCTGTGGGAATTTTGGTATCGCCTTTGCGTATGACTAAGACTCTTTCATTTCCCTTAGAGTTAATAAAATATCCTGCTTCGAAGACTACGTTGTCTCTGGGAACATAAATACCTTGCGCAAGATCTTTGTCCTGTTTATCGTCCTCTGTAAAAAGAAAAATCCCAGTTGAGCATACTGCGGCCGCATGTTCCACTTCTTCAAGAATTGTAGGCCCAGGTACAAAATCTGTTTTCCAGTCAAGCACTGACACATTAAAATTACTCTCAAGGTACTTTCTTAACTTTTGTGCCAGTTGGGTTTCAAGGCTACAATATCCAAGGAAAATATCACGGCGTTCTTTCAATCTGTTCTCCCAAATTTTAAAAGTATTGCTAAATTCATCCAAATCAAGAAATCCTGGATCTGGTTTTTCCAATTCTACAATAATTGCCGAACTTCGCTCTTCAAAAACTACACGATTCTTTATCCCTACGGAAATAGCTAGGGTGGGTAATTTCAACTTATGTGCAACGGCTCCCTCATAATGACAGTATTCTGTTGGTAACCAATTTGATCCTCTAACTTCATTTTGGTTGGATTTAATATTTTCCCTGTCTATAACCTCCCAGAATGGAATTCCAATTATCACAGCACCAATGCATTGGGAAATCACTTCTTCCATCGACTTTATATTCCATCCTCCTTTGCTCGCTGCAATACCATGCTTCGCCTCTTTTTCACCAAATCGCACAACTTCGTAGTTTATACTTTCAATTTTCTCATAAATCTTCTTCTTAAACTCAATGATATTCGGGAATTCCTCAAGAAGATCCGGTCGCTGTTCAAGACGTTTAGTTCGTGGAGCACTTACAAAGATTCGTCGATTACGAGTATTCACTTTATTCAAATTTTTTCGCCTGGTCAAACAGAGAGTCGTTATAAGTTACGATTATAAATCGAGTTTGCTAAAAGGTGATTCGTGATCGTTAAAATTTTAATAATGTCCAAATATGAGATTTATTCATTCTAAAATAGAATCTAATAAAGTAGAAATTAAAAATTCTAACAATCAATCCTAATTTTCAAATAACAAAAGCACAACGAGATGCATAACAAATGCAAGAGTTGCTTATTGGATGTCCGAGAAGTTCTGGCAAATTTCCGTTTCCTAAATCATTTTTAATAACTTAGTTCAAAACTTCTATGGCAGATGCCATACACGACAACATTCGCGGCAATTATTAAATTATAGTGATGAAAAAATTAATATACCTTAAGTGGTGTGCTATTGCAGGGGCGGCATGTCTTTTATCAATGACTTTATTTACAGGGTGCATCGAAACGACCAACACACAAAATCGAAATAACTGGCTGCCAGAACAAACGCCGCTGAGCGCGACAAACCCAATGAAAAAATTCGAAATTTTTGTGGGGGAATGGGATTGTATTGAGAAATCATGGTTCCCGGGAAACATTCAAGAAAGCTTTAAAGCCAGGGCACATATTTACTTTTTACATGATCAGAAAACTTTGGTTGTTGATGAAATTGGCGTGGACACAACATTTAGATTCCTGGGTTTTCACAAATACGATTCTGTATTAGACACCTACATTAATTATGGTGCTACTTATCAATATCCCATGGGGGGATATGCGTTGGAAACCTACGATTCCGTGAAAAATGAATTTAGGTTTGACTTAAACCTCAGCCTCTATCCTGACGGAAATTCGATCAAAAACAATTCGCCCACTTTAGTTACAGGCACAAATTCTGCCTGGATCATTCAAGATAATGATCATCATAGATTTTATGCATGGGCAATTGATGCTAATGGCGAAGAGAGGCCATTAAAAGAAGTTTTATATACAAGAGTAATATCTGATATAATTAAGAAATAAGCGCCGCAAACAAAAGAAAAAATGCATTATCCCTTTCGCTAAAGTTAGGGTGATCAAGGAAAACGCATTTAATCCAGACCGTTGTGGTCCATCAACGAATTTATATTTAAGAAAGTGAGTTCCATAAAAAAATTATTGCTGTTCATAGTAACAATAACTTCCTTTTTAACTAATGTTTTTGGACAAAAGGATTCTCTACAGTTAAAAATATTTGATAAAGATGAACTAACCCCTGCCCGAATCGAAATCAGGGATAAAGAGAACAATTTTTACATTGCGGACAATGCCGTTCCAGTTGGTGGTGATTGTGACATGAGTGATACAGGAGCTCAACTAAATAACCTGGAAAAGGTATTGGCACATTTTTCCAAGAGTGTAACAAATCCATATCACGGATCTGCTGAATTCTACACCAATGGGGTCTCGACCTTACAGATCAAACCAGGTTTGGTGTATGTCAGCGTGTTTAAAGGTATTGAATATAAAGTGTTCAGCGATAGCATACAAATTGAACCTGGAGTTCAGACTACCCTAAACGTGCATTTATTGAGATGGATCAATATGCCTAAAAAAGGTTGGTATAGTGCGGATGACCATCTCCATATACCACGTCCGGTTTTGGAGTTAAATCCTTATATATCAAAAATGATGCAGGCCGAGGATATTCACGTCGCTAATCTTTTGCAATCCGGGAAAGTCAAGAACTTTGAAATGGCAAAACAATATGAATTTGGATCAAATGCGATATATCGTGAAGGTGATTATATACTTGCAAGCGGCCAGGAAAACCCTCGTACACATGTCCTCGGACATACCATAACCTTAGGAGCAAGTAAACCATTATTTGAATCAGAAAAATATCTCGTATATCGATTGATATGGGAGAAAGCGGTTGAGCTAGGTGGAATCAACGGTTATGCTCATGGTTGGTCTGATGAAGCAATTGCTGGTCATCAAGTGGGCCAGGCTATAGTATTACCACATAATGTACTCCACTTCATGGAAATCCTTCAAATTAACAGAATTGACTATTCAGGGTGGTATGATGTTTTAAACCTTGGATTTAAGGTGGCACCAACTGCAGGAACGGATTATCCATGCCACGAACAAACTATACCCGGTCACGAAAGATTCTACACATTTGTTCCCGGAGAGTTTAATTTTGAAAATTGGAAGCAAGGTGTTTCAAATGGACGCACCTTTGTTACAACCGGTCCCAGTATAAATGGGATGCCAGTAGGAAGTAAAATAGAAATGAATCCCGGTGAAAATTTGCACATTTCCGGAGTTGTAAAGTTTAACCCGGCTGCCGATGACCTTAAGTATGTTGAAGTTGTACAAAATGGTCATGTAATCAAAAAGGTTTCACGAACGATTGATGTAGATTCAGTTAGTTTCAATTTTGACTGGCCTGTGGAAACGGTATCCTGGTTTGCACTCAGAGGCTCCAGTCAAAAACGCATGGAAAATGTTTTGGTATATCCACTCCATTATTCATATAAACGATCCAGTTCTCATTTTCATACAGCCCCTATATATGTCAACATTCAGGGTTCCAGGAATAAGGAACAGCCTGATGTTGCCAGGAGCTATCTTGCAAAACTAATCGATTTGAAAGATCTGCTGGAACCAGAAAATATCGATTTCCTGTCGGATCGAATTGAAGGACCTTGGGACGGTGTTCCTAAAAGTATTTTGATGAGTAGTCGTGATGCATTGTTAGTGGAAATTGAATCATCTAAAAAAAATTTTGAAAAGTTAATTGAGGATAGTAAATAGACAGACCACAACAATTGATAAAATGGATTATCACTTTCACTAAAGGTTCGGAGATCCAGGAAAACCTCCTTTATCAGTACTGTTAATGACAACCAGGGAATAATTAAATTTAACCAATGAAAAATTACCTATTATATATCGCAATAGCTTTCACCCTGGGTAATTGCCAGCAAAAGGAAGAAACGACAAATCCCGAAAAACCAACAAATCAGATAGTAATCGGTCAAATAGACAGCGTTTATTCCAACATATTAAATGAGTCTCGCAAAATATGGGTGCATATCCCGGAAAGTGCAATAAACAGCGCGTCGAATAATACGAAATACCCGGTATTATATTTATTGGATGGTCCCGGACATTTTTATTCTGTGACGGGAATGATCAGGCAACTGAGTACCACCAATGGTAACACGGTTTTACCTGAAATGATCATTGTTGCGATCCCAAATACGAATAGGGCCAGGGACCTGACACCATCGCATGTGGATATTGATTTCTTTTCAGGGGATTCTGTACAATATGCTTCCGGTGGGGGCAACAAATTCCTCGACTTTATGGAGGAGGAGTTAATTCCGCATATTGAAAGAACGTATCCCGCAGCTCCATACAGGACCTTTATAGGTCATTCATTCGGTGGTTTGAGTGTTATCAACGCCCTTATAAGCAAAGCACATCTTTTTAATAACTATGTGGCAATAGACCCGAGTTTATGGTGGGATGACCAGGCTTTTTTAAAGGTAGCTGATTCCGTTATATCGGTAAGTAAGCTGGATGGGAAAGCCTTATACGTCGGGATTGCAAACACGATGGATGAAGGAATGAATATTGACGATGTCAGTAATGATACAACCAGGTCCACAGCTCATATCAGATCCATATTGAAATTTGTGAATTCTGTCGACCATCAAAGAGATAACGGGTTGCTTTTTGGATGGAAATACTATAGCCATGATGACCACGGTAGTGTACCCCTTATTTCTGAGTATGATGCGCTCCGTTTTCTATTCCCGTGGTTTACACTTCATGGATTGAAAAAATACTTTGATCCTGCTTCAGCAGCAACTGCAGAAGAATTAATCAATGTGGTCAACGCTCACTATGAAAACGTATCAAACCTTTTTGGGTATAAGGTCCTTCCCCCGGAGCAATTTATAAATTCAATCGGATATGGATTTATGAACAACAATATGCCCGACAAAGCCTCAGCATTATTTGATCTGAACATTCAAAATTTCCCAAAAAGTTCAAACGTATATGATTCCAGGGGCGATTGTTTTTTAGCGCAACAAGATTCAATTAAAGCACTTGAATATTTTACCAAAGCCCTGGAAGTTGGTGAAAATGACTATTCACAGGAAAAAATAGATGTTTTAAAGGAAGGTTTAAAAAAATAACCATAAACTGTCACTGACAATAAATAAACGCCATTTAATCAACCAAAATCTGACACAAAATGAAAACGATCATCATAGGGTTATTGGGATTGTTATCCGTACTGTTTTCGTGTAAAAGAAACACCGAACTTATTAAACCTGAGCAGGTTGATCTTTTAGTAAAGAACCCTGCGATCATTGATGCGAGAACCGGTTCCAGGTTACAGGATCATTCAATTATTGTTCGTAAAGGGAAAATTGAAGCCATTCTGGAAACGTCAAAAATTGAAATTCCTCAGGAAACTAAAGTTATCAATGCAGAGGATAAATTTGTAATCCCGGGACTTTGGGACGTTCATACCCATATTCAAAGTCAAAATGAACTTGACCTGTTTTTCCCCCTTCTGATCGCTCATGGGGTATTGGGGATCCGTGATATGGGTGGACTCTTACCAAGCGGTTTCAAAGAGGGGGCTCAAAGGCATGAACATGCACCAAAAGTAATCGCATCCGGGCCCTGGGTGGATGGACCTTCACCAGAAGGAAAAGACCCCGTCGCTGTTATTGACACCCTGGTTGGACAAGGTGCAGATTTCATTAAAATACAATCGGCTGTACCATTAGATCGCCTAAAAGCCATAGCAAGCCGGGCGAAAGAATTAGGAATTCATATCGCCGGACATGTGCCCTATGCGGTGAGTGCCAGTGAGGCTTCAGATATCGGTTTGCGCACCCTTGAGCATTACCTGGAAATGTATGTTTCCATTTCCGAGAAGGAATCGGCTCTTCGGAAGCAACATCTTGCGTTAATTGAGCAAGAAATCTCTATCCGTAACATTGCCTTTCCCCCCCTTGAAGAAAGGCTTTCGACCTGGAGTGATGAAAAAGCTAATACGCTTGTGGAAAGACTGGATTTCAATAACACCTGGATCACTCCAACCCATATTGATATTCGGGCGTGGGGTAAATCCGGGACACCCTCTTTTTGGGAAGATGGGCGCCTGGCCTTATTACCTTCCTCATGGTTGGATTTCTGGAAACCTGACCAGCATTTTGGCTTTAGTAACGTTCCCCAAGAGGAGCTACCGGGCTATTACGATCATCTGAACCAATGGTATGAGGCATACGTCCATCTAACAAAAATATTTCATGAGAAGGGCGTAAAGTTCCTGGCAGGCACTGATTCCAGTTACTGGAATTTCCAGGTACCAGGGGCGACCCTTCATGACGAACTGGCGATTTTTGTTGAGGCAGGTTTAAGTCCACAGGAAGCTTTACTAACTGCTACGGGTAATGTCGCAGCTTATCTGCAAATTGATGGATATGACGGCACTATTTCTGTTGGGCAGGAGGCAGACTTTGTTATACTCCATGCCGATCCCTTAGAAGATATCCGTAATACCACAAAGATTTCTGCGGTTGTATTGGATGGAATCCTGATTGATAAAGGTGGGATAAACAAATTGCTTGAACAGGCAACTAAAGTAAGAATGAATTAATATGTAAAAATCCATTGTTAAGATTCTATCAGCATGGAAAATAGGCACCTATGATCAAATTCTTCAGGCGTATCAGAAAGCAGCTGCTTTCTGAAAACAAGTTCAGTAAATACGTATTCTATGCCCTGGGCGAAATCCTGCTGGTAGTTATCGGGATTTTAATTGCACTAAGCATTAATCATTGGAATTCCGGCAGGATAGATAGCAACAAAGAATTAACGTATTTGGAAAGACTTAAAACTGACGTGTCCAATCAGATTGAAATATTGGAATCCATCAGTAAATTTTGTGAAAGGGAAGCTGTTTTGGCAGATTCCATTTTAAGTGATTTTAAAAGAGAAAAAGATTTTAGGAAAATTGGTGATCTGGACAAGAGATTAGGTTCTATTATGTACTCAATTGGCATAAGTAAAGCGAATACAACGTTTATAGAACTGAGTTCAACCGGGCAGTTAAATTTGATAAAGAGCGCTGAAATCAGATCGAAGACTATGGGCTTTTATAATAATATTGACGGGATCGAAACGATGATCCTGGGTAATCGGGATAATGTTTATTACCCAAATGTATTTCCTGTATTCCTGGAGGTCATTGATCTCAATGCCCAAAACTTCTTCCCTTCCGAAAAAGGACTCACGACAAATTTTCACACAAAAGACATGGATGAACGCATGGAAGCCCGCATTGAAATTCCGGATCTTCAACGCAAGCTTTTAAATTCCATTAGTTTAGTGATCATGATAAACAAAACGATCAAATCCTCTACGCAACAAGCAACTTTTGAAGGCGAAGAATTATTGGCCAGGATAGAGGTAGATTAAAACTACTTTATAATAACAGAGGGCAAGAACCGTTTTGCGGTTTTTTATGCGGTTGATTTAGGAAAAGATGAAGAAACAATGAAACGGTACTGTCAGTTAGTAACCATAGAAAATCAAAGCATCCAACAATGACTAAGATGTAGTGCTCCCTCCCAGTAACCGACAAATTTGACTAAATTTAAATAATCACCGGCTGACCAATAAGTGATCAGTTGCTCTTTTGCAGCCTGCCTGCACGCAGGCGCGAGGTGCCAAAGCGCATCGCAACTGCAGACTGCAACAGCATCCTAACCTGGACCGTTATCGATAATTTGTAAAGGTCATGATAAAACTCTTGGATAAATATAAAGATAGTTTTGAAGATCTAAATTTTGCGCAGAAGAAAGATATCATACATAAAATAGAAAGGAGTCCTGAATATCTTTCCGTAACCCAATTGGAGGAGATTTCAGATTTATTAAATTCTAATCATTCTCTTGATCGATTAATATTTTACTCAAAACTGTCAAGAGCTAAGACTTATTCTGATATTCCTGGTTTTTTATCCAACCTAAAAGACGAAGGTGATTCAATTGTAGCCCAAAATCAAAGGAAAAAAATTAATTTTTACTATGCTCTCGAGGCTTTATATAACCTGCTCTCATACAATCAACTCTCAACTAAAGAGATTCTCGAGTCTAAATTACAACTGAATTTTTTCAAAGATAAATTCAGTAAGCAAAATCTATTTGGTAAAGTTGATAAAACCAAATACTTATTAGATCGAACTCTTGAATATATTTTAGATATAGGAGATTCAAGGACAAAATCAAATTCTACAGAATTAATGAAAAATACAAAAAGAATATTCATCAGCCATAGCCACAAAGATTCAGTTTATGCTGAAAAAATTGTTGAATTGATAGAGAAAATAGGAGTTTCACATAGGTCCATATTTTGTTCATCATTACCTGGTTATGGAGTCCCACTTGGAGAAAACTTCTTAGAAGAAATTAAACAATGGCTGAACAAAGAAATTGTTGTCATCTTTCTTTTGTCTGACAAATACTATAAAAGTCCAATTTCGCTTTGCGAAATGGGCGCAAGTTGGATCACGGCCAGGAAAGTATTTCCAATATTAATTCCGCCCTTGACATATAAAGATGTCCAGGGAGTCTTCAAGCAAAATATTGGTTTTTCAATAAATGACAATTTGAATCTTTCAATATTTAAAGAAGAGATTGAGGGATTGTTCAACATAGAGGACAAATTAACCAGTGTAAGATGGGAAAAAATGAAAGAAAAAGTTCTAGGTGAGTTAAATCATGAAATAAACAGGATGGATACCGTATCTGAAGATCTGGCAGAATCATTTAATGAAGTTGAAAATAACAATATTTCAATAATTCGAGAGAACGATTTTGAAGCTGTAATAGAGTCAGAAAATAATGGGAATATTCTCTTGTATAAGCTAAAAAAGAACTCCAAAATTTTAACTTATGAACAAGTGTTGAATCTTTGGATTGAGAATGATAATTTTTTGTATTTCTATAACAACCTATTTCGGAAATGCGGATTTTATTCATATATATGGGAAACGCCACCAGTTACAAAATCTTCTTTCAGCAATGATTTCCAATTTGCAATATTAAATACACCTTCTCCGGCAAACATCATACCTGATCGGGTGACTTATAAAAAATACTTCGATTCCAATAATGACAAAAATGGGATTGTAACCTTTCTTAATTTAGGCAGGGATACTTTACTAATTGTCCCTTCTCCATTTAGGACGGAAGATGACTATTCGAATTTGGATAGGTTTTATCGGTATGCATCTCGTGATCAACAAAAATCGATATGGAAGGTAACGGCTAATGAAATAAAAATGAGAATTACCGACAAACCAATCTGGGTATCTGTTGCCGGTGGAGGAATATCTTGGCTACATATTAGATTAGATCCCAGACCTAAGTACTATAGATACACACCTTTTAGAACACCTAAAAATTGAATTTTAAGAAATAAACTATCGATAACAACGTGCATATCCCATACCTCATACCTTATCCAAAAATTAATTACTTTTCAATTAATTTCGGTTTCGTGTAACCTGACGTCGTGAAAAACCTGCACAGGCCATACACGAGACCTCAACCAACCACAATTGATTCGAATGAAACCATATTTTATTATGAAAAAATTTATACTTTTTTCAATTCAGCTTTTCATTTTGACGATTAACAAGAAAGGAGTGGAGACACTTTGCTTCAAAGGCACGGCGATTACCCGAGCTTTAATTTTGGGTTTATTCTTAACGTATGGATCGTCTTTGATTGTTAGTGGGCAGGATCTTCCCCGGGATTACTGGCAGGATATGACAACAGAGGACTTTGCAGCTCTTGATGCCGGACAGGTGATTACAATCCTTCCCGTTGCAGCAATTGAGCAGCACGGACCTCACCTCCCGATCTGCGCTGATGCATGTGCAAATAGAGCCGTAATTGAACGGATGCTGGAGCAATTGCCAACTGAACTGCCCGTCACGGTGCTTCCGATGATGCCTGTAGGAAAGTCAAACGAACACAGCAATTTTCCTGGTACGCTGACGCTTGAACCGGAAACATTACGTCGATTGTGGACCGAGATTGCCGAGTCTGTCCATCGTGTTGGCATTCGGAAACTTGTGCTTTATAACACTCACGGAGGTCAGCCTCAGATTATGGATATTGTGGCCCGTGATTTGCGAGTACGACTGGGAATGCTGGTTGTAGTAGTGAATCAGTATTCCTTATATCCCGGAGATCTGTTTCCGCAAGACGAAATGAGATATGGAATTCACGGAGGAAGTGTGGAGACGTCTGTAATGCTGCATTTACACCCTGACCTGGTTGACATGAGTAAAGCCCGGAACTTCCGGCCGTTGATGAAGGATATTGATTGGGATTTCCGTCATTTGAGCGTTACCGGTCCAACCAGGATTGCCTGGCAGTCTCAGGACCTTAATCCGGCTGGAGTGGTTGGCAACGCACTTGACGCAGATGCCGAACGCGGAACTCAATTAATCGATCATGCGGCAACTGAACTCATTTCCATACTGAAAGAAGTGTACCGCTACCCACTTGAAAACCTTCGTAAAGGTCCGCTCAGTAGCAAACGAAAAAACAAATAAAAAAAGCGTGGAAAGTGAAGAAACTTAAAAATTCTACAAATAACATAAGCTAAATGTGATAAAAACGACAGATAGCTTTGACCGTTTCACAAAATTAAAACCGACCTAAATGAAAGAAATACTGGTAATTTTTATCGTTCTGATCACTGCTTGCCAGGCATATGGGCAAAAACAAAGGGCAAGAGATCTGGGGATACCTATTGATGGAAAACCGGGCAAACTAAATTCATTTACAGATGTCGGTGGTGTCGAAGTTGGACATACGACATTGATTTCCGGTAAAGGTACGTTGCTCGTGGGAGAAGGTCCTGTTTGAACAGGTGTCACAGCCGTATTACCCCGGAGCAAAAATTACGATCCTGTTTTTGCAGGGTGGAATAGCCTCAATGGCAATGGAGAAATGACCGGAACAACCTGGGTCGAAGAATCAGGTTTCCTTGAAGGCCCCATTATGATCACAAATACGCACAGTGTTGGCGTTGTCAGGGATGCTGTAGTCGAATGGCAGTTTAAAAACAAATATTTTGACCCGCTTCCCGATGAACCGGATATTTTTTGGGCATTACCTGTAGTGGCCGAAACCTATGATGGAGACTTGAATGACATCAATGGGTTTCACGTGAAAAGGGAACATGCATTTTCAGCTTTGGACAGCGCCAAAGCAGGACCTGTAGAAGAAGGGAATGTCGGTGGGGGTACAGGAATGATCTGCCATCGTTTTAAAGGCGGTATAGGGACTTCTTCACGGCAAATATAAATAGCCTCAAGCACTTACACCCTTGGGGTCTTAGTTCAGGCAAACTACGGTACTCGTAAATCTCTCAGGATAGCCGTTGTGCCGGTTGGCAATGAAATTTCTGAACTCATGCCCCTGTTGGATCCTTTAAAATCAGACGAAGACCGGGGGTCTATCATCGTTGTCGTTGCAACTGAGGCACCATTGCTCCCGCACCAATTAAAATGACTTGCCTGCAGAGTCCCTATAGGCATAAGTAGATTAGGAGGATATGGAGGTAATGGATCGGGGGACATTTTTATAGCATTTTCCACTGCCAATCCAGGGGCAACTGGCCGGAACGCCGATCAGGTGGTTAGGATGGTTCCAAACGATAAAATGTCCGGACTTTTCGAAGCAACGGCACAGGCAACGGAAGAATCCATATTTAATGCACTCGTAGCTGCTGAAACTATGGTTGGCAAAAACAATACAACAGTTTATGAATTGCCAGAGGAAAGGGTCATTGAAATTTAAAAAAATACAATCGAATTCAGGAACAACGCGCTACAACCCTGGCTCCTGTGAAAAGAAATAGCCCGGTTCTTTAAAGCTACCGGACGTACTGCTCTTCTATGGATGCTGTAATTCTGCCCGACTTTTAAAGCAAATACCAGGTAACAAGTACCAAGCACCAAATTCCAAATTCCTTCCCGGGCCAATTCATAGCCGGGATGGTCCTACATTGTTTTACAACTACTGATTACTTAAAAAACAAATT
>Ga0102947_1000544_pt1 | contig 13420 bp, 10 predicted proteins | sample SalPon2A_A_D2_MG_FD_78210 | JGI IMG/M metagenome (GOLD analysis project Ga0102947, IMG submission 78210) | Soil microbial communities from South San Francisco under conditions of wetland restoration - Salt Pond MetaG R2A_A_D2_MG | ecosystem: Environmental > Terrestrial > Soil > Wetlands | place... | reverse complement strand
CGCGGACGGAGCGGCGGCCGCCGCCCGCGATGCACTGGGGGCGGCCGCCCCGGTGACGGATCCCGAATGGAAGCCGGAGATCGCCTGGACGCTCCGTTCCCTCCAGACGGAGAGCGATCTCCTCCGCTCCGTCGAGCACCTGGCCTCCGAGTACCGCAACACGGTGATCCTCAACGTCGCGCTCGTCGTGCTGGCGTCGCTCCTGGGTTGGATGGCATTGCGGGAAGTGCGCGCCGTCGAGCGCCTGGAAGCGGAACGACGGAACCTGGCGCGCGTCCGCGAGCTGGAGCTGGGGTTGATGCACCGCGATCGCCTCGCCGCGCTGGGCCGCATCGCCGCGGGAATCGCGCACGAGATCAACAACCCGCTCGAGGGGATGTCCAACTACCTGCGCCTCGTGGAAGACGACCTGGCCGACGGCGACGCGGAGGCCGCGCGGAAGCACCTGGCCGGCGTCGGACAGGGCCTCGACCGCGTCGCGGCGATCGTCCGGCAAACGCTCCAGCAGGCGGGCGACGGCCGCGGCGCGAAGGAGCGCGTCGACCTGGGCTCGATCGTGGAGCGCACCGTGGACTTCGTGCGCGACGATCCGAAGACGCGCGGCATCGCGCTGACGTCCTCTCCCGCGCGGCAGCCCATGCCGGTGATCGCCAACGCCACCACGCTGGGGCAGCTGGTCCTCAACCTGATCCTCAACGCCTGCGAGGCCCAGCCGGACGGCGGCAGCGTCGACATCCGCACGGAGCCCGGTTCCGAGGGCGTCCGCCTCTCCGTGGAAGACCGCGGCCCGGGGCTCGGACCCGGCGACGAGGAGCGGGTCTTCGAACCGTTCTTCTCCACGAAAGGATCCAGCGGCCTCGGCCTGTTTCTTTGCCATGCCATCGCCGCCGACCACGGTGGATCGTTGCGCGCTTCCAACCGCGAGGACGGTGGCGCGCGCTTCGTCCTGGAGCTCCCGCTGGCCAACTCCGGAGGAACCGAGTGAAGAACGAGGGAACGATCCTTCTCGTCGACGACGAGGAGTACGTCCGCGACTCGCTCGCGGCGGTGCTGGCGCGGCGCGGCTTCGACGTGCGCTGCGCGGCCGACGCGGAAGAGGCGCTGCGGAGCCATGAGCTGGACGGCATCGACGCGGTGGTGACGGACCTCCGCATGCCGGGATCCGGCGGAGTGGAGCTCCTGCGCCGCATCACGGGAACGACGCCGGGGATGCCGGTCATCGTCCTGACGGGACACGGAACCGTCGCGAGCGCCGTGGAGTGCATGCAGGCCGGGGCGCACGAGTACCTGGTGAAACCGGTGGATCCGGAGGCGCTCGTCCTGCTGCTCCGGCGCACGCTCCGCGAGGCGGGAACACGGCGTGAGCTGGAATACCTGCGCGCGGGCGCCGCGGACGCGCCGCGCGAGCGGCTGCTCGGCGTCAGCGAGGGATGGATGCGCGTTCTGGAAGAGGCCGCCCTGGCGGCCGGCTCGGACGCTCCGGTGCTCGTCCAGGGAGAGTCCGGAACCGGCAAGGAGGAGATCGCCCAGTTCATCCATCGCAAGAGCGAGCGGAGCGGCGGTCCCATGGTCGGAGTGAACTGCGCGGCCATCCCCGTGGAGCTGTTCGAGAGCGAGTTCTTCGGGCACCGGAAGGGAGCGTTCACGGGCGCCATGGAGGACCGCGTGGGCCGCTGGAAGGTGGCCGACCACGGAACCCTGTTCCTGGACGAGATCAACTCGCTGCCGTCCATCGCCCAACCGAAGGTCCTCCGCGCGCTCCAGGACGGCGTGTTCGAGCGCGTGGGCGACAGCCGCCCGACCACGGCGGACGTGCGCGTCGTGTGCGCCGCCAACGTGGACCTGGAGGCGGAGGTGGCGGCGGGCCGATTCCGCCGCGACCTCTTCTATCGCATCAACGTGTTGACGCTTCGCATTCCTCCGTTGCGGGAGCGTCCCGAGGACGTCCCGGTGCTGGCGGAGGCGTTCTTGAAGGAGCTGGCCGCCAAGAACGGCAAGACGATGCACGACTTCGACGACGACGCCCGCGCCGCCATGAAGCGCTACTCCTGGCCCGGCAACGTGCGCGAGCTGCGCAACGTCATCGAGCGCGGCGTTCTCCTGGAACGCGGCGACGTCTTCCGCGCCGGGAACCTGCCGGCCGACGTCGCCGGCGGAAGCGGCCCGGGCCAGGCTCCGGCCGACGCCGGCCCCGACGACGGCGACCTGACGCTGCGCGCGCGCCTGCGAACCGAGGAGCGCCGCTTGCTGGAGGAAGCGCTGCGACGCTCCGACGGCGTCCGCCGCGAGGCCGCGCGTCTTCTCGGCATCGACGAACGGAACCTCTCGTACTACCTGCGCAAGCACGACATGTGATCGGCGGCCCGGGCCACGAGGCCGGGACGGGTTGGCACGCGCACAGTTCTCGCCTAGGATTCGCCCGCTGGAGGACGATCGTGGCGAAACGACCGAGCGGAAAGCCCGACTGGGCGCGGCTGCCGACCGACAAGCTCCTGGACCTCAGGATCTGCGACCTGGGCCTCACGCTCCGAGGCTCCGTGCTGGAAGCGCGCGTCGCGGAGCTGTACGACGAGCTGGCCCGCCGCGGACTCCGCTTTCGTCCGCACTGCTGGCTCTCTTCCGAGTGGTTCTCGCCGGACGACTCCCCGGGCATCGCCATCCCGTTCTATCTGGCGCATCCGCGGCTGGCCCGGCTGGAGCGCCGGATGATGCTGGAGGTGGAAGGCGGCACGCGGAAATGGTGCATGCAGCTCCTCCGCCACGAAGCCGGGCACGCCATCGAGACCGCCTACCGGCTGGGGCGAAGACCGCGGTGGCGCAAGATCTTCGGCAACGTCTCCAAGCCCTACCCCGACTACTACAACCCCAAGCCGTTCAGCCGGAGCTACGTGCACCATCTGGACTGGTGGTACGCGCAGAGCCACCCGTGCGAGGACTTCGCGGAGACGTTCGCGGTGTGGCTGCGCCCGCAATCCACCTGGCGGCGGCGCTACCGCAAGTGGCCGGCCCTCAAGAAGCTGGAATACGTGGACGACCTGATGTCGCGCATCGGCCGGGAGCCGGCCAAGGTGCGTTCGCGCGCCACCGTGGAACCGGTATCCAAGGACCGCCGCACGCTTCGCGAGCACTATGCCGACAAGCAGCGCCGGTTCGAAGAGGACTATCCGGACTTCTTCGACCGGGATCTTCGCCGCCTGTTCACCGACACGCCGGACCGCCCGCGTCTCCCCAAGGCCGCCACGTTCCTGCGCCGCGTCTCCCCGCAGCTCCGGCGTATCGTGTCCGCCTGGACCGGTGAGTACATCTACACCGTGGACATGCCCCTCAAGGAAATGATCGCGCGGTGCAAGGAGCTGGACCTCCGGGTGGATCGCCCTCCGGAGCAGGTCAAGCTGGAGGCCGCCGTGATGCTGACCATGCACACGACGAGCTTCGTGCACAGCACCCAGCACCGGCTGGCGATGTAGTGCGCGTCCTCGTCCTGACTCATCAGGATTTCACTCCGCCCGAGTCCCTGGACGGGTTGACCGACCGCGAGATCACTCCCTGGAAGACCGAGTACGACGTTCTGTCCGCGCTGGAGGAGCTCGGTCACGAGACGCGCTTCCTCGGCGGCGTTTCCGAGCTTCCGGCCATCCGGCAGGTGATCGAGGAATGGAAGCCCGACATCGCGTTCAACCTGTTGGAGGAGTTCCGCGGCGAGGAGATGTACGTCCCGTTCGTGCTGGGCTACCTGGACCTCATGAACATCCCGTTCACGGGCTGCCGCCCGTCCTCCCTCCTGCTCGTCGACGACAAGCCGCTCGCCAAGAAGGTGCTGCGCTACCACCGCATCCCCCTGCCGGACTTCGCGCTGTTCCCGCGCGGACGCGCGGTGAAGCGGCCCAAGCGGCTGGACTTCCCCCTCATCGTGAAGTCCAGCCAGATGCACGGCTCCGTGGGGATCGCGCAGAGCTCCGTGGTGGAGGACGACGATTCCCTCCGCGAGCGCGTCCGGTACGTGCACGAGAAGCTGGGGACCGGAGCCATCGCCGAGCAGTTCATCGAGGGCCGCGAGCTCTACATGGGAATCCTGGGCAACCGCCGGCTGGAGACGTTCCCCATCTGGGAGATCAAGTTCGAGAACCTGGCGGACGGCGCGCACGCCATCGCCACCGAGCGCGTCAAGTGGGACACGGACTATCAGGAGAAGCGCGGCATCACCACCGACCGCGCGGAGATCCCCGACGAGGTGGCGCGGCGGATCGATCGCCTGAGCCGGAGGGTCTACCGGATCCTGGAGCTGAACGGCTACGCGCGAATGGACTTCCGGCTCAAGCCGGACGGGACGCTCTACCTGCTGGAGCCCAACCCCAACCCCGACCTGGCCTGCGACGAGGACTTCTCGCTGTCCGCGGAAGCGGGCGGGGTCAAGTACGGCGCGCTCATCCGGCGGATCCTGAGCCTGGGGATCCGTCACCATCGCGAGGGACGGTAGCCGAGGCTTCTTCCGCGCGACGCCGTCGCCGCACCGTCGCCAGGATGGGCCGCAGGACGAAGCCCGCGGCCGGGCGCACCGCGATGGGCCGGAACCACATCGGCGACGGCTCGCCGCGAATCGCGGGGACGCGCGCCAGCAGGAGGACCGCCAGCAGGCGGGCCGCTCCGCTCACCGCGAAGATCGCCCAGTACGCCTCGGGACCGCCGCCCTTCCCCTGAAGGATCGCCGCCCCGAGAGTGGATCCCCCCACCGTCGCGATCGCGTGGACCAGGTTGTACGTGGTCAGGATGGCGACGCGCCGGCGGGCTTCCACCATCTCGAACAGCAACAGGAACGAGGCATACTCGTGCGCGGCCCACGCGACTCCGGAAACGATCTGGATCGCGAGCAGGTACGGATAGGCGTCGGAGATCAGCCAGAGCAACGGAGAGGGGACGATGCCGATCCAGGCGACGCGGAGCAGCCAGCGCAAGCCGAAGCGCCGCGCCAGCGGCGGGAGTGCGGGGAACACCACGACCTTTCCCGCGAGCGACGCCGCCACGAGGATCATGTACCGCTCGTAGGACAGCTCCAGCTGGGCCAGCATGTAGGGAGAGAAGAACGGACTGGCGATCGTCGCGGCGGCGGTCAGTCCCAGCAGGTAGAACAGCAGGCGAGCCCCCGGCCCCGACGGCATCCGGCGCAGCAGCGGCAACGCGGGCCGCACGGCCTCGTCGGGCACGCGGGCGCCCCGCTCGCTCTGCGCGCCCAGCAGCACCGCCGACGCCCCGCGCGCCGCCGCCGCGACCGCGAACAGGAGCACGAAGCCGAACATGGGAGCGCCCCGCTCGGCGGCCTGCTGCAGCACCACCCCGCCGCCGATGAGCCCCACCACCACCGCGGCCTGCGCCGCCCCCGTCCGCGTGGCGAAGTACGCGTTGCGAATGGGGCGCGGAACGAGATGCTCCACCCACGCGTTCCAGGCCGGAGCGATCGCCATGCCCGCCGCCCAGTACGAGGCCGCGGCGGCGAACACCAGCCACGCGGGCATTGTGCCCCGCAGTCCGCCGACGATCAGAGGCACGAAGCTCGCGGCTTGCCAGGCCGCACAAATCACGGCCCACCGCCGACGGGAGCCTACCCGGGCCACCCCGTAGGGCGTCAGCATCTGGAGAATGCCGCCGGCCAGCAGAGGTACGGTGGCGATGAGGCCGGACGCCACCTCGCCCAGTCCCAGCGCCAGCACGAAGGCCGCCAGGTAGGACTCTCCGCCCCCCACCATGATGCTGAAGGCGACGCCCTCCGCCAGCACCAGGCGGAGGTCGCGACGAAGCGGCGAAAGGGGCGGCGTGGTCATCGGCGGACAAGGTATCCGTTCGCCGATCTTCGGGCGAGAGGTGTCCGCCGCGCCCCCGGATCAGGAAGCGTCGTGCGTGGCCGGAACCGCGGCCGCGACCGGCGACGGCCCGGCGGTCTCCAGAAGCAGCCGCTGCCCGATCGGGAGCTCGATCTCGTTCGCGTCGCTCACCGAGACGAAGGCCGCGGATCCCGCCGCCTGTCCGATCTCGTCCCCCAGGAGCGGGCTCCGCACGGTGGCCGCCGCCGCATCGGGCATCGCCCCTTCCATCCGGAGCGGGCGCACCTCGATGGGACTGGCCACGCCCGCCGGATCCACGACCCGGGTGAACGCCAGCGTCAAGCTCGGCGTGTCGGCGCGCGCGCCGCTTTCCGCGTCCCGGATGCGCCCCTGAAGGGACGCCCCGGCCACGATCGCCACGCGGCCGTCCACCGTCACCGCCTCGCGCACGGTGGCGACGAAAGGATCGCCGGCGCGGTGGATCCGCGTGGTGAGCGCCTGGTCCAGCGCCACGGAGAGCGATGTCCCTTCCGGGATGGAGACCGGCTCGGGAGCTTCCTCCGCCTGGCGCGCGCACCCGGCCGCCGCCAGCGCCGCGGCCACCGTCAACGCGATCCGGGCGCGCGTCACGGCCGCACGCTCCCGTCGGCATCCGCCCGGGAGAGTTGCGTTTCCCCCTTCGCCCCCTCCGGCGACGATGCCTCGAGCACGCTCACGACAACTCGGCGACCGGCGTCGTGATCTTCCGCCTCTCCCTCGCCGATGGGCGCGGACTCGCCCAGCCCGACGATGGTGAAGCGCGTCAGCGGCGCGCGGCTCGTCTGCAGAAGCGCGCGAAGCACCGCATCCGCGCGACGCGCGCTCAGCCAGTCGTTGTACCGGTCGGTTCCGACCGTGTCGGTGTATCCGTAAATGTCGACGTGCGCCCGGCGGCTGGCGGCGATCCTCTCGGAGACGCGTCCCAGCTCCGCCCGGGCCGCCTCGGAAAGCTCCGCGCTGTCGAACTCGAAGCGAACGGTGGTCCGGTCCGTTTCTTTCCAGTCCACGTCTCCCAGTGCCAGCTCACGCGCCTCGAGCGCGCTCCGCGACGCCGCGTCGCCCGCCTCCCGGGCGCCCGACGCGGTCTCGCGGACGCGGTCCAACTCCGTGGAATGCTTTCCGTCGATCTCCGCGATTCGATCGTTCACGTAGCCCTTCGTGGCGCAGCCTCCGAACATCAGGGCGGCCAGGGCGATCACAGCGGCTCCTCGCGTGGCTCTCGGGATCATCTGCTCACCTCCGGGGTGCAATCGCTTCGGATTCCCGCATCGTGGTGCACAGGAACATCAAGCATCGTGCCAGGGGGAGGCGCAGAGGGCTCCGGCACAATCGCTTGAATCCCGGGCACTTACGCGCCATCCCTCCGAAGCGGCTTCCGGCCCGAGGCTTGGGGCGTGCTTTCGAAACTTCCCTCCGTTACCTTTCTGGCCCCCCCGCCGAGGAGAGGCTTTGGCCACCGAGCCCGTTACGGACGCTCCCACGGCTGCTGCGACCGCGCGAATTCTCGTCGTGGACGACGAGGAGTCCATCCGCAAGGGAATCTCGCGCGCTCTGACCGACGCCGGGTACGAAGTGGAGGCCGTTGGTGACGCCGAGGCCGCGCTCGACCGCTCCCTGCAGTCGGCTCCGGATCTGATCATCACCGACCTGAACCTCCCGGGACGCTCCGGCATGGAGCTCATCGAAGAGCTCCAGCAGCGCAGCATCGAGACGACGCTCATCGTTCTCACGGGCCACGCCTCCATCGACAGCGCCGTGGAGGCGATGCGACGCGGCGTCTACGACTACCTGGAGAAGCCGGTCGACCGCGAGAAGCTGACCACCACGGTCCGCCGCGGCGTCGAACGGTCGGCGCTTCGCCGCGAGGTGCTCGACCTCCGCCGCGAGATGATCCGGAGCGGACGCTTCCAGGAGCTCGTGGGCGGATCGCCGCGGATGCTGGAGATCTATCGGTTGATCGAACAGGTCGCTCCGTCCGACGCATCGGTGCTGATCACCGGCGAGAGCGGAACCGGCAAGGAACTGGTCGCGCGGACGATCCACCGGCTCAGCCAGCGCTCGGCGGCGCGGCTCGTGGCGATGAACTGCGCGGCGATCCCGGAGGCGCTCCTGGAAAGCGAGATCTTCGGGCACGAGAAGGGTTCATTTCACCGGCGCCACGTCGCCGCGAACCGGGTGCTTCGAGCTGGCGCACGGCGGCACGCTGTTCCTGGACGAGATCGGGGAGATGCCCATCGACCTCCAGAGCAAGCTCCTCCGCGTCCTGGAGGACGGCAAGGTGCGGCGCGTGGGCGGCACCGACGAGATCCAGGTGGACGCGCGCGTCCTGGCCGCCACCAACCTCCGCGTGGATGAGCGGATCCAGGACGGACGGTTCCGGGAGGATCTCTACTACCGCCTCAACGTGTTCACCATCCACATCCCCCCGCTTCGGGAGCGCCCCGACGACGTGCCGCTGCTCGCGGAGCACTTCGTCCAGCACTTCGCCGAGGAGACCGGCAAGGCCATCACCGGCTTCTCGGAGGACGCGATGCGTCTCCTGGCCGCGCACGACTGGCCGGGCAACGGACGCGAGGTGCGCAACATCGTGCACCGGGCGGTCATCCTCTGCTCCGAAGGGGAGATCGAGCCGCGGCACCTGCCCGAGACCCTCCGCGGACCGCGCGCCCGGACGCGGTCCTCCGACGGCATGCCCGGCGGGATTCAAGTTCCCATCGGGACGTCGATCGACGAGGCGGAGAAGGCGCTTCTCCTGGCGACGCTGGAAGCCTGCGAGAACAACAAGACGCGCACCGCCGAGGTGCTGGGCATCAGCGCGAAGACGCTCTACTCCAAGCTCCATCGATATGAAGATGAAGCCAAGGACGGCTCCGGATGATCGCCGCCCGCCGCCGATACCTGCTCATGCCGTTCCTTCTGGCACCGCTCATCGTCGCGTTCGCGACCGGACTGGAGCTGGCGAAGGTCGCGCGCCTGGCGATCGAGCGCGCGACGATCGAATGCGAGCTGGTAGCGGACTCGGTGCGGCGCCAGCTCGACTTGGCCGCCCGCGAGCGGCCCGACGTGCCGCTGGCGGACATCGCCACGGATCCGCGCATCCAGCTCGTGCTGGGCGACGCGATCCAGCGGGCGCCTTCCATCCTGCAGGTGGCGGTCTGCGACACGAACGGCGTGATCGTGGCGCACAGCATCCCTTCCCGCCGGGGAAAGCCCATCGAGCGGCACGCCGCGCTTCCCCCCGCCCGCGACCTGGGCGAGTCGGTCCAGGCGATGTGGCTGCTGCGCGGAGACGACGAGGTCTACGAGTCCTGGGTTCCGCTCATCACCGGCGAGACCGCGTTCGGAGCGATCCAGGTGGTGGTGACGGGAAGCCTCCTCCGCGACGGAGTGCGCGGAGCGTTCTCCGGCGGCGTGCTCATCACGCTCGTCGTGCTCACGGTGGCGATGGCCAGCGGCGCGCTGGTGACGCGGATCGTCTATCGCGAACTCCGCACGCTGGAGGAGCGCGTGGCCGCCATGCGCGAAGGGCGCTTCGACGCCCCGCCGGCCGAGTCGGCGGCGGACGAGTTCGGGCGGCTGGCGCGCGAGCTGGATCTGCTCGGCCAGGAGTTCCAGACGGCGCAGCGAACGTCGGTCGACCGCGCCCGCGTGCTCCAGCGCATGGGAGAGATGGCGGCCGGGGTCGCGCACGAGCTGCGGGATCCGCTCCAGAGCCTGAGCCTGAGTCTGGAAGCGGTCTCCGCCGCGGGAAACGGCAACCCATCCCTGGACGAGCCGCTGCAGAACGCGCGACGTACGGTGGGCCGGCTGGACCGAGGAATCCGCGGCTTCCTGACGATCGCCCGGGTGCGCCCCGCCGAGTTCCAGAAGCTGGACGCAAACGAGCTGATCCGTTCCCTGCACGAAGAGCTGGAGGCGGACACGAATCTGGCGGGGCTGGAGCTGGAGATGGATCTGGCGGAGGGGCCGGCTCCGGTGGTGGGAGATCCCGCCATTCTCAAGCAGGCCGTGCAGAACCTGGTCCGGAACTCCCTCCACGCCCAACCGTCGCGAACCGGAAGAATCGATTTGCGGACCCGGACCGACGGAGACAGAGTTCGAATCGCCGTCGCCGATACGGGGCCCGGGATCCCCCCCGAGATTCGGGCGCGCGTTTTCGATCTGCTCTTCACGACACGGCAGGAGGGCACGGGCGTGGGACTCGCCCTCGTCAAGCAGGTCGTGGAGATGCACGGCGGCGTGGCCGCCATCGCCTCGGATCCCGAAGGGGAGACGGTCGTGACGCTGGATCTGCCCCGCCTCGTGCGAACCCCGGAAGGGGCACCCGCGTGACCGCGAGACCCGGACCACGGGCCGCCGCCGTCCTGGCGCTGGCCGGAATCGCCGCGGCGGCGGGTGGGTGCTCGGTGCTGCCGTTCCGTCCCACCTCCGGCCCCTCCCCTCCCGCACCCGCCGAGGAAGCCGCAGACGACGCGGCGGCCGCGGCCGACACCAGCGCGGCGGACTCGTCCGGGGCTCCCGACTCTCTGCTCGTGGCCGAATACGGCGGCGCCGCGGACTCCGTCGGGATCTCCCAGGTGGCCGGCGAGCTCCCCGCTCCCGAAGTGGCTCCCCCCGCCCCGATTCCGGACGCCACTCCAACTCCAACTCCGGTCCCGCCGGCGGACTCCGCTCCCCCGCCCGCCCCGGATCCCCAGGCGAGCGATCAGGTCACGGTGCAGATCAGCGACGCCGAGCGCGCGGAGCTCGAGACGCGCGCCCGGGAGAGCCTCCGCGAGGCCCGGAAGGTGATCCGGACCATCGACCGTTCGTCGCTGAGCGCGGAACGACTGGAGAAGCTGGCCGCCGCGGAGAGCCTGGTGGATCAGGCACGCGCCGCCTTCGAAGACGACGTGCGCGCTGCGGCGACGCTGGCGCACAAGGCGTCCGTCCTGCTCGGTGAGCTCACCGCGAAGTGAGACGAAGAAGGCCCCGCCGGACGAATCCGGCGAGGCCCCTTCCCGAACCGATGAGATCAGGCGTCAGATCTTGACGACGCCCTCGGCCGCCGGGCCCTTGGCGCCCTGCACGACCTCGAACTCCACCTTCTGCCCCTCGGCGAGGCTGCGGAAGCCCTCTCCCTGGATCGCGCTGAAGTGGCAGAAGACATCCTTCTCGCCGTCGTCACGCGTGATGAAGCCGAAGCCCTTCTCGTCGTTGAACCACTTCACGGTTCCGGTCGTACGCATTGCCGTACTCCTTCAGGATTCGAATCGTCGGAGTGCGGCGCTGCTGTCTTGCTGCATCATCCGTTCTATCCCGACCACTCGTGAAACGCGGGATCTCCCCTCCCGCCGGGGAACGCTCCCGACCTGGGAACGTCTCACGGGGCGACCGTTCCCGGCCCCCCGCCGTCGTCAGCGCCCGCTCTTGGCGGGCACCTTCACAGCATACACGTCGCTCACGACGTGCATCCACCGCAGGACGCAGAGCGCCATCCGGGCGCCGGGGCGAGGACGCGCAACCAGGGAAGAGCGGCGATCGCCGGGAAGTTGGGCCAGTGGATCTCCCGGGGCGCGCCGTCTTCCGGGACGGCGGGCGGGGGCTCGGCGGCGGAGTGGATGGAAATGACGCTTTTCCCGAGTCTTGAATGCCGTGCAACCGGCCGGGGCCGGACTCAATTGTTGCAAGAGTTACCGACTCGTCCGGAACCGTCAAGCCCCCCTCGGGGCGGCGGAAGCCACGCCGAGCGACGCCGCCGCAGCTACCGGGGCGCGGCCCGGGAGGCCAGAAGAACCCCCAGAAAGGTCTCCCCGTACCGGGCGAGCTTGGTCTCCCCGACGCCATGGATCCCGTGCATCTCTTCGAGCGTGCCGGGACGCCGCGCGGCCATCTCCAGCAGCGTCCGGTCGGAGAACACGACGTAGGGGGGCACGCCCTGCTCGCGGGCGAGCTCCAGCCGGCGCGCGCGCAACGCCTCGAACACCGCCTGTTCCGCGGGGTCGTCCAGGACCACGGCCGCCGCCGCGCTCCCGCCTTTTCGCTTTCGCGAGCGGGCCGGAGGCGTGGGATCCCGGCGCAGCTCCACTCTCTTCTCCCCGCGCAGCACGGCGGGCGCGTCCCCGGCCAGCTGCAGCCCGCCGTATCCCTCCACGTCCACGGCCAGCAGCCCCGACGCCACCATCTGCCGCGTCACCGACTGCCACGCGCGCTTGTCGAGCTCCTTCCCCGCTCCGAACGTGGGGATCCGGTCGTGTCCGAAGCGGACGATGCGATCCATCTCATTCCCCAGCAGCACGTCGATCAGGTAGCCCTGCCCGAACCGCTGGCCGGTGCGCGCCGCCGCGGACAGCAGCTTCTGCGCCGCCTCGGTCCCGTCGAACGTCTCCACCGGCGTGAGGCAGGTGTCGCAGTTGCCGCAGGCCTCCGCTCCCTCGCCGTCGCCGAAGTATTCCAGAAGCACCCGGCGGCGACATCGCGCGGTCTCGCAGTAACCCAGCAGCGTGTTGAGCTTCAGGTGCTCCACGCGCCGCCGGTCCGAGCTTCCGCCGTCGTCGATGAGGCGACGAAGCAGCGCGATGTCCTGGAGCCCGTAGGTCATCATCGCCGTGGCGGGGAGGCCGTCGCGTCCGGCTCGCCCCGTCTCCTGGTAGTAGGCCTCCAGGCTCTTGGGCGGATCGACGTGATAGACGAAGCGCACGTCCGGCTTGTCGATCCCCATCCCGAACGCCACGGTCGCCACCACGATCCGGGTCTCGTCCGCGACGAAGCGCCGCTGGTTCTCACGACGCGTCTCCGCGTCCAACCCCGCGTGATAGGGGAGCGCGTCGAAACCCTCGCTGCAGAGGAAGGCGGCTGTCTCCTCCACCCGCTTCCGCGAAAGGCAGTAGACGATCCCGCCGTCGTCCGGATGCTCCTCCTTCAGAAAGCGGAGCAGCTGCCGGCGCCCGTCCTGCTTCGGCGCCACGCGGTATCGGATGTTCGGGCGATCGAATCCCGCCACGACGACGTCGGCGTCCTCCAGCCCCAGGCGCGTGACGATGTCGCGGCGGGTGGGCGGGTCCGCGGTGGCAGTCAGCGCGATGCGCGGCACGCCGGAGAACCGCTCGCGCAGGAGGCCGAGCTGCAGGTACTCGGGCCGGAAGTCGTGTCCCCACTGCGAGACGCAATGCGCCTCGTCGATGGCGAAGAGCGCCAGCGGCAGCTCGTCGAGCAGCGAGAGGAAGCGCTCCGTGAGCAGCCGCTCCGGCGCGACATAGAGGAGGTCCAGGCGCCCGGCCCGGACGTCGGAGAACACGCCGCGCGCCTCGTCGTCCTCCAGATTGGAGTGCAGGCACGCGGCGCGGACACCGAGCTGCCGGAGCGCGGTGACCTGGTCGTTCATGAGGGCGATGAGGGGGCTGACCACGATGCCCACGCCGGAGCGAACCATGGATGGGATCTGGTAGCAGAGCGACTTGCCGCTGCCCGTGGGCATGACCACGAGAGCGTCGCCGCCGGAGAGGATCTGCCGGATGACCGCTTCCTGATGGCCGCGGAAGTCGCGGAACCCGAAGACGGATTCCAGCAGGCGGCGCGCTTCGGCG
>Ga0102947_1000543_pt1 | contig 13433 bp, 13 predicted proteins | sample SalPon2A_A_D2_MG_FD_78210 | JGI IMG/M metagenome (GOLD analysis project Ga0102947, IMG submission 78210) | Soil microbial communities from South San Francisco under conditions of wetland restoration - Salt Pond MetaG R2A_A_D2_MG | ecosystem: Environmental > Terrestrial > Soil > Wetlands | place... | reverse complement strand
TCCGCCCGCCGCCGGCCCTCGAGCATATCCTTGACCTGGACCTTGCCGGACTGGCGTTCGTCCTCGCCCTGGATGATCACGCACGGCGCGTTGCGGCGGTCGGCATATTTGAACTGCGCCTTCATGCCCGCGCCGCCGACATAGCATTCGGCACGGATGCCTTCGGCCCGCAGCCTGGCGGCCATGGCCATGTAATCGGCGGTGCGCTCCCGCTCCATGACGGTGACAACGACCGGCCCTGTGTCTTCGCCGCTATCGAGCCTTCCGGTCAGCTGCAACGCCGTCGCCAGCCTGGAGACGCCAATGGAAAAGCCGGTTGCGGGCACATCCTCGCCGCGGAAACGGCCAACCAGGCCGTCATAGCGCCCGCCGCCGCCAACGGATCCGAACACGACCGGCTGGCCCTTTTCGTTGGACACCTGGAAGGTCAGTTCGGCTTCGAAGACCGGGCCGGTGTAGTATTCCAGGCCGCGTACGACGGAAGGGTCGATGATCACCCGGCCGTCGCCATAGCCTGCGGCCTGAACCAGTTCGGCGATCTCGCCAAGTTCGTCGCAACCGGCGAGACCCGTTTGCGAACCGGAAACGGTTTCACGAATTCCGGCGACCGTATCCGCGTCGCTGTCCTTCTTTGAGGCCGTATAGGCCAGCACCGCGTCAATCTGGCTTTCCGCCAGACCGGCACCCGGCGTAAAGGCGCCGCTTTCGTCCTCGCGTCCCTTGCCAAGCAGCGCGCGGACACCGTCAGCGCCGAGCCGGTCCAGCTTGTCGATGGCGCGCAGCACCACCAGTCTGGTGGCCGCATTGCCGTCGCCGGCCAGGCCGATCGTCTCCATCACACCGTCGAGCACCTTGCGATTGTTGACCCGGATCACGTAATCACCGCGCGGAATGCCGAGCGCCTCCATCGTATCCGATGCCATCATGCAGATTTCCGCATCCGCCGCAGCGGTTGCAGCACCAACCGTATCGGCATCGAACTGCATGAACTGGCGGAAACGGCCGGGACCCGGCTTTTCGTTGCGGAACACCCAGCCGGAGCGGTAGCTGCGATAGGGCCTGGGTACCTCCTGGTTGTGTTCAGCGACAAAGCGGGCGAGCGGCGCCGTCAGGTCGTAGCGCAGCGACAGCCATTGCTCGTCGTCATCCTGGAAGGAGAAGACGCCCTCGTTGGGCCTGTCCTGATCGGGCAGGAACTTGCCGAGCGCATCGGTGAACTCGATGAACGGCGTTTCCACGGGCTCGAAACCGTAGCTTTCATAGACGGTGCTGATCGTCGCCATCATCCGGTTGACGGCGCGCAGATTGGCCGGCAGACGGTCTTCGAAGCCGCGCGGCAGACGGGCTTTCAGTTTCTGCTGCTTCTGTTTGCCGGACATGGGTCTTCACGCTTGTTGAGAAATTCAGGACTGGCCGTTGGACGATGCGCGAGCACGGATGGTTCACGCGCGATGCACGGGCTCCTTAGAGCAACGCTTGGCGACAATTGTCAACGGCAGCATCGCCGGCGGAATGGGCGATCAGCCCGGCCTGGAAAAGGCATTGCGGGCGGCCTCCACCGGCTGGCGGCAGTGGCAGCCTTCGATATGATCGTTGACCAGCCCCATGGACTGCATGAAGGCATAGGCAGTCGTTGGTCCGACGAAGGACCAGCCGCGGTTCTTCAATTCCTTGGAAAGTGCGGCGGATTCCGGCGTCTTGGGCATCTGGAACAGGGTCTGTTTGTCGATTCTGGAAGGTCTTGTCCCGGGGGGCGGCTCGAAGGACCAGACAAAGGCCGCAAGCGAGCCTGCCTCGCGCACCAGTTCGATGGCACGGGCGGCATTGTTGATGGTCGATTCGATCTTGCCGCGGTGGCGCACGATGCCGGCATCGTTCATTAGCCGGTCGACATCCGCCTGCCCGAACCTGGCGACTTCATGAAAATCGAAGCCGGCAAAGGCTTTACGGAAACTGTCGCGCTTGCGCAAAATGGTCAGCCAGGAAAGACCGGACTGGAAGCCTTCCAGGCAGATCTTCTCGAAAAGCCGGCGATCGTCGTCTACGGGAAGGCCCCACTCATCGTCGTGATAGGCCTGGTAATCCGGTTCATCGCCCTGCCACCAGCAGCGGAGTTTACCGTCCGGTCCCTCGATGATCCCCGTATCGGCCGCCATTCAAAATTCGCTTCCCCGATTGCACCTTTATCTTTTTTTCTAGTCCGACTGAGGGTAGTTTGGAAGCCTGATTGGACCGCCTTGGATCACATACCGGTATAATGCGCCTTCTTCTTCTCCTTTTCGTACTGGCGCTGACATTGTTTCCCGCCAGAATTGCGCAGGCGGTGCGATTTTCCGATGAGCAGTTAATCAATTCGTTCAATTCAACCGTTTTCGGCGCCGAATATTCCAGTTGGGGGCTGCATACGCGAATTGTGAAGAAGTTCGCCAAGCCCGTCCGGGTCTATATCGACAACCGCTCCAGGCTCGACCGCCGCCGAGCGGTCAGGAAGTTCGTCCGGTCCCTGCCACGCAGCATCAAGGGCATCCGGATCACGATCGTCGACGATCCGGACGATGCCAATTACGTCATCTACGTGGTTGACCGGAACGCCTACAAGGACGTGGTGCGCAATGAGGTGTACCGGCGCAGGACGATGAACGTTCCCGGCCGCTGCCTGGTTCGGGTCATTTCGTCGCCCTCCGGCATTCGCCGATCCGATGCGGTGATCGTCTCCGACGAGGGCGAGTTCCTGTTCCGCCGCTGCCTGGTCGAAGAGGTCCTGCAGGGGCTCGGGCCGGTCAACGACAACAAATCGCTGACCTACAGCGTTTTCAACGATACATCGAAGCATGACCGGTTTACCCGGCACGACCGCTACATTCTCAACATGCTCTACGATAAACGAATCAAGCCCGGCATGAGCCTGAACGAGGTCAGCAAGATCCTGCCGGCTGTCATTCGCGATGCCCGGCGGCGGGTGCATTAACCGAAAATTCACCCTAATGGCAACAATGCGGCGGATTGGCCGGCAGATTTACAATTCGCCATTGTGAAAGCATTAACGTTAAGCGCTGTCGGGGCCTTTCACGGGCCCCGATCGCAATTGGCAATGATTGACGGGGTATCTCATGCCTGGACAACGAACGGGAAAGTTAATGCTGGCGGGCCTTGCCGCGCTTGGCTGGATAGCGGCTGGGGCGCTCGCCACCGAATTTCAGCGCGAACCCGCGCCGGTCCGGCTCGCACAGGCGACCGAACAGTTCTGGATCGACCAGTTGAAGCAGCCGGATGACAGAATGGCGGAAACCGCCGGCCGGGCACCGCTGCTTCTGGCCAACCACAAGGCCCGGAAGCGGCGCGGGACGACGGGCGCGGACATCGTATTCGGGCGCCAGGACACCAAGCCGGCGCGAAACAGGGTACGGCGGAACACCGGCACCCACAGCGTCGCCAAGGAATCTCGGCCGCGCGGAGTCGATGCCGTCTACCTGCCTGCCCTGGTCGATTTCGACCTCGATTACGCGCCGGGCACGGTTATCATCGATACCCGTTCGCGCTTTCTGTATCTGACGCTGGAGGGCGGCAAGGCACGGCGCTACGGCGTCGGCGTCGGGCGCACCGGTTTCGGCTGGAAAGGCGACGTGAAGATCGGGCGCAAGGCGGAATGGCCCGGCTGGACGCCGCCGGCGGCAATGCGCGAGCGCCAACCGGGATTGCCGGTCCATATGGAAGGCGGTATCGACAATCCGCTCGGCGCGCGCGCGCTCTATCTCTACCGGGGCGGCCGCGACACCATCTACCGCATTCATGGTTCCAACGAACCCTGGACCATCGGACAGGCTGTCTCGTCGGGCTGCTTCCGGATGCGCAACGAGGACGTCACGGATCTGTATGAGCGCGTCGGCGTCGGCACCCGGGTCGTCGTGATGTAGACCTTTGCATCGGAACGCCGCTTCTGAATATTGCTTCTGAATATTACTTCGGAGGCCCTTCTTTCGAGAGGGCGGAGCAACAAGGCCGCCGGGTTCACGCCCGGCGGCCTTTTTCATGCCCTCGAGTCTTGCCCGTTTCCGGGTTCCGATTTAGCCTGCTGGTCGGGACCATCGAACGGGGGACGACCGTGAGAATTTTCGGTGAAATTGTACTGCGTATCCGGAAAACCAGTCTGATTTGCCTCGCGGCCGCAATCGGCCTTACCGGGTCGGCGGCGAACGCCACATTGATCTTCGATCCGAGCACGCGCACCTATGTGGAATACAAGCAACGATATTCCAAGAACCGCAAGGTACCGGGCAGATACAAGCGCAAGATCGTTCGTTATTCGAGCCGGGAAAAGAAGGGCACGATCATCATCGATACGCGGCGCCATTTCCTCTATTACGTGCTCGGCAGGGGCAAGGCGATCCGCTATGGCGTGGGTCTCGGCCGTACCGGTTTCGGCTGGAAGGGCGTGGTAAAAATCGGTCGCAAGAAGACCTGGCCGGCCTGGACGCCGCCCAAGGAGATGATCAAGCGCCAACCGAGCCTGGCCAAGTATGCCGGCGGCATGCCCGGCGGACCCAAGAATCCGCTCGGCGCGCGGGCGCTTTACCTGTTCGACGGCAACCGCGACACGCTCTACCGCATTCACGGCACCAACGAACCCTGGACCATCGGCCTCAATATTTCATCCGGCTGTATCCGGCTCAAGAACGACGACGTCACGGATCTCCACAAACGGGCAAGGGTCGGAGCGAAAGTGGTCGTCAAATAGGACGTGCGGACCGGCATCGCTACGCATCCGGCCGCAACGACACATGGTCGCTGCCGATCTCACGGGGGCAATACCCGTTCGCCGATAAGCCCCCTTGCCGCGAGCAGCACGGAGAGGACGAGGAGGCCGGCGAACAGGATGTTGGCGACCCGCCCGCTGCGCGGATTTCGCAGGACGCGCGCAAAGACCGAACCGAACATCAGCCAAGCCGGATTGACGACGACAATCACGGCGAGCAAAGCCAGGATTTTTCCGACGGCATCGAAAACGAGAGCGTCTTCCAGCAGCCGGTTGCCGGAGAAAACCGCGCCGATTGCGGCAAAGGCTTTCGGATTGGCGATTGCCAGGAAGAAGCCACCAGAAAATGCCGGCGCCCGATCCGCGGGCCGGTCTGCCGCCATGACGGGCGCGGTTGCGATCCTGTAGGCGAGAAAGAGGATATAGGCCGCTGCAACAACGGTAATCATCCAGATCAGCGCAGGCACCGCCAGGATTACGCCCGTCACGCCGGTTGCAATCATCAGCAGGACAGAGAAGGTGCCGGCGATGATGCCGGCGAGATACTGCAATCCGGCGCGGGCACCGTATGCCGCACCGATGGCGGCAAGGCTCATGGTGGCCGGTCCCGGGCTTCCCATCAGGGGAACCGCCGCCAGCCACAACAACATCAGGTTTGCGGTCAATTGCATTCCCATGCGGCGAACAACTAGACTGGCGGCAGCAGACCAACTCCGGCCGGAGTTGTCTTGAACGTTTGTGCACCATGACCGATAGAGACCGGCAAAGCTGGATCGATTGCCACACTCTTTCCAACGGAATCGAGCGGGCGGAAGTTCGGCTCCGTGATTATTCCTTTTCTCCGCACCGGCACGATACCTACGCTATCGGCTATACCCTGAGCGGCGTCCAATCATTCAATTATCGGGGCGAAACGCACCATTCCCGTCCGGGTGACGTCTTCGTTCTCCATCCGGACGAATTGCATGACGGGCGTGCCGGGACATCCTCAGGGTTCGGCTACCGGATCATCTATGTTTCTCCCGACCTGATCGGGGATGCGATGCCGGATGCGTCGCTGCCCTTTGCGCACCAGGCCGTTTCTGCCAATAGCCGGCTCAAGTTCATTGTCGCGTCGGCTTTTGCGGAACCGGCTTCGACCGACACGGAGATTCGCAATGCGGACCTTGTTTCGGCGCTCGCCGATACGCTTCGCGATGCATCCGACCTTCCCCGAAAGCGCCGGAAGTCTCTCGATGCAAAGGCCATGGGCCGGATTCGCGACGATCTGATGGCGTCGCTTGCCGATGGCGTCGACGTTTCGGAACTGGAGCGCCGGCACGGGGTCGACCGCTACGCGCTCTCGCGCCTGTTCCGCTGCTGTTACGGCGTCGGCCCGCACCGTTTCATGATCCTGCGCCGGCTGGATCTGGCAAAAAAGCATATACGCAATGGTAGCGCGCTGGCGGAGGCCGCCCTTGCTGCAGGGTTTGCCGACCAGAGCCACATGACCCGCAGCTTCCGCAACGCCTATGGCATTCCACCGGGCCGCTGGAAATCGTTGCTGGTCGCGTGAACGTCAGTGGAATCCGTCGGTCAGTCCCCTGACCAGCCAGCGCTGCAGGACGATCACCAGCGCAACCGGCGGCAGCATGGCCAGGATCGACAGCGCCATACCGGAATTGGATGCACCGCCAATACGGCCGATACCGCGCACGATGGTGAAATAGCCTTCATCTGTGGTGGAGACCATCAGCGGCCAGAGATACTGGTTCCAGCCCTCCACGAAGGTGATGACGAAGAGCGCGACGATGACCGGGCGGGATATGGGGATCAGGATATCGACCAGGAAACGGAACGGTCCGGCTCCGTCGAGGCGTGCAGCTTCGGCCAGTTCCTCCGGGACGCTTTTGAAGAACTGGCGGAAGAACAGGGTACCGATAGCAGCCGGCAGGAGCGGCAGGATGAGGCCGGTATAGGAATTGAGCATGCCGAGGTCGCTGACGACCAGAAATGTCGGCACGATGCGGGTCTCTATCGGCAGGAGCAGGCTGGTGAAGATCAACCAGAAGGCAAGGCTTGAATAGCGAAAACGAAAATAGACCAGTGCATAGGCGGAAAGCAGCGCGAGCGTGCATTTTCCGATCGCCATGCCAAGCGCCAGGATCAACGAATTTGCGAGCATTCCGGCTGCCGTGATGGAGCGGAAAAAGCCCGTCGTGCCGGTCAGGACGCCGCCATAGACGTCGAGAAAATGCCCGCCCCAGGAAAACTGCAGGCCGTTGCGGGCAATCGACAGATTGTCGTGCGTGGAGGTCAGGAAGATCGTCAGCACCGGCAGGACCATGAACAGGCACCCGGCAATGAGGATGGCGTGATCGAGAATGGCAACGCGTTTCATGATGGCCGGCGGCGTTCTTTGGTGACGGGCCTATAGACATGAAAACAGACAGCTTGTCATCCGGCAGGGAGCGAGCCTGGATCAAGTCCATGCGGTGACAATCGGGATCCGGATGCTAAGATGCACATCCTCGATCCATCTGGAAAATCACATCATGCGCGTCTACCTGACCCATACGCCGGACGCCCTGGCCAATTATTACGGCGAGCGCGCGCTGGAAGGGCTTCGTTCGATCTGTGAAGTCCGGTTGAACGATACCGATCGCGACCTCGACGCGCGCGCCGTGATCGAGAAGGCGGCCGGCTGTGAACTGATCGTCAGCTACCGCAATACGCCGGCGCCGGCGGAGATCTTCCAGAACATGCCCGATCTGGCCGTCTGGCTGCGCTGCGCCGTCGATATCCGCAATATCGATGTCGCTGCCGCTTCGGCCAACGGCGTTCTGGTCACGCAGGCGAGCCCCGGTTTCACCGAATCCGTCAGCGAACTGGTTGTCGGCATGATGATCGATCTGGCGCGCGGCGTCAGCGGCTATGCAGCCGCCTATCATGGCGGATCGGAACCGGTTTCCGCATCGGGCACGCAGCTCGCCGGCCGCCAGCTCGGCATCCTGGGCTACGGCACGATCGGCCGGTATCTGGCGCAACTGGGACTGGCACTCGGCATGAAGGTCGTCGTCAGCGATCCGTTTGCGACCGTCACCGACGATCGCATCGTGCAATCCGACATGGGCGAACTCCTGGGCACGTCGGATTTTACGGTCTGCCTCGTGGTCGCCAACGAAGAAACGGAAAACCTGATCGACGAAAACGCCTTCCGGGCCATGAAACCGGGCGCGTTCTTCGTCAATGTATCGCGCGGCAACCTGGTCGACGAACCGGCGCTGGAAACAGCGCTCCGTTCCGGGCATCTGGCGGGTGCGGCACTCGATGTCGGCCGGGCGCCGGATCAGATGCCGTCGCCCGGTCTGGCACGGCTGCCGAATGTCATCGCCACGCCGCATATCGGCGGGCTGACGCCGGATGCGATCGAGGCGCAATCGCTGGAGACCGTGGAACAGGTGCGCGCGCTTGTATCCGGCAAGCTGCCGCACGGCGCGGTCAACGCGGCGGCGGCGACGCGCCTTGACCGGCTCGGGATCGCCGTTCCGGCGAATTAAGCCGTATCAGGCCGGATCGACCGGACTTTCAGGCGTTCCGGCGGCCTCGATCACAGCGCCGGCCTGAAGCAGGATATCCTCGCGATAGCGCCCGGCGACCAGTTGCACCCCAACCGGCGTATTACCGACTAGGCCAGTCGACACGGCCATCGCCGGAATGCCCATCAGCGGCAAACCGACTTGGGTAAGCTGGGCCTCCATGACCCGTCGAAAGGCCTCCGGCGACTGGATGTCGAGAAGATCGGGGAACGGCAGTTCGGCGCAGACGGGGCAGAGCAGGACGGGATAATCCTGCAGGAAAAGCTGCCATTGCCGCGTCAGGGTCACGCGCCCCTGCAGCGCGTCCATCATGGCGTTCAGATCCGGCTCCGGGCACAGTTCCACCATCTGTTCATAGACAAAGACGGAATCGGGCTCCGCTTCCTCGTAGAGAGCAGAAGCCGCGCTGCGGCGGAATTCGGCCAGCCACAGGATAGCCTGAAGCCTTGCCGCTTCGCGCAGGGGCGGGCACTCGACCTCATCGACGCTCCAGCCGGCGTCGCGCAAGCGTGCGGCGGTATCGTGCAATGCCGCTTCCACTTCCGGCACCACGGCCAGGCCCTCCGGCGCAACGCACAGAGCCGCGCGTTTTGGAAATTCCCCCAGATCCAGCGGTGCCGGAACCCACCAGGGATCGCGCAAATCTTCCGCGGCCATAGCTGCCAGGCCGAGCCGCAGATCTTCCACCGTACGGGCAATCGGTCCGGAAACGGCCATCAGCTGCGCGCCGATAAAGCGGTCCGCCGCACTCGTGTTAAGCGCCGGAATACGCCCGAGCGTCGGCCGCAGGCCGTGTACGCCGCAGGCATAGGCCGGATAGCGGATCGAACCGCCGATATCCGTGCCGTGGCCGATGGTGCCGATACCGCTGGCTACGGCCGCCGCCGCGCCGCCGGACGAGCCGCCGGGTGTCAGCGCGGGATCGCGCGGATTACGGGTATGTCCGTGCAGATTGTTGCGGGTAAACCAGCGCAGCGAAAAGGCCGGCGTATTGGTGCGCCCGATGATCACCGCGCCGGCCTTGCGCAGGTTGGCGACGACGGGACTGTCCTCGTCAGCGATCAGATCGCGCTGCAGGACGAGGCCGTTGGTGTTGGCGCGCCCGACCTGATCGATCGTGACCTTGACCGTCACCGGCACGCCGGCCAGCAGGCCCGGCTCCTCGCCGCGGTCCAGCTTTTCGTCCACGACCCGCGCGGCGGCCAGCGCCTCTTCGGGGAATTCGTCGATCACGGCGTTGATAGCCGGGTTGACGGCGGCAAGCCGCTCCAGCGCGCTCTGCGTCACCTCCTGCGCGGAAGCCTCCCGCTTGCGGACAAGTGCGGCCAGTTCGCTCGCTGCAAGGCGCCACAGTTCCGACATCGACGATCTCCATTCAGTCTTCGCCTCCATTTGGATGGCAAAGGCGGCTATGCGTCAATGCGGGCTGGCGAAGCGGCACGACAATTTTTCCACCGTATGATAAGTTCGTCAGCCGGACATCTCAGCTTCGGGCGCGGCATCCGTCGCGGTATCAGGTAGGCTCGGCGGATCGACCGGATACAGCAATTCAAACTCAGGGAAAGATCGATCATGTCGGACGGGATCGGCTCACTATTGCCCGATGGAGTGGGCCACCAGTTCGTTCTTTACGGCGACAGCTGTTCGGGCGTGGCGGGACAGATTCACGCGGAAAACCTGAAGAAGATCAACTCCGTCATCGCGAACCTTTCGGCGACACCGGAATTCATCCTGTTTCCCGGCGACGAGATCATCGGCCTGACGGACGACGAGGCGGAACTGCGCGGGGAATGGCGGCGTTTTTTCGAAGAGGAAATGGCCTGGCTCGACCGTGAAGCGGTTCCCCTCTACCACACGACCGGCAATCACACCGCCTACAATGCCATGAGCGAACGGGTGTTTGCCGATGTCATGGCGCATCTGCCGCGCAACGGCCCCGCGGATCAGCAGGGATTGTCCTATTTCGTCCGCCACGGCGACCTGCTCCTTGTCTTCGTCAACACGATGTGGAGCGGGCTCGGCGGCGAAGGCCATGTGGAGACCGAATGGCTTGAGGAATGCCTGGGCGCCAACACGGACGCTCGGTGGCGGTTCGTCATCGGCCATCATCCGGTCTTTCCCGTCAATGGATATAGCGGCCCCTGCCAGCGCACCATCGCCTCAGAACATGCCGGTGAATTCTGGCGCATTCTCGTGAAATACGGCGTTTTCGCCTATCTGTGCAGCCATATCCTCGCCTTCGATGTCCAGGTCCATGATGGCATTCTGCAGATCACGACCGCCGGTGCGGGAACGGCGCATCGCATGCCGGCGGACGTGGAATATCTCCACGGCGTGCAGGCGGCGATCGACGAAAACGGACTGCGGTACCAGGTCTTCGACGAGACCGGACAGGTGCGCGAACGCCTTTCCTGGCCACCAAGCCTGCCACCATCCAGCAACTGGAGAAGGCTTGAAAGCGGGATGCAAGGGGCGTTGGTGTCGGAGCAGTCGCCCGACAATCTACCGGCGCTGCGGATTGCCGGACGCACATCGCCGGAGCCCATGGGCGAACCGCAGGCCTTTCTGGCCGCCTGGTCGGACAAAGCGTCACTGTCGCCCTTGTGGATCGGGTTGAGCGGGCAGCATCAGCGGTTGACCGTGATTATCGGCCCGACGCCCCGGCGAAGCCCGCATTACTGGTTCGGCCCTGCGCTGGGCAGCAATTCGCCTTTCGATCTCCAGCTGGCTCTGCATGGCGGCATGGGACCGGGCGGCGTGATGTGGCGGCGGGACGACGGTTCGCCCTGGTCTTCACTGGAAGCGGCTTCCGCCTGGGGGCTGGAACGGCTGGCCTGGCCGCAATACTGGAGCGTTGGCCATGACAAGGGCGATGCCCGCAATGCGCCGTTTCGCGGATCGGACCTTTCGATCCGCTTGTCGACGGCAGAGCCGTTGCAACAATCCTAGAAGCTTTTCCCGATTTCCGGATTTTCGCGCAGAACTTCAGCCAGCGCTTCAATATTCGGGCTCATGGTTTTCCGACGCCAGAACAAAAGCGTGCGCAGGTTGGCGGTGTTTCCCGATAACCGATGGACATGCATGCGCCTGCTTTCGGGAAACGTCGTCAGAACGCTTTCCGGCAGCAGGGCTGCGCCCATGCCGGCCAGCACGCAACCCAGCATGGCGTGGTAGGAGCCAAGTTCGACAATGCGTTCGGGCACCTCACCGCGTTCGGCATACAATTTTTCGAGGATTTTGCGATGGGGGCATCCATGCTCGAAGACGATCACCGTCTCAGGCAGCAGGCCGGAACTTTCTGTGGGGGGATGGGGCGCCGCCGTCACCAGGACCGGCTCTTCCTGAAAGGCGACCATTGAGTCGAACCGGGCTTCCGCCACCGGTTCGGCGGCAAGGGCGGCATCTAGTTCGCCGGCAAGGACGGCGGAGGCGAGCTGCACCGGATTTCCGGTGCGCAGTTCGAGCTTCACCTGCGGGTAGCGGCGATTGTATTGCGCCAGGGGCGCCGGAAGACGGACGGCGGCGGTGCTCTCCATCGCACCGAGCCGGAATATGCCGTGCGGCGCGGAACCATGGACGGCCGATCTCGCCTCGTCGGCCAGATCGAGCAGGCGATCGGCATATTCCATCAGAACCTGGCCGGCCGGGGCGAGGGTCAAACGTTTTCCCTCACGAATAAACAGAGAAACGCCGAGCTTTTCCTCAAGTTGGCGAATGCGCGTGGTGACATTCGACTGGACGCGGTTCAGCCGCTGGGCGGCGCGGGTCACGCCGCCCTCGCGAACCACAGCGGTAAAGATCCTGAGATCGGAAAGGTCCATATATCTCTTTTCAAGATTATAATTATCATAATTATTCATTTTTCAAGATACTATGCAAGCGCTATAAGTCCGCCCGTCAGCACCGGGATATCCGGTTGCTCTCGATATCAATCGAAAATGCATGGTGACAGAGAGGAAGGGTGAGATGACTCCACAGCAAAAAACACTGGTGGCGGAAAACTGGAAGCACGTCGTGCCGATCGCCGACACCGCAGCAAGCATGTTCTACGACCGCTTGTTCGAACTCGATCCGCAGGTCGGCGAATTGTTCGGCAACACCGACATGGCGAACCAGCGCGACAAGTTGGTCCAGACACTGGACATGGCCATCAGCGCCCTTGACGAGCCGGAAGCGATCCTGCCCGCGCTGCGGGAACTCGGGCGCCGCCATCGTGCCTACGGCGTCCGCGATGCACATTACGATACGGTCGGCGCCGCACTGCTCTGGACGCTTCGCAAAGGCCTGGGTGCTCACTGGAACGACGAAGCGGAAGCCGCATGGAGCGCCGCATACCAGCTTGTCGCCGAGCCCATGCGCCAGGCGGCCTAGCCGGCTCCGCCGAGACAACGAAAGAACAGGGAGAATTCAGATGGCAAAGGGTTACTGGATCGTGCGGGTTTCGGTCCGCAACGCGGAACGATATCCGGAATATCTCGAGGCGGCGCGGCCGGCCTTTAAACGCTACGGCGCGCGCTTCCTCGTCCGCGGCGGCCGGTTCGAACCGATGGAAGGCGCCGCGCGCGAGCGCAATGTGGTGGTCGAATTCAAGGACGTGGATACCGCCCACGCCTGTTATCGCAGCGCCGAATACCAGGCGGCGAAGGCAATCCGCAACGCCCATGCGGATGCCGATTTCATCATCGTGGAGGGAGCCGCGGCGTAAGCATCGCCGCGGCTCACCCTGTTCCGGTTCGTCAGCCGCCGAATTTCGCCTTCGCCTCGATGCGGCGGCGGTGCAGGATCGGCTCGGTATAGCCGCTGGGCTGTTCGCGGCCCTTGAAGACCAGGTCGCAGGCGGCATGGAAGGCGATGCTGTCGTCGAAATCCTTCGCCATCGGACGATAGACCGGATCGCCTTCATTCTGCTTGTCGACGATCGCCGCCATCCGCTTCATGGTTTCCATCACCTGCTTTTCACCGGCAATGCCGTGATACAGCCAGTTGGCGATATGCTGGCTGGAAATGCGCAAGGTGGCGCGGTCTTCCATCAGACCGATATTGTTGATGTCGGGAACCTTCGAACAGCCCACACCCTGGTCGACCCAGCGCACGACATAGCC
>Ga0102947_1000542_pt1 | contig 13433 bp, 7 predicted proteins | sample SalPon2A_A_D2_MG_FD_78210 | JGI IMG/M metagenome (GOLD analysis project Ga0102947, IMG submission 78210) | Soil microbial communities from South San Francisco under conditions of wetland restoration - Salt Pond MetaG R2A_A_D2_MG | ecosystem: Environmental > Terrestrial > Soil > Wetlands | place... | reverse complement strand
GTTCCCATGTGCTGAAAACACTTAAACCTGATGGCACCTGCCTGATGGTAGAACCTTTTGCCAACGATACCCTGGCGGAAAACATGAATCCGGTGGGTCGTGCTTTTTATTCCTTTTCCACCATGTTGTGTACCCCGAGTTCCCTCAGTCAGGAAGTAGGGCTGGCCCTCGGCGCACAGGCAGGGGAAAAGCGTTTGCGGGAAGTTGCACTGAACGGTGGATTTACTAAATTCAGGAGAGCGACGGAAACCCCTTTTAATCTTATTCTGGAAGCCAGGCCATAGTCCAACAACCAGAACTTTTGCCGGGTTATCCGTGCTCAGATACCAATGTAAAACCGAAGCACCCCGCTTCGGTTTTTCTTTTCCTAAGGCGCTGATTCTGACCGATTTCTACCAGAATTTGAATCAAATGTCTTATTTTAAGCGTAGTAAGTTACCGTTCTTTGAGTATAGACGGTGATCATGAATTATTTTTATGATCGAACACATAATTACTGTTAACCAGAAATCTGATCCGGTAGCTATCGGGATAAAATTTAAAACCCTTCATCATGCCCATATATATGGACCGGCATATAGTGCCTGGGATAGAGGCAAAACATGCTGCAGAAGCCCATCGTGCAGATCTTAAGATCCAGGATGAATTTGGCTGCCGCTGCATGACCTATTGGGTGGATGAGGAGCGGGGCAGCGCTTTTTGCCTCATCGATGCCCCGGATGAAAAAGCCGTAAAGCAGATGCACGACAAGGCGCACGGGCTCATGCCCCACGAAATTGTCCAGGTAAACAGCAATGTGGTGGAGGCATTTTTGGGCAGGATCGCGGACCCGGAAGGGTATATGGACCTGTCAGAAGATCTGAAAATTTTCAATGATCCGGCCTTTCGGATCATCCTGGTTTCGCGGACCACTGATATGGGTTTGTTGCAGTACCGCTTTGGAAAGGCCAAGGCTGCCCAATTCCTTGCATTGTACCATGAAATGATCCGGCGAGAATTACAAAACCATGAAGGTCGTGAGGTTGAATTAAAAGGGCAGGCTTTTATTGCCTCCTTTGTTTCGGTGACCCAGGCTGTGGACTGCGCGGTTGCCGTCCGGAAAGGGATGCATATAGCGGGGGAACTCATCAATTTGCGGATCGGTATTAATGCCGGGATGCCGGTTGAAAAAAGTGAAGAATTGTTCGGTGAAACCATAAAAATGGCCGGTTACCTCTGTCAGATCGGGGATGAAAACCAAATCGTCCTGGCTTCTGTCATTAAGGAGATCTACAAGGACGTCAGGCAACAAAATGTGAACAACCGGCAACAACTGAAGTTGATAAATGAGGCAGATGAGAATTTTCTTCAATTATGGATGGACACCCTTTCAGAAAAATGGAACGATCCGGATACCGAAGTAGGAGATTTTTGCGAGGCACTTTCGATGAGTAAGTCAAAATTATACAGAAAAAGTACAGAGCTAACCGGAATGTCGCCTAATGAAATCCTCCGCGAATACCGACTCCAGAAATCGCTGGAACTATTGAAGACCGACCGGAATATCTCTCAAACAACCTTTGATTGCGGATTCAGCAGCCCGTCTTACTTCACCAGGTGTTTTGTGCAGCGTTTCGACCTGCAGCCAAAAGCCTACATCAAAATCATGAATTCCGGGATCTGACAGCGGAAATCAAAAACTATTCCCTGAATTTTAATACCTCAACTTTTTCAATCTGCGGAAATAGGATGTCCCCTCTTAATTTCCCCGGGGTTTTACCCTTCCCGATTTCGATCGGGGAAGTGATATGGCCCGAACAGCGAAACCGGCATTTGGTTACCGGTGAAAATTGCACTTGACCTATTTCTGTAATAATTAGAAATTTCTGTGGCAGCCTTCCTTATACCTTCTATTTAGTTTTGAAGAGAAACCTTTAAAATTAAAAATCATGAAAATTATTCAAGTATTTGGCGTATTGGTATGCGGACTTTTTTGTATCACCCAGGGCTGGGCACAGGATCAGGCTGCGATCATAGAAAAAATGAACAAAGACCTTATTAAAAATGAAACAGTTATGAAAACCTATGTTATCGAACGTGAAATCCCAGACGCAGGAAAATTAACCGCGGAACAGCTTCGGGGGATCTCCCAAAAATCCAATACCGTCGTGGCGGAAATGGGACCAGGGATCCAGTGGGTACACAGTTATGTTACAGAAAACAAGGTGTACTGCGTATACAAAGCTGAAAATGAGGAAACCATTAAAAAGCATGCCGAAAAAGGAGGATTTCCGGCTGATAGAATAAGTGAATTGTCAACCATGATTGATCCTGATACAGGCGGGGATTAGTGGTTAAAATCTCTGATTTTTAATAATGAATATGGCCCATTACAAGTGGAGCCGCCAATGGCACTGACCCTGTCCCAGCCGGGCAGTTACAGTTATGCCATCCCCCCGCAACAGACAAATTGGTAACCTTAATTTAAACGATCATGAAAAAAGTATTGAACGATCAAAGAAAGATCATAACACAAATGAGTGCAATGTTTGTTATGTTCCTGGTGCTGGCCACCTTTGGATGTAGTAACGATGATGGTCCCACGGCCCCGTGGGAAACAGAAGTAACCTTACTTAGAACGGCAATGGAACCCATAAGAGATTTTGAGGCCGCCATAAATGCCGGTTATGATATTAAAGCCACGGAATACCGGACCCAGATGGGATTTCATTATCTGAACGCCGGCCTGCTGGATGGTCTGTTTGAAGTAGAAAGGCCCGAAGTGCTGATCTTTATTGAGGATACTTCCGGGGAGATGGAATTAGTCGCTGTGGAATATGGAATCCCTATAGAAGACCTTGAAAATCCCCCGCCGCCTCCCGAAGGCTTTTCCGGCACTGATGACGTTTGGAAGATCGATACGGAATTTAGTTTATGGACCCTCCATGCCTGGGTGGTCATGGAGAATCCCGAGGGGATATTTGTGCCGCGAAATCCTATATTGCCATAGGCCATTATACCTTGATATTTAAAAACCGGAGCGCACCACTTCGGTTTTTTAAGGTAATATATGAAATATGAGATGTGTCCTAGTTCGTTCAGATAATCGTATTTTAGTTTTCTTCGAACGACTTACTTCGGAGATCGGGCAGTGAATTATAAACAAAGGGATACCCATCGCATCAAAGCCGAAGCAAAACGCCTCGGTTTTTTGTCGTGCGGTATTTCCAAAGCCGAATTTTTGGAGGATGAAGCGCCCCGGCTCCAAAAATGGCTGGAGGATGGCATGCAGGGGGAGATGCACTATATGGAAAACCATTTCGACAAGCGCCTGGATCCTCGCCTGCTTGTGGACGGCGCCAGATCGGTCATTTCCCTGCTCTTAAATTACTATCCGGAGACTACCCAAAGGGCGGACTCTTACAAAATTTCCAAATACGCCTACGGAAGGGATTACCACCATGTCATCAAAGCAAAACTCAACGAACTGCAGGCGTTTATCACTGCAGAAATAGGAGAGGTCAACGGCCGGGCCTTTGTTGATTCCGCCCCTGTATTGGATAAGGTTTGGGCCGCCAGGAGCGGGCTGGGCTGGATGGGAAAACACAGCAACCTGCTGACACAACAGCTGGGATCCTTCTATTTTATTGCCGAACTTATCGTAGATCTGGAATTGGAATACGATACCCCCGTAACGGATCATTGTGGCAGCTGCACCGCTTGTATTGATGCCTGTCCAACCGAGGCTATCGTGGAGCCCTATGTCGTGGATGGCAGTAAGTGTATTTCCTACTTTACCATTGAACTGAAGAACGAAATACCTCCTTCTGTTAAAGGCCGGTTCAACGATTGGATCTTTGGTTGTGATGTGTGTCAGGACGTTTGCCCCTGGAACCGTTTCTCGAAACCGCATAGGGAACCCCTGTTTGATCCGCACCCCGAACTGCTGTCCATGACCAAACAGGATTGGGAAGAAATTACGGAAGATGTGTTCAAAAAAGTCTTTCAGAAATCTGCGGTCAAGCGCACCAAATTTTCGGGATTAAAACGGAATATTGAGTTTCTAAAATAAGCTTTTGAGCCCTTCGATGCTTCCATACGCGTAGTCTTACGATTTTCGCAATCGATTTCGTGACCTGTTCTCCGGGATTTGTCGACAAGTTTGTACAAATCGTAGGCTAAAAATGCTATATTGGATGGCAGATTTTTATTGACCATACCAAACTCAAATGAAAATAAGGAAACCCGAACTTAGTTTTTGGCAGATCTGGAATATGAATGTCGGGTTTTTTGGGATCCAGTTCAGTTTTGGGTTGCAGCAAACGGCGGTAAATCCCATTTTTTCATTTCTGGGTGCTCATCATGAGGAATTACCCCTGCTCAACCTTGCCGGTCCTGTGACAGGGCTTCTGATTCAACCCCTGATTGGCGCAATTTCGGATAAGACATGGTCTCCGCGATGGGGTAGGAGAAAACCATTTTTCCTTATTGGAGCCATCACTGCCAGTTTATGTCTTTTTGCCTTCCCTTTTAGTCCTCATTTGTGGTTTGCCGTTGGTTTACTTTGGATTTTGGATGCCGCCAACAATACGGCCATGGAACCATACAGGGCTTTTGTCGGGGATAAATTACCGGACAAGCAGCTTACATTTGGCTTTCAAATGCAGAGCCTTTTTGTGGGTGCCGGTATCACATTGGCCAATTTTTCATTATTCTTATTCCAGGATTGGTTCAGTGTACCTGCCGTGGAGGGAAGTTTATGCAGCACCGGGGCGGAGGTTGTTACCGCCATCCCTAAATGGGTTTATTATTCTTTCTTTTTAGGGGCTATAGCCTCGGTCACCACCATTTTATGGTCCGTATTGAAAACCCCTGAAATTGCACCCACAGATGAAGAGCTGGCTATCATCAGGGACCGAAATAAAGGCAAGTCTTTTCTCAGTAAAGGGTTTGAACCCCTGGTAGAAATTTATCACGCTATAGGGAAGATGCCAAAACTCATGTGGAACCTTGCGGCGGTTTATTTATTCCAGTGGTATGCATTATTTGTGTACTGGCAATTTATCACCCCGATGTTACGGACCAGCCTTTATGGGATTAGCAATGAGGATACGACTAAATTTGAAGGCATTATGGAAGCTTGTAAGTCCGGTGCCGAAATAAACCCGGCCGATATGTCCTTTGCTCAGAATATTCAATTACTGTCGGAACAGGCGCTGGCCCAAACCGGGCTGATGAACGGGACCTACAATATGGTAACCATGCTCGTGGCTTTGGCACTGGTTCCAATTGCCAGGAAATACAGCTCTAAATTTGTCTATGTTCTCAGCCTGCTCCTGACCGGGGTGGCTTTACTGAGCATGCCATATATAAAGGATCCGTATGTACTGTTACTGCCCATGGTGTTTTTCGGAATTGGATGGGCCGCTATGATGGGGATCCCATATGCGATGGTTTCCAAGGTAATTCCTGAAGAGCGAAGGGGGGTCTATATGGGGATTGTAAATATGATGATCGTAGTCCCTATGCTTATCCAAACAATTTCATTTGGGTATGTCATTAAAAATGTGCTCAATAATAATGCGGTGAACGCTATACTTTTTGGTGGCGTATGTTTTATCATTGCAGCGGTTCTGGCGACACGGTTACGGGTGACCAAAAGTCAGGACTAGTCATTTTCCATTAATCCGCATTCCTTTCCGGCAGGAGGTACTTCCCTCAAAACCTGGCCATTTACGGGTTTTAGGTTTTACCGGTCCTTTGAAACTGCCCAAACGAAATTCCGCATCAATTTCTGCTGCTGCTTTTTTTTATGGATTGATTAAAATGCTTTGCATGCCTTTTTCCCAAGAATACCCTTAAATTTGTTTTACGAAAACCAAACTATATGAGCAAGAAAAAACAACGCCGGGAGGCACTTCTCTACCATGCCAAACCTACTCCTGGCAAGATAAAAGTGGTACCCACAAAACCCTATGCCACGCAGCGCGATCTTGCCCTTGCCTATTCCCCGGGAGTGGCAGAACCCTGTTTGGAAATTGCAAAAAACAAAGATGATGTCTACAAATATACGGCGAAGGGCAACCTTGTTGCCATCATCAGCAATGGTACCGCGGTTTTAGGGTTGGGTGATATCGGCCCCGAAGCTTCCAAACCGGTCATGGAAGGAAAGAGCTTATTGTTCAAGATTTTCGCGGATATCGACGGAATAGACATTGAACTGGACACCAAGGATGTTGATAAGTTCGTGGAAACGGTAAAGATCATCGCTCCCACCTTTGGGGGGATCAACCTTGAGGACATCAAAGCGCCGGAAGCATTTGAGATTGAAAGGCGGTTGAAGGAAGAACTGGACATTCCGGTGATGCACGACGATCAGCACGGCACGGCGATTATTTCTGCGGCTGCCCTGTTAAACGCCCTTGAGCTAACGGGGAAAAAGATCGGGGAAGTCCGTATTGTGATAAGCGGGGCCGGAGCGGCGGCGGTTTCCTGTACAAAGTTGTACAAGGCATTTGGAGCAAAAGCAGAAAACATTGTGATGCTCGATAGCAAAGGGGTCATCAGAAAAGATGCCGAAAATATATCGAAGTCAAAGCTCGAATTTGCCACGGCCCGCAAAATTGACACCCTGGCCGAAGCTGTTGCTAAAGCCGACGTTTTTATCGGCCTGTCCATTGCCGACATCCTTACCCCCAAAATGCTGAAATCCATGGCAAAGCAACCTATTGTTTTTGCCATGGCAAATCCGGACCCTGAAATAAAGTATGATCTGGCTTGTGAGACCAGGGACGATATTATTATGGCCACTGGCAGGTCTGACCATCCAAACCAGGTAAACAACGTTTTGGGTTTCCCGTTTATCTTCAGGGGTGCCCTGGATGTGCGTGCAACATCGATCAATGAGGCCATGAAAATGGCGGCAGTCGAAGCGCTCGCGAACCTGGCCAAGGAACCGGTACCGGAACAGGTGAATATCGCATACGGAAAGACGCGCCTTACCTTTGGTAAGGACTATATCATTCCCAAGCCCTTTGATCCGCGGTTGATTGCGGTAGTTCCCCCTGCTGTCGCAAAAGCGGCCATGGAGAGCGGGGTAGCCAAGGCGCCCATCCGGGATTGGGAAAAGTATACGGAGGAGCTGCTGCAACGCTCCGGCAATGACAATAAAATTGTGAGACTGCTTCACGACAGGGCCCGAATGGACACCAAGCGCATCGTGTTTGCCGAAGCAGACCAATTGGATGTAATGAAAGCGGCACAGATTGTTTATGAAGAGGGAATTGCAATACCCATCCTTTTAGGGAAGAAACACATTGTTGATAAACTTAAAATGGAATTGGATTTTGATGCGGATCTTTTGGTCATCGACTCCCATGCCGATGAAGCTAACAGCAAAAGGGAACAATACGCTAAACGGTATTTTAAAAGCAGGCAGCGCAGTGGGGTGACCCTCTATGGCGCACGCCAGAAAATGCGGGAACGAACCTACTACGGGTCAATGATGGTAGTTGAAGGCGATGCGGATGGAATGATTTCCGGTTATTCCAGGGCATACAGAACGGTCATAAAACCCATTTTTGAGGTGATCGGAAGGGCAACAGGGGTGAAAAAAGTTTCAACCATGCACATCATGACGACCGAACGGGGACCCATGTTCCTTGCAGATACATCCATTAACATTAACCCCAATGCGCAGGAATTGGCGGAGATTACCCAGATGACGGCTACTGTCGCAACTAATTTTGGGTTTAGCCCGGTGATAGCCTTGTTATCCTATGCAAATTTTGGATCCTCAACAGATATCACGGCCACGAAAGTTAAGGAAGCGGTCAGTATTTTACATCGATCCAACCCGGACTTACTGGTAGATGGGGAGATCCAGACGGACTTTGCGTTAAACCAGGAATTGAGCCGGGATAAATTTCCATTTTCAAAAATATCCGGCAAAAAGGTGAATACCCTGATTTTTCCGAATTTGGAATCTGCCAATATTACCTATAAACTGTTGAAGGAATTAAACAAAGCCGATAGTATTGGCCCCATTATGGTGGGCCTCCGAAAAGCTGTTCATATTATTCCCCTGGGCGCCAGTGTGGATGAAATCGTAAACATGACCGCGGTGGCTGCGATCGATGCCCAGGAACGGGAAAAGCGCAGGAAAGCCAAAATGAATGAGTAAGGGCAGCAGAATTTGAATGGAAGATTCAGGTTACAGAAAAGTTAACTCAATTACTATCCTCCGTGCCACACCCACGATCCGTTAAATGAATCTTAAACCAAAAAAAGGCATCTTAGAATGATCACCCACTTAAACGGGAAATTAGTAGAAAAATATCCAACCCATGTTGTCATAGAATGTTCCGGAGTGGGATACTTTGTGAATATTTCACTGCATACGTTTTCAAAAATAAAGGATACGGAAAACATCCGGTTGTTCACCCATCTGCACGTCAGGGAAGAGGCACATACCCTCTATGGTTTTGCCGAGAAATCGGAACGGGAGATCTTCAGATTGCTCATCTCCGTTTCAGGGATAGGAACCAGCATTGCAAGGACCATGTTGTCCTCACTGGCACCGGGCCAGATCAGGGATGCCATCGCACTGGGCGATGTGGCCGCTATACAGGCCGTCAAGGGCATTGGTGCGAAAACGGCACAGCGTGTAATTTTGGACCTGAAGGACAAGATTCTGAAAATATATGATATTGACGAAGTTTCCGTAAATCCGAACAATACAACCAAGGATGAAGCGTTATCTGCATTAGAGGTTCTTGGATTTGTTCGGAAACAGGCGGAAATGGCTGTGAACAAGGTTTTAAGCCAGGACCCCTCACTAAGCGTGGAGGAAATCATTAAACTTTCGCTTAAAAATTTGTAGCAAGTTTGAAAACAGGGGCAAAACCATTACTTAAATCACACGTATTTAGGCTTATTTTCCTATCTGTCATTTTACTAGGGACCACGCAAATCTCACAGGCCCAGGAAACGAATGAACAGGAAACGGATTCTGTAAAAACCGGATTCGCACTGGGAAAATTAGAGCTTGAAAACCCTGAAAGCATTGTTTCCAAATATACCTATGACCCTGTTCTTGACCGGTATATCTACACCGAAAGTGTAGGGGACTTTGATATCAGCTACCCCATCATCCTGACACCAGAGCAATACCTTGAGCTCATTAGGCGGGAAAACATGAAAGCCTACTTTAAGGAAAAGATCGATGCATATTCCGGTAAAAAGGAGGGGAGCGAGGAGGCACGAAAAAATTTACTGCCCAATTTCTACGTGAACAGCAGCTTTTTTGAATCGATCTTTGGAGGGAATACCATTGAGGTCATCCCACAAGGGTCTGTGGCCATGGATCTCGGCGTCATTTGGCAAAAAAACGATAACCCGGCCCTGTCCCCGAGGAATCGGACCAATCTCTCCTTCGATTTTGACCAGCGGATCAGTCTAAGCATGTTGGGACAGATTGGGGAGCGGCTGCAGGTAACGGCGAATTATGATACCGAGGCCACCTTCGATTTTCAGAATCTGGTAAAACTGGACTATACGCCCACAGAGGACGATATTATCCGGAAGATTGAGATAGGTAATGTAAACATGCCATTAAACAGTTCACTTATTACCGGGGCACAAAGCCTTTTTGGGGTGAAGACGCAATTGCAATTCGGGAAGACCACGGTTACCGCTGTTTTCTCGGAGCAACGTTCACAGAACAATACCGTAGTTGCGCAGGGAGGTGGCACCTTGAGCGATTTTGAATTAACAGCCCTCGATTATGATGAAGATAAACATTTTTTCCTGGCCCAGTACTTCAGGGATGTATATGACAATGCCCTCATAGACTATCCCTATATACGAAGCCAGATACAGATAACACGCCTGGAGGTCTGGGTGACGAACAGAAGTCAGCAGACACTGAATGTCAGAAATATTGTGGCGATACAGGACCTTGGGGAGGCCCAAAAGGCAGGAACCCGGATAGGGATTGCCAATGGAGAACCGGGAGGGTTTTTTAACACCTCGGCAAGTAATCCCGATCTGCCAAGGAACGGTGCAAACGACTACGATCCCACCCTTATAGGAAATGGTGGCATTCTCAATGCATCTGTCAGGGACATCGCTACGGTAGATGATGGGTTCAATATTAATACCGGGTACCAGATCAACCAGGGTTTTGATTATGCCATTCTGGAGAATGCAAGGAAATTGGATCAGGGCAGAGATTACACCTTCAATTCCCAACTGGGGTACATTTCGCTGAATCAGCGTTTGAGCAATGACGAGGTCCTAGGGGTCGCCTTTCAATATACGTTTAATGGGCAGGTATTTCAGGTAGGAGAATTTGCCAACGGGGGTTTGGATGCCACAACCATAACACAGGGCGCCGTAGCTCCTGAGATCAATAATAACACCCTTGTTCTCAAATTACTCAAGAGCAATATTACCAATGTCAATGATCCTATTTGGGACCTCATGATGAAGAATATTTATGCTACCGGGGCCTTTCAGCTCAGCCAGGAAGATTTTAAGCTGAACATACTTTATACAGAATCTACCCCCAGGAACTACATTACACCTGTGACAGAAGGTGCGGGAAGTGGGTGGCCGGATGGACTGCAGGACCGGATCCTGATAGATGTTTTTAATTTGGATCGTTTAAATGTATATAACGATGTTCAACCCGGCGGAGACGGGTTCTTTGATTTTGTTCCGGGCCTCACGGTCAATACCCAGGGAGGGCAGATCATTTTTACGAAAGCCGAGCCCTTCGGGGAATACCTCTTTGACCTTTTGGGTGGTGGGAATTATGATGTTGACAATGATCAGGGGTACAATGAGAACCAGCGCAAGTATGTCTTCAGGGATATGTATGCACAGACAAAGGCTGCTTCACTGGAGGATGCTGAAAAAAATAGATTCCGCTTAAAAGGGCGATACAAATCTGAAGGGGCCAATGGGATTCCCATAGGCGCTTTTAATGTACCGCGCGGTTCGGTCCGGGTAACAGCCGGTGGCCGCCAGTTGCAGGAGGGGATAGATTATACGGTGAATTACCAGGCAGGTACCGTTCAGATCCTGGACCCCAGCCTCGAAGCTTCGAATACACCCATCAACATATCTGTAGAAAACAATGCAGTATTTGGGCAGCAGACCCGAAGGTTTACGGGGATCAATGTGGAACATCAGTTTAACAGGAACTTTGTACTCGGAGGGACACTGCTAAACCTCAATGAACGCCCATTAACCCAAAAATCTAATTTTGGTGTGGAGCCTGTGAACAATACAATCTTTGGATTGAATGGAAATTTCTCCACGGAAGTCCCCTTCCTGACCAGGCTGGTCAATAAACTCCCCAATATTGATACCGATGTGCCCTCCAACGTTTCCGTCAGGGGAGAAGTAGCCTTCCTGAAACCCAATTCTCCTAAAAATGCCGATTTCAGGGGGGAAACCACGACCTACCTCGATGATTTTGAAGGGGCGCAGGCGCTGATAGATATTCGCTCATCCCTGGGATGGACTATGGCGAGTACCCCGGAAGAGTTTAAGACCGCCGGGGAACCGGATATTGAAACCGGGTATGAACGGGCAAAGATGGCCTGGTACACCATCGACCCCATCTTCTATACAAACCAGAGGCCTTCCGGCATCAGTGACAATGACATTTCTACGAACGAAACCAGGAGAATATTTATTGATGAGGTTTTTCCACAGGTAGACATTGCCCAGGGTCAGACGACAGTACAGAACTCCCTGGATCTCGCTTTCTACCCAAATCAGAGGGGGCCATACAATGCAAACACAAATTTTGGGAGCCTGCAACCCACTGAAAAATGGGCGGGCATCATGCGGTCCCTCAGCAGCACAAATTTTGAACAGTCCAATGTGGAATTTGTTCAGTTCTGGGTAATGGATCCCTATGTTGACGGCATCGCAACCGGACCCGGGGAACTGGTGATCAACCTTGGGAACATCTCCGAGGACATTTTGGAAGATGGTAGAAAACAATATGAAAACGGCCTCCCGGGCGTGGGAAGCAACGATCTTACCACATCAACGGTTTGGGGCCGGGTGCCGGCTACACAGGCCCTGGTCTATGCCTTCGATGCGGCCGAGTCAAACAGGGCGTTGCAGGATATAGGCTTCGATGGGTTGGATGATGCCGGTGAAGCTGCTATTTACGGGAGCGGGGCAGATCCTGCTCTGGATAACTATGAATACTATCTCAACAGAGATGGAGGGATTTTGGAGCGCTATCTGGATTTTAACAATCCGGATGGAAACTCTCCCGTGGCCGTAACAAATACCAACAGGGGATCTACAACCCTGCCCGACGTAGAGGATATTGACAGGGACCTCACCATGAATACCATTAACAGCTATTATGAATACCGCATTCAGATAAGGCCAAATACCACGGTGGATGACCAATATGTCACGGATATCAAAGAGGGGATGACCCCCAATTTGCCCAATGGATCACAACTCAACCGCCGGTGGATACAATATAAGATCCCCCTGAGCGATTTTACAGATGCAGTCGGAGGAATTGCTGATTTCAGGTCTATTAGTTTTATGCGGATGTATCTTACCGGGTTTGCGAATGATATTGTTTTGCGTTTCGCCACCCTTGATCTGGTCCGCGGCGATTGGAGAAATTATACGAAAACGCTGGAAGCTGATGCGGATGATCCCGCAGACGACGGTACGGTTGTGGATGTGAATACGGTGAACATTGAAGAGAACAATTCCAGGATCCCTATTCCATATGTCCTGCCACCCGGTGTGATCAGGGAACAGTTGAATAATAACAATACCATTATCCGTCAGAATGAACAATCGTTATCCTTTGTAGTGGAAAATCTGGAGGCACAGGATTCCCGGGGGGTGTTTAAAAATGTAAATATAGATGTTCGCCAATATGAACGTATTAAAATGTTCATGCATGCGGAAAAAATACTGAACTCGGATTATCTGGATGATGATGTTCCCCTTGTGGGATTCCTGAGGATTGGATCTGATTTCTCTGAAAACTTCTATCAGATCGAAGTTCCCCTCCAATTTACGTCCTTTGGGACCAATTCTCCGGAGGAAATATGGCCCGAGGTCAATGAACTGAATATTGCGTTAAGCGACCTGAATCAGGTGAAATCCCTGGGGATTGCCAACCAGACTTTAGGGAATATTAATTTTTATGAGATTGTGGATGGGGCCGTTGTTCCTGTAGCCGAGTTTGCTCCCAGGACTCCCGGGCAATTACGCATTGGGATTCGGGGGAATCCATCCCTGGGGAGTATTCGGAGCATGATGGTGGGGATAAAGAATATTGATGACGTACCTGCCAGGGGAGAGGTATGGTTTAACGAATTACGCCTGGCGGGGTTAGACAACAACGGCGGTTGGGCCGCGGTTGCAGCGATTGACGCTAACCTGGCCGACTTTGC
>Ga0102947_1000541_pt1 | contig 13463 bp, 9 predicted proteins | sample SalPon2A_A_D2_MG_FD_78210 | JGI IMG/M metagenome (GOLD analysis project Ga0102947, IMG submission 78210) | Soil microbial communities from South San Francisco under conditions of wetland restoration - Salt Pond MetaG R2A_A_D2_MG | ecosystem: Environmental > Terrestrial > Soil > Wetlands | place... | reverse complement strand
GGCCACACCGGCGGCACCACCGACAAGCTGGAGTCGATCCCCGGCTTCGACCTTCACCTGGGCCGCGACGACTGCCGCCGCCTGCTGGACGAGGTGGGCTGCGCGGTGGGCACCTCGACGGGCGCCATCGCGCCGGCGGACAGGAAGCTCTACTCGCTGCGCGACGTCACCGCCACCATCCGCTCCATCCCGCTGATCACCGCCTCCATCCTGTCGAAGAAACTGGCCTCCGGCGCCGAGGCGCTGGTCTTCGACGTCAAGACCGGCAACGGCGCCTTCATGGAACGCCGGGAGGACGCCGAGGAGCTGGCCCGGGGCCTGGTGGACACCTGCGCCTCGCTGGGGCGCAAGGCCTCGGCGCTGATCACCGACATGAGCCAGCCGCTGGGCGAGTGGGCCGGCCATGTGGCGGAGGTGCGGGGAGCCCTGGAGCTGCTGGAGGGCCGGGGCGCCCACGACCTGACCGAGGTCACCGTGGAGTTGGGCGCCGAGATGGCCCGCCTCGGGGGCCACGACGTAAACCGGGACGACCTGGAGGCGGCGATCTCCTCCGGTCGCGGGCGGGAAGTGTTCGACCAGTGGGCCGCCGCCCAGGGCGCCGACCCGGCGTGGCTGGCCGACCCCGACCTGACCCTGGCGCCGGTGGAGGCGGTGGTGGAAGCCCCCCGCTCCGGCGTCCTGTCCCGCATCGACACCCAGCAGCTCGGCCTGCTGCTGGCCGCCGCCGGCGGTGGCCGCGCCGCCGGCGGGGAAGAGATCGACTTCGGCGTCTCCCTGCACCAGCGCCGCCGCTTGGGCGAGGTGGTGGAGGAGGGCGAAGAGCTGCTTCGCCTCTACCTGCGCAAAGACGCCCCCGCCCTGGTCACCGCCTTCGAGGCATGCTTCGAGATCGCCGACGAGGCTGAGGCGCCGCCGCTGGTGCTAATGAATATCGGGTGATGCCGACAGATATTAAGTCCAAGTGTGCCCGGTTGAGCAGCGATGGGGGCCGTAATGGTTTGCTGCCAGGGTGCAGGTTTTGAGGCAAGCGGAGCCTGTCAAGCCGAGTGAGACGGTCAGGAGTAGGAATTAGTGAGTCTGGTTCGTTGAGCTGGGTGGGTTGATCCAGACGGCTTTGGGTGTCTCTGGTGGTCTTGGTGGACCGTGGACGAATCGCTCCGGGTGACGTCGGTAGGCGTCGTGAAGGACTTGAGCTCGCTGCGCCTGGAAGGCGGCGGCCCGCCCCTGGTGGACCACAGCCGGGGTCACCAGGCCGAGGCCGGAGTGGCGGTGGACGTGGTTGTACCAGGGGAAGAAGTCTCGACAGAAGCTCCGGGCCTGCTGGATCGAGGCGAAGCGTTGCGGGAATCCCGGCCGATACTTGAGGGTCTTGAAGTGGGCTTCGAAAAAAGGGTTGTCGCTGGAGGTGTAGGGACGGGAGTGGGTCTTGGTGACGCCCAGGTCGGCGAGGAGGAAGGCCACCGGCTTCGAGGTCATGGAGCTGCCCCGATCGGCGTGGAGGGTGAGCTGTCCGGGCTCGACCTCTTGTCGCTCGATGGCTTGCGTGATCAGCTGCTCGGCGAGGTGGGCCGATTCCCGGGGCTGGACTGTCCAGCCCACGGCCGGGTGATGTCCCAGCTCCAGAGGGCCCGGGCTGGCGGGCGCCGCGGACGACGGGGGCGCGGCTTAGGAGGCTGCCGCTGACGGTAGATCGTCGCGGGAGCTAACCCCAAGGCCCGGCAGGCTGGACGGGTTCCGAGTAGGGGCGTCAGTTGCTCGACGGCGTGCTCCATCAGGGCTCGCTGCTCTCGTCCGATGTCGCGCCCCTGGGCTTGAGCAAGTCGCCCAGAAGCGCGGAGACGTTTCCCTGCACTTCGATGACCTTCCGCGCCGTCGCCAGCTCCGCCTCCGCTCGCTCAGCCCGTCGCCGCAGGCGATCCATCTCGACTTCACGCGGATCCTTCCCACGCCGTCCTCGACGCCTCGACAGGGCGTCCAAAGCCCCCGCGTCGCCCCTCTGAAGGCGTTCTGGTCTTCGGGGACTATCTACGACTGACCGCCTACAACCAGGATGGGTGTGCATGGCGAAGTGCGAGACTGTCGTGGGACGGGCTGAAAATCGACGGTGTCGATGGGGCTGTGCTTCGGGGCCAGGCGTGGTCTTCTCCAGAGGATCGGTTCGTCGAGTTTGAGGTAGACCTTCGAACTGGAGTTCACGAAGGGGGAGCCAGTTCGCTACCAGAATAGGTAGCGAGGGCTCAACCAACTCGACAAGGTGCCGGAGTGGCTTCCTGACCGCCCGCGAGCGGAGCGCAATTCGGGGACAGGTTATTGTTCCCAGCCCTTTCCGCCCAAGGACCAGGGAAGCTAAAAAATAACCTGTCCCCGTTTTACGCATCATCTTCCGGTGGAGGGTGGCTGAGGTGAGTGAGGTCCAGATCATCGACTACCATCGAGGTTGAGAGGTACAGAGATGCTTCCAGAGAATCGAATCCCCACCCATCCCGGCGAGATCCTGCAGGAGCAGTTCCTCGATCCGTTGGAGCTGACCCAGGTCGCCCTGGCCGAGCACCTGGGTGTGCCTGTGCAGCGGATCAATGAGATCGTGCGCGGCAAACGGGGCGTGACGCCGGCCACCGCTTGGTTGCTGGCCCAGGCCTTCGACACGACCCCGGAGTTTTGGCTCAACCTGCAGACGAATTATGATCTGGTGGTCAACCGGCCGGAGAAGTCAGTACCGCCGCTACAAAAAGCCGGCTGAGCCCAATTTTCGATAATCACAGCTCGACAAACCTCAGGAGAACGCGTGGATTTCAAAGGCTCCCACATCGTCTCGGTGGAACAGTTCGCCCGTCAGGACATCGGCACCATCTTCTCTGTCGCTGAGCGCATGGAGCCCTACGCCCAGCGGCGCAAGGTGACCCGGGTGCTGGAAGGCGCCGTGGAGGGCAATCTGTTCTTCGAGCCCTCGACCCGTACCCGGGTCAGCTTCGCCGCCGCCTTCAACCGGCTGGGCGGCTCGGTCAGCTCGACCACCGGCTTCCAGTTCTCGTCCATGGCCAAGGGCGAGTCGGTGTACGACACCGCCCGGGTGATGGCCGGCTACTGCGACGTGCTGGTCATGCGCCACCCGGTGGAGGGGTCGATCCAGGAGCTGGCCGACGCCATCCACGTACCGGTGATCAACGGCGGCGACGGTCCCGGTGAGCACCCCACCCAGGCGCTGTTGGACCTCTACACGGTGCAGAAGGAGACCGGGCGGGATCTCTCCGCCCTGGACGGCTTGAAGATCGCCATGGTCGGCGACCTGCGCTATGGCCGTACCGTCCACTCCCTGACCAAGCTGCTGTCGCTGTTTGACGACGTGACCTTCGTCTTCATCGCTCCGGACGAGTTGCGCATGCCGACCCGCATCAGCAGCAAGCTGCGCGAGCGCGGCGCCGTGGTCCATGAGACGGAGGACCTGGCCGGCGGCCTCTCCGACGTCGACGTGGTCTACGTCACCCGCATCCAGCAGGAGCGCTTCACCGCGCCGGAGGACGCCGACAAGTACCGCGGCTTCTACTCCATCAACCGCGCCATGTATGAAAAGCACTGCCGCCCCGGCACGGTGCTGATGCACCCGCTGCCCCGGGACAGCCGCCCCAGTGCCGACGAGCTGTCCTCCGACCTCAACGGCCACCCGGAACTGGCCATCTTCCGCCAGGCCGACAACGGCGTGCCGATCCGCATGGCGCTGTTCGCCCTGGTGCTGGGGGTGGAGGACCAGTTGGAGGAGACGGAGAGGGACGTCAACTGGTACGTGCCGAAACGCCTCGGCACCCAGGACACGCTGGACTTCGGCAAGCTACCGACACACAACGAATGAGTGCCGCGGCGACGGCCTGACGGACCACCCCGGCACGGCCGCCACCGTCCGCCCTATTCGCGGCAGCCGGGTGTAAACCGCGTGCCCGTGAGATGGGAGACCCCCGTTTCCGTGTAGTAGGGCATGGGAACAACCTACTCCGCGACGCCCCCGCCGACCGGTGTCGATGGCACCGACACCCCGCGCCGATTCCTTCCCCCGGCGGTCCTGCCGGCGATCGCCGTCCTCGCCGCCGTCGCCCTGGCGCGCCATCTCGGCTGGCTGCCGCCACCGCTGGCGGTGCTGCTGGCCGCTGGCGGTGTCGCCCTTGGGGGCCGGGCGGGGTTGGTGGTGGCGGCCTTTGCCGCCGGGCTGCTGGCCGCCGCGGTGCAGCCGGTGCCGGACCCGGGGGCGGCGGTGGACGTCCAGCGGCCGGTGGAGGTGGTGGGGCGGGTGGTGAGCCACGGGGTGTGGAGCGGCGAGACCTGGTCGCTCTCCCTGCGCCCGAGCCGCGTGCGCCAGGGCCGGTCCGTGCGGCCGTTGCGGGGCGGCGAGCTTCGCCTGACCCTCCCCGGCACCGAGCCACCCCCGCCGTTCGGAAGCCGGCTTCGACTCCGCGGCTATCTGAGCCGATCGCCGGGCTACGCCAACGCTCTTCCAGTGGAGCCGGGGCCGTGGCGGATGTGGGTGAAGAGCCGGCGGCTCCTGGTGGTGGAGGAGCCCCCGGGGCGGCTGGCGCGGCTCGCGGTGGAGCTTCGGCGGCGGGTGGAGCAGGCGCTGGCGGTGGTGCACGGCGGGTCCCCCTTCGATCCGACCTCCCTCGGCCCCGGCCTCGCGCTGGTGCGGGCGTTGGTGTTGGGGGACTCGTCGGCGGTGCCGGCGCGTTGGAAGCGGGGGCTGCGGCGGGCCGGGCTGATCCACGTCCTGGCGGTTTCGGGCCTTCACGTCGGCCTGGTGGCGGTGGGGGTGCTGCTGCTGACGGCGCCGCTGCCGATGCGGGCGCGGATGCTGCCGGTGGTGGTGGCGGTGGGGCTCTACCTGCTCCTGGTGGGGCCGCGACCGGCCCTGTTGCGGGCCAGCCTGATGGCGCTCCTCGCCGCCGCCGCCATCCTCTCCCGTCGCCCGCCCCTGGCTGGCAACGCCCTGGCGGTGGCCGCGGCCGTGCTCGTCCTCCACCGCCCTTCCTTGGTCGGCGACGTCGGCTTCCAACTCACCGTCGGCGCCACCGCCGGCCTGGTGTTCCTGGCGCCACGCTGGGCGGGCGCGATCCAGCAAGGCAGCGCCTGGCTGGAGCGGGCGGTGCTCGCCCGACGCCCAGGCGCCGCCTGGGCGTGCTCGCCGGTGGCAGCGGCGGTCCGGGCCACCCTCCTCGCGGTGGCCGCCGCCCTGGGTGCCCAGGTCGCGGCGGCACCGCTGGCCTGGCCAACCTTCCACCTCACCAGCCTCACCTCGCCCCTGACCAACCTCGTCGCGGTGCCGTGGACCGCCCTCTTCCTCGGCCTGGCCCTGCTGTGGACCGGCTTGGCGGCGCTCGCGCCTTCGGCGGCGGCCGCCGCCACCGGGCTCCTGGACGTCATGGCCGCTCCTTTCGGCTGGCCCTCGCTGGGGGGCCCCGGGCTGTGGGGGACGGTGCCGGTGGTGGCGCCCCGCGCCGTCTGCTGGCTGCTCGTCGCCGTGGTCGCGGTGCCGATGCCGCGGCCCGGGCCGTTCAGCAGCCCACCCGGGGGCCGCCGCTGGCGGCTCTGGCTCCTTCTTCTTCTGGCGCTGCCGGCCTGCGCCATGCTCGTCGCCCTCGCCGGCCTCCTGCGCTGGGGCTCCGTCTCCGGGCCGCCGCCACCGGCCGGGGTGTCGGTCACGCTGCTCGACGTCGGCCAGGGCGACGCCATCCTGCTGCGCGACCGGGAGCGGGCCGTGCTGGTCGATGGCGGCGGTTGGCGGCGGGGCGACTTCGGGCAGCGGGTCCTGCTGCCGGCGCTCCTCGGCGAGGGGGTGACGCGGCTCGACGCGGTCGTCCTGACCCACCCGGACCGGGACCACTGCGGCGGCCTGGTGGACCTCGCCTCCTACCTGCCGGTGGGCGAGGTGTGGTCGGCGGTGGGGTGGGAGTCCGACCGCTGTCTGGGCGAGCTGGTAGACGCCACGGGTGCCCGCCGGGGAGGCCGGTGGCGCCGACTGGCCTCCGGGGACCGGCTGGCGGTGGGGGAGTGGCGCTTCCGGGTGCTTCATCCGTTGGTCCCGGTCAGCGGAGCCCGGCCTGCGCGCAACGACCGCTCACTCGTCCTCGCCGCCCGCGCCCGGGGAAGGCGACTTCTGCTCACCGGCGACGTGGAGGCCGCCGCCGAGCGGGAGATCCTGCGCCGCTGGAGGGCTGGCGCCCTCGCGGCATCAGGAGCAGGCGCAGGTTCCGGCACAGGCAAAGGCGGGGCGAGGACCGCCCCGCTGGCCGCGGACATCCTCAAGGTGGCCCACCACGGCTCCCGGAGCTCCTCCGGCCGGGCATTCCTTGCGGCGGTAGAGCCGAGGGTGGCCCTGGTGTCGGCGGGGGTCGCCAACCCCTACGGCCACCCGGCGCCGGACGTGGTCGGGCGGCTGCGGGACGCCGGCGCCACGGTCCTGCGCACCGACCTGCGCGGCTTCATCCGCATCGAGTGGAGGTCCGGCGACGGGTGGGTCTGGACGGTGGGAGGCCGCGAAGACTTCTAGACCTACCAGTGATCTGCCATCATCTCGAGAAGGAGCGATCGCTCCCCACCAGAGCGCCCCCGTTACAAGCACGCAGTCGCCGTTTCATCGCTTGCCGTACGCGTTGGGCCTCGGCGCCACTCCTCTCTCGCGTATCTCTCGCATTAGAGGGCTCAGGGGCAAGGTGGCTGTGCGAGTGCGGCCAGAGGGGCCTCAGATGCCCTCTCGAGCCAGCCTGCTCACCCGATTCCAGACCGCGATACCCACTGCCTGCGAAGTCCTCTGAAGTCTCCTCCCCAACCTGCCATCGACCGCCTCCTTGAGCGTCCTGATAAAATCGAAAACGAAAAGCCAATTCACTATCCCTGCAGCGTGACCAGGAGGGTAGTCTAGTTGGAGAGTGCAGGGCGATCGTGCATGCCGGGCCGTGTTGATACTGGAGCACAAGGAGGAGAGTTCAGAATGGCTCAGATGACCAAGCCAGCTATACGCGAAATAATCACCGACTTCGCTGCGGAGATCCGGACAAAGAGGGATGTGGGCGCGAAGCCGCAGACAGACGTAATCAACTTCCGAACCGACTACACGGATAAAAGAGAAAGGAAAATCTGGCAGGTGCCAATCGAACTCCTCCGGTTTCGCAAGGACAACGGGCGCATAGCATCAGATGTTTTAGACCACGAATGCAACGTGGGCCCTCTAAACGAAGCCGACGACGAGCATCAGGACATAATCCGCGAATTTCTCTGGCAAAAAGACCCTGAGAAGAGGACAGTACTCCGGAGTTCGATCCTGCATGCGGGCCAGACGGATGCAGCAATTATAACTTGTGACGGCTTCCTCATCAACGGGAACCGTCGAAAGATGGTTATGGATCAACTGCATCAGGAGTTTCCTGAGGACGAGCGCTTCGCTTTCATGAAGGTCGTCATTCTGCCAGGGGAGGGAGATGCGGGAGGACCACCAACCCTACTTGAGATTGAGAAGCTCGAAAATCGCTATCAACTTCAAAGTGACGGAAAATCGGAGTACTACGGCTTTGACCGAGCTCTTTCCATTCAGCGGAAGATGAAGCTTGGACTATCGCTTGAACAGCAACTGGGAGACGACCCGAGGTATGCAGGACTTTCTCAGAAGAAAATAAAGGCTGAGGTGCGAAACTGCGAGAAGAAGTACCTTAAGCCACTTGAATGTGTTGATCGATATCTAAGGCAGTTCGGCCGCCAAGGCCAGTATCGGACTGTGTCTGCAGGCATGAGTGATAAGGAGGGTCGCTGGCAGGCTTTCTCGGACTATTCCGACACTGTCGCCCGTGATTTTGAGAATGGGAAAAAACGTCTCAAATTGGGTATTGAGGAAGATGAAATAGGTGAGATTGAGGAAGCAGCCTTTGACATCATTCGCCTGAGGCAGCTTCCAGACCTTCCGAAGGCTCACGTCGTCATGAGGAGCCTTGCTAAGTACTGTCGAACACCGGAAGGAAAGAAGGCGATCAAGTCGATTGCTAGGAACGTCGAGCCGCAGCTTGATGAGTCGGACTGCGTGGACGAAGAGGGTAAGCCTCTAACACGGGAAGAGATAGATGCGAAGTGGAGCGCCCGCCACAAGGAAGCCATTGTCTATAACCTAAAGAAAGCCGTTTTGAGCCACGAAGCGCGCGCGGAGAAAGAGACACCGCTGACGCTTCTTGATACAGCCTACAAGAAGCTCACTCATAAAGATATGGACCTTTCTACAGTTACTTTGGGGGACCTTCCGAAAGCTAGAAAGCTGGCTGGATTGATAAAGAAAAGGGCCGATGAGCTTGAAACCGAGAGTTACCATTTGCAGAAAAATTTAAAGAAGCTGACGAAGCAGACAAAATGATTCGTCTGTCGATCAAGGGCGGAAGGCTGGTTGTTGAAGCTACAGAGGGAGGACTCGCTCCCAGGCAAGAGAGCCAACTGGCCTTTTGGGGTCTTTCGATTGACACGGGTACGGGTCGCTTCGTCTCGGAACCAGATGTTGATGTGGCGTTGACAAATCGGGTAGTCGAATACCTGTCGCGCAACGGGCTTACTGTCGAACTTGTGGGAGGACTTGCCGCTGTGGTCGCGGAGAGCGCTTCTGCGAGAGAAGCCCTTGAGGAGGCAAGGAGGGCTGCAAATCGGTACATGGCTGGGCAGGAGGAGCCCGAAGGGGCTGATGACTTCCTAGCGTTTCTTGAGCGATACGTGCCCAGGCGCCTAAAGCAACACCAGTGCAAAGCTGCTCTCCACCTAGTCGCAGCGCGTAACGCGGCCAACTTCTCAGTGCCGGGAAGTGGTAAGACATCCGTGGTTCTCAGTGTGTTTGAGTGGCTTAGGCGGCGCGGTGTGATCGACGCCTTGTTCGTGGTAGGGCCGCCTTCCTGTTTTGGCCCATGGCGTTCCGAGTATGAATCGACACTCGGTTATAAGCCGAAGTGCGAGTTGTTGGCTGGGGGCGATATTGAGTCGAGAAGAGGCAAGTACCTCGTTAACCGAGATTCTGTTCAGGACCTTTATCTCACGACTTTCCAGACTTTGCAACGCGATGTGAAACCGGTTCAGACTATGTTTCAGCGACAGGGTATCCGGTTCTTTCTTGTGATTGATGAAGCTCATTATATCAAGCGCGTCGATGGAGTTTGGGCCTCGGCTGCTCTTAGTATTGCCAAACTGGCGGAGAGGCGCTGCATCTTGACTGGTACGCCTTTCCCCCGCAGTCTGTCGGACGCTTTCAACTTGTTCGACGTTCTGTGGCCACTGGCACCTCCGATTTCGCATTCGGATCGCAATCGCTTGGAGGTATTAATCGATGGCGGTCAGGCGGATGCTGCGGCTGGAATCCTACGGGGTACAATCGGACCATTATTCTACCGAGTCCGGAAGGATGACCTAGGCCTAGCTCCACAACAATTCCACAGTCCGACGCTAGTCCAAATGAAGGAGCATGAACGGTTTGTCTACGATTCAATTGTCGGCAGAATACGGGCGGCTTCCCAGGTCGAGTATTTCCGGGATCTCGACACGGTGCTTCGGATGAGACGAGGGCGGATGATGCGGCTGCGTCAATGTTTGTCCTATCCGGCGATGCTATCGTCGGCAGTTGAGGACTACGACGAAGATTTGGTGGGAACAGAGCTATCTCTCGCTGAAATTGTGCAAAACTACGATTCGCTGGAGACGCCGGCGAAGCTCGACGCCTTGGTTGACCGGGTTGCAGTTCTGTGTGCCGACGGGAAGAAGGTTGTCGTATGGTCTAACTTTGTACGGACCTTAAAGAGAATAGAATCGACCTTTGATGAGATGGGTATTGGTGCCAATCTTATCTACGGCGCGACGCCGGTCGAGTCCTCAGGGGTCGAAGATGCGATAACCAGAGAGGCCTTGATCCAGGAGTTCTTGGATGCCGGAAGCGGGGTACAGGTTCTCATTGCAAACCCCGCTGCTTGTGCTGAATCAATCTCACTCCACAAGGGGTGCTCGCACGCGATTTACTACGACCTTTCGTACAATTGTGCTCAATACCTTCAGTCGCTTGACCGGATCCATCGCGTTGGCGGTTCAGAAAATCGAACGGCGCACTACGAGTTCCTCTTGTGCGAGGAGACGATTGATGAGGACATCCTCGGAAACGTACGCCAGAAGGCTGAGCGCATGAGCCGAGTAGTCGATGAAGAGTACCCGATTTATGGGTTGGACATGTTCTCCTTTGATGAAGAGGTTGAGGCCTATGAACGACTCTTCCTCCAGTAGGCTCTTCGCTGGCGTGACCTTCCACGCTGTCGAGGAACTGGTTCGAGCGATCCAGAAGAGCACCTTACGGTCTGAGCAACAGATCAAGAGAGTCTTTTCGAGAGGGGCCGATGGTTGGAGGCCTGTCCTAGCCTTTTGCTTAGGACTTGGCTTCGTCCGATCTCGTGGCGATTCGTTGGTGCTTCGCGACGATGTTCCGGACGTCCAGGATTCTCAGTTTCCGGAATACGTACTGGGCCAATTGCTGCTCAGCTCGAACCGATACCGAGAAGAGGCTCTCCGATATCTTAGGAAATTCGGAGTTCGGTCCGGTGAGATTGCATATGCTTCTCCGGGTACGAGAAGAACTCAGGAAAAAGGTTGTCGGAACTTCCTGATGGAACTGGGGGTTGTTTCATACCGCACCAAACAAAGCGAATACGTCGTGTCTGATCGGTACCTATGGGCTTACGTAGCGGCTCGGGATCTGGCGGGGAAGATGTCCCCCCGTGCCTTGGCGAGGAAGCTTCGCCAGCGCAGCGAACTCGGGGACGGGGCCGAGAACGCTGTCCTGGAGCACGAAAGAAAGAGAGTCGGTCTGGAACTCGCTTGCGATGTGAAGCATGTGGCTCCGACTCACCCGGCGGCGGGTTACGATATCCGGAGCGTTACCGTTGACGAGAGTTCTGCCTGCGAGCCTAGGTACATTGAGGTGAAGGCCGTGAGCAACGATACGCCGTGCTTCTTCTGGAGCCGCAATGAGGTGGAGGTCGCCAAGGTTCTTGGCCGATTCTACTACCTTTATCTCGTGCCGGTACGTGGTCAAGGAGACTTCGATCTGAGGAGGATGAGGGTCATTTCTGACCCACATTCCCGCGTTCTTGGCAGCGATTCAGAGTGGGTCGTAGAATGCGATGGTCTGAAATGTTGCCTGAATCCAAGCAAGAGACAACAATAGAAGATGCCTGATTTGTACACTTCCCCCACTCACACCGAGAGGTCGATGAAAGCTCCTCCAGCCAAGTCTCCGTTTGGGTACTACGGTGCCAAGCTTCGTATCGCACGGCAGATAGTTGATGAGCTTCCACCACACAATGCCTGGGTAGAGGGGTTCTGCGGGTCTGCCGCCGTTACTCTTGCCAAGGAGCCGGCGCCCATTGAAGTGATCAACGATGCCGACGGGGAGATCGTGAACGTCTTCGAACAGCTTAGAGATGATGCCGAAGCTCTTTGCCGTGCTGTTGCTCTAACGCCCTACGCCCGGGAGGAGTTCGAACAGGCCAAGGTGGCTAGAGCAGGTCTAGCCGACTTGGAACGTGCTCGCCGATTTTTGGTTCGCTCGATGATGACTGTCAACGCAGCCGTGGCGGGGGGTTGCAGCGGCTTTTCTTTTTCACATTCATACTCGCGGGGGGGGCGCGAAGCCAGAGTTAACCGGTGGTACAACCTTCCTGAGAGGCTTGAGAAAGTAGTCGAGCGCCTTCGAGGTGTCCGAATCGAAAACCGTCATGCGTTCGAAATCATAGAGATGTTTTCGGATAGGCCGGCTACCTTGATGTACTTGGATCCTCCGTACTTCGTAAAGAGGGAACACGGCTACGCTATCGATGCGCGGGAGGTGGAGTTTCATGAAGGTCTGCTGAAACGGTGTCGGCGAGCGAAGTGTATGTTGTTGATCAGTGCCTACGCTACCGAGTTGTATGAGGACTTGCTGCGCCCTAGCGATGGTTGGGTGAAGAAGACTATCGAGACGAAGACGCGCGATACGACGGGCGCTGATTTCTCAAGAACGGAGGTGTTGTGGATGAATGCTCGGTATGTGAGGGCGAAGGAATGCGGAAGAGTCCCAATTCGCCTTCGTCCCGCTGAGAAGGCACACAAGAAGCTCAATCCACCAAGAAAGCGCTAGAGTGTCTGGGAAGACCTGGGAGGATTTGAGCGTCGTCCCTTTTACTTTTGGTTCCGGTAGATCACTGTGCAAATGGACCATCTTTTTGGCTAGGGATGAATTCCTGGCGTGGGCGCCTCGCACGCCAGCCGTCAGACCTCCCTCAGCTCGTCGAACGGTCGGACGTGGCGGCTGCGGCGCGTCGGCCCCCACAGGGCGAGGAGGGCGACGACGACGATGAAGGCCGCCGCCGCCGGGATGACACCGGGGATCTCCCAGCCCCCCATCTTCTCGATGGGGATGAAGTGGCCGATCAGGAGGGCGACCAGGATGCCGCCCAGGGCCCCGAGGCCGACCTGGGCCAGTGCGCGGCCGAAGATGCTGGCCGCCAGGCGGTGGGGCGGGGCCCCCAGGGCGGCCCGCAGGCCGATCTCCTTGCGCCGCCGGTTGACGGTGAACGACATCATGGCGTAGATGCCGGCGGCCGATAGCAGCAGGACACTCAGCGTCGCCGCGACCAGGGCGACGGCGCCCAGGTAGTTGCCCACCGCCTTCTGGCGGTAGACCTCGTCCAGCCAACGGATCTCGGAGAGCCGAAGCGAAGGATCGACGTCCCAGGCCACCCGGCGCAGCATGTCGGCGGCACCAGTGGTGGCAGTACCGGTCGCGGTGACGCCACTGACAGGGACCCTGCTTGGGGTGACACCGGCGCCGGCCGTGCTGGTGCCGCCGGCGGCCTCCGTGCCGCCCGGCCGGACCCGGAGGGCGAGGGTGGCCGTCGGCAGGGTGCCGGCGAGGGCCGGGTGATAGATCGTCTCGACCGTCTTGTTCCGCTGGAGGTCCGCGACCACGCCGACGATCTCGAACCAGGGGTCCGACCCCGGGCCGCGGCCCGCCGCGCCGCCATCGGCCGCGGGATAGCGGATCCGCCGTCCCAAAGCCTGACCGCCCGCGAGGACGTCGGTGACGAAGGAGCGGTTGACGACCACCGCCGTGGCGCCGGGCCCGAAGTCGCCGACGTCGAACCCCCGGCCAGCGAGGACCGGCAGCTCGAAGACCGTGAAGAACCCCTCGTCGACGTGGTTGACACGGGCCACCTGGCCGCCGGAGATCACCTCCGCCGCCCCCCCGCTTGCCGTTCCGCTCGATGTCACGGCCATGGGCTCGGCCTCCACCCGGGCCCACGCGGCGTCCCCCGGGACCGCCGACGCGACGGTGACCGCGGCGACCTCCGACCGCGCTTCCAGGGCTCGCACCAGCTCGGCCCGCCGGGTTTCGAAGCGGCTCTCGAAGCGGTTCTCGAAGGCGTCTTCCAAGCGGCTTGCGGCTC
>Ga0102947_1000540_pt1 | contig 13475 bp, 11 predicted proteins | sample SalPon2A_A_D2_MG_FD_78210 | JGI IMG/M metagenome (GOLD analysis project Ga0102947, IMG submission 78210) | Soil microbial communities from South San Francisco under conditions of wetland restoration - Salt Pond MetaG R2A_A_D2_MG | ecosystem: Environmental > Terrestrial > Soil > Wetlands | place... | reverse complement strand
TGTCTATCCTTCCCATCCTATCCCATCATCCTTCCACGTAGCGGCGCAGGACGCGGGCAGCGATGCCGCAGCAGATCTCATACGTGATGGTTTCGGCCCAGGCGGCGACCTCGAACGTAGACGGCCCCCCTTCGCCGAAGAGCACCGCCGTATCGCCCTCCTGCACGGTAGCTCCCGGTCCTTCAGGGTCGCCGAGGTTCACCATGAACATATCCATGCAGACGATGCCTGCGACAGGATAGCGTCGTTCGCCGATGCCCACTTCAGCGCGGTTCGAGAGCAGACGAGGATAGCCGTCCGCATAGCCGGCGCTGATGGTGGCGATCCGGGTCGGATGGTCGGCGCGCCAGGTGCGACCATACGAGACCGTAGTGCCGCGCGCGACCGTTTTTACCTGCGTCACCCGCGAAGTCAGACGCATCACCGGGTGCAGGTTGAGGCCAGCGGTGGGGTTCGCAAGGCCGTAGAGCGAGATGCCAAGGCGAGCCTTGACGCGGTTGAATCCCAGACTGGGCGGCACGTTGAGCAGCCCGCCCGTGTGCGCCACATGAATGGACTCGAACGCATCACCGAAGTCCTGCACGAGGGGTGTGAACCGATCCATTTGCTGCTGCGCGAACGCATCATGCTCTTCCGTGGCGGTGGCAAAGTGGGTCCACAGGCCGCTGAGGGTGATGCCCGGTGCCTGTTCCAGCAGCCGCACGACGCCAGCCGCTTCTTCTGGCTGCACGCCGATGCGGCTCATGCCGGTGTCTACCTTCAGATGCACGCGCAGGGGGCCAGTCGTTCGCGCCGTTGCAATGACTGCCTGGGCGACCGCCTCCGAGGCCACGGTGACTTCCAGGTTGTGATGGACGTAGGCGGGCAGAAACTCAGGCAAGGGAGCCGCAAAGACGAGGATCGGATCTGCGATACCTGCCTCGCGCAGCGTGATGCCCTCCGGTACTGTCGCCACGGCGAAATGATGCACGTCTGCTTCCTGCAGCGCCTGGGCAATCCGCACCGCGCCATGCCCGTACGCATTGGCTTTAACGACGCCGATCAGTGCGGCTCCTTCCGCCTGCGTTCGCAAAAGCCGGACATTGTGGCGCAAGTGCCCCAGATGGATTTCTGCAACCGTAGGTGTGAGCAGGGACGTTTCAGGTTGGCGAAAGGAAGAGGACACAAAAGTTGACGTAGGCCTGAAGTGGGATGAGACGCCGCATGATACTACAAGCGCCTCGTCTCTGCAACCCACAGGGAGGTTGCAGCGTTTTGCAACGCGTTACTTCGTCATTTTTCCGCATTTACACATCAGAAATGCCTGCCTACGTTGCTCTCGAGTCCACCGTCATCGCGCATGGTTTGCCGTATCCGGAGAACGTAGAAACGGCGCTCCGGCTGGAAGCCATCGTGCGGGAAGAAGACGCCGTGCCGCGTACCACAGGTATCATTTCAGGGAAGGCGATTGTCGGATTGTCCGAGGAGCAGATTCGGTTGCTGGCGACGGAAGCGAACGTACAGAAGGTAAGCTGGCGTGACTTGCCCATCGTTACATCACAGGGAAGGCATGGCGCGACGACGGTGGCGGCGTCGATGTGGCTGGCACATCGCCACAACATTCAGGTTTTTGCGACGGGTGGCATCGGTGGGGTCCATCGCGGGGACAGCATTGATATCAGCAATGACCTCGAAGCCCTGGCACAGGTACCGATGGTGGTGATATGTGCCGGAGCCAAAGCCATCCTCAATCTCACCGCGACCCGCGAGTTGCTGGAGATGCGCGGCGTAACGGTGGTTGGCTATCAGACAGATGAGATGCCCGCGTTCTACAGCCGCACCAGCGGTCTGCCTGTAGACATTCGCTGCGAAACGCCTGAAGCCATCGCCGTGGTTGTACGTGCGCGGCAGGACCTGGCGTTGCCCGGCGCAACCCTCGTCACTGTGCCTATCCCGGAAGCAGATGCTATTCCGCGGGAGGAGATTGAGCCGGTCATTGCCCAGGCGCTCGAAGAAGCCGACGCACGCGGTCTGCGTTCTGCCGAGGTCACACCCTTTCTGCTGGCTCGCGTTGGCGAACTGACAGGCGAACGCTCGCTTCGTGCCAACCTCGCCCTGCTCGAAAATAACGCCCGCGTAGCCGCCCGCATTGCGCGTGTCTTATCACCGCCGATGCGGGCTTAGCCTTTCTCCAACTCTTCCATTCGCTCCTTCACGCGCTGGTTGACGTATTCGACATCGTGAGGAATCTCGTCGGAGATGGGAACCATGTCGAGGATGAGGCGGGCACTGCGGTCGTAGGTGAAGTAGTTGTGGATCCAGCTAATGAACACATCGAGGCGGTTGCGGAAGCCGACGAGTTTCCAGATGTGTACAAAGGCCCACATGAACCAGGCGAAAAAGCCTTTGAGCTTCATGCCGCCCGGAAACTCCACCACCGCTGCATTCCGCCCGATGGTTGCCATCTGGCCGAGGTCTTTGTAGTGAAACGCTTCGGTGGGCTGGTTTTTGATCCGACGGAGAATCTGCCGTGCTGCGTGTGCGCCCTGCTGGATGGCGACCTGTGCCACCTGCGGAAGTAAATCGCCGTTGTCGTCTTTGTGCCCTGCCATATCGCCCGCAACGAACACATCCGAGTAACCGGGCACGCTCAGGTCGGGTTTGGTACCGAGACGGTAGCCTTTTTCCAGGTCCTCACTCATCGTCTCTGCGATGGGGTTGCCGCGTATGCCAGCGGCCCAGATGAGCGTCTGCGTGGGGATGGTTTCGCCGCTTTTGAGATGTACCGCGCCCTTCGTGACCTTTTCTACCGTCGTCTCAGTGCGCACGTCCACATTGCGTTTTTCGAGCACAGTGCGGGTGTACGTGCGGAGCGATTCGGGGTAGGGGGGCAGCAGGTGCGGGGCCATTTCGAGCAGGACGACGTTCGCCTGTGTCGTGTCCACATTGCGATAATCTTTCTGCATGATATCGAACAACTCGACGAGCGCCCCCGCCATCTCCACACCCGTAGGCCCACCCCCGACGATGACGAAGGTAAGCGCTCCTTCCGGCCCCGTGCCGTTGGCCCGGTCCGCCTGCTCGAACTGCCGCAGGATGTGGTTGCGCAGATCGATGGCATCAGGCAGGTTTTTGAGCGGAAAGCCATACTCTTGCACCCCGTCGATGCCGAAATAGTTGGTCACGGCTCCGGCAGCGAGGATCAGGTAGTCGTAGGTCACGGCGTCACCGCTGTGCAGGTGGAGGCGGCGCTGGTCGGCATCGATGGCTTTGACCGTGCCGAGGCGAAAGGAGATGTTGCCGTAGTCGCGGAAGAGGTCGCGGGCGTTGTGGGCGATATCTTCCGGCTCCAGGCCCGACGTTGCCACCTGATAGAGCAGGGGCTGAAACTTGTGGTAGTTGTTGCGGTCGATGATCAGCACATCGACGTTGGCTTTGCGTAGTGCCTGCGTTGCATTCAGCCCGGCAAAACCGGCTCCTACAATCACCACGCGAGGTCTTGGCCGGGTCGTGTTACCCTCTATCTGTTTCATTTTGAGCTCCCCATAGATGCAGTAGGAATCATGCGTTCGTTCTTACGATATTGAGAAGCGTCTGATGCGGCAAAGCCGTATCTCCATACCGTCTTTATCTACAGCCTATGCTTGCTCCGTCCGATAGCGTGCCCGTCAAGATTCAGTTGAACGACGAAGATTACATGCAGGAGGACCTGTATGAGGCCAGCGGCCTGCTCAAATACCGCGATCAGGCGCTGGTGCTGGAATACCGGACAAGCGGCATCGACCTGGTCAAATCTGACGTATCCGTTGCCACGATTCCTTTGCACGAAGTACGGTCGGTGGACTTGAAGAAGGGACTGTTCAGCACCCAAATCACCATCGGCGTCAACAGCCTGTCGGTGCTCGACGACATGCCCGGCGGCGAAGGCGATGCGCTGACGCTAAAGGTGCCCTGGAAAGAACGCACACGTGCCTTCAGCTTTGTGGCCTTCCTCCGTATCGAACTCTCGGAGATGAAGCTGTCAAGATGAGTGGGAGAGAGGGAGAAAGGCTGAATGGGAGCGTCTTTTTCCTCCCCCTCTCGCCTTTCCCCCATGCTCCCTTTCCTAAACGTGTAACGCCTGTCGTGCCCGAAGCTGTTTCTTCATTGTCACGCTCTGCGTTGAACAGGCGGTGCCCAGCGTCGTACCTTGCGTGCCTGCTTATCCTTGGTGCGACCCCAAATCCAAAATCGTAATTCCAAAATCGAAAATCGAAAATCCCTACCCTGTGACTAAGAAAATCCATGTCGGGTTGCTCTTTGGTGGCCTTTCTACCGAGCATGAGGTGTCGCTGTCCTCAGCGCGTAATGTGTATAAAGCGCTCGATAAATCGAAGTATGACGTTTCGCTGATCCGTATCGACAAGCAGGGTTACTGGCACCTCGACGCCACGCCGGACCGGCTGCTGGGCACGGCGGATGTCGCCGGGCAACTGGCAGCAGAGGCAACGGAGACGGTATTCCCCACGCCCGCGCCCGAGATCGGGCAACTGCTGCCCGTGCAGCGGGACGATGGGCAGGTAGCGCAGCTTTCGCAGGAAGGGAATCATCAGAAGATCGACGTGATCTTTCCCGTGTTGCATGGCATCAATGGCGAAGACGGGACGATACAGGGGTTGCTCAAGCTGGTCAACATTCCGTTCGCTGGGGCCAGCGTGCTGGGGTCAGCAGTGGGGATGGACAAGGATGTGATGAAGCGCCTGTTGCGCGATGCGGGCCTGCCCGTGCCGAAGTTCATCGTCGTGCCCCGACCGCGCAGAGACGCGCTGGTGTTCTCGGAGGTCGTTGATGAGTTGGGGGTGCCGTTCTTTGTGAAGCCCGCCAACGCCGGATCGTCCGTGGGCATTTCTCGCGTCGCTTCTGAAGCCGACTTTCAGCCCGCGCTCGACGCGGCGTTCAACCACGACAACAAGATTCTCATTGAGGAAAACGTCGTCGGCAGGGAGATCGAATGTGCGGTGATCGGGAACGAGAAGCCCATGGCGTCCATCACGGGCGAGATCACAACAGAGGATACGTTCTATTCGTACGATGCCAAATACCTCAACGAGACAGGCACAACCCTGACGATTCCCGCTGACATTCCCGGAGCTACCTCTGACTACATCCGCAACCTTTCCATTAAAGTGTACCAGGCGCTCTGTTGTGAAGGGTTCGCCCGTATCGATTTTTTCCTAAAAGAGGACGGCGAGGTGCTGGTCAACGAGATCAACACCATCCCCGGCTTCACCGAGCGGAGCATGTTTCCCGTGCTCTGGGAGCACACCGGCCTGAGCCAGCCTGATCTGGTGGACCGGCTGGTCCAACTCGCCATTGCACGACACGAGCGCGACAAGAACCTCAAGACCAGTAGATAACGCAGGATGCGCTACTCCAAAGATACACGCACCATCCAACCCGGCGAATACTACGTCGCCATTCGGGGCGAGAAGTTTGACGGGCACACCTTCGTGCAAGACGCCATCGACAAAGGTGCAGCAGGCCTCGTCGTTGAGCGCGAGATAGATTTTGAGGCAGAGGGTAGAGAGATCGAAGTTATCCGCGTCGATAGCTCAGAACGATATCTCGCAGAGCAGGCGCTTCAGAAAATAAAAACCATCCAACCGGATGTCATTGGCATCACCGGCTCGGTCGGGAAGACGAGCACCAAGAACGCCATTGTCAAGGTGCTGGAGCAGGGTTTTCCCGTCGCTGCGACGCAGGGCAACCTGAACACGGTGCTGGGCGTGGCGCTGACGCTGCTCAACACCGACTTCGACGCGGAGACGAAGCTGGTGCTGGAAATGGGCGCGAGCCATGTGGGCGACATTGCTGAGCTTTGCACCTACTTCCCGCCGACAATTTCGGTCGTCACCAACGTGCATGGCGTCCATTTGCTCGATTTCGGCTCGATTGAAAATGTGGCGTTGACGAAAGGCGAAATCGTGGATGCGCTGGACAGTGATGGCGTGGCCTGTCTCAACTACGACGATCCGCGTGTTCGCGCCATGCAGTCTCGCAACAGAGGGAAAACGGTTTTTTATGGGACTGATCCAAACGCCGACATCACCCCCGAAGTGATCACTGCGGACATCCCGCTACTTGGCGATCATGTTGTCTACATCGCCCTCGCGGCGTACAGCGTAGGCCGTACGCTGGGTCTCTCGGATGCACTCATCAACAAGGGGTTATCGGAGTTGACGCCGGAAAAAGGCCGCCTTGTCAAGCTGCCCGGCGTCTACGGCATCACGCTGATTGATGACACCTATAACGCTTCACCTGCCGCCACTATCGGGGCGCTCAAGGTCTTGCAAAAACAGGAAGGATCACGCCATATTGCTTTTCTGGGCGATATGCTAGAGTTGGGAGAAAGCGAAGTGGACGAGCACGTTCGCATTATGCAGGAAGCCATGAAGCAGGCGGATACAGTCATCGTCGTGGGCGACATCATGACGCAGGCTGCCGCGAAGCTACCCGCCGTCATCCGCGATCACATTGTGGTGCGCGCTACCTCCCGCGAAGTGGTGCAAGAAATTGCTGATGGCCAAACCTACCAGCCTATCGAAGGCGATGTGGTGCTGGTTAAAGGCTCGCAGGGCGTGCGCATGGAGTACATCAGCCGGGCATTGCTACGGCCCGACATCGACCCGGCAGAGGTGCTGCCGCGCCAATCGGTAGGCTGGCAGACCATCGTGGATTGATCAGGGATGAAGGACGATTGTAGCACTGGCAAATCTCGGCCGCATCGTCTACCTTCAAGCCCCGTTTTTCCAGTAACCGTTTAGCCTGCATTTCTTTGAAACTCGCGATTATTTCCGACATCCACTCCAACCTGGAAGCGCTCACTGCCGTGCTGAATGAGATCGACCGGCGAGCAGTGGATGCGATTTATTGTCTAGGTGATGTGGTGGGGTATGGGCCGGATCCAGTAGCCTGCCTCGACCTCGTCCGCGAGCGGTGCAAGGCAATAGTCATGGGCAATCACGATCTGGCAGTGGCGACAGGGGAGGGGCTCAAGATGTTGCCCCGCGACGGGCGTAAGGCAGCAGAACACAACCACGACCAGCTTTCCGAGGAGCAACGCGCCTATCTGGCAACGCTGCCCCTGAAGTTCGAAGCTGACGGCTGTGCCTTTGCTCATGCCACGCCCGGCGAACCGGAAGCCTGGCATCGGCTTGGTTCCTTTTTGCTGGCACAGGAGCAATTCTCCCATTTTAGCACGGATGTGTGCTTCATCGGTCACTCGCACATACCTGCCGTGATGGGCAACAAACTCGGCGTGGTGCGCGTGCGCCGTGGCGTGCGTTATCTTATTAATGTGGGCAGCGTAGGCCAGCCCCGCGACGGCGACCCGCGGGCCTGCATCGGCCTTTTCGATACCGAGACCTTTGCTTATGAACTCGTGCGCGTCACCTACAACATTGGTCGCACTGCCACCAAGATTCAGGAAGCAAAGCTGCCCAAAGGCTTAGGCGAGCGATTGTTTAAAGGGGTCTGATTAAGCAGGTTTTTTGCACATGCAATAGGTGCTCTGTATTTTAGCTAGACATGGTTAAATATCCTGCGCCGTCTCAGTCTACCGGAGGCGATTTATGAAAGATTCTTTTTTGTTACTCGCCACTCTTTTTTTGCTTGTCGGATGTCGAGCAGATACCGGTTCTTCTCTGGACGCTATCACTGAAGAAGCATCACCAGAGCAGGTGTACTTCGAGCAGTTGTTTGACAGGCATATTCTTTCAGCGCATCAGCCCGCTCCTGCCTCGGATAAGGACAATGCACGGGAACAGCAGGCTCAACGTGCAGTAGCGCGGACAGGCGATATCATAAGCCTGCACCACAAAGGGCGGAATTATCCTGACGAACTTATTGCCCTCCTGCGGGCGGACATACCCGAACTGCAAGGGCAGGACATTCCAGTAAGCCTGGATTTTGTAGACGCCTATGCCCGCCAGCAAATAGAAACCTTCGAGGGGACAGAGCAGCACAGAGAGGTGACGGAGAATATCGCATTCAACATGCTCCGTACGCTCGGGCAGGAGGACGTAGAACGATCATTGTGGTATGCGGAGTTGCTGATTGATGTAAAAAGTGTGGTTACCGAAAATATTCTGGAACCACTCGAAGCCGCACAACGCCAACAGCCGGAGCGGGTGAGCAAACTGGCCCAGCGAGAGCTACGCAATCTGAAAGGCCTCCGTCTGGCCCTGGACGAATTGGAGCGGAAATACCCCGACCTGAAATCTGAATTTGACGGGATAGTACGGGACAGCGCCACACCCGATTATGAAAGACGGCTCGAAGCGCTGATCCTGTAAATCCTCTTCCCTACTCGCCTTTCCCCCTTCCCTCCACAAACTGCCCCTTGTTGTAAATCGCCCAGGCTTTGCCGACCATCTCGGTGCCGACGAACGGCGTGTTATGGCTCTTGGAATGGATGTGCTGCTGCTCGAAGGTCCAGCGCGTGGTGGCGTCGAAGATGGTGAGGTTGGCGGATTCGCCTTCGGCTAGCATCGGCTGGGGCAGGCCGAGGATGCGACGCGGCTCCAGGGTCAGCTTGCGCACGGCCTCGGCGACGGACAGCACGCCCGGCGCGATCACCTCGCGGCCTGTGAGGCCCCAGGCCGTCTCCAGCCCGATGATGCCAAATGGTGCGGCGATGAACTCGACCTCTTTCTCGAACGAAGCGTGCGGGGCATGGTCGGTGCAGATCACGTCAATGGTGCCGTCGCGCAGGCCTTCTTTCATGGCTTCCACGTCTTCGGCAGTGCGGAGCGGCGGGTGCATCTTGGTGTGCGTCGAGAAGTGGGTGTCTTCGACGGCCTGATCCGTGAGCGTGAAGTGGTGGGTACAGACTTCGGTGGTGACGGGGGTACCTTTGGCCTTCGCTTCCCGCACCAGATCGACCGCTTTGGCGGTGGAGATGTGGGCCACATGCAGATGTCCGCCGGTAAACTCCGCCAGCAGCAGGTCGCGGGCAATCATGGCTTCTTCGGAAAGGGCTGGTACCGGCTGCACGCCTAGCCGCGTCGAGACGAGGCCCTCGCTCATGTGGCCCTTTGGTCCCATCGTCAGGTCTTCCATGTGATTGATGATGGGCTTGCCGATCATGGAGGCGTATTCGAGGGCGCGGCGCATCAGGCCGCTGTGCTGCACGGGCGAGCCGTCGTCGCTGAAGGCCACCGCACCGCCTTCGGCCAGATCCGCCATCTCGGTCAGCTCTTCGCCGACGCGTTTTTTTGAGACACATGCGATGGGGTACACGTCCACCGCCGTCTTCTCTGCTCGTTCAATGATGAACTCGACCACATCGCGGGTGTGGATGGGCGGGTCGGTGTTGGGCATACAGGCTACGGCTGTAAACCCGCCGAACGCCGCGGCTCGGCAGCCCGTTGCGATGGTTTCTTTGTGCTCATAGCCCGGCTCGCGCAGATGGACGTGCATGTCCATCCACCCCGGCGAGATGAGTTTATCCGTGCAATCGTAGACAGGCACATCGTCGCTTACCTCCAGGTTTTCACCGATCTGGGCAATTCTGCCATCCTGGATGAAAATATCGGCAGAGCGGGTGTCGCCGGTTTCTGGGTCGAGGATCGTGCCATTTTGGAGGAGCAGGTCGGGCGTGTGGGCCATGTCGTCGGGTGCCTGATGGAGATTGTTGAACCAAGATAGAACAGGCGAAACACCGTGTTTTCAAAAAAAGGCAGAATCCGGCAAGGTATACTTGATGAGTCCGTCTCCCCAAGTACAAAAGGCAAAAAAACTATGACCGCTGGGTGCTCAGAGGCGGACAGCCCTTTGATGTCTCCTTGCATGGGTTTGCTTGACTTTTTTCATCACAGCATCTCAACCCCTTTACCCCGTGCTTTGCATGGCGGCCGCAATGCCGTTGACGCTCAGGAAAAGCGCCTGTCGCAGGGCGTCGGCGTCGGATTCTCCTTCGGTGCGGTAGCGTTGCAGCAGTTCGATCTGCAAGAGGTTGAGCACATCGGTATAGGGATTGCGTAGCGCGATGGATTTCTGGATGACTGGTGTGTTGTCCAGCAACTGGTGCTGCCCGGTGATTTGCAAAATGGCCGTGCGGGCCTGCTCGAAATCAGCGGTGATACGGTCGTGCAAAGGGTCGGGGCCGTCGGGGTCGAGGTGGGTGGCATAGGCGCGGGCGATGTCGAGCCGGGCACGGGCCATTTCGCGTTGTGCATTGTTGACGACGGCCTGGAAGAATAGCCAGTCGGCATAGCGGGCGCGGAGCCGGTCGAGGTTGTCTGCATCGGCTTCAATGACGGTATGGAGCGCTTGCCCGATGCCGTACCAGCCTGGCACGATGTAGCGTGTCTGCGTCCAGGCAAAAACCCATGGAATGGCGCGTAGGCCCTCGAAGTCCACCTCGCCTGCACCTTTACGCGAGACGGGCCGTGAGGCAATCGGCAGGCGGCTGATCTGCTCAATGGGCGTGACACGGGTATACCAGGGCCAGAACCGCTCGTCGTCTATAAGATTGCGATAGGCTGTCATAGCCCGATCCGCGATCTGCGTCATCAGATTGGCATCGGCGTCGCTGGTATCGGGTTCGTCGGGATCGCCCTGCGTAGGTGCCAGGATCATGGCGTGGACGATCTGTTCCAGGTGCCGCCGGGCGATGGCCGGGAGTGCGTAGCGGAATGAAATCACTTCGCCTTGCTCGGTAAACCGGATTTGTCCATTATGTACGACCGCGGGCATGGCAAGGATGGCCTGACCAGCGCGACCCCCGCCGCGGCCTACCGTGCCGCCGCGTCCGTGAAACAGCCGAAACGTGACGCCATGCTCGCGGCAGACGCGCCCGATGCGATCCTGCGCCTCGTGCAATGCCCAGTTCGCCATCCAGTAGCCGCCGTCCTTGTTGCTGTCCGAGTAGCCGAGCATGATTTCTTGCGTGCCGTTGCGGGCAGCAAGGTGTTGCTGGTACATCGGATGCGCGAAGAGATCCGCCAGAAAAGTATCGGCGTCGTGCAGGTCTTCGATGGTCTCGAACAGCGGTACGATGTCGAGCGGGGAGACGACGCCATCCTCCTCCTTCCGCCAGAGTCCCGCTTCCTTCGCCAGCAGCATCACTTCCAGCAAGTCGCTGACGGTGTGTGTCATGCTCACGATGAAGCTGCCCAGGGCCGCCGGTTCGTCGGTGACGATCTCGCGGATGACCGCGAAGGTTTCCATGACCCGGTGGGCCGTTTCGGGTAGCTCGGTGTCGTGCGGCAGCAACGGGCGCGGGTTGGCAAGCTCTTTGGTCAAGAGCGCCAGCCGGTCTTCTTCGGAGAGCGCGGCATAATCCTCAGCCACGCCTGAGAGGTGCAACAGCGACGCCACCGCTTCCTCGTGGATCCGGCTGTGTTGCCGCACATCAAGCGCGGCCATGTGAAAGCCAAACGCCTCGGCCTGGATGAGCAGTTCGCCGAGTTGTCCGTAATCGACCAGGTCGCCAAAGCCGGTGTCGCGCAGGCTGTTCGCCATCAGCGTCAGGTCTGCAAAGAAGTCGCGGCTCGTATAGGTCCAGCCGGGCGGGTCGGCGGTGGGGTCGTTCAGCACATGAAGTAGCGCGTCGATCCGCATCATCATGTAGCTGATTTTCTGGCGGTACGGTTCGTTTTGGAACTGACTGGCCCGGTGAGGTTCGAGCGTGAAGTGTTCGTCGTCGTCGGCTATCGAATCGTAGAGGGCCTGCGGGATATTGGCCTGCTGCTCGGAGATGCTGATTTCGCGGCGCAGGTCACGGAGAGCGGTGAGATAGCGCGTGAGCGCCGAGCGTTGCTGCATCGCCAGCGTCTCCCGCGTCACATCGGCAGTCACTTTGGGATTGCCATCGCGGTCGCTGCCGATCCACGAGCGGTAGCGGAGGAAAACGGGGAGGTCGGGTGTCTGGTCGTAATGCCGTTCGATGGCGCGGCGCAGGTCGAGGTAGATGCGTGGCAGGGTTTCCCAGACGGCATTGCGGAGGAAGTAGAGGCCGTTTTCTACCTCTTCGAGCACGGTGGGCCGGGCCGCCCGGATCTCGTCGGTGGCGAGCAGCAGGCTGATGGTGTTGTGGATCTCGGAGAGGGCATCCTCGCGCTCTTGCGGCGTCAGTGTGCAGCGGCGTAGCTGGGTGAGCAATGCCGCAATGTGCTGCTGCTTGTAGAGAATGCTGCGGCGGCGTGCCTCTGTCGGGTGGGCCGTCAGCGTGGGCTGGATGTTGAGCTGGTTGACCACTTGCTGTACCTGCTCGAACGAGTAGCCTGCCTCTTTGAGGCGAAAGATAGCCTCCTCAATGGATTCGATACGCGGATGGTCGGCGTCCTGCTGCCGGGCCCTTTCGCGGTTGATGCGGATGATCTCCTGCTGCTCGGCCTTGTTGACGAGGTGGAAAAACGCCGTATACGAACGCAGCAGCCATTCGACTTCGTCCAGCGAGAGCTTCGATATCTGCTCGCGGGCCGCCTCGCGCAGGGTAGGATCGTTCTCTTGCAAGGCCCGCTTGCACAGCGCCCGTAAGGCTTCCACCAGATCGAGTATATCGGTGCCGCCTTGCTCACGGATGGCCTGCCCCAGCAGGTTGCCCAGCAGGTTGACCTGCTCGCTCAGCGGGTGAGAGATGCCCGTGCCTTCTGCTTCTATACGTAAACCTTGCCAGCGGCGCATTCGATTTTTGATTTTGGATTGGGGATTTTGGAATGGATTGGGCTATCACTATGCCTTGAAAGGGGTACCCGTTGTTTGAGGAAGAGTGGAGGGAAGAGACGAATCCCGCCACCCCTCAAAAAGGTATCTGTAGGGACGGTCCATGCGTCCGTCTACTCGTGTGTCTCTCGAAACCTACAAAAAACGCGAAGGGCCTGTCTTTCGCAAAGAACAGGCCCTTCGGTAAGACAGAGGTAGCGCAGGAATTACATGTCGCCCGCGACGGTAAACTGAACCGGCACGACGGTTTCATCCCATTTCATCACCAGCGTGGCGCTGTCATCCGAGAGATTCTCAAAGGAATAGCTCAACCACTCTTCAAACTCACCCTCCTCAGGCGTCACCATTACACGCAAGACATCTTTACTCTCGTCGTACTGCGTGCCCCAGCCTACAGGTTCGGTAAAGATGGCTGTCCAGTCGCCTTCTTCTTGAGGTAGCAGGAAGAACGAGTAGGTACCTGCGGGCAGTGCCTGGCCTTCCACCATCATGTCATCGCTAATCGTAATCGTCGTTGGCTCATTGGCACCAGCGCGCCAGACCTTGCCCCAGGCTTCTAACCCGCCGAAGATCTCGCGGTCTTTGACGCCGGGGCGGCTGTAGTGCATGTCGATGATGGTGGTGCCGACGGTCTGCGAGACTTTGGCGTTGGGGCTGGGCCGCGCCTTGCTGTTGTCGCGCTGGGCCGAGGCCGGTTGCGCTACCAGCAGGGCCGCCAGTAAACAAGCAAATGTGAGCGATAGGAACGATCTCTTCATGGGTTTTGATGGGGTAAGTGGATGTGTAGG
>Ga0102947_1000539_pt1 | contig 13496 bp, 7 predicted proteins | sample SalPon2A_A_D2_MG_FD_78210 | JGI IMG/M metagenome (GOLD analysis project Ga0102947, IMG submission 78210) | Soil microbial communities from South San Francisco under conditions of wetland restoration - Salt Pond MetaG R2A_A_D2_MG | ecosystem: Environmental > Terrestrial > Soil > Wetlands | place... | reverse complement strand
TCTCGCGGACGGGCACAGGCAAAATCTACCGACAGGGCATCAAGACGCCAGATGAACTGGCAGGTGGTTTTCCTACGACCGAAGAAGATCTCTATGGGTTCAAAGCGGTGATCTTTGGTGATATCGAAGCGTCGGCGTTTTCGCCGGATCAGTTGCGGCTGGTGGAACGCTTTGTGCGCGAGCGCGGCGGGGGCTTCCTGATGCTAGGCGGTCGCAACGCCTTCTCCGAGGGGTTCTACGACAACACACCCATTGCCGATGTGTTGCCCGTGACGCTTGATCCGAGCCGCCGTCAGGTGCTGCCGACGCCGTTTTCCGTGCCGGACAAAGATGTGGCCGAGCAGGGTTTCAAGTTCATTCCAACTTCAGCAGGAGCCGAAAACCCGATTCTCAAGTTTTCGCCCAATTCCATCGCCAACTTGAACCGTTGGACCGAGATGCCAGGTTTGACGAGTATCAACTACCTGGGCAGCGTGAAACCTGGCGCGTCGGTCCTGGCGGAGAAGCCAGAGGATGACTTCGGCGATGGCGAGCCGCTACTGGTGGTGCAGCGCTACGGCAAAGGCCGAACAGCGGCGCTGGCTACGTCAAGCACATGGCGCTGGCAGATGTTGCTCGACTCGGAAGATGCACGACACGAGCGCTTCTGGCGGCAGATGGCTCGCTGGCTTGTCGCCTCCGCGCCCAACCGCGTTGATGTGGATCTTGGACAGGCACGCTTTGCGCCGGACGAAGACGTGCCGCTGACCGTCTCCATCTACGACGACAGCTACCGTCCGCAATCTGGAGCCGAGGTGCGTGGTCTGCTCACCGATCCATTCGGCACCGTCAGCGAGGTCACGTTTCAGGAGGAATTGGCGAACGAGGGCACGTATACATGGCCGTTCGTCCCGCAGGATGAAGGACTGTACGAGTTATCCGTCGTAGCGGAGACTGATGCGGGCGTGCTCACAAGCCAGCCGAAAAGCTTCCTCGTGCGCCCGTCCAACAAAGAATTCTACGACGCCACGCTCAAGCGCGCCTTCCTCCAGAACCTTGCCACCACCGCTGGCGGTAGCTACTACACGCCCGCCGAGGCTGGTGTCATCCCTGATAACCTGCGCAGCCGTCGCACCAGCACGTCCATCTTCCACGCCGAGTACCTGTGGGATATGCCGTTCCTGTTTGGGCTGGTGCTCCTGCTGCTCTCCGCCGAATGGATGTACCGCCGCCGCAAAGGACTGCCGTGATTTTGGATTTCAGATTGGAGATTTTGGATTGATTACAGCACAAACATCGAACATGTCATTCCGACCGAGCGAAGCGAGTGGAGGAATCTCGCCCGTGACGATTTGCAAGACCAATCCGGCGAGATTCCTCGGCTTCACTCGGAATGACACATTTGGGAGGGTGATGTTATTGGTGGTTGCGCTGCTGCTCGTAGCAACCAAGCCCGCCGCGGCGCAAGACCGCTATGCCGTGCTCATAGGCGGGCTGGGCGGGAGTCCCGCGTACACGGACCAGTACCGGCAGTACCTGTTCGACACGCACCGGGCGCTGACAGAGACGTTTGGGTTTCCAGCAGCCAACGTGACGGTGCTGGCGGAGCAAGCCATCAGCGACCAGTCGTTCGTGACGGATGTATCGACCGCCGAGAATATTCGCGCCCGCATTGGCACACTCGCTGGTCAGGTGACAGAGGATGACCATGTTTATGTCATCCTCTTCGGTCATGGCAGCTACGACGGCGAGCACGCCCAACTCAACATCCCGCGCCGCGATCTTAATGACACTGACTACGCCGATCTGGTGGAGAGTTTGAATGCCGGGCGGATCGTGTTCATAAACACCGCCAGTGCCAGTGCGCCGTTTGTGGAGGCGCTGAGTGCGCCGGACCGCATCATTATCACCGCGACCCGCGCTGGGACGCAGCGCAACGAGACGGTCTTCCCGACCTATCTGGTCGAAGCCTTCACCAGCCCCAACGCCGACCTTGACAAAGACGGCACGCTCTCTGTGCGTGAACTCTTCCAATACGCCGCCGAGGCCACGGCGCGGTCGTACGAAGCCTCCAGCCACCTCGCCACCGAACACGCCCTGCTCGAAGACACGGGCGACGCCGAAGGCTACCGCGTGGAGGAGTTGGACGAAGCAGGCGAAGGCAATCTAGCCGCTATCACGACGCTCCGGCGGGGCGGGGCCGCCATCGCCAGCCTCAGCGCTGAGGAGCGCGCCACGCTCGGCCCGTTGCTGCAAGAGAAAGAAGCCATCGAACGCGACATCGCTGCCGTCAAGAGCCGCAAAAACAACCTGGACGAAGACGCCTATTACGCGCAACTCGAAACGCTCTTCGTGCAACTGGCGCGGCTGAACGACCGGATCGAAGCGGGGCAGTAAGGTTGATAATGTAAACTTAACGCGGTTGGTTTAACCTCCCTACGAGCAACTGTTGCCACTAAGTCGGGTCTTGTTTTAAACCCTCCTCGACCTGGTGACGACGATGAAAATTCTTTCGGAACAGCTATCGAGAACGCCAGAGATACCTAGTTCTTCGCTCGCGGACATCGCCTTTCTCTTGCTCATCTTTTTCCTGGTGGCGACGACCATTGACGTGGATACCGGCATCGGGATGACGCTGCCACCCGAAGTCGATCAGCCACCGCCGCAGATTAAAGAGCGCAACATCCTGACCATTCTGGTGAATGATGAGGGCGATCTGCTTGTAGAAAATGAGGCAATGGCGCAGTACGCCTTGCAGGAAACCGTCAAGCAGCACGTTCTGAATTGTGCACCGACCTATGCCTATGGCTGCCAGGATGGATTCTCCGAGCGACCGGGGGTGGCGGTTGTTTCTATCAAAACCTCGCGGGCCACGCCGTATGCGGCGTACATCGCTGTGCTGGACGATATATGGCTCGCTTACTGGGAGATGTGGAATGAGAAGGCCCGCCGCATGGGCTACGCCGACTATGAAACGTATCGTCGCGGGCTTGTACCAGATCAGGCCAATGCAATACGCGAGCACATCCCTGCGCAGATTTCGCTGGCAGAGCCAGATGAGGCGATCAGGTAATTGCCGAAGAACCTACTTGCTCCCAAAATCGCGCTGCATGTTTTCGTTGAAGCGCTTGAGTTGTGTCTCGATAGGCTCCATGCCCTTTTCGGCCCGCCGCTCGTTGACATGCTTGGGGTCGATCATCAGGCGGGGTTCGTAGCGTCCGGTTTCCTCGTTTTGCTCCATCTGCGTGCCATAGACCTGAGGGTTGCCTAACTCCAGTTCGGTGCGGTCGAGAATGTGCGCGTAGCGAGACCAGTCGCCCTCGCCCCGTTCGCAGACGGTTTTAAGAAGGGGGAGGTATTTTTGCCGGGTTGCCAGATCCGCATGGTTGATAACATTGCCCGCAGCATAGGCGGCTTCTTCGCCTACCGCTGAGAGTTCGGGCCATCCATGCTTTTGAATCAGTCGCCTTATCTCCACTTCGTTGGCGCTGTGGTGTTCATCCATTGCTTTCGCCAGGGCCGACAGGATGGGAGAGGCCGGACCGAGTTGCCGATACGCCAGCATGATGTGATACCGGAAGCCCCACTCTTTCATGCGGATGCGCAATAAATCCCGTGCATATGCCCGGTTGAAAGGGCCTGCTACCTGGGTGGCTAGCTTATCGAGTTGCCGCTCCTCAACCTGGTTCCACCGTTCGTCCTCGGTCAAAAAATACAGGTCCGCGTCATAGAGGGGCTGCATGGATTCTTCTGTCTCAAGCGCCCGGTCGAGGTAGAAGAATGCGCTGTCCGGGTACTGCGGCTGGAGGGCAAACGTGCTGGCGAGGGCATAGGCGTCGGCTTCATCGTCGCCAGGGTGAGCAACTGCTTCGCGATAGGCTTCGACTGCACCCGCGAGATCGCCTGCCAGACGCAGGCTATCGCCCTGAACACGCAACGAGTCTTGTGCAGTGGCAGAAGAAGCGAGGACGAGCAAAAGGCAAATACTGAACGTTCTTAGATGTAGCGCGTGCATTAGCAAAGACTAAGGATTACGGATGGTGAGCTAGGGTGATGGACAGAAAGGTAGGATCTTGGCACCCCGCACGCAGCAAAAATCGATGAGTGTCGGGCTGGCGTCGATGTATTCACTTTTAGCAGGTAAATGGACGCTGCTGGTCGATGAAAGGCATTGGTCTTCTTTGTATGGGTATCTATTGGTGATTTCTCGTTTGATCTATTGGGACAGGTGACATTGATCGCTCTTCGTGTGGCTGGCGTGGCTGAACGACCGCAGAGCAATAAGCATAGTCAGATGGAGATGGTAAAGGGCTTTTGCTGCGAATGTATGGTTGAGCGACCGTATTGTGAAGCCGGGAATTGCTTTGTGTCAAACGTTAGCCGAGGATTTTTTATCATATCTCCTGACACTTCTTATAAAATCTAGAGAGGTGGTTTCCAGGGCTTGCTCCAGTTCTTTCTTAGCAAACATATGTCCGCTTTTTTGACTGAGTACATCGACTCCTAGGTATTGGCGTGCAAGGTTGAGAAAACGGGTTGCCTCGGCTTGTAACTGGTGAAGTTCTGTGTCAAGGGTATTGTCAGGTTTGCTTGCTAATTCTATTTGCGTTTGCATGAACGGTCCAAGCTTCAATTTTAATTTTGTCAGTGCTGCATATAAAGCAACTGGTAGTTTTATTGCTGCTTCGTCTGAAAGATTTTCTAGCTCAAAGAAGTGATCATATAGTTCCAAAGTAGATTTTGCACGTTCATTAGGAGGTGTGTCTCTTATTTCAAACGCTAACATTAGAATTGCTCTGATTCGTTCACTGCATCTTACAGATAAATCTATTTGCAGAAGATAAAGCTCTTTGCGAATCTCATCGGTTCTGGTCTTGTGGTTAAAATATCAACCAAGTCCACTTGCTACTAGAGTTGCTAAAATGCCAGCAAGGCCAAGCCAAAATGTGGCAGGATCAGCCATCTTTTCGGTTCTGATTGTAAGGTTTATCAATGCGAGAGCGCATACATGATAAAATTGATCGCCATCTGAAAGCTTACCGTCGAGCCTTCTTGCAGGTTGCGGTCGGGCCATTCCCAGCCGTCGCCGATGTCCTGGTTGTAGCAGATCACCACCAGCATCCGCCCGTTGTCGTCGAAGATGCCGTAGTAGGTATCGTCGTCTGGCCCGAGCCACGGCACCTCGCCCGTCTCGATCTTGGTGGAGACCGCCGCGTCCGGGTCGATGTCGTAGTAGATGCGCCAGATAGGGTGATCGGCGGGTAGCTCGATAGGCTCGCGGTCCGGGAAGACGCGCTTGATATTGGCGTAGAAGTTCTCCCATTCTGGTCCCTTGCGCCCGCCGCCGTAGTCGTGGAAGTCATCGATGATGAGGAAGCCGCCCCGTGCGAAGTATTCTTGCAGGTTAGCGACCTCCTCGTCATTGGTCTGCCAGTAGCCGGGTTCGCAGAGGTAGAGGATGGGGTACTCGAAGATGCGATCGTCCTCCAGCGTCAGCACAATGGGTTCGCCGTCGAGGTGGAGCACCGTGGTGCGTTCGAGGGCGGTGTAGAGGTTTTGCTCGGCGGTGGGCCAGTCGTAGGCCCAGGAACGCCCGCGACGCCCATAGCCGACGCCCTCATAGCGGATGCGCACGAACCGAAAGCCGTGCCCTTGCGATCCAACCTCAGCAGGTGCAGGGGAAGGTGCTGGCTCGCTTTCTGCCACCGGCGCAGGCGTCGGGCGCAGGACGATGAAACCCGCCAGCAACAGACTTGCGATGATCAACGCACGCATGGGCAGGAGAGGCGCTATGGTTATCTCAAACGGCGGTTGTGCAAGTGCCATCTTTTCTTTGAAAAAACGGGGTATCGGAGCGCGGTGAGCGGAAGGTGTTATTTGCGTTTCCCGTCCTTTAGCACTCCGCTCTCCGAAAGCCATGCCTCGAAAAGACGCATGGCCCAGAAGATGGCAAAGAGGTAATTAAATGATACGCTGTACCACGAGCGTGTTTCGGTGCTACGGGCTTTTTCCTTGTTTCACCGTTTCTGCTTTGTCAATCAAGGTGAAGTCGATAAAGCGGTTGGGTTCGTGGATGGTGAGGTATCGCTTGCGGTTGGTCTGCTCATAGCCTGGTAGGCCGACACCGAGATTCAGGCCAAGGATCTCGCCGATTTCCAGGTGCAGGCCAAGGCGGGGGGCGCGGGCGATGGCAAGCTGGTACGTCCCGTTGTCCAAGCGACGCCAGGAGTAGGCCAGCGACCGGGTCAGGGCTGGTTCCATCGTTGCCCAGCGATCAGCCCGGCCCGCGTGGAAGACGTTCACCTCAGCGTGCATGGAGTCATCGGTAGCCAACTTAAACTCCACATTGTCCCGTCCAGCAAACCACCCGTCGGCATTGGCATCAAGCAATAGACGCACTGGTCGACCTTCGGGTGCATTGATACGGATGCGTAGCGAGTCGGCATCCCAGGTAGCCTCTGCCCGATAGGGCACCCGCTGATCCGTCGTCGCTCCGATCAATGAGAAGCCGACATCGGCTGGTTGGATATCCGGGGTGAAGGGATAGAGAGGATACGGGTCTTCAGCGTCGTTCAGGCTATCGCTGTCTGAATCGGGCTGGGTCAGATTGGGAAGGGGAGCCGGTGCTGCATACGTTTCGCCCCAGCCGTAGGTGATCCAGTTGGAGAACGCCAACTCTGCAAGATCGGAGACGCCATCGCTATCCGTATCCCGTTTGTGGGGGTTGCTGCCAAGGCGTTGCTCATCCATGGGCAGTTCAGGCGCTTCGTCGGGAATGCCGTCCATGTCAGTGTCAACAGCGAAGCGGAGCGTGCCATAGTCAAGGTCGAACCACGCGTCAGCGGGCCAGTCGCGGAGGATAGCAGCATTGCCGTCGAAGTGTTCGCCGAAGTCGCCGCTCGTGCCGATGTGGGGACTAAAGTGGTTGAACCAGTAGTCGGGGTAGCCACTCAGCAGAAAGAGTTCGTCGAGCTGATGATGAAATTCATGGACGACGAGCCAGTTGTTGCCCGCGGCGTGGCCGGGTCGGGTGGCGAACCACCAGGACCGGCCATACTGCCCGTTCCAGCCCACGCCGTTGGTGAAGGCTCCGCCCCGTCCGCGGAGATCCCACGTCTGCGTCTTTGGCTGATAGTCGTGGGCAACCACGAGGTAATAGATCGACTCGTAGTCGTCGAGGTTGGTCCCTTGCTCCGCGAGGATCTGCCTTGCCATGCCTTCCACAGGCGGGTAATACGGGCTGTCTTGAAATACCTTACCCAGTTTCAACGGCTGCTCAACCACAAAGAAATCCATGTCCAGATGGAGGCGCATGCCGGAGTTGATCCAGTAAAAGCGCCGCCCGTCCTGTATCTCATTGAGGATGTGATCAATGGTGGCCTGTGGGAGTGGCTCGGATTTGGGCCACCCTTCGGCCTGTTTCTCATCAGCGACGTTGGCGAAGACGAGGACCGCGCTTTTCAGATTAACATACGCCATTTTCCCCTCCGGCGGTGGCGACATCAGGGCCACCTCACGAGAGAATCCAGGGCCTTCGGGAATCGTACGTAGCAGCGGTGCATAGCGAACATGATAGCGCGTGGATGGCTGCACACCATCGAAGGTGAAGGTGTGCTGGGTAGCAGGACGTTGTTCGGTTTTACGCGCCCATTCCTTTTCTTCGGTGCGAATTTCGACCTGGGCAGGAGCGGCAATGCTGCTTTTCCAGGTGATGTTTAAGGTTGCATCCTCGCTGCTGAAGGTGTGGGTAAGCTGTGGCGAGGTGAGCGCTGTATCTGCCACGATAATCCGGTCACCAAAGTAGTCAGCGATGTAGAGGGTAGCACCGTCGATAGCAAGGCGTTGTGGATAGACCTGCCCCATGGGTTTGAGGTCGAGCGTGCCAGTCATCTGGCCCTGGTGGTCGTAGCGAAGGATGCGGCGGTCGAGGGCGACGAAGAGATGCCGATCTGTAAGGGCCAGGCCGCGTGCAGCACCGGGGGGTAAGGCGAAAGAGATATCCAACTCCCAATCGGCCTGATGGCCCCGTAGCAGGTAGACGTAACCGGCATCCCGGTCGATGAAGGTGAGCATGCCAGGTGCCGCAGCAAGGGCTCCAGGCTCTACATCCTTCATGTTTTCAAGGGTACCGATCTGCTGAAAGGTCTTATCGAAAAAGCGCAGCGTACCCGCCTCCGGGTCGCTCAAGGCCAGCGTGCCATCGGGCCAGGTAGTCAGGTCGGCAGGTGCGTTGGAGCCTGTGTTGGCCGTTGCCAGCCATTGGCCCTGTGCATCGAAATGGTGCAGGCGGTGGGCGTTGGCATCGAGCACCAGGAGGCTGCCATCGGGCCGGGTAGCCAGGGAAATAGGGTCAGCGAAGGGGCGTTGCCCACCATGGGCATTTAAACGTAGCTGCGGGCGTCCTTCAGGAGAGAACCTCTTGACAGTGCCGGACACCGGTGATCCGACCCATACGCCGTCCGGGGTGGGAGCAATAGCCATAGGCCAGGGAATAGCCGGTGCATCATCGGCAGGTAGCATACGCAGGACAAAGTCATCGAAGCAGGCGGTGCCTCCGGAGTTTTGGAGTCCCAGATAGCCCGTATGGTAGCGCAACGGTACGTCTTCGCGGATCGTCTCTCCGTCGAGGGCAAAGCCAAACGTTTGTGCTTCGGGGTGAACACGTAGCGTCATGGTGTGCCAGTCACCATCTTTGGCGGCTTCAGGCAGCCGGGCGTCTCCCAGGCCATAGTAGGCCCCTCCTTCGAAATAGCCGAAGATGATCTGCTCATCGTCCACACGGACCATGTGGGCATAGTTCGTACTTGTGGGGGAACTGCTGTTGAAGAGCAACCCGGCACCCCGATAGGCACTGTCCATGCGGAAGCGAACAGAAACCTCATACGGTGTGTCGAGGAAGTGCGGCACGTATGCGCCAGCATCATACACGTCGGAGGATTCGCAGAGCATGCCTTTGGCAACATACCAGAATCCCGTGCTGTGCGTCCATGCGGGGCTGGTGTCGCTGCCTGGAGCATAGGTCGAGAAATCGTCTTGGTACAGGCTGTCGTTAGCAGCGGGCGTTTGTCCAAAGGCGGGCTGTATCATGCTGAACAGAACCATCAGGCTCAGGCCAAAGCCTACCATACGGATACAAGACGGTGTCATCTGGAGGCGCATGTCTTCCAAGGTGCTCAAAGGTTGAGTTCGATGGCCTTGCCAAGCACGCTCTCGGCGACCTGCGTGCCATTGACGAACACGGCAAAACAGTCGCCGGTACGTTTCATGCCAATACGATGACCGCGCATAGGAACCTTGTCGAGGCGTAGGTGCTCGGCGTCGAAAGGAAAAGGATCGACCGTGACACCGTGCGCGTGGGGACGGATGCCTGCGACGTATTTGATGATGAGTTCGACGATCCAAGAGTGCTGGTAGTCGTCTACGCCCCGGTACTCGCAGGCTTTGCCGGTTAGCGGGTTGTAGTGTTCGAAGCAGTTGGGCCGATCCGGATCTCCGTCGAAGAACATCATACGGATGAACGCGGTCATGAACACGACGGCTTGCTGGCGGAGTTCGTCGTCGCCGAAGCGAAGGGCGGTATGTGCCAGGGCCTCGGCAATGTGGCTGTTCGTCATCGGCCAGACCCGCCCATTCCACGGGCAGTTCATGCGCTGCTCTTTCCACTGGGCCCAGGCATCGAAATAGCGGTCATCTTTGCTGGAAGAAGGGACGGGGTACGGCGTCCAGAATTCTTCTGGGTTCAACAGATGCTGTTTGAGGCCGGGCACATGGCTTTTGCCCACAAGGTCGGTGAGGTATGGATAGAAGCAGACCGACGCCTTGATGCCAGTGCGTTCACCCGTGCGCGGATCCACATCGAAGAACATCTCGACCTCCGGGTCCCACATCTGCTCCAGAATAGCACGGCCCGTCTTGTCAGCTCCTTCGGTCCAGCGCTGTGCGGCCTCGGCATTGTCGAAATGGGTGGCGATCCAGGCCAGCAGGCGCTTGATCTCGTATAGGTACACCGTCACATCGACACCTTTGAGGCGCAGGTGGCTGCCCCAGTAGTGCCGGTCGGCGGTGTCCTCCACAGCTACGTAGCGGTGCATGTACTCCTGGCCGGTCTCGTACATGTTCTGGATGTCGTAGAGCCCGCTGCCTGCTGCATCGCGCTCGCAGTCGAAGTAATCGGCGTAGCGGCTGAGGCCTGCGTAGGCCTCCTGCAAGAATACGTCGTCGGGGTGGTTGTTATGCAGGTGCCGAATGTGTGCCCAGTTGGCATGGTAGAAGCTGTCCTGATGCACATCGTTGATGTACAGGTGCCCGACGAATCCGCCATTCGGTTTTTGGTGGTGGAGAAAGTTGCGCAGGCTGCCCTGCCCGATGGCAGGTGTATCCATCCAGCGCGTCTCCAGGATGTGGCACTGGGCGCTGTAGGTGATCGGGACGCGGAAATACGCCAGCCCCTCGTAGACAGCCGGATAAGGATAGTTGCCCTCGCCACCATGCATCGTAAAGAGATGCAGCCCATACCAGCGATACCAGTAGTATTTCTGGAGGAACGGGTCGCTGCACGTAAACGTCGGCAAGCGGTCGAAGTACCGTTGCCAGTGCGCAGTGCTCTGCTCAATGGCATCATTCGTATGCAACACGTGGTCCAGATTATGGACAGCCTCGGAAGACTGCGGCGCGGCAGCAAAGCCGAAGGTGACGGTTTCGATGGCGTGGGGGGGGAGGACTATCTCGGCGAGCAGACCCAGGTAGAGCAAGCCGTCATCGGTTGGGCCAGAAGTATGCAGCACGTCACCCAGCGTACCCGTATCCACAGCTTCGTAGAACGGTGTGAAGCGCCAGTGCGGTTGGAGCACCGAGCCCTGGCTTAACTGGGCAGCGAAGGACTGGACGGGTCGGTCCAGCCCCAGCGCACACCCAAAATCATAGCGCGGAAGCTGGCGGTAGGTAGTGTGCAACTGGAAGCGGAATCGGTCTTTCTCAGCGACGAGATTGGTCAGGAAGCGTTCGCCTTTGGAAGGGTAGCTCTCCTGCACAGTCCAAAGCACTAGGCGGAGCGTACGGGTGCGAGCACTGGTATTTTGAAGGGCCAGTTCGGAGATCAGCACATCGCTAGGCAGAAGTGCTTTGCGCTCGGTGAGGGCGAGATCGGTATCGGTGCGGTAGTGCTGGGTGAGGCAGTCGGGTTGCCACTGTCGGTGGTTCAGGCGGTAAGGAATCTCACGTCCTGTTTCATCGAGGATGGTGACGGTAAAGACCGGAGTTATCGAGAACTGGTAGTACTGCGCCTCATCCCAGAAGCCGAGCGTATCCAGCCAGACCGGGAAAGGCGGTGCCCAGAGGAGCCGGTTGCCGCCTCCAAGGTACCATTTGTCGTCCCGGGACAGATAGGGAAGGACTTCGGGTGTATCCTGGGAGAGCGGTGGGGTTTGGCGTGCTTCCATGCCTTTTACTCGGAAATCATATCGAGGACGACTTCATGCCGGACAAAGGTGTCTGTGGGTCCATCCGGCATCACAACGTGCAGTATGGAACCGTTTTGTTTGCCTCCAGTGACAGCGCGGACCAGACCGGGGTGAACAAGCTCCAGCGTGTAGGTTTTGCCTGCCCGTCCTTCGATGAGGGTCCGAAGTTGCTCCCCGTCGCGCCACATGTCGATGATCTTCAGGTGCTGATTCGGAGCACCGATAGGTGCCGGGCGGAAAGGCAGCACGAGGGCAGGGGCTGGCGCAAAGGTAATCTCAACGGTGGTCTGGGGAGTAGATTCAAAGCTAATGCGAGGGCGCACCCCGAAGGGAGCCTCATCGGCTTCGAAAGACACTGGCTCGCCATTCACTTGGACTTGTCGCACCCTACGCCCCGTGCTGATCAGCGGTGCCAAGGTCACCGCAAACGGAGCGCCGCTGTCTTGATGAACGGTGAGCATGAGGCGGTCGTCATCAAGGGTGTAGGTCAGGTCGAAGATTGCATCGCCGACCTTGTGGTTAGTAACAGAAAGGGTATCCCAATCGGCGGGCAGGCTGGGCGCGAAGGTGAGTTGCCGCGCAGGGGCGTTGCCATCCAGGCCGAGCATCCCGCGCACGAGGGGCAGCACGGTTCCGGCGGTACAGAACCCTTGATGCGCGACGGACTCCTGCGGCCAGGTGTGCCGGGCACCGGAGAAAACCTCGGTTACATGGCCCAGTGCGCGCTCGAAGGTATGCTGGGCCGTGGTGCGGAGCAGGGCATACCCGCTGTAGGGCCGGTCGTGCTGGTACTGCGCTGTAGCGACCCAGCTTGTCAGGAAAGGCCAGACGGCACCGTAGTTGTAGTTGAGCGGTTCAAAGCGCGCACTCTTGTTTGAAATCATGCGGGTGCCCCAGTCGGTAGCTAACTCTGCCGAGCTTAGTTCTTGCAGCGATGCCCTGGTACGTTCTGGTGTGCCGAGACCCCACATCAATCCAACGGCGCTCCAGGGGGTATTCTCTTTCACATGATCGCCGCTGGCGTTGAAGGCATAGGCATAGTGCTGTAGCGCCTCGTCCCAGAACCGTTCGTCGAAGGCAGCAGCGGCTTTTGCGTAATCTGCTTCGGCCTGCTCGGCGGTGGCGTTTTCCCCGAGAGCATGGGCAAGCTGGGCCATGCTGTGGGTGCTGCGTACCCAGATGGCTCCGAGATAGATGTCTGTCTCAATGCCTGTCAGCGAGCCGAATTCGAGCGCGCCCAGACCAGCCTCTTTGTTATCCATCAGTCCGTCGCCGTTGGCATCGGTAGCGCGGGACCAGGCGTAGGCATGCTGAGCCACAGACCAGGACTCACGGACGAATGCCAGGTTGCCTGTGCGAAGGTAGTAGTCATAGAGCGCAACGAGGTAGTACGGTGTCGTGTCGCCGTGGATGAAGGCATAGGGGTAATCCCCAAACCAGTCCACATAGGCTGTGGCCTGCGTGATTTCGTGCGGCATCTTGCCATCTTCTCGCTGGAAGGGATAGAAGAAGGCGAGTGCGTCGCGGACGGTATCGTGCAGGCCCAGGCTGTTCAGGCTCAAGCTGTTGAGGTAGGCATCGCCGCCGAAGAACCAGCCGAAGCCGGGACGGCCACCCGTGCCCGATGTGCCCAGGCCCGCTACGAGGCCGCGTCCGTGGTCGGGATGATCCACCACAAGGTTGTCGTAAGACACTTTGGCCCATTCGAGCGCGAGATCCAGCGAGTCATCGGGGGTGTCGATGCGTAACGTCTGGTTGCGGAGTTGGCGGTAGTAAGCCACCGTTTCGCGGTAGACGCGCTCCGGGTCCTGGACGAGTCGGTCGTAGACGGCGCGGACTTCGGCGCGGCTGGCGTGGCCGCCCGCCAGCGCGATGGGGATGTACTTATCCTGCACGGCCTCGAGGTCGTTGATCACGATGCGAAACTCGCTGGGCTGGTCCGAGAGCATGTGTGCGGGGGTATACGAAAGACCCTCGGCTGCAGGAGAGCCGACGAAAGCGTTGTTCTGGCGTGTTGGCTCAGAGATCAAATACGCCTTTGCCTCGCTATTCCAGAAG